>Ga0209745_1001631_pt1 | contig 13227 bp, 8 predicted proteins | sample BarGraNGADG00312_FD_184495 | JGI IMG/M metagenome (GOLD analysis project Ga0209745, IMG submission 184495) | Arctic peat soil microbial communities from Barrow, Alaska - Barrow Graham LP Ref core NGADG0004-312 (SPAdes) (version 2) | ecosystem: Environmental > Terrestrial > Soil > Wetlands > Peat ... | reverse complement strand
GAGGCTGACCTTGACTATTTCATTTATCCTGACAAGCCATATGAAATATCTGGAGAGGTGAACAACGTTTGTTTTGTAGAAGGTTTGGTTTATTTCAGCGATAAATGGTTCCTCTATTACGGTACAGCCGATTCTAAAATTGCAGTTGCGGTAAGGAAGTGAAAAAACAGACCTATAATATAAGTTGATTTTTTTGGAGGACGCGAAATCATACTTCCGAAAAAAACCCTTTATTATCCGGTAGGTTTTTTGAAACCATTTTTTTTTACGATATTTGGTATAGGATAAGCGAGAACGACATCCCTGATATTCTGTAAATATTATTCATCTAAATTATTGTCCCAATGAAAAAACTGAATATTCCGGTACTTATCCTTCTTTTCCTGGCAACTGTCCTGTTGGTGATTTCCTGTGCTGTCAACCCGGTGACTGGCAAAAGACAGATAATGCTTATGTCCGAAGCCCAGGAGATCGCACTTGGTCTTTCATATGATCCCCAGGTTATTGCAACATTCGGGGAATATCCCGATAAGAATCTTCAGAATTTTATCCAGTCAAGGGGAGCTGAATTGGGAAAGATTTCTCATCGCCCAAATTTGGAATATCATGTAAAGGTTGTTGACTCCCCTGTCGTAAACGCATTTGCAGTACCAGGTGGATATATATATCTTACCCGCGGGATTCTTGCACAGCTGAACAACGAAGCTGAGCTGGAGGGCGTAATGGCACACGAGATGGGGCATATTGCAGCCCGTCATACTGTGAGCCAGCAAAGCAAGCAGCAGATTGGCCAGCTTCTCCTGATAGGAGGGATGATTGCCTCAGAGAAATTTGCGCAGTATGCCCAGTATGCACTTCAGGGTATGCAATTGCTCTTTCTGAAGTTCAGTCGCGACGATGAACGGCAGGCTGATGCCCTGGGAGTTGAATATTCATCCAAATTAGGCTATGATGCTCATAAAATGGCAGATTTCTTTAAAGTCCTTCAAAAAATGAGCCTCTCAGAAAGTCAAGGCGGGATACCAACCTTCCTGTCAACCCACCCTGATCCGGGTGACAGGTATAACGATGTTAACAAGAGCGCAACGGAATGGCAGACACAACTTAATCTTGGCAGCTATAAGGTCAATCAGGACAGCTATCTTCAGATGATTAACGGCATAATCTACGGTGAGGACCCAAAGCAGGGATATGTCGAAGGAAATACATTCTATCATCCCGAACTTAAATTCAAATTCTCATTTCCAACAGGATGGAAACTGGAAAACTCTCCTCTTCAGGTCAGTATAACTCCATCGGATCAGAAAGCCCTTATGCTTTTTACGATGTCATCGCAGAAAACGTTGGAATCGGCAGTCGACACTACTATAGTCCAGTACAAACTTACTCTTCAGGACAGCAAAAAAACTACTGTTAACGGATTGCTGGCAATTGTCATTCAATGTAAACAAGTTTCTCAGGACCAGTCAACAGGTGCCACACAAACCAATATAGTTCGTTCATATTTTATCAGCCACGGTGGACTTATATATGTTTTCCATGGAGTGGCTGCGGAAACTGATTTCGTTACATATGGCAGTATAATGAATTCATCAATGACAACTTTCTCGGACCTGACAGATGCTTCAAAAATAAATGTGAAGCCAAAAAAGGTTGAGATCGTAAAAGTACAGAGAGCAGGAACTCTTTCAGATGCTTTCGTCTATTACAGGGTTCCTCAAAAGCAATATAACGAACTGGCACTACTTAACGACCTGGAGCTTACTGATCAGGTTCAAATTGGGAAACTGATAAAGATAATAGGAGAATAAAGACACCCCACCCCCCATGGGGGGCTCTTAGAGCATCTGTATATCCAAAAGTCCCCCCTGGGGGATTTAGAGGTGATAAAAAGAATATTAGTATTTAGGTAGCTTATATCCGTTATTATAAACCGGAGTTATCAGTGCATTTGCAGTTTCGGTTGCAAATAACTGTTTTGAATCATCCCATGTAACTTTTTCGCCAGTACGGTATGCTATATTCCCCATCTGTGCAACCAGGGCCACGCTTCGGCCGATATCAATTCCTGCATTTAGCTTTTCAGGTGTGTTGTTCTTCAGGCAGTCGAGGAAATTCCTCACATGCAGATCCAGTCCGTTTCCAACATTTTTCTGAACCGGAACAGCCTCAATCTTCTGTTTCTCCGGTACTACCTCCCAGCCGTTACGGTCAAGGACAAGAGTCCCGTTTTCACCAATGTACGACATCCCGTGGGGTCTTCTCCAATTCCCGAGGCCAATACCTATTGTATGCTCCCATATCATTGTGAAATCTCTGAAATCATATACTGCAGTCATAGTATCGGGGGTGACCATATCATCATCAGGGAAAGCATATTTTCCGCCTATAGCCATTACTGAAGCAGGAATCGTCTTGCCCATCCCATAAAGTATATAATCGATCAGATGCACACCCCAGTCAGTCATCAGTCCGTTGCCATATTCCCAGTACCATCTCCACGTGAAATGAAAGCGGTTCATATTGAATGGACGCTTAGGGGCAGGACCGAGCCAGGTGTCATAATCGACACCTTCAGGTACAGGTGAATCCGGAACTTTTGGAACAGCACCCTTCCAGTCAACATACGACCATGCCTTACAGGTACGGATACGCCCAAGTTTACCGGATTTCAGATAATTAATCGCATCAACAAAGTGTGGCTGGCTTCTCTGCCACTGGCCGACCTGGACCATCTTCCCGTGTTTTTTTGCAGCTTTGTGCATTATGTTGATCTCAGCGATCGAGTTTCCAAGTGGCTTTTCAACGTAAACATGCTTGCCGGCTTCCTGTGAGTTAACGAACTGCAGGCAGTGCCAGTGGTCGGGAGTACCGACAATAACTATGTCAATATCCTTGTTATCAAGCATTTTACGATAATCGGTGTATAGTTTTGGTTTTGCAAACCCCAGTTTTTCGATGTCACTGGTCCGGCTGGAAAGGAAGCTGTTGTCAATATCGCATAATGCAACGCATTCCACCTCAGGATTTTTAAGGAATGATGCCAGATCGTTGTATCCCTGGCTTCGTGCCCCAATGAGTCCTACCTGTATCTTGTCGTTCGGGCCAACCTCCCTTCTTCTGGCCTTTGCCAGGACGTCAACCGGAAGTACCGATCCTGCAGCAATTACCGATGCGGTTTTAATAAAATTCCTGCGTGATGAATTCATAATTGTGAAATTTTAATGATGTGAGTGCCAAGGTAATATTTTCCTTCAAGAGGATCAATCTTTTGCATATTAAAAAGTGTTAAACAATTACCGATTTGAAAATTTTGATTGATTCTCAAGACATTTACCTATAATTTCATAAATTTACTTTTCATACAGCCAATACAATTAATCAACTTCGTAAAAATTATATTATGAAAAGCCTTAAATTTTTCTTTGCAATAATTTTCAGCCTGTTAATTACAGGTCTCAATGCCCAGAACATCAAACTTGATGACCCTATCCCTCCCGATCCGGCCATTAAGATCGGCAAGCTTGATAACGGGCTCACCTATTACATCAAGCAGAACAAGAAACCAGAACAGAGGATTGAGCTAAGGCTTGCTGTTAATGCTGGATCCATTTGTGAGACAGATGGACAGCAAGGTTTGGCACACTTTGTTGAACATATGTGTTTTAACGGTACAAAAAACTTCCCGAGCAACAGGATTGTTGATATGCTTGAAGAAATGGGAGTCAGAACCGGAATTGACTGGAATGCAGGTACAGGTTTTGACGAGACTATCTATAACTTGAAAATACCGACGGATAATGTAGAATGGATCAACCGTGGTTTTCAGATTATGGAAGACTGGGCTCACCAGGTGACCCTCGATGACGGTGAAATTGACAAAGAACGCGGAGTTATTGTTGAGGAATGGAGGGAAGGACTAGGTGCCGGGGAAAGAATGCAGGCAAAATACATTCCGGTACTATTGAAGGGATCAAAATATGCTGACAGAATTCCTATCGGGAAAGTTGATGTCATCAAAAGCTTTCCTCATGATACTTTACGAAGCTTCTATAATACATGGTATCGTCCCGACCTGATGGCGGTTGTTGTTGTTGGTGACATTGATCCTAAAGTTGCTGAAGATAAGGTGAAGGAGTATTTCGGCAGGATCCCGAAAGCAATAAATCCCAAAGCCAGGGTCGAATTTCCCATTCCCGGCAATACGGAACCACTGATAAGCGTGGTTACTGATAAGGAGGCCACTGGCTATACAGTAAGCGTGTTCTTTAAACATCCCAAATCTGACGATGGCACCTTTGGAGACTATCGCGAACAAATTATGCAATCATTATATACGGGCATGTTAAATAACCGGCTTCAGGAGATCTCGCAGAAACCTGAGTCTCCATTTATATATTCCGGAACGGGATATGGTTCCTTTATTGTCGGCAGGAGCGTGGAATCTTATCAGCTGATGGTGATGGCAAAAGAGAACCAGATAGAAAAGAGCTTGGAGGTTATTCTTACTGAAAATGAAAGAGTACGCCGGTTTGGATTTCTGGCATCTGAGCTTGAACGCGAAAAGAAAGATATGCTTGCAATGCTTGAAAAGATGGCGAAGGAGGCCGATAAGACAGAATCCTCATCATATGCTGATGAGTATATCAGAAACTATCTGGATAAGGAACCCATACCAGGCATTCAAAAAGAGTTTGAGATGACAAAGGAATTCCTTCCCGGAATAACTCTTGATGATATCAATATACTTGGAAAGGAATGGGTTACCGATAATAATATTGTTGCAATGGTTACTGCACAGGAGAAGGAGGGAATAAAAGTTCCTTCCGAATCCGAGGTTCTTGATATCCTAAAGTCAGTAAAGGATATGAAGATCGAAGCATATACCGAAAAAGTTTCTGATGCTCCGCTTTTAAGTGAGCAGCCATCACCGTCAATCATTACTAAAAGGTCTGAAAACAGCGAATTTGGCTTTACCGAGCTCGTTTTCGATAATGGAGTCCGCATGATCCTGAAGCCCACTGATTTCAAAAACGACCAGATTCTGATTTCAGCCTTCAGTCCAGGTGGTACTTCGCTTTATCCCGATAATGATATTATGTCGGCGATGCTGGCATCAACGATTGTCTCTCAAAGCGGCCTGGGAAATTATGATTATATAGGATTGCAGAAAAAGCTGTCGGGTAATACTGCAAAACTAACACCGTACATCAATGATTTGCGTGAAGGAGTTAACGGAAGCTGTTCACCCAAGGATCTTGAAACAATGCTGCAGCTGAATTATCTTTATTTCACCGAGATCCGCAAAGATGAAAGTGCTTTCAATGCATATATTTCGCGGATGAGGAACATGATCAAACCTATGAGGGCAAATCCGCAGGTGATCTTTCAGGATACTTTGTCAAAGATAGTATCAATGAATTCTCCAAGAGAGATCACAATTCCGACAGAGGCCCAGTTTGACCAGGTAAATCTTGACAGGATTCTTGCTATCTACAAAGACCGTTTTGCAGATGCAAGCGATTTTACATATTTCATGGTAGGAAATTTCAAAGTTCAGGAAATAACGCCCCTGTTGGAAAAATATGTTGGAGGTCTTCCTTCAACGGGAAGAAAAGAGACATGGAAGGATGTTGAACCCGGATTTCCAAAAGGACTGGTTGTTGTAGATGTTCCTAAAAATTCCGAGCCGCAGAGCATCGTTGCCATGGTATGGAAAGGTGATTTTAAGTGGAAGGAAAAAACCCGCCAGGGATTTACGATGCTGATGAATATTCTTTCAATAAAACTGAGGGAATCGATGCGTGAAAAACAAGGCGGCACATATGGAGTCAGCTTCAACGGGAGTCCCTCTAAATTTCCTAAACCAGAATACACTATTACATCTTCGTGGGGTTGCAATCCGGATAGTATTTCAAAGCTTTCGCAAACTGTGCTTACTGAAATGGCAAGAATTAAAAAGGAGGGACCGACTACGGAAGATTTGAATAAGGTAAAGGAGACTATGATAAGAGAGCGTGAGACAAGGCTGAAAGAAAACAATTTCTGGGTTTCTGCTCTTCAGAGCCTTTATATGAACGGCGACAGGTTGCTGACACTTGATGAGTACAAAACATTTGTCAACTCCTTTACAGGCAAGGATATAAAGAAGATTGCAGGGAAATACCTGGATACCGAAAGCTATGTGAAGGTTGCTTTGACTCCGGCACCTAAAGCTGAAGCTAAAAACCCCTAAATCCCCCTCTCCCAGGAGACAGGGGGATTTAACATGCAGGTTTTTAAGCCCCTACCTCCTGGGGGAGGGGTTTGGGGAGAGGTCAATTTCTTTGGGGGGTGGGGGATCAGAACAACCCATGCAGTTCAGCATCGATCTTGTCGATCACTTCGGCCAGATGGTCACTGTTATTCGGGAAGTTGTAATGATCAGCCTCGACAATAAGCATTTTCCCAAGCTTATACGACTGTATCCAGGCTTCATACCGTTCATTAAGCCTCTTGAGATAATCTATCCGGATCGAACTCTCATATTCCCGTCCCCTTTTCTGTATCTGGTTTACCAGTGTCGGAACCGAAGCCCTCAGGTAAAGCAGTAAATCTGGCGGCTGGATAAGGGAGCTCATCATATTGAAAAGAGATGTATAATTATCAAAGTCACGGGTTGACATCAGTCCCATCGAATGAAGGTTCGGTGCAAAAATATATGCATCCTCATAGATGGTCCTGTCCTGGACTATTGTTTTGTCCGATTTTCTTATTTCAAGAATCTGACTAAAACGGGAGTTAAGGAAGTATATCTGCAGGTTAAACGACCAGCGTTGCATATCCTCATAAAAATCCCCCAGATAGGGATTATCATCCACATCCTCATAATGAGGGATCCATCCGTAATGTTTGGCAAGAAGGCCTGCCAGCGTTGTCTTTCCCGAACCTATATTACCTGCTATAGCTATATGCATTGTTAAGATTATTACTTTTTACAGATCATAAAATTACTAAAAATCTATAAAGTTCTTCAATGAACTCCCTGGTATTTGAAAGTCTTGGAACCTTGTTCTGTCCTCCCAGTTTATTTTTGGATTTAAGCCACCTGTTGAATGTTCCCTGAGGCACGCTTTTTATTATCGGCTTCACAAGGTTAATATCCTTGTGGCGTTTGGCTTCGTAGTCGGAGTTTATCGATTTAAGGGTTTCATCAAGCAGGTCAGTGAATTTGTTTAGGTCATCGGGCGCTTTATCAAATTCGATGATCCATTCGTGTGTTCCTCTTGATTCTTCCCCCATATAAACTGGCCCGGCTGTGTATTCTGAAATGATAGCCCCTGTTCCATTGCAAGCTGCTTCAAGCGCTTTATCTGCATTTTCGACTATTACCTCTTCCCCGAAGGCATTTATAAAGTGCCTGGTCCTTCCGGAAATGCGGAACCTGTAAGGGTCGGTACTCGTAAATACTATTGTATCTCCGATCATATACCTCCATAAACCCCCGTTTGTTGAAATGACAATTGCATAATTCACTCCTTTTTCCACTTCACCCAGCGGATAAGCCTGAGGGGAGTCAGAATCAAGCTTGTCAGAGGGAATGAATTCATAAAAAATGCCATAATCGAGCATAAGTAGCATGTCGGATCTCCCCGGATCATCCTGAATGCCGAAGAAACCTTCAGATGCGTTGTAGGTTTCCATATAATGCATCTGATCACCGGGGATAAGCTTTTTATAAATCTCACGGTATGGTGTAAAACTTATTCCGCCATGGAAGAACACCTCAAGATTTGGCCAGACATCAAGCAGGCTGGATTTTCCTGTATAAGCGAGCACGTTTTTTACAAGTGTGAGATACCATGAGGGAACTCCCGAGAAGCTTGTGACATTTTGCTTCACAGCTTTTTTTGTGATCATTTCAAGCTTCTCCTCAAAATCTTCGATCAGGGCGATTTTTTGTGAAGGAGTCCTTATAAAGTCAACGTAGAACGGTGCATTCCATATAAGCACTGCTGAAAGATCACCGTAAATTGATTTATTGCTTAGCTGGTTTATTTTATTGCTGCCTCCGAGAGTAAGCGCCTTGCCCGAGAAAATCCCGGTATCAGGATTATTAAATGTATAGATCGCAAGAATATCTTTTGCTGCCTGGTAATGACATCCATTGAGTGATTCTTTGCTTATGGGGATGAATTTGCTTTTCGCTGAGGTTGTTCCGGAGGATTTTGCGAACCATTTGATATAGCCTGGCCATGTCAGATTGCTTTCACCCTTGCGAAGCCTTTCTATGTAGGGAAGGTATTCTTCATATGACCTTACAGGGATGCGCGACTGATAGTCCCTTACAGAGTGGATTGTTGAATAACCATATTCCCTGCCCCATTCAGTAGAAGCTGCAGTTGCAATAATACTTAAAAGCGTATCGTGCTGTGTTTCAATAGGATATTTTTTAAAGTGATCTATTTGATTAATACGCTTTGCATAAAACCGTTTTATTATTGAGGGTATGACAGCCATTGGAACAGCACCTGTTTAAGGTTTAAAGATAGAGAAAAATATTCCAGTGCCGGTTTGATGTTCAGATGAAAATCTCTTTCAGTATATCAAGTGAATTTACTTTTTTCAGTCCGGGAAGATGAATGCTGAAATATCTTATAATAGTTTCAAGCACTTCATTTCTGAGGGATCCTGTCAGCGGAATGCTTCTCATCTGATCAAATGAAACCTTGAAGAATTCAGCAAGAATATCCGAAACATGAGGGTCGGCATAAGCTGAATGCAGTGGAGGCATGCTCACAAAAGTGCCATTTAGAAGATCAAAATATTTTTTTTCAGGATCATCCCTGGTTCCCGGTTCGAAACCAAGAAAACTGCTCAGCCCTATCAGGAAGGCTATATGGAAATTGGCAAAACCCGAGTCGCATTTGTCCAGATACTTGATGGAATCTTCAATGTAATCGAACAATTCAAAATTGGGACTCTCTTCTTTTAATACGGAAGTCAGTATCTCTGCCAGGAAAACAGCAATGCAGCTTTTCTTGACATCAGCATAGATCTCTGCGGGCGAATATGAAACAGAAAATTCTTTCAACACCTGTATCCCGCGCGATTCCCGGTAATAAAATATAAGATCAAGAATGAACATTGGCTGGAACAGGACATTGTGCTTCCCGGATTTCCTGCTTCTCATACCTTTTATCATTATCGACTGCCTGCCAAAGTCGCGGGTGTAAACCTGGGCAATAACGCCTGAATCGGTATATTTTATCTGGTGCAGTATTATGCCTTTTGTTTTGTGAAGCATTGGGGCCAATGATTTACTCAAATATAAAATTATTATATTTACCTGTCAATCAACTGCACCATGATCTCGATAAATATTGAGGAGCTTGTCAAACGTACTGCAAAGCTTGCAAGGCAAAACCAGGAACTGGAAGAACGGATAAGGAAGCTGGTAAAGCAGAATGAGAATCTGGCAGATGAGAATGAAAAGCTCAAAGCTCACTCCCCGGAAGTGCCACCGGGGACAGAGAAATCCCTGAAATTCAATATGGCGACAGTTCTGTTCGCCGATATTCGTGGTTTGTCAAAAGTAATTGAGGGTATGGATTCAGTTTCTGTGATGGATGAGCTGGATGAGATCTTTTATGAGTTTGAGTTAATTTCTGATAAATATAAAATAGAAAAGATTAAAACCATTGGCGACACATTCATGAGTGCCGGAGGGATACCTGTGAAGAATATCACAAACCCGATAGAGGTCGTGATGGCTGCAATGGAGATGCGGAATTATCTCGAAAAATATGAACGTGAAAAAAGAGGCGGCCTTAAAAGGATATGGGACCTTAAGACAGGGATCCACACCGGCCCTGTTACCGCCTCGGTATCAGGCAAGAAGAAAATAAATTACGACATAAAGGGAGATACGGTTCACAATGCAAGTCGCCTGGAGGCTCTTTCAGAAAACGGCTCCATTCTGATCTCAGTCATGACCTATGAACTTGTAAAGGAATTTTTCGACTGTGAGTATTATGGCAAACTTCCCGTGAAATACAAAGGCGACCTGCAGGTTTACAGAGTTAAAGGATTAAAGCCTGAGTTCTCTGTCGACGGTAAGGGAGTTATTCCGAACGGATCTTTCAGGATAAAATTCGGATTGATCCAATTTACGGATATGCAGGAAATGATCCTGGACAAGCTAGAAAAGGAGCTGCCCGGATATGTATTCTATCATAATGCAAAACATACTGTTGACGTAGTTACCGAGGTCGAGCTTATCGGCTGGGCTGAGGGGTGCAGCGATGAGGAGATACTGCTTCTGAAAACTGCAGGTCTTTTTCATGATACCGGTATAACTGTTTCGTTCGATAACCATGAGTTACTGGGGGCGGAGTATGCAAGAAAAATTCTCCCGGGTTACAATTTTACTCCTGAGCAGATTGAAAAGATCTGTTCGATAATAATGGCAACCAAACTGCCCCCGAAACCTGCATCCCTGCTAGAGGAAATAATTTGTGACTCGGATCTCGACTATCTGGGGAGAAGTGATTTTATCCCGGTATCCAATACACTTTTCGAAGAGCTTAAGGCTCAGAACAAAATGAAAGATCTGAATGAATGGAACAAAATGCAGGTGAAATTCATATCAGGGCACCAGTACTTCACGAAAACTGCAAGAAGCCTGAGGGAAGTGAACAAGCAGCTTCAGATTGAAAGAATACAGGACCTTATTGCAGACTGACTAACGTCCGATAACAAGAATTTTTGTCACACACGATTCTGAACCGTCGTTGTTTGCACAAAATGCAAGGTATACTCCTGTCCTCACCCTGTGACCGTTGTAGGTAGTAAGATTCCAGGATGCCTGACCTCCCTCCGACATTGTTTCATAAACAAGATTACCGCTTATATCTGTTATCTTAACCTGTGTGTCTTTCATAAGTCCGGTGATTGTAACATTTCCCGGGTAATCTTCCCTTACAGGATTTGGAAATGAATACACATCACTGAATGACTGCCTGCCCGAGGTGGCGATTTCCCTCACTGACAAAACCCCTTCGGATGTTCCGAACCATACCTCTCCTGTTTTGTTATCAATTGCAACAGATGCAATTGAATCGGAGAATATGGGGCTGTTCTGAACATTGTAATTTTTAAGCACGGTAGTTCCGTCAGCTGAGAGCATGTATGCACCGGAACTTTTTGTGCCGAGCCATTTCCTGTTTGCGCCGTCAACCGAAATAGCAGTGATGGATTCTGTTCCCAGCATATAATCGGCCAGTCCTGAACCGTCGTTGCGTGGCACCTTTATCCTGTAACCCCTCACATCACCTTCAAAGATATGGTCAGTATTGAAGTAAATTACCGGGCCCTGGTCCGTACCTATCCATATATTGCCTTCAAGATCCTCAGCTGCTGAAAAAACTGAATTGCTGACTTTGTCATCGCTATCCGTAACGGTAAGCTTTCTGGTCCTGTCATCCGAAAATACATCAGGCGTATTATTATCATCAATAATATATAAGCCGTTGCTTCCGGGAAGAATTATCCATTTCTGTCCGTTTTCAGTCGAAATAATATCTCCGATAACCGGAGCGTCAATTGTCAAAGGATAAACTATCCAGCTGCCGCCAGGCTTAAGTATCTTTACACTTCCCGTTACATTAGTCTGGGTAATCCATAGATTTTTCAATTTATCCATTGCCAGACCGCAGACCTTTATTTCTGAACCTGTTGTGCCGCTGATCTGAAGGGGGGAATTTGATGAATTGTAATGATTCATCAGGGTGTTATTCTCATATTCGAATAATCCGCTGCCCCATGATGAAATGAAAAAATGAGAGCTGTTCCATGGATCGATAAACGAACGCATAGCATCAGTGGAAGAGCCTTGAACGATGTTGATAAACTTATTGTTTTCGTGAACAGAGACCTGGAAGGACCTTTTCATTCCGTTCCATGATTTGTCTGCACCGCCTGCGCATAAAATAGTTTTCCCATTTAACGATGATATGTTTACGACATCATTCGTTGCCGGACCGGGGAGGGAGAGACTGGTAAAAGCCGTCATATTTTCACCTTTAATGAGCCCATAATTCTTATCTGCAACCCAAAGATAATTGCCTGTAACTATCCCCTGCGATATATCCGGAATGCCCCATCCGTAGGATGAAATTGTATTTAATGAGGATCCGTCAGGCTTATAATATTTAAGCGAGCTGGCCGAAGAGATGGTAAATCCCTGTGGTGCTATATCGAATGAGCTGTTTATGACCCCGGAGTAAAATGAGAATAACCTTGTTCCGCCATTAATTGCATATACAATGTCACCTGCAGATCCCTGCGAAATATTGCAGTAAAGTGTTTCCCCGGAGAAGATCACATGGGTGCATTTTAAATCGGGTTCTGGCAAGCTTGTAATCTGGTCCCAGTTGCCGAAATAAGCCAGCCCCTGGTTTGAGAGATCAGCCTGCCATAACCCGTTGCCGGTAGCTGCATAAATTTTACTGTTTCCGAAGGCTATATCGAAAACCTCATTGTTGTCAGCTCCTGGCCCTGGTCTCCACGTATCATGTATCTCCATCCTGACCATGTCAACAACAACTATTCCGAATCCTGTTGCCAGATAAGCATATTTACCCAGGGTTCTGATCCTGTTAATCTTATTATTGCCTTGAATATTCCTGACATAAATATCAGGTATATTATGGACTGAGTTACCGTCTATAAGGTCGAGATTTGTATTTGTATAGGCTATGATAAGCATGCTGTGCTCATCCGACCACCCGATAGAGCTTATTCCAGTTTGAGATAGTCCATTAACGGTTGACAACGTCCTTAGTTCATTGTACTTACTATTGTAAACAAGTATTGAAGAACCAGTTGATGCATATATTTTCTCAGAATTACCGGCAATGCTGTTTGCAGTGTTATACCTTAAATGGTCCGACCATGAGCCTACAGGCAGCTGGCCTGACAGACAGTTACAGATGAGAGTTAAACCTGTTATATAAAACAGCTTTTTCATCAGTCAATGGATCATTTATACTGCATCTTTATGGTCAGTCTGTTGATACATACAGAGGAACAGCTTAAGTTTTTCAAATGCCCTGGCCCGGTGGGATATCCTGTTTTTTTCATCAAGGTCCATTTCGGCAAATGTCACTGATTTTCCTTCAGGAATAAAGACAGGATCATATCCGAATCCATGATTGCCTCTTTTTTCTTTTATTATAGTGCCTGTAA
>Ga0209745_1001628_pt1 | contig 13244 bp, 11 predicted proteins | sample BarGraNGADG00312_FD_184495 | JGI IMG/M metagenome (GOLD analysis project Ga0209745, IMG submission 184495) | Arctic peat soil microbial communities from Barrow, Alaska - Barrow Graham LP Ref core NGADG0004-312 (SPAdes) (version 2) | ecosystem: Environmental > Terrestrial > Soil > Wetlands > Peat... | reverse complement strand
AGGGTTACACAATTATTGATATAATTTACATTATTCACAGTTTTCTGGACCAGCGACTGGCCACAGGGTTTCCTGTCCGGTTTCCAGTACTTTTCAATAGTCATTCGTGCCATAAGGTAGCTTATCGTTGATTCTGCACCCTGGTTGAGGTTCACATGAGTTTCCTCGAGCCCGTCGTAACAACCGCCGGTACAGGGGTTATAAATGATCTGATGAAGGCGGTTGTCCCCTAAGAACCAGTTGAATGCAGTTTCCATTTTTACCCGGGACTCTTCGTCTAAAAACTCATCGTAAAACTTGCTTAATGTCATTATAGTATAAGCAACATCGATTGGTTGTTCGCCATAATGGCCTGCTATACGTCCTTTTTGAAGCCAGTTTTTGTTCGAAATTACTTCTATCCCATTTTCATTAAAGGTTTGGGATAGCAGAAAACTAAAGGATGATTTAGCAATGTCTTTATAAATGACTTCTCCGGTTAACAACCAGGCATATAGCATAGCTTCAGGTAAAATGCTGTTGGCATAAGTCAGATAACCTTCAAACCAATCCCATTTTTCAACCGATTCGTGCTTATACATCTGAACCAGCCGTTTTGCAAGTGTTTGAATCAGGTTAAATGTCTCAGATGACTTTTTTGCATTATGATAGTAATACAGACCTTTTATGGCAAATGCCATAGCCCGTGTGGAATGCATCGTTTCTACATGAGGTATTGTTTTCTGAATTATTGAAGTTGCCTCGGATATAATTTCCTCCGGGAGGAAATCCTTTGCAGAGACTAAATATCCAAGTGCCCAGATAGCCCTTCCATTAGCGTCATCCAAATTGGTTGTTTTATTCTGATCTGTAAATCTATTATACTTATTTACATAATTTAAAAAGTTTCCGGCTGGTTGCAGGCAAAGTCTGATAAAACTGAGATAAAGTTTAATATAATGCAGACTCTTTTCGTCACCTGTTAATTGAAAATACATACACATGGCAATCAGTGCCCTGGCATTATCATCAAGGGTATAACCAGAACTTATATCGGGTTGATTGATCTTTGAAAACTGAATGATCCCGGTATTGGTAGTCATCTGTTTCAGGTGATTCAGGTTAATGGTCGGGAGGTTATATAGTATCGAAATATTACCACCGGAAATTTTCTCAAAAAGCATAGCGTGAGCAACGGCAGAATTTTCCCAGGCTGTGGAAACTATTTTCTGCAAGGTATTTGAACTGATATTCCTTCGTAATTGTTCATCATTAAGTAACCGGATAACGCCATCGGCTAATTGTTGTGAGTTGCGAAAATCAAAAATAATTCCTGTATCCGAAGTCAATACCTCTCTTGCATGAGGAATGGGTGTAGAAATGATGGGGCAGCCGCAACTCATGGCATAAACAAATGTACCGCTTACAACCTGGTTAGGATCATTAGAGGTAAATAGGTAAATATCTGTAAGTTGTAAATATTCGAGTAATTCCGGCAAAGCTAAAAAGCTGTTAATAAATTTTACATTGTAAGTTAGCTTTTTTAGTTTTACCATAGCCTCAAGACTTTCCCGATATTTTTCTCCTTCCTCTTTTACAACTTCGGGATGGGTTTTACCAATTACCAGAAAAACAACATTGGGGTCGGTTTTTACAATGGCTGGTAATGCATCTAAAGTAGTTTCAATACTCTTCCCCGAACTAAGAAGGCCGAACGTAGTAAGGACTTTCCGGCCTTTTAGTCCATATTTTTTTTTCAAAAATTCCTTACTTAAATGGGGCACCAAATGAGTGCCATGCGCAATTACACTTATTTTTTGCTTCGGCACATCATAGTCATTTATTAACAACTGTTCAGAGTAATTGGTCAATACCACCATTGACTCGCATTTAGCCGCAATTTTTTCTATTTTAAATTTTAATTGTAGATCAGGATGTGGTAATACTGTATGAAAGACAATAACAACCGGCTTTGAAAGTTCGGATAGAAATTGCAGGAAGTTATATTCCTGTACTTTAAAAAAACCAAACTCATGCTGGATCAGGACGATTTTAATGCGATTGTCGTTATTAATATCTGAGGCCATTTTTATATATCTGGCAGCTATTGATGTCTTAAGAATATATTTTACTTCATCGGGGTATGAATAATTTGTATCGCTCGATTCCAATGCACAAACTTTTATAGATAATGAATTGCTGAATTTATTATTAAGTGCCTTTATCAAATCCTGAGAATAGGTTGCTATGCCGCATACTCTTGGCGGATATGAAGTTATGACAAGGATTTCAGCCAGGTCATTGGTATAATCATGTAAGGGAAAGATTTTATTTTTCATCTTTCGATATATAAGTCAACAATTCTGCCAACAACGCCGTGAAATTCACAGAAGCACAGGCAATTTGGGTATCTGCAGCACCATAATAAATAAATAAGGTATTACCAAACAAGGCAGTACCGGTAGGAAAAACTACATTATTCACTTTCCCATACAATTCCCATTCATGTTCAGGTGAAAACAATGCATAGGGAAGCCGTGCCAGCTCTTTCGAAGGATCATTCAGATCGAGTAAGGCAGCACATGCAGAATATATAAGCCCTCTGTCAGTTTCTTCCACTCCATGGTAGATCAACAACCATCCATGTTCTGTTTCAACCGGAGGACAGCCACTGCCTATGTAACTTGACTCCTGCCCATAAACAGGGTCGAGCACAATATGTTCCTGAAAGTCAATAAAATAATTATTCCAGAATTTTTTGGTGAGTTCCCTTAAACTGTTTACAGAAACAATCTGAATGCCTGGTCTTATCCTGTGAAGAAATACCAGTTTGCCATTGATTCTCCGGGGAAAGAAAACTACATCTTTGTCCCACAACATTATTTTTTTTTCAGGATCTGCTTTCTGTAAGTAAAACTTTTGATTACGACAATAATTTTCATTTATTTTACCATCAGATTCAGCAAGGGATACAAATTCTGAATAGGTGATGGGAGGAACAATGATCCCCTTTTTCGTAAAATTTTTTAAATCTTTTGAAGTAGCTAAAGCCGCGCGCGCATTTGTCCCATCGTATCCCGTATATGTCAGATAGTAAGTGTCATCAATCTTGACTATTCGGGCATCTTCAACACCCTGCGATTCATATTCGAACTCCGGGACCATGAAAGGCCTGTCCCACCGTTCAGCAACTGTAAGCGGACCATCCAGCCTGCAATAGCCAATGCTTGAATGATTTCCTTTTCGTACAGCCCGGTAAAAAAGATGAACGCTGTCACCTTCACGTATTGCTGCGGGATTTAGAACTCCTTCGTTTTCAAATTCTAACTGGGTCTTATATAATATAATGCCTTCTTTCTTAACCGATATCATGCAGATGTATTTAATTTTTTCTTAAATAGTGGTTTAATCTTTATTAGTGGAGGCATAGTGTCGCCTAATAAAAATCCCCATGGTTTTAATGGTTCGATATTGTCGCAAACGAGTTTTACTATGGCAAGGAGCGGTATGGAAAGAAACATACCGGGTATACCCCATAAAGCATTCCCTGCAAATACAACTATTATTGAAAAAAGGGCATTGATTTTTACTTTGGAGGCAACTATTTTGGGAACTATAAAGTTATTGTCTATCAGTTGGATGACATAAAAGGCTGCCAAAACGTAAAAAGCATACCATGCTGATGATTTGGTGACCAATGCAACTATCATGGGCAATGCTACTGCCACCAGACCGCCTATATATGGTATAATGTTGAGCAATGCACCAATAATGCCAAGCAAAAGAGCATATTCAATCCCAAGAATCAAAAGGGTACCGGTTTCAAGTGTTGCCATAATTACTGCCTCAATAGACAGTCCTATAAGATAGCGTTGAATGACATTTTTAGTCTGGGTTATTATTTTGTTAACCTGGATTTGGTTGCTAGTACCGAATACCCTGCGAATAAATTCAATTAAGATAGGATGGTAGAATAGTATCAAAAAGATGTAAACAGGAAGCAAGAACAATACCACTAACCCGCTGCCAACGATGACCAGAGTTTGCCCGATCGCAGCGCTACTGGTGTTTATAAGATCACCCTGGGTTTTTGTGATCCATTCCTGGATCTTATGTGGTTTTATGTCGAAATAGCCGGAAGCCCAGTTGATTGCCTGGTCGATCATTCCGGTAAATTTATCGATCAGTACAGGCAATGATTCAGTAAACCGGCCTACCTGCGAGATTATAAGAACCCCCAACGCGGCAACTACCAAAAAGGTAATGAGTATAGTGATTGAAATGCCAACTACCCTGTTTATTTTTTTCTGGACGAAAAAATTCACAACCGGGTGGAGTACTATAGCAATAATGACGGCGAAAACGACCGGAATAATAATACTCTTCGCGATGTACAGGATCGCTGTTAAGGCACAGAAGCCAATGACAAGAATAGATGCTTTTGTGTAAATCGGCAATTTCAATTTCTCATCTGTCACGGCTTTATAGAATTCATTCTTTTTTTACTGGCAAGATGTTTAAATATGACCTGACCAATTGATCTGATAGTGCCCTGGTGTTTAGCAACCAGGTTTGTGACCCCAAACTGCAAAACAACTCCAATAAGCTTTTTTAATTTATTGCCCCGTACGTTAAAGATTAATTTGTTTGAGTAGAACCCGGTTACCAGACCCATGGCAGCACCTAAAATATTTTCAATAAGATATGGAGATTTCCCAATATCATTCAAAGTGTTCGCAATAAGATTGGCAGGCTTGAAACTTTCGTAAATAAGGAAGAATTGCTCTTTTAAAAGTTGTCCCTTATCAGCTTGTTCAACTTCCGATAACTGAATTGCATTTTTAAGCTCTGCGATGGACGTTATATTTTGCACGTGATTTTATTTTAACACATGTTTAATGAAATAATTTCCGATTATCCTTTTAAGCCGTTCATGCATAAAAAAATGTATCACAATCGCTACTATTCCATAAAAAGCAGCAACTACAAAAAATCCGTAAAAGGTCCTTCCCAAAATTTCTCCAAGCCAGAAAGCTAATCCCAGATTGAGGAAAAGCATGAATACTGCAACTAATACCAGTACAACAGAATGAGGTATTAATGAGGAAACAGCGTCTGACGTTTTATCAAGAGCTTTAAGCTTTACCAGTTCAAAGCTCGCCTTGCCATATTCAGCAGTTCTTTCCAGCAGGGATTCAATAAGCTTTGCATTGTCTTCCATGGCTTCAGCCCGTGGCAGTTTCTACGTCTTTTTTAGTTGACTCTGATCTGGACTTTTTCGGTTCTTTAAATTCTGAAATATCGTCCTTTACCTCTTCAAATTTTTCTGAGATATCGTCAACAAATTCATTGAATTTTTCTTTTAATCCATCCCCATATTCTTCTGCCTTTTTAGACATTTTTTTGCGGGTAACGGAACCTTTTTCCGGGGCAAATAAAATCCCCAGCAATGCACCGGCAGCGACGCCGGCAAGTAAGCTTAATAATACTTTTCCTGAGTTCATAATTTATGTTTTTAAATGATAAGTCCATTCAGAATAGTCATCGATTTGGTTGCTTTGCTACTTCGCAATGACTTTTTAGAATGGACTCATGTTTGTTATAAAAGCGTTGATTTTAATCTGATTAATTCATGAATTAATCAGGTTAAATGACTTTTCTACCTGAAATTACCCTGAGTAATACCGCAATAATTGCAATAACTAGAAGAAGGTGGATGATGCCTCCGACATGAAAACCCACAAATCCGATTGCCCATGCGATAATGAGAACAACTGCTACGACATAAAGTAAATTTCCCATGATTTTTGTTTATTATTGATTACAATAAAACTATCAGCAGAATTACAATAATTAAAACTGCAGCACCTGAAAGATAAACGCCGGGACCTAAATCTCTAAGATTATGTTTGATTGACTTTACTTCTTTTCTTAGATTCTTCTTTTCTTCGGACTTCAGTTTTGACATATCCATTGCCTTTATTTCATCTAACCTTAGTAATAAGGTTTTAGCTTCTGCTGATTCGGCAGGCTTGGGAGCAGGCAAAGAGGAAGGCTCTTCAGTAGTTGCAGCTTTTGATTGGAGCGGGAGAAAAGCCAGGGACAAAAATACCATCATTACACCAAGAACGATCTTTTTCATTTTAATTGATTTTAATTAATAATAGATCCACTATAATTATAATTGATACTCGATTGGATATATGTTTCTTATTGGAAATAATATTCATTGGCATCAATTTTTTGTTTGTATGTAAATTATTCATTAACAAAGGTATGTTTCTCTAATCCGCGAATTGTTACATAATTTACGGAAAAAGTTACATAATTCACGCGTTTAAAATAACGGCTTACTGATATATCATTCCAGCAGGTTTTTCAATTTCAAAATCCCTGAAACCAAAATCAGTTGTCCTGAATGAGTTCATTTTAAAAACATCCTGTCCGGTTCCGGGAATCAATGGATAGAATGAGATTGATACTTGAAATGTATTAAAGACCAGGTTTTCATTTTTAATTAAAACTCCCAGCCCTATCTGTGAATAAACTTTGCTGTTTTTAAATCCTGTTAAAGCATCGCTAAGCATACCAAGAGAATAAGTAAGATAAGGTCCGAGCCGGAACCCGAAAATATTCCACGGGGCGTATGATTGTGTTTGCAGTGTAAATAAAAGGCGGTTGGTACCTGACAATGCTGGGCTGTTAAATCCAACCAGGCCATAGCTATCATTAAGAGTTAAACTATCGGAAGAGAACCTGTTTATGCCAATTGTCATCTGCGGTTTTACAAATTGCCTGAATTTCCATTTCCCGATCTCAAATAGTCCGGTAAAATAATTTACACCTACAGTCAGAACACCCTGTTCAGAATGTGATGCATGAAAGAATGTGCCGTATTCGAAGTTGGAACTAAGGTATCCCCATTCATTATAGTTACCAAAGTATACCCGCATGCCTAAATACAGCCGCCCCGAGTTATTTTTTATCTGGTAACCGCCTGTCAGCGAATATACGCTTCCAACCGGCACATCTTCTATAACACCGTATTTAAATATGTATTTATCCTGAACATATCTCCTTGTAGAAATTCCAACTGTAGCTAAATAAAAGTTTTCGCTGGAATAATTATGAAACGGATCTAAAAATTCGGATGGTTTTTCAAAATATCTTATATGCAGATACCGTGCCGCCAAAATTAAATTGGTTATAAGCACATCTTCTGTGTTGCCTTTAAAAAGCTGCAGTGCTTTGCCTGCCCAGTAATCCTGTGTCCGGAATTTCAAATTCACAGGAACGTAAACAGAATTTATGTCCATCAGGGAATCTTTCTTAGTTTGAGAAGCAAAAGATACCCCTGCAGCCCACTTTGCAAGAGGAGAAAAAAACGGACGGTTAACATCAAAGCTCCTGCTGAAATTTCCATATCCGTCAATTCCCAGATGAAATTTTGCACTGATGTAGGAATTCCGAAAGTTTGGCACAGAATAGTTTGTATTGAAGGAATTAATTCCTCTGGTAAAATTTCTTGAAAAGGCATTTTGAAATTCATGACCGGTCCCTAAAAAATTTTTATCAGTCAGACCGACATTGATTCTTGAAGCAGAAATTGATCCTTTCGGAATGATGCTCCAATTATCCAGTTCACGAATAAGGATATCAACTGAATCGGATTTTAGCCTTGAAGCCACAACAGAAAAAGAAACCTCATGCACATATTTCTGGTTACGGATCAAACGTTCAGATTCTTTTACGAGCAGAGAATTGAAAGGTTGATTTCTATGGATTAGCAACAGGTTCCGGATAGTGATGCCTTGTGTTTTAATATGCATCCCGTTCCCTGCTTTATATAAAAAATTCTGTTTTCTAACAGCAGTGTCAGTGGCTGAGTAACCAAAAGGATCGAGGGTAACAACGTCGATATTCCTGATGATTTTTCCTTCAAATGTGCTGTATGGTTTTTGTATCAGTTTTTTATATGCTTTCTTTTTTAATGGTTTATTTTTTGAGTCAGGAGTAACCGGTTTAAAAATCAACCGGTAAATAAACTCATTAAACCTGCTTCGCTTCGAATAGGATTCAATGTTTTTATACAGTTGAGTTGAATCTGTTTTGACACTATCTTTCTGTGCTGAGGCAGAATCACATATTGAAAATAAAGCAAAAACAAAAAGAAATATTGAAATATGTTTAAGGCACATTTGCGCAACCGGTTGTCACATCTTCTCCATATACCAGCTCAATGCTTTTTCTAATTTCTGATAATGAAAAATGGTGGTAATGGTTTTTTGCAGCCGGATAAAAGCAGTTTCACTTTTGACAATATAATCAAAGGCCTGGTGCTTCATACAATTCACGGCCACCTCTATTTTATCCTGTGAGGAGAGCATTACAACAGGGATCGTCTGATTGGCTGTTTTTATTCTGTCGAGCGTTTCGAGCCCGTTGATTGCATTTTTATCAATACTGTTGAGGCAGTAATCCAAAATAACAACATCAGGGCTTTGAGATATATTTTCGAGACAGAGTTCTCCGGTCGGAAATGTTTTTATAATCGATTCAGTTTTGTCAGTAAATTCAATCTCTAATGACTTAAGGAACAAAGCATCATCATCAACCAGAAAAAGCAGAATTTTGTTTTCGTCTACCATCATTTTGATTTTTTAATCTGATTTAGTTCTTCTTCCAGTTCTTTGCAGGCTTTGGAACAAACATTTTCAACCTGTAAAACCAATTCTTGTATTTCTTCAAGATGTTTTTGAGTGCCTGAATATTCCTGGATTTTTTTTGCAGCCACTTCAAAATCCTGGTGTATGCCCATTATAGAAAATGAAGGGATCAGTTTATGAGCTGCAGTGTAAACTGAATCCCAATCTTTATCATGCAGACCCTGTTTCATTTGTTTAATCAAAGGCGGAGTTTGTTTCAGATAAAGTTCAATCATTTCCGTCATCAATTCCGGATTATCCTTTGTACGCTTGTTTAAAAATGTTAAATCAACATATTTTGATTTGCCAGCGGGCAGGGGGGTATCTTGTATCAGTATGCGGTTCTTTAATAAATCAATTATTTTGTTATAAAGCAGCATTTCGTCAAGAGGTTTTGAGATGTAATCATTCATTCCTACGGCTGTGCATTTGTTTAAATCAGCAGTAGTTACATCGGCAGTTAAAGCGATTATGGGAATTTCAGAATTCATGTTGTTGCGGATGTATTCGGTAGCTTCAAACCCGTTCATTTCAGGCATGTGCAGATCCATTAAAATAATATCAAATGATTTATTCTGTAGTTTTTCTATAGCTATTTTCCCATTGTCAGCAATATCATGCTCAAATCCAAAATCGTCCAGGAGTGTTTTCATCAGTAATTGATTGAGCGCAATATCTTCAACCACCAGTACTTTTACATTCTGAACTTTAGTGGTCAATATATTAATCACTTTTTCCAATTCGACCTCAGCATTTGTTTTCTGAAAAGGTATAACAAAGCTAAAAACAGAGCCTTCTTCCAGTTTACTTTTTGCAGTTATAGTCCCACCCTGTGATTCTACCAATTGTTTAGAAATTGCAAGTCCAAGGCCTGTACCTCCATATAACCTTGCAGTTTCGCTGGTTGCCTGCTGAAAGTTCTCAAAAATATGTTCCATCCTATCTTCCGGAATCCCGATTCCGGTATCTGTAACTGAAAATTCAATGTTTGCTTTCTCTTCATTCTCATTCAGTAACCTGGCACTTATCGTAATTTCCCCTTTTGATGTGAACTTTACTGCATTGCTGACAAGGTTTAAAATAATCTGATGCAGACGAACAGGGTCACCAATCAATACCCTTGGAATCTTATCGTCATATTTTTTTATCAACAGCAGATTTTTTTCCTGAATTTTTGTTTCAAATAAATGAATCATGGCAGACATTGACGCAGCAGGTTTGAAAGGCGTTTGTTCAAATACCATTTTCCCGGCATCCACTTTCGCCAGATCGAGTATGTCGTTTATCAAAACTGTTAAAGCATCTCCGCTCAATTTAATGGCATTTAAATATTCTTTTTGTTTTGGATTTAAATCTGATTTGAGCAACACCTTGGTAAACCCTATAATTGCATTCATCGGTGTGCGGATCTCATGGCTCATGTTTGACAAAAACTGTTGCTTGGATCTTACAGCATTTTCAGCAATTTTTGTGGCGCTTTCAGCTTTGTCTTTTGCTTCTTCGGCAATTATTGTGGCCGACTCGGCATTCATTCTGGCATCCTTCAATTCTTTTTCAATTCTCTTATGGTCAGTAATATCTCTTGCCACCACAACTACACCAATCACCTTCCCATACTCATCTTTATACACTGAGCCATTAAACAAAACTTCAGTTAGCTTGGCATCGCGTATGGTTAGAGGAAAATCGGCTACAAAACCTTCAGCAAACACCTGTTTGTAAATTTCACGCGCTTTATCAGGTTCTGTAAAATATTCAAAGAAATCTGTACCGATCAAATCCTCGCGGGTTACTTCTGTCATGTCTATGGAAGCATTGTTGATATCTGTAATTTTTCCTTCAGGACTAATTGTAAACAGTGGATCAAGACTTGCTTCTATCAGGCTTCTTGCATATTGAGAATCCCGTATGCTAATTGTTTCCATTCTATTTGTTTAATAGTGTAGTGCTTATTTGTTTTATTGGTAATCACTAAATATTCTTCATTTGTCATCGGTCACGCGTCAATTATTTCTGACTTCTTCAATTAATTCTCGTTTTTTGTTGTTTAGTTTCTTAAAATGAGAAGGAGTAAGCCCCGTTACTTTCTTAAACTGATTGGATAAATGCGCAACACTACTGTAGTAAAGCTTCAAGGCAATTTCTGTAAGGTCGAGTTCATCATAAATTATAAGCTCTTTTACCCGTTCAATTTTGTGAGAAATAATGAATTTCTCAATAGTGGTCCCCTGAATTTCTGTGAACAAGCCTGCCATATAGGGATAGCTGTGATTCAACCTTTCACTTAAATAATCGGAAAAGTTTTTCCTGGGCAGCTCATCTGCAGAATAGACCATTTCAATAATTACATTTTTTATCTTTTCAACTAGCAACGCTTTCTTGTCGTCCATCAGTTCCAGTCCTGATTTGTGCAATGCAATTCTTATTTGCTCATGTTGCTCATCAGTAATGTTTTCCATGATATCTACTACGCCCAAATCGACAATAATGAAGTGAAGACCAAGTTTCTTTAACTCTTCTTTTACCACCATTTTGCAGCGCATGCTTACCATGTATCTGATGTACAGCTTCAAAGAGTTTGTTTTTATTATAAGTATCAATTATTCCCTGACTCTCCATTTATGGCATCCCAATTAACGAAGACCAGTAGAAGTAATTTTCACTTACTTTTTAAATGAATAATTGTTTGTAAAGGTATGAGTAAGGAGGAACGGAAGAGTTACACAATTCCCGACAATTCTTACATAATTCACAGATGCCTCAAAACAGAGCGTCTTTTGCGTGTAAGATTTTTGAAGTGCGGTGTAATAAACCCTGTCATTTCCTTAAGATACAACGCATTTGAAAATGCGTGAATTATGTAACTCTTTTATTAAGTTATATAACATTTGTCTGTTAATAGGTGCTTAAATTTGGCAACGGGAACCGGAGGTTTAATGATAAATGATGAGGTAATGGTTTCATTTGAAGTTAAGCTCCTTAATAAAGGCCTGTCTGACATGACAATGAGACTGGAACAATCAGTAAAAGTGATAAAGCCGGGACAAATAGAAATGGAAAAAATACAAAATAGAGGAATGGCGGAATTGGCCAGGGCAGAATATATTGAAGTAGAACCCAATGTACGCCTTCATATTACGGATGCAGGCGAAGGCAGAACTGTGGTGTTAGTACACGGTTGGCCGTTAAGTGATGAAATGTTTGAATACCAGTACAACGATTTGATAAATAAACATTTCCGCGTAATTGGTATTACTTTAAGAGGTTTTGGCAAATCCGATAAACCTTACGGAGATTACAATTATGATGTACATGTGTTGGATATAAAAAGGGTTTTAGGTAAACTGGAAATAAAAGATGCTGTTTTGGGTGGTTTTTCCATGGGCGGGGCCATTGCGCTTCATTATGCTGCAGCAGATAAAGGGGCCCATGTTTCCAGGCTGGCTTTGTTCAGTGCGGCAGCACCGATCTGGACACAACGCAATGATTTTCCATACAATCTTCCAAAGAGTGCGGTTGATGATTTAATTGAATTGAACTATAAGGACCGGCCGAAGCTTTTATCCAATTTCGCAAAAATATTCTCTGCTGCTGAAACTTCATTAAATGATGGGATCGGCAGCTGGTTAAATGGGATTTGTTTAAGTGCTTCTTCTTATGCGACGGCTCAATGTCTGATCGCTTTGCGTGATACGGACCTGAGAAGTGATATGGCAAAAATATCAATCCCGACAGTGATTATGCATGGCAAAAAAGACAAAATATGTTCTTTTGATCTGGCGGAACAAATGAAAGCCGGAATCTCAAATTCATACATCGTTCCTTTTGAGAACAGCGGCCATAGTTTGTTTCTGGAGGAAACTCAGAAGTTTAATTCAGAGCTGATCAAATTTGCAGGGAAATAAGCTGAACGGACTCTCCGGATTGTGATTGAAAAAACATACCTGGAGTTAATGACAAAAATGACTCAAAATGGCTGATCAATGAGGTTAATGAAGTATTGAGTGATCCCTTAAAATAGAAAAATGAAACATATAAAGAATGACTGGCAAATACCTTCCGATTATCAGCTTTTACTTCATTTGTCTGATATTCAGCATTGGAAAAAATTACCAAGAACGATTGCTGAGATGGAAATTAAATATTATGGGTTTCATTCCTGTTTATATGAAGATAAAAGGATAGTAGTAGTAAAGTAAAAACCAATGAGTAATTGGCCGGTCATCCCGAGTACTCCGGAATACTAAACACAAAAAGCGCAATGCTTTGGGGAATGTGTGAGTGAATTGTCAATATATATTTATCTATCAGGGGATTTGGGAGTTATAAAAAATTTGATTTCAGTAATATTATTTTTAATCTTGGATAGTAGAATAAATTAGACCAAAATTTTAAAATTAAAATATGAAGAATTAAAAAACCTGAATAATAAATTAAAATTTACGAACTAAATCTTGTACCATTATACCTTTAAAACTATATCTATCTGAAAATCAATGAAAAAAACAGAGCATAAATTTTTAAACAAAACTCTTCCCAAATCTCCGACGGGAATTCAGG
>Ga0209745_1001626_pt1 | contig 13267 bp, 14 predicted proteins | sample BarGraNGADG00312_FD_184495 | JGI IMG/M metagenome (GOLD analysis project Ga0209745, IMG submission 184495) | Arctic peat soil microbial communities from Barrow, Alaska - Barrow Graham LP Ref core NGADG0004-312 (SPAdes) (version 2) | ecosystem: Environmental > Terrestrial > Soil > Wetlands > Peat... | reverse complement strand
AGCGCCTGCGCGAGGAAGGGATAGAGGTCGAGGCGGGCGGATTGCTCGTCGCGGCCGCGGAGCCGAACGGCAGCAGATTGAGCGATTGATCAGAGCTCGACGTGCGTGCCTCCCCCTAACGGGTGTATTTGACTATAGAAAGGGGGGAGTTGCGTAAAGCCGCCTTCACTGAGGGCCGATACAACGAGCGTGGCACAGCCGATCCGCCCGCATCCACTCCCGGCTTCAAGGCCTTCGCCGCCGAAGCTGGAGCTCGTTCATGATGCGGACGAAAAAGCGGATCCAAAGCTCTCGGCGGCTATCGAGGAAGAAGCCGAGCTAAGCGAGCTTCCGCAGGAGGAAGAGGGGGAAGAAGAGGAAAGCGCCGCTGCCGTTGCCTACGCCACTCAGACGTCCGACCCGCTCAAGCTCTACGTTCGGCAGATTGGCGACGGTCCTCTCCTCACGCCCGCCGAGGAGCGGGAACTCGCCCGACGCAAGGATGAAGGAGACGAGGACGCTAAGCGCAAGCTGATCGAGTCGAACCTGCGCCTCGTGATGTCGATCACGCGCCACTACACGAAGGCCGGCGTACCGCTGCTCGATCTGATCCAGGAGGGAAACCTCGGGCTCATCCGCGCAGTCGAGAAGTTCGACTACCGCATGGGCTACAAGCTTTCGACCTACGCCACCTGGTGGATTCGTCAGGCGGTCACCAGAGCGCTCGCCGACCAGGGTCGCACCATTCGCCTTCCTGTTCACGTCGCCGAGCAAGTCCGCCGGCTAATGCGCACCCGCCGCGTACTGGCGCAGAAGATCAACCGCGATCCGACGATCGAGGAACTGGCGAAAGAGAGCGGATTCCCGGTCGAGCGCGTGTTACAGCTGCTAGATCTGGTCGACGATCCGGTCAGCCTCGAGACTCCCGTCGGAGACGGCGAGAGCCTCTACGGCGATCTGATCGAGGACACGAAGACGGAGTCGCCCGACGGCGCCACCTCCGATCGCCTGCGCTCGGTCGAACTGGGGGTCGCACTCGACAAGCTGAATCCGCGCATGCGCCACGTCCTGAGCGCCCGCTTCGGCCTCGACGGACAGGCGGCGCGCACGCTCGAAGAGGTCGGCGGCGAGCTTGGCATCACGCGCGAGCGCGTGCGCCAACTCGAATCCCGCGCGCTACGCGAGCTGCGTATGGTCGCTCCCGATCTCGAGCACTACCTGCGCACCTAAACCGACGAAAGTCTCACGACTTTCGTCGGAGTATTGCTGCCTTCCGGCGCATCCCGGAAAAGCCGTACCTCGATCTGGCGCACTCACTCGCGGGCATCGAGCGCCGAACCGCGACGATGCTCGCGACGCCGCCGCGGCTCACGCACGCCCGCCCCCAACGCGACTCGAACCCCTCAAAGTAATCCGGACGATTCCGCCCCGCTGATAGGAGCACAAAGTCAGAGCGCCGCAGGCGTGATGACTTTGCCACTTTCACTCCGAGAAAAACCGCCAGGTTCTTCTCGGTTCAGCGGGCTACGGACTGCATCTCGCGCAGGCGCGAGAGCTGGCGCAGCGCTTCGACTTCGATCTGGCGCACTCGCTCGCGTGTCAGGCTGAGGGAGCGGCCTATCTCCTCGAGCGTCCTGGGTTCGTTGCCCTCGACGCCGTAACGCATCAGAAGCACCGTCCGCTCGCGCTCGGGTAGCACGTGCAAGGCCTGGGAGAGAGCCTGGGAGCGAAGCGAGACCTCCACCTGCTCTTCCGGGAGCGGGCCCTCGCCGGGCACGAAATCGCCAAAGACGGCATCCTCCTCGTCGCCGACCGGTTGGTCGAGGCTGGTCGAAGCGCGGGCGGCGGCCTTGACTTCATAGGCCTGCTGGGCCGGAAGGCCGGCCTCCTCGGCGACCTCCTCGAGCGTCGGCTCGCGCCCGAGCTGCGTCCAGAGCGTGCGCTCGGCGCGATTCATCTTCTGCAGGCGCTCGACGATGTGCACCGGCATTCGAATCGTTCGCGCCTTGTCGGCCAACGCCCGGGCCACGGCCTGGCGTATCCACCAAGTGGCATAGGTCGAGAACTTGAAGCCGCGGCGCCAGTCGAACTTCTCCACGGCGCGAATCAGGCCCAGCGTGCCCTCTTGAATCAAGTCCAGGAAGGGTAGGCCTTGATTGCGGTAGTTCTTGGCGATCGAGACGACCAGGCGCAGGTTGGACTGGATCATCCGCTGCTTGGCCCGTCCGTCGCCGCGCTCGATCCGCTTGGCCAGCTCGACCTCCTGACAGGCGGTGAGCAGTGGATGGCGCCCGGCCTCGCGCAGGAACAGCTGGAGCGCATCGGTCGTGGTCTCGTAGGAGAGGGCGGCGGCAGGATTGACCGGCGCCACGACCTCGGCTTCGTCCTCGGTGACCTCGATTCCGCGCTGCTCCAGCTCGCGGTAGAGGCCGTCGATGTCGTAGGCGTCGAGGTCGTAGACCTCGATCAGGTCGAGCACCTCGCCGGCGTGGATAGAGCCCGCATGCTCAGCGGCGTCGAGAAGGTGTCGTACCTCCTCACTCTCCAGGAAAGTGTCGATGTCGATCGTCATGTTTCTGGGCGCGGCCCTCGCGGCTGTCCTGCCCCTTATGGAAGCAAACACCTTTTCCGCCGGAAATCAATACTGATGTGAGCATTTTCGCCCGGAAATCGCGAATTTCACTCCGAAGAGGGTACGAGCCGGCGAAGCCAGAACGGCCGTGCCAGAATGATCACGATGACCGGATACACGCTCAGAAATCTGAGGGAAGTCGAGAACGCGGCTGCCAAATTCGGCCTGGCGCCCGAGCTCGAGGCGCGCTTTGCCACATCGCCGCTGGAGCTGACCCGCTCCGGGCTCAGCTACCAGCGCCTGGCGCCAGGCTTCCGAATTCCCTTCGGCCACCACCACAAAGAGCAAGAGGAGATCTACGTCCTCGTAGAGTGCAGCGGGCGGATGAAGCTGGACGACGAGATCGTCGAGTTGCGCCGCTGGGACGCCATACGCGTCGCCAAGGAGACGACCCGGAACTTCGAAGCCGGCGCCGAGGGCGCAACGCTGATCGCCTTCGGCGCGCCGAGCACGGGGCCGGGCGATGCCGAGATGGAGCCAGGCTGGTGGTCTGGTTGAGCAAGCCGCCGACCCGCCGGACAGAGCGCCTTCTGCTCCGCGCGCCGGAACCGGCCAACGTAGATCCGCTCTTCGCCATCCAGGGCGACCCCGAGGCGATGCGTTTCACCTACTGCTCGCCTAACCGCGAGGCGACCGCGGCCCACCTCGAGTCCTACGCGGCCCGCTTCGAAAAGGACGGCTTCGCGCCCTGGACGGTCGTGCTCAGCGCCGAAGACCGGGTTGTCGGCTGGGGTGGTCTGAACAAAGATCCGGCCGAGCCGGAGTGGGGGACCGAGGTCGCCTACTACATCGATCGTTCCTACTGGGGCCGCGGCCTCGCAACCGAGCTCGTGCGCGAGTCGCTCGCACACGCTTTCGACGACCTCGACCTGCCCGAAGTCGGCGCTTTCGCCAAGCCCGAGAACGTCGCCTCGATTCGCGTTCTCGTCAAGAACGGCTTCGAGCCAACCCGTTTTGTTCCCGAGCTGGAGCGGGACGAATACCGGATCTCCAAGGATTCGTGGCTAAGGCTTCACAACGACGCGCGTGCACGATAACCCGTGTTATGTCAAGTCGGAGAATTCGGCGATCCAATTCGTCGTCGCGCATCTCCCCTCTCACCGAGACCAAACAGGCCAAAGAGGTAGCTCAGAGCTGAGAGGGGCTTTCGGCGACGGCGCGTAGCTTATTGTCGGAGCGGATCGTTCCCAGTGGAATCGCGAAGGCGATCGCGCAGACTCCGAGTAACTGCAGCGCCGAAGGCTTCTCCCCGAGGATGATCATCGCCAGGACGACCGATCCGGCCGGCTGGAGTGTCAGCACGAGCGCGGTGACGGCGGCCGCGATGCGCGGAAGCGCCCAGGTGATCAGGAGCCAGCCGGCGACCTGTGAGCCGAGCGCCAGCAACACCAGCCAGATTTGAGCGCTCGGCCCCGGCAGCTCGCCCAACTGCCCCAGCACGAGCCCGATCGCGCCTGTGGTGACCGCCGCGCTAAACGTCATCTCGAACAGACGAGCGCGAGTGTGCCGTGCTTCCGCTCGCCCGGCGAGCTTCATGCAGAGGAGCGACCCAGCGTAAGCCACCCCTGAGGCAATGCCGTAGGCCGCTCCCAGGCCCGGATTGCGCCCGTAGGCCCCACCTCCGACCTCGCCGGAGATGAAGACAACGCCCGCGAGAGCGATCGGAACCGCCGCCACAAGGCGCGCCGACGGGCGCTCCGAGATGAGCATCCACGCGGCGAGCGGGAAAATCACAACCTGGACGTTGGAGAGAACGGTCGCCAGTCCCGCCCCCACGTAGACGATCGATTCGCACCAGAGCACCAGATCGATCCCAAAGAGGAGCCCGGCCGCGAGCGCAAATAGATGCGCTCGAAGCGGTCTCCCTCCCCTGGCGCGGCGCTCGAACCACGCCAGCGGCGCCAGTACGGGTAGCGCATACAGACAGCGATAGAAGGCCGCGGAGGCCGGATTGACGTGCGAAAGCCGGATGAAGATGGCGCCGAAGGCGATGCAGACCGCCCCGGCCACCGCCGGCGCAACTGCGTTTTGATGTCTGTCAAGCACTGCCGGCCTGGAAAATCTCATGGCTCGGTCCCCTTTCGTTGCCATTCTCGCGTCTGTACGAGCTTTCGCCTCGGCCTGTTCGGCTAGCCGGCGCGGAGGCGAGAATGCGCGAGCCGGCTAGCCGCGAGCAGCGGCCGCGGCAGCGAGCGGCAGGGCGACGCTCGGCTCGAGCGGAGAGAAAACCGAGAGGATCACCGAGTTCGCCATGAGGCGAAACCCTAGCGGGAGTCCGCTTTCGTCCGCAACCGGGAACTCAAACGCGCGCCAGGAAGCGCCGCAGCGCTCCCAGGAAGAGCTCGGGCTCTTCGTACGGAATCATGTGGGCGCTCCGCTCCAGCACGACCTCTTCGGCGTTCGGAAGCAATTCCGCTAATTCGTGAGCCGAAGCGGGCGAAGTCGTGCGATCGTGGGCGCCGATCATCACCAGCACCGGCTTCGCGAATGAGCTCAATCTGGCGCGCAGGTCGATGATCCCGTATTCGCCGCCGGTGGCGAAGTGGCGCAGTATCGCGGGCTGGTAGACGGTTCTATCGCGAGCGATCAACTCTCGGACGAGCGGACCTTCGGGATCGGCGAGGTGAAAGGGCATCTGGTCGTCGAGGATCTGCTTGCACTCCTCTTGAGTCTCGACAGTCGCCTCCTTTGCCCAGGAAGCGCTCACCTGCGCCCGCAGGTGCTCGGGCTCGAAGTGCTCCAGCTCTTCGTCGACGCGCTTCATTGCGCTCGGCTCCGAGATCGTTCCCATCAACACGTAGGCCGCGGCGCTGCCGTGCCTGGACATATGGCTCTGGGCGACGAAGGAACCGAACGACCAGCCCATGACAATGGGGCTTTCGAGCCCGAGCGCCCCGATCAGGGCCTCGACGTCGTCGGCCATCTGGGGCACTGTCCAGAGAATCGGGTCGCCGGCGTCGGAGTTCCCGTTCGCCCGAAGGTCGGGCGCCAGGACGCGCCAGCCCTCGCTCGCCAGCGGTTCGAGCCCGGGGAACCAAAACGAACCGTCCAGACCAGGACCGCCGTGCAGCGCGACAAGCGGTCGCCCCTCCCCTATCTCGTGGACATAAAGCTCGATATCGCCGACGGAAACCCGCATCGTGCGATTCTAGAAGCCCGCTCCCCTCACACCCGAGACGATCAGGATCAACACGGCGAGCGCCGCGAGCAGCCTGTATACGACGAAGAGCGAGTAGTCGTGACGGCGCACGTAGCCAAGTAGCGCCCAGATCGCCACCAAGCCGCTACCGGCGGCGGCCAGGATGCCGACGACGAACGGTCCAGCCCAGCCGGCGGGAAGCCCGGGGCCGAGCAGGATGTCCTTGACGGTCTTTAGCAGCGCGGCGCCGAAGACGACCGGCACGAGCATCAGAAACGAGAATCGGGCGGCGGAGTCGCGATCGAGCCTGAAAAGCCTCGCTCCGGTGATGGTGATTCCGGAGCGCGAGACGCCGGGCACGAGCGCAAGCATCTGGGCTAAACCCAGCGCCAGCGCGTCGCGATAGCGAAGCGCCGTCATCGGCTTCCTCTCGGGCAGGCGATCGGCGAACCAGAGCAGGACGGCGAATACCGCCAGAGCGATGGCGATCTGCCACGGCTGGCCGAGGCGCTTCTCGATCAGGCTCTCCCCCGCTGCTCCGGCGAGCGCAGCCGGAATTGTCGCGATCAGCAGCAACCAAGCGAGGCGCTCATTCTGGCTCGCGATGCTCCGGCGCCGGACGCTTCCGAACCAGGCGCGCAGAATGACGACGATCTCCGCCCAGAAGTAGGCAACAACGGCGGCGAGCGTCCCCACATGCAGCGCAACGTCGAAGGTCTTGTTGAAAGCGACGTGGTTTTCCAGGAAGTGCCAGTTCCCCAGCCAGGGCACGAGAATCAGGTGGCCCGAGGAGGAAATGGGCAGAAGCTCGGTCAGTCCCTGGGTGACACCGAGAATCAGAGCCTGCCAGTTGGGGAACGCGCCGCTCTTCTCCCCCACGCCGAACGCGGCCAACCCGCCCGCCGCGACGAGAGCGACGGCGGCGAGTGAAAGAAGCAGGCGTCGAGAGAAGAAAGACGACTTGTTTGATTCAGGATCCGATATATCCACAGAAGTATCCACAGCACCGCCTTTTCTATGTGGAAAGTGTCGAAAACATTATGCCGCAATTTGCGACTTTTTATTCGTTTTTGTGCCTTGAATTACCTGGTTGCATAGTCTAGATTTCCACTTGCGTTGAGCACGGGGCGTGAGTAGAGCGAAGCCCCGCCGGAAGGAACTAGGCGGCAGCCGAACACCGGAAGGCAGGGCAGACGAAAGCGCCAACGACTTAGCGAAGGGAGCCGAGTAGGGAGCGATAGTAGGTTGACGTCGCACCCGTAGGTCGAACCGCTTCGGCGGGACGTTCAACGGGGGCGGCTGACGAACTCGCCACCCGCTCGGCTCCTCTTTTTTTATTCCCGCAGACCGTCCGGAGGCCATCGGCAGGAAGAGTAGCCGCCCCACCGGCGTCCGCGGTGACTCCGGGTGATAGTTATAGGTCTCTACGCTGCCGGGCCGGACGCAGCCGTCCGGGTCGGTGTCTCGCTCTCACGAGCGAGGGCGCGTAGGAGCAGACGAGAGAGATCCGGTCCGAGCGCTCGCTGCAGGCGAACGCGCGCAGGCTCTCTCTGCCCTAGATTCATCTCATCAAAGGCGGCGAAATGCTCGAGCAAAAGTCCGGCTCCTCGATTCGGATAGCGTGTCGACATCTCCCCGTTCATTTCACTTTGACTATCGGCTCGTTGAGACCGTCGGCTCCATCCCTATTCTGAGTAAAAACGTGTCACTCCATAAAAGGGGTCACGTCAGGCGTCGTGACGGTAGACCGGTTTAGAGAAGCTCCTAGAGCTTGATCAGCGAGTGCACCTCGCGACCGGCGAGGCGCCTGCGCCCGTTGAGCAACTGCAGCTCGACCACGAAAGCGATTCCGACCACTTCGCCCCCGAGTTGCTCAACCAGCTCGACCTTTGCCTGTGCAGTGGCGCCGGTAGCGAGCAGGTCATCGTGAACGAGCACGCGCGAACCCGCCGGGATCGCTACCGCCGAAAGCTCGAGCGAGCCGCTGTCTCCCTCCATCTCCCAATCGTCTCGAGCGACTTCTACAGGCATATCCGGCCGCCGTGCCGCCACGAAACCGGCTCCCAGTACGTAGGCGAGCGCTCCGCCAAGGATGAAACCACCCGCCTCCGCGCCCAGTACTACCTCGGGCTTCTTCGGTCGGGCCCAGTCGGCCAGCAGGTCGACTACCGTCCGGAAGCATTCGGAATCGGCGAGCAGGAGCGACAGATCCTGGAAGCTGAGGCCCGCCTCCGGGAAGTCCGACACCTCGAGAATCTTCGCGCGCAAGCCATCGAGCGAGACAGTCACCGCTCCACCCCACTTTCCGGCCGGCGCCCGGCAAGCCAAGCACTCGCTAGAAGCTTCTCGCGGCCTGCGATCTCGAGCATCTCCGAGGGTCGCGAGGGGCCGGCCATCAGGTCAGAAACGTGAGCCGGTATTTCCCGATCTGCACCTCGTCGCCGTCGGCGAGCTCGGCAGATTCGATTCTGTGGCGATTGAGGAAGGTGCCGTTGAGGCTTCCCTGATCCTCGAGCAGGAAGCGTGACCCGTCGTGAACGAGTGTCGCGTGCCGGCGCGACACGGTTACGTCGTCAAGGAAAACTTCGCAATCTGGTGAGCGGCCGATCGTCGTGCGCTCGCCAACCGCGGAGAAGACTTCCCCTGCCAACCCTCCGCCCGAGCGAACGACCAGCGCCGGGCCTTTGATTCCCAGCTCGCCGAGATCGACCCGCGCCTCTTCGACCTCATCAGGAGTCAAGGCCAGAGTCGTCTCGGCGCCGGCTTCCTCGTGCACGAGTAGTGCGCCGCACTTGGCGCAGAAGTTAGCGGCTTCGGGATTCTGAAAACCGCACTGGGGGCAGTAGGAATGGCTCACTCGAATTCGTCGGGTGGTGGGGCTTTGCCGGCGAGAATCTCGGTCAGCTTGTCGATGTCGGTACTGAGAGTGCCCTCACCGCCTTCGACCGACTTCTGCAGCCGGGCAACGAGCTCGGCGCGCAGGATGTCGATCTTCCCGTGCAGGAGACGACGCTTGTAGGAGAGCTCGTCTTCTTCCTTTTTCAAGTCCGCGATCAGGCTGCGGAGCGCATCATCGGAGAGGGTGGTGAGGTCAGCAAGTGGTTCCACTCTTAAGCCTTTCGTCAGGTATCCCGCTCTGCCCAGTAAAGCAGGCGGCTTTACGGTGGTCAATCGGCGCCGGCCGGCGATCCCTCACTCGCCTCGTTGTCTGAACCGAGGATTTCTTCGACCAGGTTGCGCATCTCGCTTTCCAGCTGGTTCGAGAGCTCGTCGTCGTTACCTTCGGCATAGATATGCACCACGGGCTCGTCGGAGTCGGCTATGACCTGCGCCCAGCCCCGCTCGTCGCTGACTTTGACGCCGTCGGTGAGGTCGAGCTTGCGATCCTTCATCTGCTCGACGAGAAGACGCATCACGAGGCCTTTCTTCCCCCACGGGCAGTGCAGGCGGCGGTGTACCAGGGTGCTCGGCGGAAGCTTCGAGATGAGCTCCGAGATGGGATGCGATACGGGCGCCAGCAGCTCGAGCAGCTTGCAAAGGCTCGCCACCGCGTCGCAGGCCGGAAGGAAGTCTGGGAAGACGTATCCGCCACCGACCGCGCCGGCGAAGATGACGCCGTCGCCCGAGGCTTCTCGTGTTAGATCGGCCAGCGAGGCGCGCGTGCGAATCACCTCCAGCCCGGACTTCTTGGTCAGCTTCTCGACCTGGCTCGTGACCGTGATCGGGAAGGCGACCTTGCCTTTGCGACCGCTCTCGCCGATCAGTCGCAGGAAGAGAAGCAGTACCTTCTCAACCGGTATCTCGTCGCCCTTTTCGTCGATCAGATGGAGGCGCTCGCCGGCTCGATCGAAGACCGCCCCCAGATCGGCGTTGGCGGCAGTGACCAGCTTCTTTGCCTGCGTCAGCGACTCGGGCACCGGTTGGGCCTGGTTCAAACGCTCAACGCTGAATCCGTGCGCCGATACGACCTCGATCCCGAGCGGCCCGAGCAGAAGCGGCAGCACGTAGGAAGCCGCCGAATAGCCGTAGTCGACCACCAGCCTGAAGTTGCGCGCGCGCACCAACTCGGCGTCGATCGAATCGAGCAGATCCTCGGCGTAGCTCTCTCGCGCGCGCGCCGGATAACCGACGTCACCCACCTCGTCTGCGGCCGTTCGGCGCAGCTCCATGCGCGCGAAGTGCTTGGCGATCTCCTTCTGCAGGCCCTCGCCGAGCTGAATGCCCGGCGGCTCGAAGAAACGTATCTGTATGACTTCGGGATCGCTCGCGCTGCAGCCAACGTGAATACCGAGCTCGTAGCTCTCCGCCTTGAGCAGGTGGCGGTTTATCGCAGCCGGTAACACGCGCAGGTCGGCGACATCGACGCCGGTCGAGTTGAGGCCCGAGATCAGCGCCCGCTTGATCATTCGGCAGGCGGTGGGAGCCTCGCGGCTGGTGACGATGCGGGCGCCCTGCTTGAGCGCCGTGCCTGTGGCCGCAGCCAACCGCACCGCCATCTCTGGAGTCAGGTCGACGTTGACGAGGCCGGCCACACCGTCCTGACCGAAAAGGCGCGTGGTCGCTCGCGACTCCCAAATCAGGTTCTCGTGAATCTGGGCGCCGGACTCGACTTCCTTGTAGGGGTAGATGTGCACACCCGGCCAGATGACGCCCTCGGCGCCGATTGCCACCTCGTCGCCGATCGCAACACCCTCGTGTATGCGCACGTGCGAGCGGATATCGCAGGAACGACCGATCACCGCGCCCTCGATCAGCGAGTTGCGCCCGACGTGGGTCGCCGAGTCGAGCACTGAATGCGAAACTCGCGCTCGCTCGCGCAGTGTGACGCCGGCGCCGAGCACCGAGTAGGCGCCGAGACTGGCGTCCTTGGTCAAGCGCGAGTAGTTGCCGATGAAAGCCGGGCCCTCGATCGCCTCGAGGTCGTCGATCTCGACACCCTCTCCGATCCAGATGTCGCCGCGCAGACGAATGCCCGGAATCTTCAGCTGAATCTTTCCGTCGAGCGCGTCGAAGTTAGCCTGCCGATACTGATCGAGGTTGCCGATGTCCTGCCAGTATCCGTCGAGGACGAAGCCGTAGATCGGCCGACCCATCTCGAGCAGAAGCGGGAAGAGATCGGCCGAGAAGTCGAACGAGCGCCCGGCCGGAACGTGGCGCAGAACTTCGGGATCGAGCACGTAGATGCCGGTGTTGATGGTGTCGGAAAACACCTGTCCCCAGGAGGGCTTCTCGAGGAAGCGCTCGACCCGCCCATCATCGTCGGTGACGACAATGCCGAACTCGAGCGGATTGTCTACCGACTTGAGGCCGATCGTCACGGCGGCGCCCCGCTCCTGGTGATACTTCACCAGCGCGTTCAGGTCGATGTCGCAAAGTGCGTCGCCGGAGATGACGAGGAAAGGCTCTTCGGCGTCGCGGACGGCCATCTTGACCGAGCCGGCGGTCCCCAGCGGCTCCTCCTCGACCGAGTACTCGATCGACATCCCGAGCGTCTCTCCGTCGCCGAAGTAGGTGCGGATCGCCTGTGGCATGAAGGCGAGCGTGATCGTCACGTCGTCGATGCCCTGAGCGTGTAGCAACTCGAGGATGTGCTCCATGCAGGGCTTGCCGACGATCGGCACCATCGGCTTGGGCTGATTCGAGGTGAGCGGACGCAGACGCGTGCCTTCTCCCCCAGCCATGACGATGGCCCTCATCGCGCCGCTACCACCTTGAGCGCACGAGCGACGTAGAGCAGACCGGCGGTGAGCGCCAGCGCCAGCCCCGACCAGAAGACGTACAGCGGCCACTCGGTGCCATGCTTGGTGATGAGGATGAAGGCTAGACCTGCGTAGAGCAGCCAGGTGCCGGCCTTCCCGATCTGATTCACCTTGAAGTCGTAGCCGCGCTCCATGACGAACTTGTACCCGCCGAGGAGCATTACGTCTCTGCCCAGGATGATGAGCAGCGCGACTATTGGCAGCCTGCCCGCGTGCCAGAGCAGGATCACGGCCGAGTCGATCATCAGCCGGTCGGCGAGCGGATCGGCGAGCTGCCCGAAACGAGACTCGACGTGCCAGCGGCGAGCCAGCCAGCCGTCGACCTGATCGGTGGCTCCGGCGACGCCGAAGATGATCGCGCCGGCGACCGTCCAACCCCGATCGGAGCGAAGCACGAGAACAACGAAGACCGGGATCAGCAGGATCCTGAACACGGTCAGTGCGTTCGGAATCTGAGCCCGCGAACGGCGAAGCGCTTGCTCGATCATGTAGGAAGAATACTTTCCGCTGCTCGTCGCGGCATTTGTCGCCGGAAAACCCGCGCTTATGCCGGCCGTGGTCACGTTCCGCTACGGGCCGATTTGGGCGGCGGCGGCGTTGAGACTCTGGGCGCAGCTGCTGCACGAGGTCGCAAGCAGCGCGGCGGTGGTTGCGAGTTTCTGTTTTGCCTCGTCGGCGCCGAGTAGCGTCTCCGACCCCTGCACCGCGCTGATGTACTCCTGGGTCAGCTGCGGCAGCGAGGCCGGATTAGAGGTCATGGCGACGGTCATATTGGCGTTGATCGCAGTCAGCCTGGCCTCGGCAGTCATACGGTTACCGTTCGAGACGGGGTTGTTGCTGGCGTTGCCACAGCCGCCGAGCGCGACTACCGCGGCCACCGCGATCACAAGGCCTGCACGATGAAAGCCTCTACTCCACACGCTGAAAAGGTCGGCCGCGCGAAGCGATAGCTTTAGCTCGACCACGACGAAAGGACGGCGCCATGGCTACGAAGAAGCACCGCTGCGCCGACTGCGCCATGCGTAAGAAGGCCGAGGCGAATCCGACGACGCTCCGTGCTCGGCTCTGGCGCTGGCACACAAGCTGGTGCCCCGGTTGGAAGTCGTACCAGCGCTCGCTCAGCGAAGAGCAGTAGCTCGATCTCGCGAGCTGGACTTCGATCCCCGCTGCTGGGAGAATCTCGCCATGCGTCGTAGCGTCGTCCTCGTGGCTTTCGCCTTTATTGTCGTGCTGGCCGGTTGCGGCGGCGGCTCTTCAAAGACGAAACCGTCGAGGACGACGTCGTCGACTTCGCAAACCGGCTCCTCTCTCCCCGCCTCGGTGCCAAAGCCCAACCTGGCCCGGATCGTGCCCGCCAACTACCGGGTCAAGGAGATCCGTTACGCCAAACTCCTCGGGCAGCCGGTACCGGAAGCCGTCGTCAGCTCGAAGGGGCCGGCGGTCGGCGATCTCGGCTTCCATCCGGCCGAGTTGCAGGTTCTCTCCTGGGACTCGATCGCCGAGCGCTGGAACGTGGTCTACGACGCGCAGAAGGACAAGGAGTACCAGCAGCAGTTCGGGACGACCGTCAGTAACCAGTACGTCAGTCCGACTCCCGACCTGCCGGCGGCATCGACACCAGTCCTCGACCCGACCGCCGACGGTGACGTCAACCAGATCGCCTTCGTTCGCTTCGGCAGCGACAGGAGAGCCAGCCTCGTCTTCGCCACCACCCAATCTTACGGAGGCTCGGGCGTGCCGGGGAATCTCGTCGTGCTC
>Ga0209745_1001625_pt1 | contig 13267 bp, 10 predicted proteins | sample BarGraNGADG00312_FD_184495 | JGI IMG/M metagenome (GOLD analysis project Ga0209745, IMG submission 184495) | Arctic peat soil microbial communities from Barrow, Alaska - Barrow Graham LP Ref core NGADG0004-312 (SPAdes) (version 2) | ecosystem: Environmental > Terrestrial > Soil > Wetlands > Peat... | reverse complement strand
CTCGCATGCTTTCTGCATCCCTGGGCCTGCTTCTCATCATGAGTTGGGCCCTGACTCTCGTGAACACCAACCTCCCTCTATACGTCATAGCCATATCCTTTGTGGCCTCCGCCTTTGCTCCAATGGCTTTCCGAAAGTTTGAAACTCTTGCAGGGAGTATTATTTATCTACTCATCACTGTGATAATTGGGTTTCCCCTCGCGAGCCTGATCTCGGCGGGCGGCTTATCCTCAGAGAGAATCCTGTTCCTGGCGATCCTCGGCGGGCTTTCCGGCGCGTTCTTGCATCATGCCTCCAGAGAGCGCGACTTCACAGTCCCTTTCGGAACGGCCATGGTTATGTGGCTCTTCTCTTTCGACTATCCTCTGCCTGATCTGCATCGCATTTTGCTCATCTGCCTCTTTGCTCTCGTCTTGGGGATCGGCGCCTACTGGGCGAAAGCTGCAGACTCGGATGCCGTACTGAGCGAGACCCTCGTCTGCTTGCTCGTGATTCTCTTTGGGGGATTGACCTGGTTTATGCTCTTGCTGGCTTTCTATCTGCTTGGTGGAGGGTTCACCCGGTATGGGTATTCGCATAAGGCAAAGCTTGGCATCGCTCAATCCCATGGAGGCGTGCGCGGCTACAAGAATGTCTACAGCAACAGCCTGGTTCCTCTGGTTCTGGCGGTCTGCTACGGTGTTTACCGCAATGAGGTATTCAATGAGATATTCATCTATGCCTTTATTGCTTCCGTGGCGACGGCCAACGGCGATACGCTGGCAAGCGAAATAGGCGAGACCAGCCGCTCCAAACCGAGGATGATCACCACCTTAAAAGAGACTGAACCGGGGGTGGATGGAGGTGTGACGCCGCTGGGCGAAGCCGCCTCAATAGCCGGTGCTCTTATCATCGGGATCCTAGCCGCTGTTACGGGCATGACTGGCCCTTTTGGCATCGTGGTTGGCGCTATTGGCGGATTCCTGGGCACGAACTTCGACAGCTTTCTCGGGGCAACGCTGCAGAGAAGAGGCATCTTGAGCAACAATGGCGTAAACCTGGCGGCGACCGCCTTCGGGGCTCTGGTGGGCGCAGTTCTCTGGTATATGCTGCAAATTATTTAGGGATAAACAACCACAATCTATTATGAAGATCTTCGGGATCTTTGGCGATCCAATAGAACACAGCCTCTCGCCGGTCATGCAGAATGAGGCACTGCGGGCTTTGGGCATAGATGCAGGCTTTCACGCCTTTCGCGTTACAAAAGTTGACCTGAAAGACGCAATTCGCGGCGCTGCTGCTATGGGCTTTGGCGGACTAAATCTGACCATTCCCTTGAAGGAAAAAGCGCTGGAATTGGAATTCTTGCGAGCAGATGAGCTGGCTCTGGCTATAGGCGCGGTGAACACGATATCCTTTGATAACAGTGGCTTGGAGGGCGAGAAGGATGAGGTGAAGAGAGTTGTTGAAGTCGAAGATATTGCCGACTGCGATCAAGTTGGCCAGATAAGAGGTCATAACACAGACGGATGGGGCGCGCTGCTGGCCTTGCGGGATGCAGGCGTTCGCATCGATGGAAGCCGGGTCCTTCTGATTGGTGCCGGAGGCGCGGCGAGGGCAATAGCTTACACTCTGGAGAAGGAGGGCGCAGAGATCTCTATCGCGAACCGAAGCCTCAGAAGGGCTCATGAGCTGGCGACCTCTGTGGGAGGAATGGGCTTTTGTCTATGTGATCTGGAGAAACTGGTCGGCCAGGCGGACATAATAATAAACGCAACTTCAGTAGGCATGCGTGCGGGAGACACGAGGATCTTTGACGGCCGGCTGTTGAAAAGCAGCCACGCGGTCTTCGATATCGTTTACAACCGGGATACGAAACTGCTCCAGGATGCTCGCGCGGCCGGATCAGTGGCTATCGACGGAGTGATGATGCTTGTCTATCAGGGGGCGAAAGCTCTGGAGATCTGGACAGGTGCGAAGGCTCCGGTGGATCTGATGGAAAGGGCGGTTCGAGAGGCTTTGGCTGAGCGGGAAGCGAAACTTGGGTTGAAGAGCGACAAAGCCTCAAGATGAGTGAAGGCTGAATGGGGAGGAAAGTGATGGCAGAGGAAACAATGACAAAAAGGCGCATACTGATACTGGGTGGAACGGGCGAGACAGGGTCATGGTTCGCCCGTTATTTTAAGAGAAAGGGATTTGATGTCGCTGTCTGGGGTCCGAGCGGGAAGGTAGAGGTCGCGGAGCGTCTGGGTGTGCGCTATGCCTATGACATGATTAAGGAAGTGGAAGAAAGTGACATCGTTCTGATCAGCGTCCTCATAGAGAAAACGGTGGAGATGATCCAAACGGTGGCTCCTCGCATGCATCCAGGTAGCCTGATCATGGATGTGACCTCCATCAAGTCCGGTCCGGTGAGGGCCATGAAGACTTATGCCCCCAAAGGAGTGGAAGTGCTGGGCACCCATCCCATGTTTGGACCAACCATGCCCTCTCTCTTCGGCCAGACCATCATCTTCACTCCCGTGGAAGGAAAGACAGGAAAGTGGCTTAGCATCATTCAATCTCTATTCGAGTCCGATGGAGCGCATATTGGGATCCTGGAGGCGGAAGAGCACGATGAGATGATGGCTGTGGTGCAGGCGCTCACCCACTTCGCCTACATCGGCATCGGAGCGACTCTGAAGGCTCTGGACTTCGACGTGCAGAGGTCACGCAAGTTCATGTCTCCGGTCTACGAAATCATGATCGACTTTGTGGGCAGAATACTGGACCAAAATCCGGAACTTTATGCCTCCATTCAGAAGAATCCGAAAGCGGCAGCAGTTCGCCAGACCTATGTGGCAGAATGCATGCGATTGAGCGAAAAAGCGGATGCCGGGGATTTGGAAGGCTTCAAGCAGATCATGCGGGATGCGGCTCTGCACTACGGAGGGACACATGAAGCTCTGGAGAGATCGGACCGAGTGATCAATACGAGCATTAGAGAAGAAAAAGAGAAAAAAACGGATTGCGATACCTGAGAGCGATGCTCAGGTAATCCTCGCTACCGCCGCGACCTCGTCGCCCTGTTTCACATTCATTATGCGCACGCCCTGCGTGGACCGACCTTGCACCCGGATTTCGTTGGTTGGGATGCGTATCACTACACCATCCTTGGTCGTAACCAGCAGCTCGTCCTCCTCGGATACGGTAGTCGTGCAGCAGACAAAGCCTTTCCTGGCATCGATATTCTTGACCCCCTTGCCGCCTCTTTTCTGCTGAGGATACTCCTCCAGCTCCGTCCTCTTGCCATATCCCTGGTTGGTTATGGTAAGGAGTGTGGAACTGGAACCCGCCTGGATCACATCCATGCTGATCAGCTCGTCACCCATGTTGAGGCTGATGGCCTTCACGCCCATGGTGCCGCGATTCGAGGCGCGCACGTCAGTCTCCTTGAACCGGATGGCCTTGCCGAACTTCGTGGCCACCAGCAGCTCCTTTCCGCCATCGGTAAGCTTTGCCGAGATCAGGCTATCGCCCTTCAGGTTTATAGCCTTGATGCCGCCCTTGCGGGGATTGCTGAAAGCCTGCAGAGGCATCTTCACAATGCTTCCGCTCTTGGTTACAAGGACAATGAACCCGGCCTCAAAGCTCTTCACAGGTATCGCACCCGTCATTCTTTCATCTGGATCGAGCTGCAGGAGATTTACAATAGACTTCCCGCGCGTCACCCGCCCCAGAGAGGGCACCTCATAGACCTTGAGCCAGTGGGCTTTGCCCTTGTCTGTGAAGAAGAGCAGATAATCCTTCGTTGATGCGGTAAAGACATCAGTAACGAATTCTTCGGTCTTGGTATCGGCTCCCATGACTCCCCGACCGCCGCGGCGCTGCATGCGGTAAGCCGTGAGAGGCTGGCGTTTGATATATCCGGAGCTGGTGATGGTCACTGCCACCTCCTCATCCTGAATGAGATCCTCCCGGGTGACCTCGCCCTCCAACTCGATGATCTGGGTGCGGCGCTCGTCCCCGTAAGTGCTGATGAGTTCTGTCAGCTCTTCCTTGATGATGCTCAGAATCTCCAGGTTGCTGGAGAGGATCTGCCTAAGATGGGCGATGAGCAACTCCAGCTCTGCCGCCTCGGAGACTATCTTCTCCTGCTCGAGACCCGTGAGGCGCTGCAGCCTCATATCCAGAATGGCCTTGGCCTGCTCCTCAGAGAGCAGGAACGCCTGCATCAGAGAGTCCTTCGCCTCCGGCGGCGACTGCGCTGCCTTAATTAGCCTTATTACTTCATCGATGTTTTTTAGAGCAATAAGCAGGCCGGCCAGGATATGAGCCCTTTTTTCAGCCGCATCCAGATCGAACCTGGTGCGCCTCTCAATAACTATGGAGCGATAGTGGATGTACTGCTCCAGGGTCTCCTTCAAAGAGACGGCCTTCGGCAGACCGTCGATCAAAACCATGTTGTTGATGCCGTAGCTGGTCTGAAGCGCGGTGTGCTTATACAGTTGATTTAAGACCACGTGAACGTTAAAGCCGCTCTTGACCTCCACGACCATTCGAATGCCGTCCTTGTCCGACTCATCCCGCAGATCGGATATTCCCTCGAGACGGCCGCCCTTGACCATCTCCGCCATATCCTCAATCAGCTTGGACTTGTTCACCTGGTAGGGCAGCTCTGTGAATATGATCTTGGTGCTTCTCGTCCCTTCCTCTATCTCGGACTTGGACTGCAGCAATATGCTTCCCCGGCCGGTCTGATAGGCGGCCTCAATCCCGGCCCTGCCCACGATAAAAGCTCCTGTGGGAAAGTCGGGCCCGGGCAGGTATTGCATCAATTCAGGAAGCGTCGCCTGCGGCTGGTCTATGAGGTAGATGATCGCTCCGGCCAGCTCATTCAGATTGTGGGGCGGGATGTTGGTCGCCATGCCCACGGCAATGCCTGTAGAGCCGTTGAGGAGAAGATTAGGGAGCTTTCCCGGCAGCACCGTAGGCTCTTTGAGCGAGCCATCGTAGTTGGGCACAAAGTCGACGGTGTTCTTCTCGATGTCCGCCAGCATCTCTTCTGCAATCTTGGAGAGCCGAACTTCAGTGTAGCGCATGGCCGCTGCCGGGTCTCCATCAATGGAACCGAAGTTGCCCTGGCCATCGATCAGAGGATAGCGCATCGAGAATGTTTGAGCCATTCTGACCATGGTCTCGTAGATGGCAGAATCCCCGTGGGGATGGTACTTACCCATTACGTCTCCGACCACACGAGCGGACTTCTTATAGGGTTGATCGTGAGTCATGCCCTGTTCATACATGGCGTAGAGAATGCGCCGGTGAACGGGCTTCAGCCCATCCCTGACATCGGGCAAAGCTCTGCTTACGATCACACTCATGGCGTAATCGATGTAGGAGGACTTCATCTCCTCAGTGATGTTAACCAGTACTTCCGTCAAAAGCCACCTCAGACATCAAGATTCTTTACATATTTGGCATGCGTCTCGATGAATTCCCGGCGCGGTTCCACCTGATCTCCCATAAGGATGGTGAAGATGCGATCGGCTTCCACGGCATCCTCCAGCGTGACCTTCTTCATGGTCCTCTTCTCGGGGTCCATGGTAGTATCCCATAGCTGCTCGGGGTTCATCTCTCCCAGACCTTTGTACCTTTGAATAGCAGGCTTGACCAGGGACTTCACTAGCTCGTTCAGCTGCTCGTCCGAGTAAGCATAGTTGACCTGCTTTCCCTTCTTGACCTGATAAAGCGGTGGTTGAGCAATGAAGACATAGCCTGCATCGACTAGAGGCTTCATGTACCTGTAAAAGAAAGTCAAGAGAAGGGTGCGAATGTGCGAGCCATCCACATCGGCATCAGTCATTATTACTACCTTGTGATATCTGGCCTTTGTGATATCGAAGTCATCCCCAACACCTGTGCCGAAGGCGACTATCATATTTCGAATCTCGGTGTTCTTGAGGATCTTGTCCAGCCTTGCTCTCTCCACATTGAGAATCTTGCCCCGCAGCGGCAGTATCGCCTGAAAATGCCGGTTCCTGCCCTGTTTGGCCGAGCCGCCTGCAGATTCGCCCTCGACTATATAGATCTCGCATTTTCCCGGATCGGTATTGGAGCAGTCTGCCAGCTTGCCGGGCAGGCCTCCGGAACCCAGGGCATTCTTGCGACGGGTCAGCTCCTTGGCTTTGCGGGCCGCCTCACGTGCTCGCAGGGCCTCAGCCGCTTTCTCCACAATGGTCGTTGCCACTAGAGGATTTTCCTCAAAGTACTCAGCCAGGCCCTCCGAGACCATGGACTCGATGATGCCCCGGATAGAGCTATTACCCAATCTGGTTTTGGTCTGGCCCTCGAACTGAGGATCGGGAAGCTTCACACTTACGACTGCCACCAGGCCCTCGCGCAGATCTTCACCGCCGAGCTTCACATCGTTCTTGAAAAGCTTGTTGGCTTTGGCGTATTCATTTACAGTCCTTGTCAGTGCGGCGCGAAAGCCCATGAGGTGAGTTCCACCCTCGCGGGTATTGATGTTATTGGCATAAGAGAATATGTTCTCGCTGTAGGAGTTATTGTACTGAAGCGCAACTTCTACCTGAGTGCCGTTCTTGTTGCGCGTAAAGTAAACAGGAGGTTTATGCAAGGCTTCTTTGTTTACATTGAGATACTCCACAAAAGAAACGATACCGCCCTCATACTCGAAGATGTTCTCTTTATCGGAGCGTTCGTCTTTTATGGTTATCTTCAGGCCGCGATTAAGAAAGGCCAGCTCTCTCAGCCTGGAAGAGAGCGTATCGAAGTTGTATTCGGTTTCCTCAAAGATTGTGCCATCCGGTTTGAAGGTGATCGTGGTTCCGGTATGCTCCGAAGTTCCCCTTACCTCAACGTCCGAAGCCACTCTGCCCTGTTCATACCGCTGCCAGTAAACCCGCCCGTTCCTTCGAACCTGCACCTCCAGCCATTCGGAGAGGGCATTGACAACGGAGACGCCCACCCCGTGCAGGCCGCCTGATACGCTATAGGATTCGTGATCGAACTTGCCCCCAGCGTGCAGCACAGTCATGACGATCTCCAGGGCCGGCCGGTTGAACTGAGGATGGTTATCTACAGGGATGCCGCGGCCATCATCTTTGACGGAGACGCTTCCGTCCATGTGGATGACCACATTGATCTCTTTGCAATAGCCTCCCAGGGCCTCGTCCACGCTGTTATCAACTACCTCGTAGACCAGGTGGTGCAGCCCCAGGGTGTCTGTGCTGCCGATATACATCGAGGGCCTGCGCCTGACTGCCTCAAGGCCTTCAAGAACTTGGATTTGGCTTGCGTCGTAGCCCGTTGCTTCGCTCAAAACTGATTAAGCCTCCTGAATAATTAGGACTGTAATGAAATAACCTGAGCAGATATAAGCTTTTCCCCTAAATATGGCTTAGATTTTATCAATAGAATGTTAAAATAATTTCACCTGCCATTTGCGGGCAATTCCGGCCATGATGAGCCGGAAAAAGCCTGTAGCGGATGAAATCCTGAAAAATTGAGGCCAGGTATCCAATATGATTAGGAAAGCCAAGGTCCGGATTCGAACCGGAGTGGTAATGCTCTGCAGGCATTTGCGTAGCCGCTCCGCCACCTTGGCATTGGTAAAGGCGTCCGACATTTTGTGGATCTGCCTTAAACCTTTATCGGTTAAAGGCATCCTTTGCGCCGAGTCTTGCTGAGATGTCCTCCCCTATAAAGATTGCCTTTGAGGCAAAGGCAATTTCAAAGACATTTCTATAATCGCATTGGCACCTGCAGGACACCTGAAAGGCCTCGGACCCCAAAAGATCGGAGACTAAATGTCTTCGTAGCAGAGAAATCTTGTTAGAGAATGCATGGCTGAATCCCGGCATCTTGGGAAAAATTGAGCGTCCTGGCCAAATGATGCAGCATTCTTCCGGAGGTCTTGCGCCAATACGGTCATGGCATAGCGCGATAAAGAACAAAGGCCACGGGCAGGAGTCAGCCCCATGCTAAAAAGATATCCGGGTCCCTGCAAGGGGACTTGTGTCGACATTCCAGCGCGCGTTCGCCCGGGTCCTTCCTAATGTGCCCTTATTGTGTGCTATTCAGGGTAGCGTTAACGGAAGTGTTAACGGGAATTTTAGCGACTCTGTTCACGAGTCCTACTTTTGCCGTTTTCTTGGTGACATTGCTGTAACCTGCATTCGGGTCAGCATTCCTGAAATCATTGATGCTTGTAGTGTACAAACTTGATCCCAATATGCCTCCGGCTTCCTTACTGAATGCGGCATTCTGAAATATCACAGGATTTACGCCGTTGAGGTCTAATGCCTGCGGATTGCCCCAAACGTAATTCGGATCCATTGGATTGACTATGACGGCAGTTGAAGGTTGCCCGACTGCTTCACGATTGCCGCTTATGGCTTCTGACGGCAATTGTGCAATTATAGGTGCTATCAAAACTATCAAAATAGCCCCAATTAGTATATTAAGATTTTTTTTCATGTAACGCCTCCATGATTGCATCTCGGTTCTATTTCATTTGATTTTTCGAGAAGGTATGACCGAAGCCCAATCTCTAATGCGTCTCTCCGATCCGAATGCGATTTTAATTCACGACAAATGACGATTTAAACTTGGACAATTATAAACCTTGTGGTTATTTCCCCGAACGTACTTAATTATGATTCTAATTTCCGGCAGAAGGATAGACAACTGCCAATATCTGTAACGATTGCCTGGCCCGAGTTTCGGCCGGTTATTCTTCAAGATGTGCATTCGTTTCCCTATCTCAAAAAAAAAACAAAAAGGAGAACAGTAACATTAAACTGAACTCCTTCACCCACGAACTAAATTACTTCTCCTGAACTCTAAATTCGTACTTGCTGTCTCCCATCCTGAGAGTCCATATTCTCCAGCCTGTTGGGAAACACGAATTCTTATGGGCGATGCCCAGGAGATCGAACTGGACCGTGTTGCCCTTCTTGAAGGCACCTGCAGTTACGACCTTATTGAGGGTCATGGGGCCTATTTGTGTATTATTCACTATCAGGACAGCATCTCCCGTGGCAGGCTTCTTGGTCATGGTGACATATAACGTGCCATCAATTGGAACAGTAAGATCTGGAGTGACCGGTGCAGGTGGGGTTGGGGGGACTGGAGGGACTGGACCCGGAGCCGAACCGATCGAAGCCGAATAAAACGCGAAACTTGAACCCATGCCGCATTGGCCCTGCTTGATTCTGAACCATCCGGACTCACCCCAGGATGTGCCCCAGGAGTTCTTGCAGGTCCATATGCCCTCCTTATCGTCATAACCCACAATCAGAACAGCATGGTTGCCTGCGAAGTCTCCGTACTCCTGGCTGTAAATCCCGCCATCGTAGTCAAAGAAGTCCGTATAGACCTCCATGCCGGCCATGATGGGTCCAGTGGTGGCGATGTAGGCTTTGGCCAGGTCCACGCTATAGAGAGCCTTATAGGAAGAGATCGCAATTAATCGATTCTTGTAATCTGCGCATGGTTTCCAGTCTCCTGTATATGGGCAGCACAATTCATCACATATGCCGGACTCAGCGGCCACGAGCATCCTCTCAAACTGAGCGCCGCCTGCGCAATTTCCTCCGCCCCTCGGGAAGAGATAGGCCTCGGAGAGATCTGGCTGTAATTTAGGATTTTTCTTGGCGATCTCAAGAACGGACTCCATCATTGCGACTGTGGCAAAAGCGACGCAACTACCACATTGCCCCTGGTCACGAATGGGAGTTGTGTAATCTCCATCGCTTGTTTTCCGCCAATCAAATGATGCAGGATACGATGCCGCCATCATGAGCTTTGCAGTGGCCGCGAACATGCCCATATTATGCTGAATTTCTGAAGCCGAGATCTTCAGTCCGGTTGGATATATTTTACCCATTTTTTTTATCTCCAATTATATCTTTATTTGATAATATATTTATTCTTGCTTGCATTTGGGCATCCTGTCCTGGAATAATTCAGGACAATAAATTGCCAATGAATGTTCGATCACCCAAGCAGCACTCGAAGCCGACAAGGGATCATATCTTAGTAGTATAATAGGAAGGATGAGATATATAGTTGGTCTATCCGGGGAGAATGTGATAGGGACAGAAGCTAAATGGCAGGCTATACTTATGGTTCGACATTATGACAGGTGCAAATTCTTCTCGTCTGCTTTTTCCCTTACATTCCAACCACCTTCCCGCCGCAAAAGGAACATTTTATATGGTTTGCAGATCACTTGAGAGCGAAGCATTATGGTCCTCGAAAACTTAGGCGGATCGCTGCGCAATGCTCTGAAGAAGATAGCGTCGGCGAATAAGATCGACAAGGCTCTGGTAGACGATGCCGTGCGGGAGATTCAGCGTGCACTCCTGCAGGCAGATGTGAATGTGAAGATGGTTATGCAGCTCTCCAATACCATCAAAGAACGAGCTCTAAATGAGAAGCCTGCGCCTGGCATGAACCCGCGCGAGCACGTCATCAACATCGTCTATCAGGAGTTGATCAACCTGGTAGGCCGCGGTGCGGATATACCCCTCAAGAAGCAGAACATAATGCTCGTGGGCCTGCAGGGATCCGGAAAGACAACGACAGCAGCAAAGCTGGCCACCTTCTTCCAGAGAAAGGGGCTTCGCACGGCCGTCATCTGCGCCGACACCTTTCGCGCCGGAGCCTTTGACCAGCTCAAGGCGCTATGCGAGAAGCAGGGCGTATTCTTTTACGGCGAAAGAGGCAACCCCGATGCCGCTGCCGTAGCCAGGAACGGCCTTGAGGCCACCAAAAAGTATGATGTGAGAATTGTCGATACTGCAGGACGGCATGCCCTGGAGGGCGATCTGATCCAGGAGATGAAAGACATCCACAGCGTCGTCAATGCCGAGCAGAAGCTCCTGGTTATGGATGCGGCTTTAGGCCAGCAGGCCAGCGAACAGGCCAAGGCATTCAACGAAGCGGTTTCGATCACGGGCGTTATCATCACCAAACTGGACGGGACTGCCAAGGGCGGCGGAGCACTCTCTGCAGTAGCCGAGACCAAGACCTCAGTGGCCTTCATCGGCATGGGCGAGACGCCTTCCGACTTAGAGAAGTTCGAGGCGGACCGATTCATCTCTCGCATGCTTGGCATGGGGGATATCAAAACACTTATCGAGAGAGCCCAGGAGGCCCAGACGGACCAAAATGTGGACGTTGAATCCCTCATGCGAGGCAAGTTCACCCTCCGGGATATGTACCAGCAGATGGAGGCCATGAACAAGCTCGGTCCCTTAAAACAGATCATGCAGATGCTGCCCATGGGCGGCCTGGGCTTTGAGCTCTCCGATAAAGAATATCAGATGACCAAAGACCGTCTGGACAAGTATCGAGTAGTCATGGATTCCATGACTGCCGTGGAGCTGGAGGACCCGAAGGTCATAACCGCATCGCGCATCAAGCGCATATCCCGAGGCAGCGGTGCCTCACCAGATCTCGTTCGCGAGCTTCTCAAGTCCCATCTGGCCATGCAAAAAGCAATCAAAGGCATGAGAGGCGGCATGGGCAAGATGAACATGAAACGCATCATGAAGAGGTTCAGCCCGGGGAAGCAAGACGGGAGCTGATGATTGCCGACGCAAAAAGCACCGGCAAATCATTTCCAAATTACAGGCAGATCAAATATCGACTATCATATCCTATTTTCTCAATATGATGCTTCAGATCTCCCATTTGCCCTTCGCCAATCCTGTGAGACTCGCTCCATTTGGCAGAGCCTCGCTGAAATCCCCCATTACCGTGCTGCCTTCGCTGGCCAGATTGAATTTGTAGAGCTCGCCCCCGCTAGCAGTTACGTCGAGAGAGAGCTTGTTTCCATTAAGCGTTCCCACTGCCAGAACAGGCTCCGTTCCGTTAATCGCGGTCATATTTCCCCGGCCCGATATGCCTTCCCGGGTCTTTGATAGAGCGAGAACGATATTGCTCTTGTCTTTTAAATCCAGGCTCAGCCTGCTCTCTGCCGCGGCCTTCGCATCCGGGACGACTACAGAGTTCTGGACGGCGATGGAACTGGTAGGAACATTTTCTCGCGCGAACTCATCATAGCCATCCATGTTCACGTCCATTGCCGGGTCGCCCAGGAAATTGTATGAGGCTCCCCCACCCAATGAGCAGGCGCATGTGGCCGCCGCATGAGAGCCCGCGGCAAGCATTAGAATCAATATCGCGATCAGAGCTTTCATCTTAGATTCCCCCGGCAGCAGTTTCAGCTCGATTCAGCATTAATCTTTTTCCTTCAGACTTCAAGCTCTTCAGTAGCTTGTAGTGGTCTGGGTTCCTTCCGAAGTCGATGTGACGCTCTGGCCGTTGCTGCTCTTGTAGACGCTCTCACTTTCGATGAGATGATCTGATGAATCCAACCCGTTTTGAGTTTCCGTGGCCTTTCCCAGCAATGCACCGGAGGTCGCACCCGGATTGATGCTTTTACTCAGCACGGTTGGTTGATTCTGCTGGGATGAAAGAGCCATGCTTCCGGTAACCGTTCCTGATTCGCGAATAAAACCGCTGGAAAGCGAGTCGAACTTGCCGGCAAGAGCGGTTCCGGATGCCGATAGCTCCAGCCTGAAGACCTCCGGTTTATCGACTGAGGAGACGAAGATGACCGGCCTATCCCCGGCAACAGACCCTGCCACAGTCACGGCCCTCTTAACGCCATCGGCAAGCATAAGGCCTGACCCCATAACCAGGTCACTTTCCTGAAATATCTGCAGGTCAAGGTGCCTATTCACTGAACTCTTCAGATCAACCGACCAGCTTCCTGTCAGGTTTAGCTGAGTCGAGAGTGCACCTACACTCGCAGAAGAGATTGTCCCCTTGCCGACGGTCAAAGGTGGCACGATTCCCGTTCCCGTGGTCACAGTTCCCATGTACCCCTGCGAAGATACATTCGCGATCAGACTGATGAATAATATTACTGCTATCAGAATTTTGTTCGACGCCATATTACCAACCCACTACCGCCTATTGGCTGACGCTATTAATAATAGTGATGGGCTTGCTTTGCCAATCAAGCAAGACGACTTCTTTAAGGATAGAGGAAAATTTCGATGATACGAAATATATAATAAAGAATGCCTCCCGGGCATCTCCCGGGAAGGCCCTATCTGTTACATTTCATCAGACTGGCGCGATCAGACTGGCGCGACCTGTTGAGTTTGGCCTAGTGTCTCGTCAGCTCTGTAATGTCGGATAAAGGCGAGATAGTTTTACCCTTGCATCTTTAGTTGTGAAATGCCAATTTACCTTTGCTTTTTTGTTG
>Ga0209745_1001624_pt1 | contig 13268 bp, 11 predicted proteins | sample BarGraNGADG00312_FD_184495 | JGI IMG/M metagenome (GOLD analysis project Ga0209745, IMG submission 184495) | Arctic peat soil microbial communities from Barrow, Alaska - Barrow Graham LP Ref core NGADG0004-312 (SPAdes) (version 2) | ecosystem: Environmental > Terrestrial > Soil > Wetlands > Peat... | reverse complement strand
CATCAGTACGTCACCTCCTGGGAACGGCGACGGATCATGGTCACTTCGTCGCGTTGGTTTCCGGTCGGCCCGAGATAGTTGAAGGCGAAGCAGAGCTGGGCGTAGCCACCGATCAGGTGGCTCGGCTTGATCATCAGCCGGGTCAGCGAGTTGTGGATGCCGCCTCGTTTGCCGGACGTCTCCGCGATGGGGACGTCGATCAGCCGGTCCTGGGCGTGGTGCATGTAGACGGTGCCCTCGGGCATCCGGTGGCTGACGATCGCACGCGCGACCACGACGCCGTTGCGGTTGACCGCCTCGATCCAGTCGTTGTCGGAGATGCCGACCTTGGCCGCGTCCTCCTTGCTGATCCAGATGGTCTGGCCACCGCGGGACAGGGAGAGCATGAAGAGGTTGTCCTGGTACTCCGAGTGGATCGACCACTTGCTGTGCGGAGTCAGGTAGCGCACGGTGACGCCGAGCTCTCCGGTCTCGCCGATCTCCGGCTCGCCGAACAGGGCCGACATGTTCAGCGGTGGCCGAAAGACCGGCAGCCCCTCGCCGAGCTCGCTCATCCAGTCGTGGTCGAGGTAGAAGTGCATCCGCCCGGTCAGGGTGTGCCACGGCTTGAGGCGTTCGACGTTGATCGTGAACGGTGAGTAGCGCCGACCGCCGGCCTCCGATCCTGACCATTCCGGTGAGGTGATGACCGGGACGGGTGCCCCTTGGGTGTCGGCGAAGGTGATCCGTTTGCCTTCGTGCTCGGCTGCAAGGTCGGCGAGCTTGACCCCCGTCCGCTTTTCGAGCGTTTGGAAGCCCTGGGTGGCCAGGTGACCGTTCGTGGTGCCCGACATCGCCAGGATCGCCTCGCAGGCGTCGACGTCACGGACCAGGGAGGGGCGACCATCGGCCGGGCCCCCGCGGACGGCGCCGTTCTTGTGTCGCAGGTAGTTGATCTCCTTGTCCAGCGTGAAGGTCACCCCCTTGGTGGTGGCGCCGAGGCTGTCCATCAGCGGCCCCAAGGCGGCCATCTTTGCGCCGACCGCGCCGTAGTCGCGTTCCACAACAACGAGTTTGGGCATGGTCACCCCCGGGATAGGCTCGCAGTCGCCCGCCTTCCAGTCCGCTACGACGCCGTGAGGGTTCGCCATCGCATCGGCTGTGTCATGGGTCAGCGGCACGGCCACGACGTCCTTGCGGACGCCCAGGTGCTGGGCGGCCAGCTCGCTGAACCGCGTGCCGATGGTCATGAACGCGTCCCAGTCGGTGCGCGTCTGCCAGGGCGGACTGATCGCCGGGTTGAACGAGTGCACGAAGGGGTGCATGTCGGTGGTGTTGATGTCGTGCTTCTCATACCAGGTGGCTGCGGGAAGCACGACGTCGGAGAAGATCGTGGTGCTGGTCATCCGGAAGTCCAGTGTCAGCAACAGGTCGAGCTTGCCGGTGGGCGCCTCGTCGTGCCAAACGACGTCCCTGGGCCGGTCGCTCTCACGCGTCTCGGTCGCCCGGACCGAGTGATCGGTGCCGAGCAGGTGCTTGAGGAAGTACTCGTTGCCCTTCGAGGACGAGCCGAGCAGGTTGGCCCGCCAGATCGAAAGCACCCGCGGGTAGTTCTCCTCCGCGTCCGGGTCCTCGCAGGCGAAGTTCAGCCGGCCCGACTTCAGCTCATCGACGACGTGTTCGGCGACCGGGCGCCCTGCGGCGTCGGCCTCGTCGGACAGGTCGAGCGGGTTGCGGTCGAACGTCGGGTAGGAGGGCATCCACCCCATCCGCGCCGACTGGGCGATGACGTCGGCGGTCGTCTTGCCCGCGAGCTGGCCACCGGCCGTGGCCGAGGCGAGGGTGTCCGCGCCGAAGTGGTCGTAGCGGAACTGGTTGCTGTGCAGGTACCAGTACGCGGTCTGGATCATGTTCCGTGGTGGGCGGGACCAGTCCAGGGCGTTGGCGATCTGGGTGTAACCGGTGAGCGGGCGGACCTTCTCCTGGCCGACGTAATGCGCCCACCCACCGCCGTTGACGCCCTGACACCCCGTGAGGTTTGTCAGGGTCAGGAACGCACGGTAGATGGTGTCGGAGTGGAACCAGTGGTTGGTGCCAGCGCCCATGATGATCATCGAACGCCCCTGGGAATCCTCGGCATTGGCCGCGAACTCTCGAGCGATCCTCGCCGCGGCCGAGGCGGCGACCCCGGTGATCTTCTCCTGCCACGACGGTGTGTATGGCTCGTCGGCGTCGTCGTACCCCGTTGGCCAGGTGCCCGGCAGACCCTCCCGGGCAACGCCGTACTGCGCGAGCATCAGGTCATAGACGGTGGTGACCAGATGCCCGTTGACCCGGCGGACAGGAACCCCACGACTGAGCATTCCGGCCTCGCCGTCGAGGCTGTCGAAGCGCGGCAGGCACACCTGCACGGCGGGTTCGGTGCCCCCCTCCGCACTGAGCATCGGGCGGACGTCGCCCAGATCGAGATTCCACTTGCCGACGCCGTCGTCGCCATAGCGGTGTCCCATCGAACCGTTGGGCACCAACGCCTGCTCGGTCACCGCGTCCAGGAGCACAGTCTTGAAGGCGGCGTTCTCGCTCGCAGCCTGTTCGCCGCCAAGGTCCTCGGCGGTCAGGAACTTGCCCGAGAAGTACGCGCCATCACGCTCGTCGAGCCGTACCAGGAACGGCAGATCCGTGTAGCGAGAGACGTATTGGGTGAAGTAGGGGACCTGGCGGTCGACGAAGAACTCCTTGAGGATGACGTGGCCCATGGACATGGCCAAGGCCCCGTCGGTGCCCGGCTTCGCGGGTAGCCACTCGTCGGCGAACTTGACGTTGTCGGCGTAGTCCGGCGCCACCGCGATGACCTTCTGTCCGCGGTAGCGCGCCTCGGTCATCCAGTGCGCATCCGGGGTTCGCGTCACCGGCACGTTCGAGCCCCACATGATCAGGTACCCCGCATCCCACCAGTCCCCCGACTCCGGCACGTCGGTCTGGTCGCCGAAGACCTGCGGCGACGCGACCGGCAGATCGGCATACCAGTCGTAGAAGCTGAGCATCGAACCACCGATGAGGTTCACGAACCGCGCACCCGAGGCGTGCGACACCATCGACATCGCCGGGATCGGCGAGAACCCGGCCACGCGGTCGGGCCCCCACGCCTTGATGGTGTGGACGTGAGCCGCGGCAACGATCTCGCAGGCTTCCTCCCACGTGGCGCGCACCAGCCCGCCCTTGCCACGGGCAGCCTTGTAGCGCCTGGAGCGCTCCGGGTCGCCGACGATGTCGGCCCACGCCAGGACCGGGTCACCCAGGCGCGCCTTGGCCTCGCGATACATCTCCAGCAGTACGCCGCGCACGTACGGATAGCGCACCCGCGTGGGTGAGTAGGTGTACCAGGAGAAGGCAGCCCCGCGTGGACAACCGCGGGGCTCATACTCCGGAGAGTCAGGTCCCACGGAGGGGTAGTCGGTCTGCTGGGACTCCCAGGTGATGATGCCGTCCTTGACGTAGACCTTCCACGAGCAGGACCCGGTGCAGTTCACGCCGTGAGTGGACCGGACCACCTTGTCGTGCGCCCAACGGTCACGGTAGAAGGCGTCCGACTCTCGGCCACCGCTGCGATGCAGCGTGCGCAGGTCCTGGGACACCTCGGCCTTGGTGAAGAACCTCCGGGTGCGGACCAACGCCTGGGTGACCGCATCGTCGAGCCCGTCACCGGACGCCCCTGCCCACTGGTCGGTGCTCACACGCGATCCCTCTCGCTTGGTGCCGATGTCGTCTATGCCAATGTCGTTGATGGTGCTCCGAACTGGGCGCGCACGGCCTCGATGCGCTCCCACTGGTCCGCGTCGAGGGCGGCCAGGGCGGCCGGGAAGACCCCGTCCTGCTCTTTGAGGATGTGCTCGCGCAGGAGGGAGAGAACGCCTGTCAGCCGGTCCGGCCAGGTGGGGTCGTCTGGGAGTCCGCCCGCGGCCTCCCCCAGCACGTTCTCGATCTCGCGATGCTCGGATCGCAGGACCTCGACGTGGTCGGGGAACTCATCGGTCATCTCGGGGAAAAGCCCCTGCTCCTCGACCACCGTGTGCGGAGCGAGGATGGAAGAGATCTCCCGGCACCTGCCGGCGGCGTCGGCAAGGCGTTGACCCGCAAGCGAGCTCTTGATCTGGCTGATGAGGGCAACCACCGCGTCATGCTCGCGCGTGAGCTCGCCTATGACGGCAATCTGCTGGCACCCGCAGTACTCACACATCAGGCGATACCCGTCGCCGGGGACCCCGCCGACCGCCCCGACCCGCTGGCTTCAGCCGCACGTCGGACCCCACCGGGCCGGACAACGGTCATGGTGAACACCATGGTCGAGGCAGCCACAAGTGCCAAGAGCGCCAGACCCAAGCCGTACGAACCGAATCTGCCGTGGATGAAACCCATCACCAGCGGTGGGACGAATCCGCCCAGGCCGCCGGCAGCGCCGACCAGACCCGTGACGGACCCGACCTTGCTGGCCGGCGCCCCTTGGGCCACGAGGGCAAACGTTGCACCACTGCCGGCTCCCAGCGCAGCCGCCATCGTCAGGAAGGCGATCGTGCCCACCGGCATGAGATCGGGGGTGAAGGACTGCAGAACGGCACCCGCTGTCAGCGCCGCATAGACACCCGTCAAAACGGGTATGGGTCCGAGCCTGTCCGAGAGCCAGCCGCCGACGGGGCGCATCACGACGGCCAGAATCACGAAGCCAGCCATGCGGTTGGCAGCATCGGCCTGGCTCAGGCCGTAGGCGGTCTTGAGGTAGGTCGGTAGGTAGACCGAGAAGGCCACGTAGCCGCCGAACGCCACGGCGTACAAGATGCACGCCTGCCAGGTGATGGTGAGCCGCGCGGCGGCGCCCAGCCGGGCACCCAGCGGCTCGGTCGGCACGCTCCGGCCGGGTGCGTCACGCACGAGCAACCGGGCGAGGGCGGCATACAGGGCCAGGGCGACAGCGGTGATCAGGAACGGCGCGGCCGAGCCCCTTGCGGTCACCAGCTTCACCGTGGTCAGCGCGCTGATCGCGGTCCCGCCCATGCCGACTCCGAAGACGCCGAGGGCAAGTCCGCGCCGCTCGGGTGGGAACCAGGCGTTCACGAAGGGGACCCCCACGGCGAAGACGGTGCCACCGACACCGAGGAAGAATCCACCAATCAGCAGCGCTACGAACGACCTCTGACCGGCCAGTCCGATAAAGAGGACTGGCACGATGGTGGAAACCGAGACCAGCGGGAACATCACCCGACCGCCGAACCGGTCGGTCAAGGCCCCGACCGGTATCCGGCCCAACGAACCCACGATGACCGGGACCGCGACCAGCAAGGCCTGTTGGGAGCCCGACAGATTCAACAGGTCCTTGTAGCGGGTTCCCAGAGGACTCAGTAGGGCCCAAGCCCAGAAGTTCACCGCGAAACCCAGCGTGGCCATGCCGAGCATCACCATCGGCCGGCGGCTTCCGGCGCCGGGCGGTGAGCCACCCATGCTGGGGCTGTTCAAAGGGGAGACTCGCGTTGCTGTAGCTGTATTCCAGTTGTTGTCTTCACGTCTGTCTCCCAATCCTCACCAAGGAGATCGGCCGCAGCCGAACCTCAAAGCCCACAGCGAGTATGCCGCGTTGCACGGCTATCGGACACCCCAAGGATCACGCCAGCGGCAAACTCCGAACAGGGACCAACGACCCGATTTCTACCGGATTACTCCGAGTAAAATACCACCACCTGTGAGCCCCTGCCGAACGAGGCGGATCTGGCGCACCAATCGGAGGTCAGGCGACCCCATTTCCGCTTCTTTCCACGACGTCGAGAGAGGTCCATCTTGACAAGAACTCCAACTAACCACAATCATTTCCATTGACCTCCAATTCGACCACCAAGGCGGACTGCCCAAGGCGCATGCCCATGAGGATGAACCTGAAGTCCGGCTGCACCGCGCGGTGCATTGGGGGCGCTCCGCGTGCCTGAGCCCGACCACGGTGGGCCCCGAACCTGGGGCCCAAGATCCCGGACCAGTCGCGGTCCGCGACCTTTCTGTCGCCAGATCCCCCTAGCCGTCCTACCTTCTTCCAACAGGCAACCCTCAGACGTGGTCCCGCCACCGCGGCGCACCCGAACGACGCCGCGTGAAGACCAAGGAGATACCCGATGTCCCAGCTCAAGCCACGCCGGCGCCCGGCTCCCAAGGGCGGACGGGTCACCACTGCACCGGTCGCGGCCGGCTGTGCCGCCCAGGACAAGCTCGTCCGCGGCCCGTCCCTCGGAGCCGACAAATGAAGGCAGCAGTCATCTCCGCTCCGGGTCAGGTGGACGTGACCACCGTGCCGGACCCCACTCCCGGCCCGCGCCAGGTCGTCGTCGCCGTGGCCGGGTGCGGCATCTGCGGCACGGACCTGCACATCCTCGAGGGAGAGTTCGCACCCACCCTGCCCGTCGTGCCCGGCCACGAGTTCGCCGGTGATGTCGTGGCGATCGGCTCGGACGTCACCGAGTGCGCCATCGGTGACCAGGTGGCGGTGGACCCGTCGCTGCAGTGCCACGAGTGCTACTACTGCCGTCGCGGCCGGGGGAATCTCTGCGAGCGATGGGCCGCCATCGGAGTCACGACTGCCGGTGGTGCGGCGGAGCATGCCGTCGCACCGGTCGCGAACTGCGTGAGGTTGCCCGAGGGGCGAAGGTCGCCGACTACGCCCTGGTCGAGCCGTTGTCCTGCGCCCTGCACGGCTTCGACGTTCTTCCGGCCGGCTCGGCGACCAGTATCTCATCTACGGCGCTGGCACGATGGGCCTGATCAACCTCGAGCTTGCCAAGCGGGCAGGTGCGGCAACAGTGACCATGGTGGACCTCAACTCGCGCCGGCTCGAAACCGCCGTGCTCTTGGGCTGCACCCACGCCGTAGTCTCCGCCGATGAGGTGAACATGCCACGCGGCTGGGACACCGTCATTGACTGCACCGGCGTCGTCGCCGCGATCGAGGACGGCCTGGGCCGGGTCGGCCGCGGTGGCACGTTCCTGCAGTTCGGCGTCTCTGCCGCGCAGGCGGTGGCCAGGTGGTCGCCCTACAAGATCTACAACCAGGAGATCACCATCACCGGATCCATGTCCGTGCTGCACAGCTTCGAGCGCGCTGCCGAGCTGTTCGCCGGTGGTGTCCTCAATGCGGACGCGATGATCAGCGACCGGTTCGCGCTCGACGACTACCCAAAGGCACTGGAGCAGTTCAAGAGCGGCATCGGGCTCAAGATCCAGGTGACGCCGACGACGTGACGCCGACGAGGTGAAAGCGCCCAGATGAAGGCCGCGGTCGACTTCCGGCTGCGTGACCGTGACACCTACCAACCTGCATGAAGGCAGGCTCCCGAATCACAGAAGGACCAGTGAGGATCGCGATGACCACATCACCGAGAACCATGCGACGGACGATCGTCTCCGCTGACCACGATGCCACCGTGCAGCAGGTCCCAGTGCCCGTTCCTGCGACCGGCGAAGCCTTGGTGCAGATGACGTCGGCAGGAGTGTGTGGGTCCGACACACACGCGTTGTCTGGCCGACACCCGTTCATCCGCTTGCCGTACGCCCCAGGTCACGAGGTGATCGGCACCGTTCGGTCGGTCGGAGAGGGCGTGATGAAGGTGCGCGTCGGGGACCGAGTGACGGTCGAACCGACGCTGCCGTGCTGGGACTGCAAGCAATGCCGCGCCGGACGAGGGAACCTCTGCGAGAACCTCGGGTTCTTCGGGTGCGGTTCCCCCCAAGGGGGTATGGCTGACTTCTTCACCATTGCCGCCAACCGACTCCACGGCGTTCCGGATGAGCTGGATGACCGGCAGGCCATCCTGATAGAGCCCTTGTCCACCCCTTTGCATGCTGTCCATCTGGCCGGCCCGCTCGAGGGCAAGAGCGTGGCCGTCCTCGGTGCTGGGACGATCGGACTGCTGGTGCTGGCGATCGCGCTGAACCACGGCGCATCTCGGGTCGTGGTCACCGACCTGCTCGAGAGCAAGAGGCAACGCGCGCTCGGACTCGGGGCGCACGCCGTGGTCGACGCGGGCCGTCCGGACGCCGCCGAGGCAGTCCGCGAGGTTCTGGGCGAGAGTGCCGACGTCGTGTTCGACTGTGTGGCCATACAGCACACGGTCAACCAAGCCGTCGCGCTGGCCCTCAAGGGCGGCACGGTGGTCATCGTCGGCATCCCTTCTGCTGACGTCACGATCCCCCTTGCGCTGATCCAGGGCCTGGAGGTGCGGATCCAGGGAAGCGCCACGTACCTTCCGGAGGACTACCGCGAGGCAATCGAGATCCTTGCCACCGGCAAGGTTCGGCCGCAGGACTTCATCACCGCCGTGTACCCGCTGGACAAGGTATCTGAGGCCTTCGCCGCGGCGGCGAGCGGTGAGCACGTCAAGGTCATCCTGACCCCGGCCGATGTTCCGAGTTGACCAGGATGAGACTCTGCTGCCGTTCAGTGAGGAGCAAGAGTGTCTAGACGAGCACCCGCGAGCGCATTCCCCGACGTCCAGCATCAGGCCCAACGTCGCCAACTGATCCTTGGCAAGCTGCGGAGCGAGGGCCAGGTGCGTACCGTCAGCCTCGCGCAGGACCTGGGTGTCACGCACGAGACGATTCGCAAGGACCTGCTGCACCTGGACGGTCGCGGGCTGCTCCGCAAGGTGCACGGCGGAGCGTTGCCGGTGGACGCGCTGTCCTATGAACCCCGCGTTGAGACACGCACCGCCATGGGTTCTGAGAAGCGCCGCATCGCCCTGGCGGCCGCTGATCTGGTGCCACTGCACGGTGCAATCCTGCTGGATGCCGGGTCGACGACGACTGCCCTGGCTGAGAACTTCCCAACCCGTTCCCATCTCACGGTGATCACCAACGCTCTGCCGATCGCACTCACCCTGCTGGCACATCCCAACCTGACGGTGCACACCGTGGGTGGCAGGGTGCGGGCCACCACCATGGCTGAGGTCGATCAGTGGGCGCTGAGGGCGTTGCAGGAAGTCCGCGTGGATGTCGCGTTCTTGGGCACCAACGCCTTCTCGATCGAGCATGGGCTCTGTACGCCCGACTACTCCGAGGCAGCCGTCAAGAGCGCCATGGTGTCAGCCGCGCGACGTCGGATCCTGCTCGCAGACCACACCAAGTTCGGACGCTCCGCTGTCTTCAAATACACCGAGTTGGCGAACATCGATGTCCTGGTGACCGACACCGGGATGACGAAGAAGGACGCGCAGGCCCTGGAACGGCATGGCTTGGAGGTGATCCGCGGCTGACGGACCACCTCCAGGCGGTTTTCGAGATGGCCAGGTGAGGGTTCGTCTACGCGGGGTCCGGGAAATGGCCGGTGGCTCCGTACACCCCTACGGCCAGCCCGGCAAGGAGGGCAGCGCCCCGACAGCCGGCTTGGCTGACGAGAGCATCCAGGTCCTCACCGCCCTTCTACGTTCTCGAGTTCACCTGGTTTGTTCGGGGGTCGGTCTGGTCTCCGGCCAGCGCGAGCTGCGCCTGCTGGGGAGCGCGCAGCTGAGTCCGGGTGGGCGGTCTGATCCGGGTCCGGGAAGTCGGCGGGACCAACGTAGACTCCGGCCGCGAGGCCGGCGATCAGAGCGGCGCCGCGGGCACCGGCCTCTTCCACGCCTGAGCGGGTGAGGTCGCCGAATGCTCGCTCTTTGACCAGCATGAGAGCCGCACTTCGGGACCAGCCGCCAGTGACAACCATGCTGCGATGTGGTCCGACGACCGCGGTCATCGCGCAATGGATGTTGCGGATCTGTTCGGTGATCTCCTCCAGCGCAGCTCGCCATACGCCTCCGGCCGTGACGCCGTCGCCTATGCCGCCAATCGTGACGCGCGTGGCGTCATCGACATGGACAGTCACGGTGCCCGACATGGCATCCATCGCGGCGGCGTCCAGTTGTGCGAGTGTCTCGCTGCTCCCGCCGAAGACCGATGCGAGCCTTTGTAGGGCGAGGCCGCCTTCGGTGGCGCCCAGCAGCGCCCACCGGCCGTCAAGTACGTGCCATCCGACCGTGATACCTGCCTGTGTGAGGAGCGAGACGCCGCTGCCCGAGAACCCGGCGGGCACGGTTCGCACGAGTGCTTCGGCGGTGCCGCACGAATCGAGCTGGTCGCCAGCGCCGGCGGCGTGCGCACCGACGGCTGCCGCCTGGTGGTCGTGGCCGGCGGTGGTGAGGACGGCGCCGGTCAGCCGCTCCAGGCCGGCGGCGGCCGATACACGCCCCAGCGCCGTGCCGGAAGTGACCAGGGGTGGTAGAAGGTCTTCGGAGGCGCCCGACCAGTCGAGGGAGTCGGTCCACCAGCTGCGTGAGGTCAAGTCGAGCCAGCCGGTGCGGGAGGCAAGTGAGACGTCGCTGGCCTCGTCACCGCCGAGGCCACGAACGATCCACTCGGCAACGTTGAGACGACGCACAGCACGGGCCGCCGCGGGATCGTTGTCCATCTGCCAGCGATGCTTGGTCAGCGACCACTGCGAACGAAACGGGAGGCCCGTCCGCGAGCTGAACGCCTCTGCCCCGAGCTCGCCGCCCAGCCGAGCCACCTGGTCGACGTCTCGGGCGTCGTGCCAAGCGATGACGGGCGCGACGGGCTCGCCGCGGGAGTCCAGGAGCACGCCCGACTCGGCCATACTCGTGACGCCCAGAGCGACCACTCGACCGTCGGGTGCAGCGGCCAGGGCCCGGGCTATCGCGATCCGGGCGGCGTTCAACAGGTGGTAGGCGTCCAGCTCTGTGCCGCCTGTTGAGCCCGAAGCGGTGGCCAGGTCGATGACCCTGCGCCAAGGGGTCGCCGCGCGCCCGAGGGCCAGCGGTGCGCCGTCCGCGTCGTACACGACCGCCTTGCTGCTTGTTGTGCCCACGTCAAGGCCGACCAGGAGCTCCACTCTCGCCATCTTCTGCACCACCATTCATCTGCGAAGGTATGCACCTCACGCAATTCGCGTTGTGGGAGGTTGCGATTCTCTAGACGCAGTCGGCTCGGCTCGACTTGTTGTCAACCGTTCACCTGACCAGCGCTGCCGAGGGTTCGGACAGCAACTGCTCCGGTGTGGTCAGTTCAGATACCGCAATGTGCTCGGCAAGGTCTTGCCGAACAGGGAAGAGCGTCGTGTTGTGGGCGACGGCGCTAGAGGCCCATAGCACCGCCATGGCGAGCCGCTCCTCCCGCGTCTTTGCGCCACCGAAGAATCCAGCCAGGAGTGCGTCACCTGCCCCGACTGAGTTGACGAACGGAATGTCGGTGGCGCGGGCGTACAAAGCGCCCTCGTCGTCAACGAGTAGGGCGCCATCGGCCCCGAGGCTCGCGAGCACGGCTCCAGCGCCGCGTTCGCGTGACTCTTGCGCGGCGTCGACGACCTCGCCGAGTGTCGTGATATGACGCCGGGTGAGATCGGCAAGCTCGTGCACGTTGGGCTTGATGAGGTCCGGCCGAGACTCCAAGGCAAGTTCGAGAGCCTCACCCGAGGTGTCGACGACCACGTCGATTGCCGAACCCTTGAGGGTGCGCGCCATGTCGCGCACGAAAGCGGAAGGAGCCCCCACAGGGAGGCTCCCGCAGATGAGCACGACCGATGCGTCGACGCCTGCGCGGATCACGGCGTCCCGAAGCTGGAGAGTCTGCTCCTCGGACAGCGCGCTCCCTGCTTCATTGAGCTTGGTGGAGCTTCCCGGGCTGATCAGCGTGATGTTGAAGCGCACGTCCCGCCCCGTGTCGACGATGACATGCTCAAGTCCGGCCCTCGAGAGCACCTCGGCCATGATCTGACCCGAGTGGCCTCCCGCTGGAAACACCGCCCGAGTAGGGACGCCGGCGCGGTGCAGCGCCCATGAGATGTTGAGTCCCTTACCGCTCGGCTCCCGGCTGGAGCGCAGGACGCGGTTGACTGCCCCAAGCTCGAAGGAGTCGACCTCGATGGTCCAGTCGATCGCGGGAGCCGGCGTCACCGTGAGGATCATACGAGTGCCGTCTCGACGTCGGCCTCGGCCAGAGCCGCGCGATACCCGTCCTCGATCTCGATCCCGGTGATGACCAAGTCGATCTCGGCGAGGTCGGCGTACCTGACCAGCGAGTTCCGGGCGAACTTGGTGTGGTCCGCGAGCAGCACGACCCGCTCGGAGTTCACGATCATTGCACGCTTCATGGCCGCCTCCTCGGGGTCGGGTGTGGACAACCCCCGGTTGAAGGATGCCGCGTTCGTCCCCACAAACGCGACGTCGAAGTGGAAGTCGTCCAACGCACGCAGAGCATACGAGCCAACCTCGGCGAGGCTGTTCGGACGAACGCGCCCGCCCAGCGTGTGACAGCTGAGAAGGGTCTTGCCGGCGAGTATCCCGGCCACGGTGAGCGCGTTGGTGAACACCTGCAGACCGGCCGCGTCGGGCAGGAGCTCTGCGAAGACCTGGGTCGTAGAACCGGCGTCGATGAAGATGGCCCCGTCCTCGGGAACCTCCTCGATCGCCCTCGCGGCGATGCGCCGCTTCTCCACGAGATTCTCTGTGCGGCTCGCAATATCGGGCTCGAACGTCACCGACGGCAGCTGCAGGGCACCACCATGTACCCGCCTGAGCAGGCCCTGGGACTCGAGGGCTATGAGGTCCTTGCGGATCGTCTCGGTCGATCTCCCGAGTTCGGAAGCGGCCAGGGCGACCTCGAGCCGGCCATGCGTGCGAACGGCATTGATCAGCTCCTGGCGTCGCTCAGCCACAAGCAACGTTCCCGCCTTCGCCACCTGAGCCTCCTTCGCTTTGGACAACAGAACAAGGCGTGCGTTTGCTTGGGATCACTCTCGCGTTTCATTGGCCATGCTTGCGTATAGTTGGCCTCTGAGTCAAGATGGTGCCATGCCCGTCACCATGAGTCGAGACGCCCTGGGTCGCTTTGTCGCCCGACTCGCACCAGAGCCTGGCTACTCCTTCGGGGCGTTCAAGCCGTGACGGCCGACGAAGAGCGGCCGGAGCTGGATGCCGACCAGACCAGGGCTCTTGGCGCGCTGCTCGGCATGCAGCGGCAGTCGTGGGAGCAGGGTGTGGCCAGCCACGCGCTGCTCGACCTCGGGCAGTACGAAGCCGTCGAGGTCATGGCGCGCGACGCCGTGACCCGGCAGACGCCAGTCGGCAAGCTGGCCGAGATCGACGATCAGGGCATCGTGAACTGCGCAGCGGCTGGCGAAGCGGTGTTCTGGGCGGCGCAGCGTAGCGGCGACAGGCGCCTTGTGGAGGCCTTCAATCGGCAGCTGCGGTGGATCCTGCACGACGCTCCGCGCTC
>Ga0209745_1001623_pt1 | contig 13272 bp, 11 predicted proteins | sample BarGraNGADG00312_FD_184495 | JGI IMG/M metagenome (GOLD analysis project Ga0209745, IMG submission 184495) | Arctic peat soil microbial communities from Barrow, Alaska - Barrow Graham LP Ref core NGADG0004-312 (SPAdes) (version 2) | ecosystem: Environmental > Terrestrial > Soil > Wetlands > Peat... | reverse complement strand
GTCATGCTCATCCCTTGGCACCCCGTCCAGCAGCCGGAGCCGAGCACGGTTAAGGCCACCGGCGTTGGCTCTTCCCGCCGCAGCGGACATCGCCTCCCAGGCCACCTTGTCCACCTTCAGCTGCTCACCCTCGCGGCGCCCCCACGCCTCGATCGCCACCGCCTGGACCGCGCTCATCGCACTGATCACCCGCTGTGCGGCCGCCACCATCGCCTCGGCGGACTCCACATCCGCGGCCAGCAGCACGGCCTCGGACAGACCCAGCAGGGACGCGGCCAGGTCGGCGACGTCCGTCGCGCCCGAACCTGGTCCAACCTCATCCCCACCATGTGCCAAGTATAGTCGAACACGTGTCCTAGCGCAAATCGGATGCTAACCCAATTCCCTTGCGCGACAGTCGAATCCGATCCCCGGCCTCCCGCTGAGTCTGGTCCATGTCATCCCACCGAACACCGCGCCGAAGTCATCCCGCCGTATGCCGCGCCAGCGCCGCCTCGAGCACTTGCGCGACTCCGTCGTCGTCGTTCGAGGCACACACCTCATCCACGAGGTCGAGGACATCTGGGTGTGCGTTCGCGACGCCGAAGGACCGGCCGGCCCACGTGAGCATGGGCAGGTCGTTGGGCATGTCGCCAAACGCGAAGACGTCTGAGGAGTCGATGCCCTGCGCGTTACACCATTCCGCCAGCGCGGCGGCCTTGGTCACACCCGCTGCGCTGATCTCCGCGAGTCCTGAGGCACCCGAGTAGGAGACGACAGCCCGGTCACCAACAACTTCCTCTACCACCCGGTGGAACTGCTCAGCGGGCAGGTCGTCGCACCGGGCGAGGACCTTGCCCGGCGGCGGGTCGAGCAGCTCCTCGAGCATCGCAGCCGCAACATCCTGAGGTGTCGTGCGCTCGTCGAGGAAGTCCCGTTCCCGCCCAAAGCCAATTCGGCTCTCGACGGCAAACGCTATGCCTGGCAGCGCATTTCGCAGGTCATGGGCGATCTTCCCGACGACCCCGGCCACCATGCAGCGCTCGTCGAGGATTTGTTGGCTGCGCACGTCATAGACGAAGGCCCCATTGGCGCACAGAACGATTCCGTGCTCGCCGACGAGGTCGGCAAGGTCGTGGATCCACCTCGGTGGTCGAGCGGTCACCAACACCACCTGAGTTCCCGCGCGCTCGATCTCAGCGAGCGCCGTCCGCGTTCGCTCAGAACACGTGCCATCGCTGTGCAGCAGCGTGCCGTCGAGGTCCGTGGCCACCAGCCGGGGAAGGCCTGTTCGCGTCACGGCTCTCGGACGCCGCCCACCACCTGGAAACGCACGCTGCGCTTGACGACATCGGCCTCGATCAGCTTGACCGTGGCCTCGGCGCCGGCTGCGGACGCCCCATCGGCCAGGGCCAGGATCGCCGGGTCGGCGATCTGGACCAGAGCACCGTTCCTGGTGATGTCGACGACCAGTGCATGGAACGTCTCACCGATGCGGTGCTGCATGGCCGCCGCCTCGACGGCGTCGGTGCATGCTCGCTCCACCTCGTTGGCCAGATGATCCGAGGCACCCATGATCTCCGGCAAAATGGGCAACGCATGGCGTACCCAGTCGGGGATAGCAGTGTCACTGCAGATGGCCTCGCACACGACGAGTCCGAAGCGGTCGACGAGCCGGCGCAGCGGAGCGGTCACGTGTGCATACGGAGCGGCCACAGCCGCGTGCCCCGTCAGCTCGGGCACTCCGCCATCGAAGGGGGTGTAGCCGGCGCCACGGAAGAGGGACGTCGCCTCGTGGATGAGCGCCAGATGCTTGGGGTTGGTCCGATCCAGCGAACGCAACAGCTCGCCATACAGCATCTCCGCGGGCCAGACGATCCCCAGCGCCCGAGACTGGCGGCGGAAGCGGTGGATCGCGTTGTGGTCCGGCTCTGGCATGGTGCGCAGGATGCCGACCTCGGCGTGCAGCATCATCTCGGCGGCGGCCATCCCGGTCAGCAGCGAGATCTGGGCGCCCCAGTCCTCCGCGGCGAGGGGCGGCCGGAAGGTCAGGACGTAGTGGCCGGCCTCGTCCACGCTGACCTCCTGCTCGGGCAAGGGCAGGCTCGCGCCGCCACGGGCGCGCTCCAGGGCGATGCGTCGTTCGCCGACCTCCTTGAGCAGGCTGAGGCGCTCGTCGGCGGCACCGCGCTCGACGGCTCCCTGGACTTCCGCATAGTCGAGACGGTCCTTGCTGCTCACCATGGCGCGATAGACGTCGACCGAGGTGCCCTCGCCATCGGTGTCGAGCTGAATGTCCCAGACGAAGGCGGGTCGCACCTGCCCCGGGAGCAGACTGGCGGCATCCTCGCTGAGCTGCGCGGGGTGCAGCGGGGTGCGACGGTCGGGGGTATAGATGGTCTGTCCGCGCTTGAACGCCTCGACGTCGATCGCGCCGCCGGGCCTGACGAAGGCGGGGACGTCGGCAATGGCATAGCGCACGCGGTAGCCCTTGCGGGACCGCTCGATGCACATCGCCTGGTCGAGATCCTTGGACCCCGGCGGGTCAATGGTCACGAAGGGCACCGAGGTCTCGTCACGCTTGGGCAGCGAGGCTGCGCCGGCAACGGCCTGCGCCTCCGCGATGACCTCCGGCGGGAAGTCACCGGGGACCTTGAGCTCGGCGCGCACCGCATCGAATACGTAGCCCAGCTGGGCGGGGTCGACCCCCGAGCCGGCCTGCTTCTGCTTGTCCTTGACGAGATTGATCCATCGCATCGACATGGGAGTCACCCTAGCCAGAGACCTCGGCGCAGGCCCACGGTCGGCCCGCCTACGCTCTGGGACGTGTTGATCCTGCTTCCACCCCCGTACTCCAAGACCGGACGCACCCGCGGCACCCACATCGGCTGATGGCTCTCCTGATCGGAGTCAACGCCGGACCGCTGATCACCATCTAGGCCTCGCTGGCCACGATCCTGTGGCGGGAACGATGCCGTCGCGCAGGAGTCACGATCTCCGGGTGGCGGTTCGCGTGGCAGGGCGCGCTGTGTGCGACCGCCGCGACCCTGGCGGCCGCTCTGGCGCTCTCGCTCACGTGAAGCCGAGAGCGCGCTCAATGTCCTCGAGCAGGTCGCGAACGTCCTCGAGGCCGACCGAGACCCGCAGGACGCCATCGGTGATGCCGACAGCGAGCCTGGCCTCTGGTCCGAGACGCCGGTGCGTGGTCGTGGCCGGGTGGGTGATCAATGTCTTGGCGTCGCCCAGGTTGTTCGAGATGTCAACAACCTCAAGGGCGTTCATCACCCGGAACGCCTCTGCCTTGCCGCCGGCCAGCTCGAAGGTGACGACGGTCCCGCCGCCATACATCTGCTTCTTGGCGAGGTCGTGCTGCGGGTGCGACTCGAGCCACGGGTACAGCACGCGCAAGATCTTCGGGTGTGCCTCCAGCACACGCGCCAGCTCCAGCGCCGAGGCCGCCATCCGGTCGACGCGCAGCGACAGCGTCTCCAGACCCTTGAGCAGCACCCAGGCGTTGAACGGCGACATCGACGGACCGGTGTGACGCATGAGGTTCTTGACCGGGCCGTTGACGAACTCCGACGTCCCCAGGATCGCTCCACCCAGCGTGCGACCCTGCCCGTCAATGTGTTTGGTGGCCGAGTACACGATGACGTCGGCGCCCTGCTCGAGCGGCTTGGAGAACACCGGGGTGCCGAAGACGTTGTCGACGACGACCTTTGCCCCCGCGCGATGAGCGAGGTCGCACACAGCCGCGATGTCGACGAGCTCCTGCATCGGGTTGCTGGGCGACTCGAAGAACACCGCCTCGGTCGGCTCCGACAGCGCCTCGCGCCACTGGTCCAGATCGGAACCATCGACGAACACGCTCTCAATGCCCCAGCGCGGAAGGATCTCGTCCAGGATCACGAAACAGGAGCCGAACAGGCCCCGCGCGCTCACGACCCGGTCGCCCTTGCCCAGGAGCGCGGCGAGTGCGACAAAGACCGCGGACATGCCTGTCGCCGTGGCAAAGCATGCCTCGGTGCCCTCGAGCAGACGCATCCGCTCCTGGAACATGCGCACCGTGGGGTTGCCATAGCGCGAGTAGACGAACCGGTCGATCTCGTCCTTGAACGCGGCCTCCGCCTCCTGCGCCGAGGAGTAGACGTAGCCCGAGGTCAGGAAGATTCCCTCGGAAGTCTCGTCGAAGTTGCTGCGGGCCAGCCCTCCTCGGATCGCCAGCGTGTCCGGCCGCAGCTCGTTCATCCCTGCCTCCAGGGCAGTCCGGCGACCTTCCAGCCCGCGACCGTTCGGTGTCCGTCATGGTCCAGCGGTCCCTCGAAGCCGTTGGAGACGTTGTATGCCGGCCCGAGACCGGCAGCCGTCGCCACCTCCGCCGCGGCAGCCGATCGCACACCCGAGCGACACAGGAAGTAGATGGGTGCACCGTCGCCGACACCTACCTCGCGCAGTTGCTGCACGAAGCTCTCGTTCAGCGCGCCGTCCGGAAAGCGTTGCCATTCAAGGGGAATCACCCGCTTGCCGATCTTCGAGAGATCGGGCAGTCCCACGTAGCTCCACTCCGCGCTGGTCCGCACGTCGACCAGAACGGCATCGGCGTCAGCCTGCAACGCGGCATACGCATCCGAGGGGTCCACGTTCCCGGCGTAGCTCATGCCCGCTCCTGACTCACGCGAGTTGCTCATCCATGGGGCAAGGATTCCACAGCCGTCCGCATGCCGGAATGCCAGCTCAGGGGATGAAACGCCGGTCAGCGCAGGTGGCTGGTGTCGTTGACGAACGCCACCGACGCGCCGCCATCGGGCCAGACCTCGACCGTGGTCAGGGACGCCGGGGCCGTGGCCATCCGCCAGATCCGCTCGTACGAGATCCCCAGGACGTGCGCCAGGACCGTCATGATCGGCTTGCGGTGACTGGCCACGACCACCGTGCCTCCCGCTGCCGTGGCCCGTTGGAACGCGGCGAGCACGCGGGCTTCGAGATCGGCGTGCGCCTCACCCCCGGGCCGTGCGTAGTGCGGATCCTCCCGGAAACGCAGAAGCTCCTGCGGGTAGCGGGCCGCAAGGTGACCCATGCTCTTGTCGTCCCAGTCACCGAAGCTCTGCTCGTCCCAGTCGGCGTCGATCTGCGAGCGGACGCCGAGCTCGTCCGCGATCGAGGCGCCCGTCTCGATGGCGCGTTGCAGGCTCGAGGTGATGACGAGCGCCGGGTCGTCCCCGATGAACGCGCGGACTCCGGCGGCGACGGCGCGGGCTTGGCGCCGGCCCTCGACGTTCAACGAGGGGTCGGGTCCTCCTCGCCCATCCAGCTTGCCCGCGACGGTGAAGTCGGTGACACCGTGGCGCACCAGCACGATCCTCGCGGGCCCGCCCATGTCTGCCACCGGCCCTGTCGCAGGGGTCAACGGTTCCGGCCTGGCAGGGTCAGGGGTGCCGGTCCAGTTCACCGGCTTGCCGTCCATGGCCGAGTTGGCCAGCGCGTCGGCCGCGGAGTTCTCGGAGCGTGGGACCCAGGTGTAGGCCACCGATCCCCCGGCGGCGCTGAGATCTGCCGCGACATCCCGCGCCTGGAACGCGAGCCTGCGCATGTCCTCGTGCTTGATCTTCCATCGCCCGGTCATCTGCTCGACGAGGAGCTTGGAGTCCAACCTCACCGCGACCTCGGCGCTGGGGTCGATGGCGAAGGCGGCCTTCAGACCGGCGACCAGCCCGTGGTACTCCGCGACGTTGTTGCTTGCAATACCCAGCGATTCGGCGCGCTCGGCGATCACCACACCCGAGACCGCATCGCGGACCAGCGCACCATAGCCGGCGTTGCCGGGGTTGCCCCGGGATCCGCCATCACTCTCGACGACGAGTCGACGTCCACTCACGAGAGCGCCTCAGATGCCGGACTCGGAGGTGCGGATCAGGATGCGACGGCACTCCTCGCAGCGCAGCACCTCGTCCTGCTCCGCAGCCGTGAACCGGTTGATGTCCACCTGGTTGAGCTCCAGGTTGCATCCCTCACAACGGCGCTGACGCAGGACCGCCGCCCCGATGCCGCCACTGGACGCACGGATCTTCTCATAGAGCTCCACCAGGTCATCGCCGACGCCGACAACGACGTCGTTGCGGGAGTGTGCGATCTGCTCGACCTCGGCGTCGAGCTCGGCAAAAGCATTGTCGCGCAACGCCTCCAGCTCCTCGACACGGACCGTGAGCTGGGCGCGGGCGGTCTCCAGCCTGGTGACGTCGGCGGCCAGGCCCTCGGCGCGCTCCATCACCTCGAGCTCGACGTCCTCGAGGTCGGACTGTCGGCGCGCGAGCGACTCGACCTCATGCTGCAGTGCCTGCATGTCCTTGGCGGTTCCCTGACCGGCCTGCATGCGTGCCTGGTCGCGGGCGCTTCGTTCGCGCACGAGCTGCACGTCGGAGTCGGCCTTGACGATCTCGCGCTGGACGTCACCCACGGCCGTCCGGGCGCGGATCAGGTCGTCGTCCAGCACGGAGGTCTGTGCGTCGAGCCCCCGCAGCTCCGCAAGCTCGGGCAGGGTCGCCTTGCGGTGTGCGATCTGGTCCAGACGCGTGTCCAGCGCCTGCAGATCCAGCAAACGCCACTGACGGCTCGTGTCGGCTTTCAGGACGTACCTCCGGTGATGTCGCCCGTGACGGCTCCGATGACGAAGTCCCATGGGTCGGTGCGCAGGGTGCAGATGTGAGTGTCCAAACTAGTGCCTCGTTCGCCGAGCTCACGCACCAACTCGGAACGTGCGCTCTCCAGCCACAGCCACTCGGTGGCCCAGTGACCGGCATCAACGAGGTACGGCCTTCCCCCGCGAGCCTCTTCCCTGGCCTCCAGCGCGGGGTGGTGACGCAGGTCCGCGGTGACGTAGACGTCGGCTCCGCTGGCCCGGACGGCATCGAACTTGTCGTCGCCGGATCCCCCGACCACCGCCACCCGACTCACCAGGGCATCCGCCGGACCTGCCACCCGGATCCCACCGGCGGCCTGCGGGAGCACCGAGCCCAGGTGTTCCACGAACTCGCGCAAGGTCTGGGGGTGGGCCAGCGAGCCCACGCGCCCAAGGCCCATCCCCGTTTGTTGGTCGACCTCCAGGGGCCCGACGTCGAGCAGAGCGCACGCGCCGGCCAGGGCATCACAGACGCCCGGTGAGGCGACGTCGGCATTGGTGTGCGCGACATACAGGGCGATGTCGTTGACGATCAGGGAGGTGACTGACGCGCCCTTGGCACCGGTCGTTGCCACGCTGTGCACGCCGCGCAACAGCAGCGGATGGTGGGTGAGCAGAAGATCGGCGCCGGCGGCCCGTGCCTCCTCGATAACCGCGAGCGTGGGATCAACGGCGAAGTACACCAACGAGACCGGCTGGTCCAGGTCACCGGTCACCAGCCCGACGCGGTCCCAGGACAAGGCAGTGTGTGGCGGGTACAACCGCTCGAGCGCGGCCACGACCTCGCCCAGGGGCAGGGCGGTCAGATCCATAGCTGTTGCTTCATGGTCACGTGGGCCCGGCCGGGCTCGAACCGACGACAGCCGCGGTGTAAACGCGGTGCTCTACCAACTGAGCTACAGGCCCAAAACGGAGACGACCCCAGTCATCAAGAAGCTCAGGACCCGGTCAGCTCCTTGAGTGCGTCGTGGTAGCCGCCGAAGTCACGCTTCTGCGACCTCCCGTTGACCAAGGTCCAACGGACAACCCCGGCGCGGTCGATGAGGAACGTCCCACGCAAGGCGGCCCCGCTGCGCTGCTGGAAGACCCCGTATGCCTGCGCCGTCGCACCGTGCGGCCAGAAGTCGCTGAGCACCGGGAAGAAGTAGCCCTGGGCATCAGACCAGGCCCGCTGGGTGAACATGTGGTCGCACGAGACGGCGAGCACCTGGACGTCGTCACTCTCGAAGGCGCCGAGGTTGTCGCGGATCTCGCACAGCTCGCTGGTGCAGATACCGGAGAACGCGAACGGGTAGAACACCACCACCACGTTCTTGACATCCCGATAGGTCGACAACCTCACGTCCTTGCCGTGCTGATCCTTGAGCGTGAAGCCGGGAGCGACCTGGCCGACCCTGAGCCCCGTGGGCAAGGTGATGGTCTCGTTGGTGCTGATCATGACGCCCAGTCTGCCAGCAGTCAGCGCCGGGCGCTCTTGGGGGCGACCAGCCGGCTGCCGGTCCAGTCCCGCACGGCGTTGGTGCTTCCCGAGGCGTGCAGCCCCGCAGTCAGGGCTGCCTCCTGGATGTCGCTGGCATCGACGTGTCCATCGCGCCCCGACTTCGGTGTGAGCAGGAGGATGAACCCGCCCTCGGCAAGGTTGGTCAGTGCGTCCACGAGGGCGTCGATGAGGTCACCGTCATCCTCGCGCCACCACAGGACCACGGCATCTGCGACGTCGGCGTAGTTTTCGTCCTCGAGCTCCGAGCCGCAGAGCTCTTCGATCGCGAGACGGAAGTTGTCATCGACGTCCTGGTCATATCCGAACTCCTGGACTAGCTGTCCGGCAGCAAAACCCAACTTTGCCACCGAACCGTTCGCCGCCGCGGCTTCCGCGGTCGCAACCACGATTGTTCCCCTCTGACGTGGACCCTGGGCTCACGCCCGCGGTCGTATGGATGCTCCTGTGCGTAGTCCACTAGGTCTGGCCGGATCTTGCAAGCAGCCCGCTCAAATGACCTCGGTAATAGGCTCAGACGTATGGCGGTTCCATCGGTTGAAGCCTGTTCCACGGGTCCCAAGGTCGCGGTTGCCGGCGCGCGGGCGGTCATGGACTCCTTCGAGCCAGCCTGATGGGACGGGTCACCCACCGAACCCCGGCACACCACGTCGACCTCTCGGATCCGGCCGCGCCGAGGATCGCCAGCCGTCCCGACACGGTCGCCGTCGAGGAACCGCTTGAGATCCGGGTCGGCGGCGTCTCGCTGGCCGTGACGATGCGCACCCCGGGCGACGACTTCGACCTGGCCATCGGCTTCCTGCTCACCGAGGGCCTGATCGGGGCTGCCGAGGACGTCCGTTCCCTGATGCACTGCCAGGACGAGGGCGAGGACGGGCTGCCGACGTACAACGTCGTGGACGTGACCCTGGCGCCTGGTGTGACGCCCCCTGCCGCCAACGCTGCTCGCCAGTCGTACATCACCAGCTCGTGCGGGATCTGCGGCAAGGCCAGCATCGAGGCCATCACCACCAAGAGCCGGTATGCCGTCGCACGGGACCGCGCGCCGGTCGACCCCCGCGTCCTCGCCGCGATGCCCACGACGTTGCGCGCGCATCAGAAGGTCTTCGACCGGACAGGGGGCCTGCACGCCGCGGGCCTGTTCACCGCGGAGGGTGAGCTGCTGGTCCTACGTGAGGACGTGGGTCGCCACAACGCCGTGGACAAGGTCATCGGCTGGGCCGCGCGCGAGGACCGCCTGCCCCTGACCGGCCACGTCCTGTGCGTCAGCGGCCGAGCCAGCTTCGAACTCACCCAGAAGGCCCTGATGGCCGGAATCCCCACTCTCGCAGCCGTTTCCGCTCCGTCGAGCCTTGCCGTGGACCTGGCCACCGAGGCGGGCATGACGTTGGTGGGCTTCGTGCGTGATCCCAAGCTGACGGTCTACAGCGGCCCCGACCGTCTCGGCATACGGCCGTGACCTCGAGGCTCGAGAGTGTGACGTTCGTCGTCTCGTGGTGGAGGATGGCGTGATGGCACGCGACGAAGCCGGACCCATCCTGAACGGCATCCCCAGTCAGATCCCGGACATCGGCCCCGAGGAGACCCAGGAGTGGCTGGACTCCCTGGACGCCATCATCGACGCGGGCGGCCGCACCCGTGCCCGCTACGTGATGCGCAAGCTGCTCGAACGAGCTCGCGAGCGACAGGTGGGGGTCCCCTCGCTGACGGCGACCGACTACATCAACACCATCCCCCCGGAGGCCGAGCCGTGGTTCCCCGGCGATGAGGCGGTTGAGCGCCGCTACCGCTCCTTCGTGCGATGGAACGCCGCGATCATGGTCCACCGCGCACAGCGGCCCGGCATCGGCGTGGGCGGCCACATCTCCACTTACGCCTCTGCGGCAACACTTTACGAGGTCGGCTTCAACCACTTCTTCCGCGGACGTGACCACGAGGGCGGCGGCGACCAGATCTACTTCCAGGGGCACGCCTCCCCCGGCATGTACGCCCGCGCCTACCTCGAGGGCCGGCTGACCGAGGCGCAGATGGACGGGTTCCGCCAGGAGCATTCACACGTCGTCAACGGCAGGCCGTCGCCCGGACTGCCGAGCTACCCGCACCCGCGCAACATGTCCGACTTCTGGGAGTTTCCCACCGTGTCGATGGGCCTCGGCCCGATGAACGCGATCTACCAGGCGCAGTTCAACAAGTACTTGACCAACCGTGGGATCAAGGACACGTCGCAGCAGCACGTCTGGGCGTTCCTCGGCGACGGCGAGATGGACGAGCCGGAGTCCCGCGGACTGCTGCATGTCGCGGCCAACGATGAGCTCGACAACCTGACCTTCGTCGTCAACTGCAACCTGCAGCGGCTCGACGGTCCGGTCCGCGGCAACGGCAAGATCATCCAGGAGCTCGAAGCGGGCTTCCGCGGCGCCGGCTGGAACGTCATCAAGGTCATCTGGGGTCGCGGGTGGGACCCGCTGCTGGCCCAGGACCGCGACGGCGCCCTGGTGAACCTGATGAACACCACCCCCGACGGCGACTACCAGACCTTCCGCGCCAACGACGGCGCCTATGTCCGCGCGCACTTCTTCGGTCGCGACCCGCGCACCCGGGCCATGGTGGCGGACTGGTCCGACGAGGACGTGTGGTGGAAGCTCAAGCGGGGCGGCCACGACTACCACAAGGTCTATGCGGCCTACAAGGCGGCCATGGAGCACAACGGCCAGCCGACGGTGATCCTGGCCAAGACGATCAAGGGCTACAGCCTGGGCTCAAGCTTCTCGGGGCGCAACGCCACGCACCAGATGAAGAAGCTGACCCTCGACGACCTCAAGGGTTTCCGGGACACGCTGAGCATCCCGATCTCGGACGAACAGCTCGAGAAGGACCCCTACCTGCCGCCGTACTACAACCCCGGCATGGAGGACCCGGCCATCCAGTACATGATGGAGCGCCGCGCCAAGCTGGGTGGGTTCATGCCCACGCGCCGGACCAAGGCCGAGCAGCTCAAGCTGCCCGGCCACAAGGCCTACGAGCTGGCCAGGAAGGGCTCCGGCAAGCAGGAGATCGCCACGACGATGGCGTTCGTGCGCATCCTGCGGGAGCTCATGCGCGACAAGGAGTTCGGCCGCCACGTGGTGCCGATCATCCCGGACGAGGCACGCACCTTCGGGATGGACTCCTTCTTCCCGACAGCCAAGATCTACAACGTCCATGGGCAGCAGTACACGCCGGTGGACTCGGACCTGATGCTCACCTACCGGGAGTCAAAGCAGGGGCAGATCCTGCACCTGGGCATCAACGAGGAGGGCTCCGTGGCCGCGTTCACGGCCGCGGGAACGTCCTATGCCACCCATGGCGTGCCGATGGTCCCCGTCTACATCTTCTACTCGATGTTCGGCTTCCAGCGTGCCGGTGACTCGATGTGGGCGGCGGCCGACCAGATGGCGCGAGGCTTCATGCTGGGCGCGACGGCGGGGCGCACGACGCTGACCGGTGAGGGACTGCAGCATGCCGATGGCCACAGTCCGCTGCTCGCGTCGACGAACCCGGCGGTCGTGTCCTACGACCCCGCCTACGCCTACGAGATCGCGCACATCGTGGAGGACGGGCTGCGCCGCATGTACGGCGACCAGCCGGAGGACATCTTTTACTACATCACCCTCTACAACGAGCCCAACGTCCAGCCGCCGGAGCCGGAGGGCATCGATGTCGACGGCGTCCTCAAGGGGATGTACCTGTTGGCTCCCGGCTCGACGGACGGCGTCGGCGAGGACGCGAAGCACGTCCAGCTGCTGGCCTCGGGTGTCGGCGTGCCGTGGATCCTCGAGGCGCAACAGCTGCTGAAGTCCGACTGGGGCGTCATCGCCGACGTGTGGTCTGTCACCTCGTGGGGCGAGCTGCGCAGGGACGCCATGGCCTGTGACGAGCTGGCCTTCCTGCACCCCGAGCAGGAGCAGAGAGTTCCGTTCGTGACCCAGAAGCTCCGGGATGCACCAGGGCCGGTGGTCGCCGTCTCCGACTACATGCGGGCCGTCCAGGACCAGATTGCGCAATGGGTGCCCGGGGACTACATCTCCCTCGGCGCCGACGGCTTCGGCTTCTCCGACACCCGTGCAGCCGCCCGGCGCTACTTCCACATCGACGGCCCCTCGGTCGCCGTGAGGGCATTGCAGATGCTGGCCAAGCGCGGCGAGATCGACGCGTCCGTGGCACTGGAGGCGGCCGAGAAGTACCACCTGCTCGACGTCACCGCGGGCGCCTCGGGCAGCGCCGGCGGTGAGTCCTAGGCGGCAGCCTTCTCGGCGAGGAACTCAGCCCTGGCGATCACGCCGATGTCCGACTGGTCGGTGAACAGGCCGTCGATCCCCGTCTGCAGGAACCGCACCTGCTCGTCGATGGCCCGGCCGTATGCCGTGGGGTCCGTCCCGACGCGGAAGTCGAGCGGCAGGAACGTGTTCTCGGCGCGGAACGTGTAGGGATGGACCTTCAGACCAGCCGCGTGAGCGTCGGCCACCAGCGTGGTCGGCCGGGCGAGGGTGCCGTCGACGTTGCGCGAGATGATCTGGTTCTTGTCGGGGCCGATCCCGTTGACGGTGCCGGCGATGGAGCGCAGCCCGGCAGCGGTGGTCAGATCGGCGTAGGTACGAGGGTCGCCCGTTGATGCCAGGTCGTATGGCGCACCGCTCGCCGACGTCAGGAAGATCAGGCGAGCTTTGACGCCGAAGTGCCGTCGCAGGTCCCGCAGGTTGGTGAGCGCGAACGACTGGATGAAGATCGGCGCCTTCGCGTTGTCGAGCCCAGCGCCACGAACCTGCTGCACGAGCGGCGTCTCGAGGTCCAGGCCGATCGAGCGGAAGTAGGTGGGATGTTTGGTCTCTGGGTAGACCCCGACCTCACGGTGCAGCTCCTTGCTGAGCCTCTCGCGCAGTGCCAGCACCTCGGCGAAGGTCGGGATCTCGAACCGCCCGTCGTACATCGTGTTCTCCTGGCGGACCAGAGGCAGCCGCTCCTTGGCACGGAGGGTCTTGAGCTCGGCGAGGGTGAAGTCCTCGGTGAACCATCCGTTGAGGGCGTTACCGTCGATGATCTTCGTGGCCCTTCGGCCGGCGAACTCCGGGTGGCTGGCCAC
>Ga0209745_1001620_pt1 | contig 13291 bp, 14 predicted proteins | sample BarGraNGADG00312_FD_184495 | JGI IMG/M metagenome (GOLD analysis project Ga0209745, IMG submission 184495) | Arctic peat soil microbial communities from Barrow, Alaska - Barrow Graham LP Ref core NGADG0004-312 (SPAdes) (version 2) | ecosystem: Environmental > Terrestrial > Soil > Wetlands > Peat... | reverse complement strand
CACCCGGCGGCGACGACGGCCAGCGACGCGACCGTCTTCGCGGCCCCCGCGATCCCCTCGGCCGCATACAAGGCCCAGATCGCCACCGTCGTCGCACCCGATGCGACAGCCGAGGCAGCAGAAGCCACCCACCCGCCGACGATGACGTAGTGCGACGCGAGCTGCGACACCGCCGATGTGGCCCCGGCGGCCTGTGCCGACACCCACGCCGTGACCTGTGTGACGGCCGATGCGACAGCCTTGACGCCCAGGTCGAGGAATATCGGCAGCATCACAACGGTGATGAGCGTCGCGACCGTCTTGAGCGCCGTCTCGCTCTTGCCCACCCAGTCCTTGAATGACGACAGCGCCGGGATGCCCGTGTCGGTGATCCACGACGCGATGCTGGCGAGCGCAGGAAGCCCCGTCCCGGTGATCCAGTCTGAGACACCCCGAGCCGCGAGCCCGATGCGCTCCATTCCGCCAGCGAAGCCGCTCGAGGTGACGTCAGACCCGCCAGCCTGGAATGCTGCAATCAGGGCCTGAACGCCAGGCACCACCGTGCCCGTGACGAACACACCGAATGCCGCCAGGGCCGGGCCGACCTTGACGGACAACGCGGCCCCGAACTTCTGCAACGCGGGGATGCCCGTGTCGTTCATGAACTGCATTCCGTCACCGAACGCCTTGAACACCCGGGTCGCGATCGGCTCGACGGCGAGCAGGACGTTGTTCTTGAACACCAACCACTTCGAGGCGAACGTCGAGACCGCGGAGCCTGCCTTCAGGATCGTGTCGCTCGACGCACCCGACGCCTTCATCATGTCGTCGAGGTTGACCTTGCCGGACTTCACCGCAGCCACGAACTGGGCCGCACCACGAGTGCCGAAGATGCCCGCCGCGAGTGCGATCGCCTTGGCGTCCTGGCCCGACTTCGTGAACGCCTCGATCGACTTCACGGTCTCCCGCAGCGCAGGACCCGGCGCCTTGCCCGCCTTGGAGAACTTCGTCAAGCCGATCGTCAGAGCCATGATCGTCTTGCCCGAGTTGATGCCCGCCTTGTCGAGCACACCGACCAGGGCCGCACTGTCAGCGAACGACAACCCGAACTGCCGGAACGCTGGGGCGCCCTTGGTGGCGGCAGCCGCGAGCTCGTTGATGCCCATGCCGGTCGCCTGGCTGATCTGGAACAGCTGGTCCAGTGCCCCCGACATGTTCGCGCTACTGATGCCGAAGGCGTTGAACGACCCGGTGACCGTGTTCAGGTCCAGGGCTTGCTTGGTGATCCGCCCGGCCACCAGGAACTGCCGGGTCAGGGTCTCCAACACTGGGCCGGTCAGGCCGAGGCGGACGTTCAGCGCTGTGACAGTCTTGCCGATGTCCGCGAACGACGACGGGACCTTCTGGCCCACGTTCTTCGCCGACGCGACCAGGGAGTCCAAGGCGGAACCGGTCGCACCCGTGCCCACCCGGATGATGGACGTCATCTCGTGGAACGTGCTACCGATCGCAGCCAGCGTGCCCACAGCAGCGAGGACCGCCGCGACGGGGAGCGCCTTCTTGATCGCACCGAGCAAGCCCGCGCCACCGGACGCACCGGCTGCCGCCATCTGCGGAGCGATGCCCTTCGACAGGGAAGCGCCGAAACCGAGGGCGCTCGGAATGACGGAGAGGGTGGCGTAACCGATGTTTTCAGACACGAGTCACGCCCCTCTCGTCAGGTGATCTCGCCGGCGTCGATGGCGCGTTGCCGTTCGCGTGCCCGGATGCGCGCGGCCCGGATTCGTTTCGCCCGCTCGGGGTCCGTGATGGGTGATGACTTCGGCAGCGCCGGGTGAGGTTCGCCCGCCATGGCCCCGTACAAGTGCGCGGCCAGGTAGTGTTCGAGACGCCACCCCGGGCCACCGAGGGCGATCGACGTCGCCGAATCCGGGGGGAAGTGGAGGACCCGGACGAGGATCTCCCGGAGCGTCAGACGCCGGTGCCCGTCCGAGTCGAAGCGCCACCGGTCGGTGTAGCGGAGGTGACAGAGGATCGAGAGGTCGGCTTCTACCGCGTCCGGGTGGTCACGGAGCAGGCGGAGAAGCTGCGTCAGTTTCCCGCGTCGTCACCCAGACCGAGGCCCTTGTTGATCGCCTCGAACAGGTCGACACCGTCGCGCTTGCGCGGCTTCGTCTTCATGAACTCGGCCCATTGCTTCGCGCCGAGCATCAGTTCGAGGCTGGTGAAGTTCAGGCCCTTCTCGGCTGCGGAGATGGTCTCCACGGTCCAGTCGTCGGGGTCGGTGGGCACGGTGAACGTGTGCCCGCGCCATTCGACGTTGGTCATCTCGATGCCCTCGGCTTCGATCTGGGCGGCGGGCTTCTTGTGGTCGGTGGGCACGGTGGCGCCCTTCGGGATGGTGGTCATGACGCGGTTCTCCTTCGTGGTGTCGTCGCGGTTCAAGGGGTGAAGGCCGGCCGGGCGAACCGCGACAGAACTCCCGGCCGGCCGCTCAGATCAGGACGAGACGGTCGTCACGTCCGGAGCCGTCGAGGTCACGCCGCCGTAGGTGCACGAGATGCTCGACGTACCCGTCGCTACGCTGGTGACGTACCCGCGCGCCACGGTCGCCTTCGCCGGGGTCGCCGACGTCCACGCAGCCTGGTCGGTGATGACACCCGTGGTCGTGTCGGTGTACGTGGCGGTTGCCACGAGGACGCCGATGCTCTTGCCGGCCAGGGACAGCGCCAGCGTCAGCGGGGTGATCGCAATGGTCGCGATGTCCGGGACGGACTGGACGTCGAACAGGACGCCGCCCGAGTCAGGGAAGATGACAGCCGCGAGGGGCCGCTTCGTGAGGTCTTCCTCGCTGTCCTTGATCGCCCCGTCCACGGTGATCTGCGCGTAGTTCTTCGAGATGGCCCGGCGGACCTTTCCGCCCGTGCGGGTCTCGAACGCGATCATGAGGTTCGCGGGACGCGGGACGATAATCTGCGATGCGGTCGACCCGGGCCAGATCAGCGAACGGGTTGCCACGTTGTCCTCGAGGACGCTGAACTTCTTGGTGAGCTTGAAGTTCTTCCGCGACGTGGCGACGAGGATGCCACCCCATGCGAAGTGGTCATTGACGTCCTCTTCACGCGACTCCTCGAAGCCGTCGCTGCCGTCGAGCAGACCGACGAGCGACCATGCGCCCGAGAACGCCGCCGAGGCGTCGGCCGGGAGGGGTGAACCGATTGGTGCGATGTAGACGTCGGCGTCCGACCAAACGGACGCGTTAGCCGGAGTACCGGACATGGGTGATCTCCTTCGGGGTGGTGGGTTGCGGGCGTCGCGGTTCACCGGCCCCGAGGGGCTGGGGGAGCAGAGGTCAGGCGAGGACGGTCATGCGCAGGTTCACGCGCACGGACACGCTGGCGAGCTGAGCGCCGGTATCCGGGTCACGGGTAGGCAGGACACCCGTGAGGGGCTGCACAGACGCCACGGACACGCTGCCCGGGTAGGAGCACAGGATCGCCTGGCAGAGGGCCGCGAGGCGCTTGGCTTCGGTCGTGGACGCCACCGTCTGCCCCGCTTGGGCCGCCACCCACGATGTGACTCGAACGGTCACCTTCCAGAGGATCGGGTAGATGACCTCGGGTGTGCCGTCGAGGGCGACCTGCATGTGCGGCTTTGACCCGGCCGCGAACGTCGCGGGGATGTACGCGCCGACCGTCACGTCCTCGGCACGGGCGGCGAGACCAGCGGTCAGGATATCGACGGGGATGTGCTCCGCGTCAGGCGGGATTGCGAGTGGCTTACTCATTGCGAGCCTCCCTCACACGATCCACGTCTTCTGGCAATGCGTGCACCAGAACATCTTTCGTCTACCCAGGTCGATGATCTGCTCAGCGATCCACGAGATGGCCGGCCTCGTGTTGGCTGGATTGCCTCCTCGATCGTGATGAAAGCAACTGCGCCTTTCCCTCCACTTGCTCACTTGGCCCTCACCTCCAAGCCCTCAGCGGCGGCGGCGCGGGCGAGGATGCCGTACTTCGCTTCGAGGGCGAGCCCGGCCGGGTGGTTGACCCGGACGACCGCGATGGCCCGGTCAGTGGTGAACGGCGCGACCGTGACCGTCGCGTCGGGCAGCATGTCGGGGTTCGCCGCAGCGTTCGCCGCAACCTTCACCGCGATCGTGTTGATCGGGGCCTTGCACGTCTCCCGGAGGATCTTCCCGATCGCCTCGTAGTCGGGGTGGTAGATGTCAGCCATCAGCCGACCGCCCGCTTCGCGCGGATCGTCACCGATCCGGGGCCGCCCGGGTCCGTGCGCCAGTCGCCGACCTCACCCTCGACGTTGCACAACACGCCGCGCACCTCGAGCTGGTCCGCGCTCAGGACATCTGTCTCCGGGCGCGCCGACACCGTCCACGATGTGACGACCCCGACGCGCCCGCGAGTGGCACCCTCGGTCGATCCGGTCGGCTCGACGATGCACTGGGTGATGTCGGTGCGGGTCGTCGTGCCGGGGATCGGGTCGCCGTAGGGGTCAATGCCGCCCTCGGTGGTGCGGATGCGCACGACCGTCTCCTGCGCGAACCGGGGCCACTTCACGGCCGACCTGGCAACCTGTAGCGGTCCAGCACGGCGAGTTCATCCGTGCTGAACTCCTGCCCAGCGTCCGAGTACGTCTCCGACCGCGGGCCCATCGTCGCGGACTTCACGCGGTCGGGGATGTTTTGCCCCCGGTCAGCGCGAGCCAAGATCAGCCGAGACAGGTCGAGCGCCTCATCGAAGCCGTGAGTCATCACGACCACGACCTTGCCGAGACCCGTCGACCAACGGCACACCTGCGCGAAATACGGGCCACGCGGCACGTATTCGATGACGCCGATGGGCGACCACGAGTAGTCCGCCGTGGTGAGCAGAACGCCGTCGTAGGTCACCGAAGTGATCGCCGTGACGTGCAGGCTCGGGAGGATCTGCGTGCTCGTGCCAGACCCGTCGAGCGTCACCGTCTCGGCAGCACTCGGGGTGACATGCCACCCGCAGTACCGGCGCACGAGGGCGGTGGCCTCGTCGATCGCGGACTGTGCGTCACCACCCTGATACAGCGCCAGGTCTGCGGGGGTGACGATCGGGTCAGCGGCCACCGGACTTGTTCTGCGCGGTCCGCGCCTTGTTCAGCGGTGCCGGCGCCTGCTTGGTCTCGACGGGCTTCGCGCCCAGGCGCTTCGCCTCGGCCTCGTCGAGCAGGAAGGTGTGCGGGATGCCGCCGATGATCAGCGTGTATTCCTTCATGAGGTCTCTCCTTCGAGGCGGGTAGTGGTCGCGCCTGCCGGGGGCCGACGATCAGCCGACCCCCGGCAGGTCACGGTTACGTGGTACCCAGGGTCAGCTTCACGAAGCCGGCCGGAAGACGGACGGCCAGTGCGAGCCGCTCCTCCGCACGAACCGTCACGAGGTTGCTCGTGAAGTCCGACGCGTGGGAGTTGGTGGACTCGACGCGGACGCCGCCCTTGCGGTACACGGTCGCGGCCTGGCTGTACGCGCCGACCAGGACCGTCCCAGCCGTGATGGCCGGGGTGACGACGGTGCGCAGGCCCCAGAGCGGGGGCTGCGCGGTGAGGGTGCCGTTGCCGTACTCGGCAGCGAAGAACCCGCCGCCGTAGTACTGCAGGTTGGTGTCCTTCGCCAGGCGGAACGCCTGGTAGTCGGTCGGGTTGATCACGATGCCATCAGCATCGAGACCCGAGCCGGTCGAGACCTTCGTCATCGACCGGAACACGGCGTCGGGGTTGTCGAGTTTCGTCGCGCCCGTCTCCGTCTGGATGCCCGAGCGACGCAGGATGCCGAGGATGGTCGAGCCAGTGCCGAGACCGTCGAGAAGTTGCGCCTCCTCGAACTTCGCGAGCTCGTAGAGCAGCCGGCCGTTGATCTCCGAGACGTAGAAGTCCAGGTCCTCGGTCATCTCGTCCGTGAACTTCACGAACCCGGCGATCTTCTTGAGAGCGTCGGTGACCGTGGTCGGGTCGACCACGTGGAGCTGCGGCTTGGCGCCGGCCTCAGCGACCGTGGTGAACGCGCCCTCAAGCGCAGCCTCCACGAAGTAGCTGATCGCGTTGCCCGAGATCGTGCCCGAGCCGAGCAGGTCAGTCACGACGAGCCGCGGACGGACACCGTGGATGATGGTGCGGTCGACCTGGGTGAGGACCGGGCTGAACCCGGAACCGATCACCTGGTTGTCGGTCGCGGCCTTGGTCCACTCAGGCGCCGACACAGATGCTCCGTCGACGCCGCGGATCTCAGCGAGGCGAGCACCCGCGTGCTTGACGAAGTGCTCGCCGAGCGTGCGCGCGATCTCGTGCTGTTCCGGGGTGTGCTGGCCCGACTTGGCGTCGGGGGTCAGCTCGGCGAGACGCGCCAGGCGCGCCTGGTCGCCGTCCGCGGCCTTGATCAGGACGTCGAGCTCGTCGACCTCCTTGAGGTGCAGTTCGACCTGCGACTTCTCGTCGTCGGTCATGCTGCGGACTGCGGACTTGGCGCCTTCGACGATCGCTTGCGCGGCGGCGAGGGCGGCGGCCCGCTTCTGGTGCATGTTCATGGCGAGACCCCTTCCAGGATCTTGATACGGATGTGGGTTGCCAGGTCGTCAACGGACACGTCATGGATGGGTTCATCGGCCTTCACCCCTGAGGGTTCGTCGGTCTTCACCGGGCCATCCGTGCTGGCCTTTCCCTGGTCTGCCTCGGCTGCCGCGATGACGGTGCCGATGCCTTCCTGCGCGGAGCGCAGGGAGTCGATGTGCTTCTGTGCGAGGACCCGCCCGATCTTCATGCCGTCCGCCGCGAGCGCGTCCACCGCGGCCTTGACGGCCAGGACTTCGGTCTCCTGGTTGGCGCCGAGCGGGACGACGGAGACCTCGTAGAGCTTGAGGATGCGCAACTCGTTCGTGGTGACGCCGTCTGTGGTGACAGGCCCGCCGTCGATGACGTCGTAGGCGAACGACATCTGCGTCACCCGACGCCCCTTGAGGAGCCGGTACACCTGCGCGGCCTTGGGCGCTTCGAGGTCGAGTTGACCCGTGACGAGGAGCCCGTGGTCGTCCTCGACGGCGGTGACGACAGACCCGATGTTCGAGAACGGGTCGTACATGTCGTGGCCCCATAGGCACGGGATGGAGTCACCCGACGCCGCCCACTCGGCGAGCGTGTCCGTGAACGCGCCCTTGACGACGGTGTCACCAAAGGAGTCCTCGTTGCCGAACACGGACGCATAGGCGGTGAACTGGCCGTCGAGCAGCCCATCGGTGGGGCCGGCGGCCTTGATCTTGACGGACGCGGTCTTGATTTTCATCGGAGGCTCCTTTGGTGGGGCATCATGCGACTTGGCGTCCATGGTTATGCTGGATGTTGTGCAGGGGCGCGCGTTTCGTGATGAGGGATTTCTCGCGGGCCTCGGAGGCTGTTCGCGTCTCGTACCGCTCGAACTCGACTCGGCAGACTTGGCTGAACCAAGGCTTGTGCCGGTAGTGCTCGACCAGTCGCACGGGACCACGGTCGGTGATGCCTACATACAGGAGCACGCTGTTTGCGTCGTGCAAGAGGTAGACCATGTGCTTGCCCGTTTGCTGTGCAGTAGATAGCCCGTCATGCCTTGCCTTCTCGACGTAGAACCCGTAGATGGCGTGGACCGCGCTGGCTCGACCTGCCCGATCTTGAATCGGGCCAACCGCTTTGGTGATGTCGGAGTGCAGTAGTTCCATGACCTGAGTCGAGGCATCTCTAGATGCCCCGACGTCTGCGCTGAGTTCATTCACCCATCGGTTGAGGTCATGCGCCTTCGCTACGTCCAGACCGGCGCCGATCTTTGAGGCAACCGCACGCTCCTGGCGGGCGAGATGCTCGACCAATGCGCTCACGAGACCGAGATTTCCAGTTCACAATTGCAGCCGGCGTCCTCAGCGGAGCCGCCCGACGCATCGCCGGGCCACGCCTGGCCGTTGGAGAAGTTCTCGGAGAGCGGGACCGTCTCGCCATCCATCGCAGCGTGGCTCGCCCGCGGGTTCCCACCCGTCAGCCACGTCTTCGACGCCCTGTCACCGGCGACCTGGTGGGCTGCCTCCTGGGTCGCCCACGCCGAGAGCATCGTGACTGCTGACACCGCGATCTCGACCGACCGCGAACCCTCCGCGACGTCGAACACATTCATCACCGCGCCGGATGGGTCATCCCCTGCCAGCGCCGCGTCGATCTGCGCCTTCGTGGCCGCGTTGATCGACTTGGCCGAACGAGCGGACACCTCCTTGAGCCACGCGAGCGTGCGGTCGACGTCGTAGGCGTCAGGGGCGAACCCGATCGAGTCGAGTACCTTCGCAGAGACCTGCGTCGTCACCTGGACCGCGAGGCGGTACAGGTCGTCGGACAACTCGCCGTCCCAGCGCTCCTCGTCCCACCAATCCTCGTCGGACTTCGCGCCCAGCCGTGATTTGACCACGCCGGCTTGCTTGCGGAAGAACTTGTGCACCACCTCGGCGTACTTGTCTTCGTGCGCCTGCGGAGCACGCGCCTTGACGTGCCTCTCAGCCGGGACGATCAGGGCGGATGCGGACTTCGGCGGGACCGAATCACGCGGCGACGCCTGCCCGCCCACCAGCACGTTCAACGGCACCACAAGGGTGTCCGCGTCAGGGATGCTCGGCAGGTTCATCCGTGCCCGGGCCTCGGAGCGCAGCATCCACGGCGCGCCGGTCGACGTCGACAGGGTCGCGGCCTGCTCCTCGAAGTTGCCCTGCATCTTCGCGGCGATGTTGAACTCGACGTAGACGCCATCACGCGGGTCAAGGATCGGCACGAGGAACGTGTTCATCCGGTCCTGGAACTGCGCCAGCACCGGGCCGAGGGTGTCTCCGTAGAGCATCGAACGGAACTCGCGCACGTTCGAGTAATTCGCGCCCGTGTTGTCCCCGAGCATCGTCGGATTCGTGTGGTAGACCCCCGCGACGGTGGCGAGGGAGAGTTTCGCGGCCTCCACGAACTGCTGCTCGTGCGCGTTGAAGTCGAGCTTCGAGATGGTCATGCCATCCTCGAGGATCGGCGTGCCGCCGACATTCGAGCCATCACCCGTGAACTTTGAGTTCCAGTCCTTGCGGAACGTCTCGCGCGCCTCCGGCGACCACGTCGCCAGAGCAGGCCGCTGGATGACTGAGGAGATCCGCCCGCCGCGTTGCCAGACCTGCTGGCGGTGCGCGACAGCCATCATCTGCTCGGCGAGGATCGCCTTGAGCGCGCCCACCGGCGACGCCCCATAGCGGGCATCGTCAGGGTTCCACCCGTGGAAGTCGATGACCTTCTCAGCCGCGAGGTAGACCGCGTTCACGCCGCCGATGGCCTGCACCTTGTACTGAGCAAAGCCAAACGCATCGCCGCCCATCGGCGTAACCCACACAGGAGGGAGTCGGTACAGCGACCAACCAGAGGGCGCGTTCGCGTCCTTGGCGAAGTGCAGGTACGCGACGTCGTAGAGCGCCAGGTCGCCCACGAGACCAAACACGAGCTCGTAGGTCGTCGTCTTCGCGTTCGGACGTGCGAGCGTCTGGACCAGGGCGCCGTCACGAAGACGCTGACGGTCAACCTCGCCGCTGCGCTGGAACGAGTGCAGGCCGAGCTGCGCGATGTTGCGGGCGATGAACGTGACCACCGTGCGCAGGTGCGGCTGCGTGCGCCAAATCTCGGCGGGCGCCATGCCGAGCACCTCGTCGTGGACCAGGCTCGGGCCATAGGTGACCTCTTGGCCCTGGTAGGTGGCCGGCGAACCATTGAGCCGCTTGAGGAAATCGAACACGCCCACTAGATCACCCCGACCCCTACACCTGATTCATACGCGGAAACGAACGGGACCTCGGTGTGTTGCATCGCACCCCAGACGGCACCGGTAGCGGCAACGAGCGGGGCGGCATCGTTCGGTGACGCCTTGCGGTTCCACACCCACGAGTCACCCAGCGGCTTCGTCACGGCAGTACCCGCGGCGACGTCGAGCACGGGCTGCGGACGGTGGCACAAACCCTCACGGGCCAACTCACCCTCGGGTGCCTTGGAGCGCACGACGAGGTCGAAGAACTGACCAGACGCCGCGCCGAGATCCGAGCCCATCCACTCGACGACCGTCAAGTGCGGAACCGCGGCAAGGTCACCGAGCATCGATGACGCCGGGGCGCCCCTCGCCTGCACGACGACACTCATCGGGTTCTCAGCAGTCGCACGATCGGCAAACCACCCGGCCACCCACTCGGTGCCCGACCGTTGCGCCACGATCTCGACGTGCGGCAGGCCATCCTCACGGATACCCGCCACGGCGACGTAGGACATCGACCGGTCCCACGACGTGTCCAGGCAGTACATGACCGACGCACCGTCCGGGATGACCGACGCCGGGTCGACCCCGGCCTCCCACGTCGTCGGCGGGAACGGACCCTCGATCGTGCCGTCCGACCACTGGCACAGCACCTCGGTGCGGAACACCCACTCCGGGTCCGTCTTGCATGCCGAAGCGATGTTGCGCTCGGCGATCCCGTTCGGGTAGTTCAGCGCAGGGGTGGCCTGCGCCCATCCGGCCCGATCCCAACGATCAGAACCAGGAGCCGCGGACCACTCGAAGATGCCGAGCGTGTCCTCATCGGTCTCGAGATCCTCATCGTCCGGCAGCAACGCAGCCGGCGCCTCGTCCTTGCTCAACCCGTCCGGGTCACCGAGCGCCAGGTGAGCCATCTTCCGCAGGTAACGGGCCACGATGCTCGCCGCGTCGCCCGCGTTCGACAACGCCAGCACCATCGCATTCGGGCGAGCGATCGTCGTCTTCGTCAGCGCCGCCCACGCATCCCATGACGTGTGCTCGCGCAACTCGTCCAGCAAGATCAGATCAGCCGTCAGACTCCGGCCGGCGCGACGATTCGCAGCCTTGACCTTGTACCGCTCACCCGACGTCAACTCGAGGGACTTCTTGCCGTTCACCTTGATGACGCGCGACTTGAGATCGTTGAGCTCCGGCGTCTCCTCGACGAAGTCGACGGCGCCCTGCCAAATCTCCTCAGCAATGTCAAGATCCTGCGCAGTCCCGATCACCAGCGCGGCACCGAGCACGAACATGAACCACAGGGCGAGCACCTGGGAGAGCGTCGACTTTCCGTTCTGCCGACCAACCAGCACCACGACCGTGCGGAACCGGAACGACCCATCGACCAACAGCTCGAGCATGTGGATCAGAAGCCACTTCTGCCACGGATGCAACGTGATCTCGAGCACCGTCTCAGCGAACTCGATCACCGAGAAGCCGGCCGACGTCTCCGGTGTCAGTTCACGCAGAGGCGGGGTGAAGATCCGCGGGACCTCGCAGCCCAGCCGCCTAGCCCGAACGGGTGTTGCGACCACCCTGGATAGAGCGGAGGTTCGCGAGCTTGCCACCGCTGCCCTCCGGCTTCTTCACATCCACCACCGACGCAGGAGTCAGGCGCAGATCGGCGCAGTACCCGCGGTACGACGGCAGCGACACGTTGTCGAACTTGCCGCGGGCGAAGGGGAAGTCAGGGTCGTCGATCAACTCGGCAACCCTACGAATCGCCGCGATCGGACCAGCCGACAGGTCCTCGTCGAGAGCGCCAGCCTTCACAGCAGCTTCGATCGACCGATTCGTGGCCTCGAGGATGCCCACGGCAAGCCTCCTAGCGCGCACGACCCCCGGTCAAGTTTCCGGGGGGGGATGGGATACTACCGGCGCTTACCCCCGTGTTTTGCAGGGTTCGCGATTGCGACGCCCCTGCCCCCATCACCACTCCCTCGACCTCAGTCCGAGTCCGGGTCGGTCGTCGCGTGCGTTCTTCGACGAGTTGCATCGACGATGTGCGGCACGCAGATTGCCTGGGTCAGTGCGCAACTCAGGGTGGCCGATCCACGACTTGATGTGGTCCACGGTGAACGCGCTGGGGTCGCCGGGGTCTTCGATTGTGTAGTCGATCTTCTGTCCACAGATGCCGCAGTCTGCATGTCGCGCCCGAACCCCGGCGGCGAGTCTGAGCCAGGGTCGGCCCTTGTGTCCGGAGGTCGCGCCCATGTCGTCCTCCTGACGTGTGCCCCGTCCAGCGCAGGGTTTGCCAGCCAGTGTCCTTGAGGGGTTGTTGGCGCTGGGCCTGCTGCTGCTGAACGGGAGTGTGGTGTGCCGTGAGCGGGCCGGGCTGACTTCCACCAGCCTGCACAGGAGCGCAATCTGTGGCGGCTCGTTCACGCGCTATGTCCCGGCCGTGTCATGACTGGCAGCCCAGGGGCAACCGACGGCCGTTGATGTGAACCCCGCCGAACCATGCGACGGGAGTGTGGCTGCCGCGACTCTGCCAGTGGCTTCGTCCGCAGTGTCTCGGTATTGCCGCAACCGTCCGGAAGCGGAGGGACCGAGGAGCGCAAGGCCCGGGTCCCACCATAAGGGGCGGGTAGCACCGGGCCCCACTTCCGACATCCCCAGCGGGGAGCGGCGTGTGTGATGGCCGGGGAGCGTGTGCTCAACCCGGCCGTAGAGATAGTTCTGCACCCCCATCCTGACACGACCGAGTTCAGGATGCAACATCGTCGGTTTCTTCGGCGAGTCGCAGGATGTCGGAGACCCGGTAGAGGGCTGTTCCGGTGGGGTCTTCACCGTAGGGGTGGATGCGTCCGCGTTGCTTCCACTTCCAGATGCGGGCGGCTTTGACGGAGTACCGGTGGGTGGCTGTGGTGATGGTGATGAGGTCGTCGTGTTGGAGTTGGCCGATGCGTTCGGTGATGGGCCAGGTGAGGTTGTGTCCGTGGGCGTCTTGGCAGCGGCGGCAGATGGCGGTGGCGTTCTGCTCGAGGGTTTTCCAGCCTTCTCCGAGGATGAGTGGGTTGCCGCAGTAGGGGCAGCGGGTGTCGCCGGGGACTCGCATGGTGGGTTCTTCACCGGGCTTGGTGTCGTCGAGGATGCGTCGGATACGGCGGGGCCAGCCGAGGAGTGCGGTGGTGGGGTCGTCGAGGTCTAGGTGGGTGAGTCCTTTGGCGTGGCCGTGGGCGATGAGGACGGGGAGGCGGTTGATGGCTTCGGCGACTTGGGTGTCGCTGCCGCCCCGGTATTTGGCGGTTTGGAAGAGGCGGATGGTGAGTTGGGTTTCGTAGCGGCGGGCGTCGGCGTGGATTTCGTAGTAGAGCATGGCGGCGGGGGTGTTCCAGGGGATGGGTGCGTAGCGGTGTTTGGTGTGGGAGCCGATGTTGGATTCGAGGATGGTGCGTTGGTCGGGGATGATGGCTTTGAGGCGTGGGAGGAGGTCGGTGGTGGTGAGTTCGCGGGCT
>Ga0209745_1001618_pt1 | contig 13296 bp, 11 predicted proteins | sample BarGraNGADG00312_FD_184495 | JGI IMG/M metagenome (GOLD analysis project Ga0209745, IMG submission 184495) | Arctic peat soil microbial communities from Barrow, Alaska - Barrow Graham LP Ref core NGADG0004-312 (SPAdes) (version 2) | ecosystem: Environmental > Terrestrial > Soil > Wetlands > Peat... | reverse complement strand
CGGCGCCGCGGGCGGCATCTTCTGGCCCGGCTTCAACGCCATGATCGGCGCAGTGGTGCCGTCGGGCATCCGGCAACGCTACTTCGGGGTCAACTTCACCCTCGTCAACCTGGGCATCGGCATCGGGGGGCCTGCTGGCGGGGTCCATCGTGGACGTCCATCGACCGGGGACGTTCCTCGCCATCTATCTGGGCAACGCGCTCAGCTTCCTGGCACCCCTCGCGGTGCTTCTCGGGCCCCTTCGGCGCGTGAGCGGCAAGGTCGACCACCCGGTCAGCGAGCTGGACGGCTCACCGGTGCGGACCTCGTACCTGGACATCCTGCGGGACAAGGCGATGGTGCCCGTCATCGCGTTGACCTTCGTGTCGGCGTTCGTGGGTTACGCGCAGTCGACGGCGGGCTTCACCGCCTATGCACGGCTGGTCGGGGAGGTCTCGACGCGAACCATCGGCTATGCCTTCGCTGCGAACACCGCAACCATCGTCCTGCTGCAGCTGCTGGTGCTACAGCGCATCGAGGGCCGTCGCCGCACGCGGGTGATTCTCGTCCTGTCGGCGCTGTGGTCGGTGTCGTGGTTGATGACCGGCCTCTCCGGCCTGTTGCCTGGCAGCCCAACGGCGGCCGCGCTGGTCATCGGCGGCAGCGCGGTGTTCGCACTCGGGGAGACCCTGCTCCAGCCGACCATCCCGGCGATCACCAACGACCTGTCGCCGGATCATCTTCGCGGGCGCTACAACGCGGTCATGGCCGGCGCCTTCCAGCTGGCGGCCGTCACCGGGCCGGTCGTGGCCGGGGTGATGCTTGGCGCCCGCTTGCACGTGGCGTTCATCGGCCTGCTGATCCTTGGCTGCGCCGTCATGGCCCTCATCGCGTTCGCGGTCGAGCGCCGGATCCCCGCCCAGGCCAACGGCATCAAGTCTCCTGAGGCGGATCTCAGCCCGGCGTGATCCCCCATGACGCCACGAACTCCTGCTCGGGCTCGAGGATGAGCAGGCCGTCGCCGGAGTTGAAGGCGTCCGGCGCGCAGGTCATCGGCTCCACCGCGATGCCGCTGGTGCGCCGCGTCGCACGTGGCAGGGAGTCGCCGGTGAAGACCTGTAGCCACGGGTATGCCGTGGCGTCCGCCCACACGCTGACCGTGCGGCCGGTGCGTGAGTGGGTGAGGGTGACCCGCCAGCGACCGTCTACGTCGGCCGCGACGTTGGTGAAGGCGGTGTCCAGGGCCGTCTCACCCAACAGTCTCGGCTCGCGGAAGTCCCACTCGGTGCCGTCCACGGCAGCAATCCCCTTGGGCAGCAGACGATCGTCCACCTCGAGCAACGAACCCGCAGGTATGCCGAGCCGGACCTCGTCGACGCGGTCCTCACCGACGCTGAGATAGGGGTGCGCACCGAAGCCGAACGGCGCGGCGCCGGTCCCGACGTTGACGGCGCGCGGCGTCACGCTCAGACCCTCGTCGGTCAGGGCGTAGGTGACGAAGAGATCCAGGCTCCACCCCCAGCCCTGCTGCGGATGCAGCCGGCAGACCAGGGTGATCGAGTCGTGCGCGTGCTCCAGGACCGACCAGCTGGCCCACCGGGCCAGGCCATGGATCGCGTTGGCACGTTCCGGCTCGCTCAGGGCCAGCTGGTAGCCCTGGCCGGACGTGGAGTACCTGCCGTCGCGGATCCGGTTGGGCCACGGCATCAGCAGCTGACCACGTCCGGCCGAGCACCTCTCATCCGGCGGGTATCCGGCGAGCACATGGCGACCGCCCACTGCGTAGGTGCGCAGGCCGCCGCCCACCTGCACGACAACCGCTTCGTGGTCGCCGTGCCGGATGGTCCACTGCTCGCCGCTGGGGAGGATGGTCACGTCAGCAAAGGTACGACCTGCCGGGCTAGCTGCTCGGCGCGACGCCCGCCTTGGCCGGCGTCGCCATCGTCGCGATGGCGACCTTGTCGGAGGCGCGAGCCAGAACGAACGCCTGCCCACCCTTCACGAGGGCCGCCCCGCTGGAACGGGTCGCGGCGGTGCGACCGTAGGTGCCCACGAAACCGTCCGAGCTCTTGAGCGTGATCGAGGTGTCACTTACTGCGGTGACCTCGCCCCGTTGGAACACCAGGGCCTGGACCGCACCGTTGGCGGTCGCGGTCACGGCACCGTGCAGAGCCGTTCCACCCAGGAGGTTCCCAAGCCCACCGGGACCCTGGGCCCGACCACCGGGCATACCGGGCATTCCTGGTACGTTCCGGCGGTCTTGCCCGTCGTTAGCGCCGGGACCCCGACCGTTGCCCAGGCCCCCGCCGTTGCCAAGACCCCTGCCGTCGCCCGGACCGTTCTGGCCATAGGACTGGCCTGCCTGCCGGTTCCCCAACAGGTTGACACGGTCATGGTTACGCAGAATGACAAGGCCCGTAACGAGCGTGCCGACAAGCAGCAGACAGGCGAGAGCGAGGGCGCCTATTCCGAGCCCCCAGCGCCGGCGGTTGGTGGACGTGGCCCGGTGCCACATGTTCGGCTGGGGCGGGTATGCCGAAGGGGGTGCGGCCGGTCCAACAGGCGGGGGGCCAACGGCGGCCGACATCGGCTGGGTCGGTGGGTTGCCCGCGACGGGCTGGTTGGGCGGTTGGTTGGGCGGTTGGCTGGACGGTTGGTGAGGCGGCTGGTTGGGCGGCTGCACCGGAGGCTGCGCTGACATGGAAATCCCTTCGCTCCCTCTCAGCATCCTGCACCCTCCCGAGAGATGTCGGAGAACACCCTGAGAGTTGTCTATGAACCCTGGTCGGCCAGCTTGAGGATCTCCACCGCATCCGCCCGCATCTCCACCTTGCGGATCTTGCCCGTCACCGTCATCGGGAACCCGTCGACGACATGGACGTAACGGGGCACCTTGTAGCGCGCGAGCCTGCCCTCGCAGAAGGTGCGAACACCCTCTGCTGTCAACGCTTCTGCACCCGGGCGCATCACAACCCAGGCCATCAGCTCCTCGCCGTACTTGCGATCGGGGACGCCGATGACCTGCACGTCCGCGATGTCGGGGTGGCTGTACAGGAACTCCTCGACCTCGCGCGGATAGACGTTCTCACCGCCTCGGATCACCATGTCCTTGATCCGGCCGACGATCGACAGATAGCCGCCGTCGTCCATCGTGGCCAGGTCGCCGGTGTGCATCCAATGCCCGCTGTCGATGGCCTCGGCGGTCTTGTCCGGCTCGTTCCAGTACCCCAACATCACGCTCGTGCCGCGAGTGCAGAGCTCACCGGGCTCGCCCCGGGAGACGGTTCGTCCCGTGACCGGGTCGACGACCTTGACCTCGATGTGCGGCATGGCCCGCCCAACGGTCTCCGTCCGCCGTGCCACATCGTCGTCAACCCTGGTCATGGTCGAGACCGGCGACGTCTCGGTCATGCCGTAGCAGATGGCGACCTCGGACATGTTCATCTCGGCCACCACGCGCTTCATCACCTCGACGGGGCACGGCGAGCCGGCCATGATCCCGGTGCGCAGTGAGGACAGGTCGTACGTCGCGAAGTCGTCGAGCCCCAGCTCGGCAATGAACATCGTGGGAACTCCGTAGAGACTCGTGCAGCGTTCCTGCTCAACGGCTTTGAGGGTTGCGGCAGGGTCGAAAGCGGGGGCGGGGATCACCATGCAGGCGCCGTGGCTGGTGGCCGCGAGGTTGCCCATGACCATGCCGAAGCAGTGGTAGAACGGCACCGGCAGGGCGATCCGGTCATGCTCGGTGTAGCCCACGAGCTCGCCGACGAAGAAGCCGTTGTTGAGGATGTTGTGGTGGCTCAGCGTCGCGCCCTTGGGGAAACCGGTCGTGCCGGAGGTGTACTGGATGTTGATCGCGTCGTCGGAGCTGAGGGTCGACATCCGCGCCGTCAGCTGGTCCATGGAGACACCGGCACCCGCGGCGACCAGCTCGTCCCAGCTCTTCTCGCCGATGTAGACCACCTCGCGCAGGTCCGGGCACTGTGACCGCACCTCATCGATCATGGCCCGGTAGTCGGACGTCTTGTGCACCACCGCGCTGACGAGCATGCGCACGCCCGACTGCGTGAGGACATAGGCGAGCTCGTGGCTGCGATAGGCAGGGTTGACGTTGACCAGCACCGCGCCGACCTTGGCCGTGGCGTACTGCAGGAGGGTCCACTCGGGACCGTTCGGCGACCAGATGCCGATCCGGTCACCGGCCTCGACGCCGACGGCCATGAGGCCAAGGGCAAGCGCCGTGACGTCAGCATCGAGCTGGACGTACGTCCAGCGCCGACCACTGGGCACGTCGACCAGCGCCTCAGCATCGGGGAAACGTGCGACCGTGCGCATGAGGTTGTCCCCGATCGTGTCGCCCAGCAGCGGCGTGTCGGAGGTTCCTGAACCGTAGGACGAGAGCGTTTGAGCGTGCACATTTCCTCCGCGGTGCGAGACGTGGTCTGCGCCCATCCTCGCGACCGCCCCACCGAACGGCAAGCAAGGGCGCGCAGGCCAACTACCGTATGACGAGTGCCCCTCTCCTCGTCCCGGTCAGCCTCCGCCGTGAGGAGCCTTGCCGACGACGTTCGTGGCCGAAGCGATGATCAGCTGCGGGCGTTGGTCCGCCGTCGACCCGACCTGGCCCGGCCCGCTCCGAGCGACCTGACCTCACTGGCCGCTCGCGCCAGCACGCGCTCCAGCGTTCAGCGGGCCCTGGACGGGCTCGACCGCGGGCATCTGGAGGTCCTCGAGGCTCTCGTCGTCAGCGGCGACCCGGTCGACCTCGACAGGGCCGCAACGCTGCTCGGCCGGGCGGCCCCGTCCCTGCATGGATTCGTCCGGGACCTTTGGGTTCGCGCACTCCTGTGGCGCGGCCACGACGGCCAGCACGTCGTGCGGGCGGTCGCCGAGGTTCTCGGCCCGCATCCAGCCGGCCTGGGCCCGGCCATTGCCGACCTACGCGGCTCGGCCCCCGCGTCGTACGCCTCTCCGGACGCGCTCGACGCGGTCATCGCGCTCGCGCCCCCCGACGCCCGAAACATCCTGGACAAGCTCACCTGGGGACCGCCCATCGGCACGCTGTCGCCCGGTGGCCCCCTGGCCGCCGCAGGCGCCTGGCTGCTGTCCCATCAGCTCATCAGCGCACTGTCCGCCGACCACGTCGCCCTGCCCCGCGAGGTCGCGTTGCGACTGCGCGGGGACCGGCTTCACCGTGAGACCGCGCTGACCGCCCCCGACCTGACCGTCATTGCCCACCAGCAGTCCTCGGTGGATGCCGCGGCCGGGGGTCAGGCTTCCGAGCTGCTCGGCCTCGTTGACGAGATCGCAGCGGACTGGGGGCCCCGACCACCGCGCGTCCTGCGTGCCGGTGGTCTCTCGGTGCGCGATTTCAAGCACCTGTCGGCAAACCTCGATGTTGATCCGGCACATGCCGCCTTTGTCGTCGAAATCGCTTATGCCGCAAACCTGTTGGCCGACGATGCGTCGCTCGAGCCGGTTTGGGCCCCAACTCCGGGGTACGACGAGTGGCAGCAGAGACCCTCCGCGCACCGTTGGGTCCGGCTCGGCCGGGCCTGGCTGGCGTCGGGCCGCGCGTCGCACCTCGTGGGCACGGTCCCTGCCGGCGGCGGCAGCCCCATCAACGCCCTCAGCGCGGATGTCGTCTATCCGCCCACGCGTCAGCTGCGCGGCGACGTGCTGGCCGAGCTGGCCGCGCTGCCCGAAGGCCAGGCACCGGACCTGGCCCGTCTGGGCGACCGCATCCGCTGGCGCAGACCGATGCGCCGGGCCGAGATCATCGAAGCGGTCACGGCCGCCGTGCTGCGTGAGGCCGAGTGGCTCGGGATCACCGGGCGCGGGGCGCTCAGCACCGCCGGACGCCTCCTCTTCGACGCTACCGCCGGCCCATCTGCCGCCGAAGAGGCGATCAGCAACCACCTGCCGTCGCCCGTCGAGCACGTTCTGTTGCAGGCGGACCTGACGGCCGTGGCTCCGGGTCGGCTCGAAGGCAGCATCGCGCAGTTCATGCGCCTGGTCTCCGACGTCGAGTCACGAGGCGGCGCAACGGTCTACCGTTTCTCCCCCGAGAGCGTGCGTCGAGCGCTGGACGCCGGATGGTCGTCTGTGCAGGTCCTCACCGCGTTGAAGGATGCCAGCCGCACGCCGGTCCCACAGCCTTTGGAGTACCTCGTGGGCGATGTCGCCCGGCGCCACGGCCAGACCAGAGTGGGTTCGGTCGCGGCATACATCCGCAGTGACGCCTCCGCCGTGCTGGACACCATGCTGGCCGATCGCGGGCTCGCCGCACTGCAGCTCAGGCGTCTTGCCCCGACAGTCGTGGTGTCGCCCGCCCACAGAGCGGTTGTCCTGGAGATGTTGCGCGAGAACGGTTTTGCGCCTGTCGCCGAGTCGACGGACGGCGGGGTCATGGTCCCACCGGTCTCACACCACCGCGCCCCCGCCCGTCGGCAGCGGGTCTCCCCGACGCTCACCTCAGTCGTTGATGACGAGCTGACCGAGACCCTCGTCGCCGCGCTGCGCGCGGGAGAGGAGTCCGCGGCATACGAAAGGGCGCGCGAGCAGTCTCAGCCCGGACCCCGGCTGCCCTCCACCGAGCCGGCGGTTGCACTTGCCCTCCTTCGCGAGGCGTCGGCCGACAGTCTCGGACTCTGGATCGGCTATGCCGATAGCGATGGACGAGTAACGCGAATACTGTTCTACCCCAAGCGAATCGAGGGCGGGCGTGCCTTCGGGTCGGTCGAAGGGTCCAATGTCGAGCGCGCCTTCTCGATCCACCGGATCACCGGCGCCGCGGTCAGCTGACCGCTCACTGTCCGCCGCTCACTGCGGCCGGTACGGCTCTCCCACAACGGCTTTCGCGCCGGCTTTCTGCAGTCGTTCGACGACGCGGTCGGCACTGGTCTGGCTGATCCCCGACACCACCACCACCGGCGCATCCTTCGCGACAGTGCTGGCGGACATGAGGTCGAGCCCGGTCGCCTGGCTGATGACGCGGATGACGTGGAGCGGGCTGGCCCCGATCAGCTGAAGGACGACCTGACACTCCCCCGGCTCCGTGAGTGCCGCCGAGGCCCGGACGGGCTTGCGCAGCATGGCCTCGGCGCGCCGCTGCCACCAACCCTTCAACCCCCTGGTGGCCATGGGATCGTCCGGCGGCAGGTCGATCGGCTCCTCGTCAGCCATCATTACCGGCGAGCGCCTTGACCACCCGCGACGGCGACGGCCGGCCCAGATGCCCCGCCATCCAGACACTGGTCTGCACCAGCGTGTCGAGGTCAACCCCCGTCTCGATCCCCAGGCCGTCGAGGGCCCAGACGAGGTCCTCGGTCGCCAGGTTGCCGGTCGCGCTCCTCGCGTAGGGGCAGCCGCCCAGACCACCCGACGAGGCGTCCACGACCGTCACGCCGTGAGCGAGGGCAGCCAGGGTGTTTGCGAGAGCCTGACCATAGGTGTCGTGGAAGTGCACCCCGATACGCTCCGCGCCAATTCCCTTGGTGTCCAACGCGTCCAACAGTCTGTTGACGTGTCCGGTGGTGCCCGTGCCGATCGTGTCGCCCAGACTGAGCTGGTCACACCCCAGATCCATCATCCGGGACGCGACGTCCACGACCTGGTCAATGGGAACCGCACCCTCCCAGGGGTCGCCGAAACACATCGAGACATATGCGCGGACCCACAGGCCCTCGACACCGGCTCGCTCCACGACGGGAGCGAACATGGCGATGGACTCCTCCACGCTGCGGTTGAGGTTCTTGCGGGCGAAGGTCTCGGTCGCACTGCCGAAGATCGCAATGGCTCGGACGCCCTGCGCGAGCGCTGCGTCCAACCCCCGCTCGTTGGGCACGAGGACGGGCCGGTTGCGACCAACGCCGACCTCACCGAGCAGACCGAGCAGTTCAGCGGAGTCGGCGAGCTGGGGGACCCACGCGGGCGGTACGAACGAGGTCGTCTCGACGGTGTCGAGCCCGGCGGCCAACAGGCGTCGGATGAACTCGGCCTTGACCTCCACCGGGACAACTGTCTTCTCGTTCTGGAGTCCATCGCGAGGTCCCACCTCATAGATGGTGACCCGCCCGGGCATACCCGGTTGAGCTTCACGCTGCGGTCCTCGCATCGGCCTTCCTCCTGCTCGCGGCACTCATCGTCTCAGCAAGCGCCATCGCGTCACCTCGGCTCAGCGGCAGAAGGGACACGCCAGTTGATACCTTGTCATCTACGGCTCGAGAACGGGTCGGACGATACGGGGAGAGACAGCGCATGAGCGAGCCGACCAGCGACGGCAACCAGAATCCCGAACCTGACCAGGGCCGGGGCGACAACCAGGATCAGACCTCTGGATCGGTCTTCAGTGACCCGACTGCCCCTGTGTGGGCCGACCCGACTGCCCCCATCCCCGCGTCGCCGGCGGCCGAGGTGCCGTCTTCGACGCCCCAGGACGCTCCCGCGGTGCCACCCGTCCCCCCGGCTGCTCCGGGCGCGGCGTACAACCCGTATGGCCAGCAACCGGAGTCGGCTCAGCAGCCGAACCCGCCGGCCGCCCCACCCATGAGCAACCCCTATGCCCAGCAGCCCCCGGTGCAGCCGACGGGTCAGCCCGGCCAGCCGACCTGGAGTCCGGCTCCACCGGATCCGTACGGCCAGCCGGCGGGTCAGTACGGGCAGCAGTACCCGACATACGGCCAGTCGCCCTATGCCACCGGCGCAGTGGTTCCGAGCAACACGTCCGCGATCGTCCTGACCATCATCTCGGGCCTGTTCACCGTGACGACCTGCGTCCTGGGCATACCGAGCCTCATCTTCGGCATCATGGCACTGACGTCCAACCGCACCGACCCCGTCGGCTCGCGCAAGAAGGCCAAAACCGGCTGGATCGTCTTCGCCGTCAACGTCGGCGTGGTTGCCCTCGTGGGCATCGTCGCCGTGATCGGCCTTGTCGCCTTCAGCCGCAACAGCACGACCAACTTCGACTCCGGCCTCTGACCCACGACCTCGTTCGCGGGTGGGAACACCTCCACCCGCGATCGCGTTGACGGACACACCATGGCGGACCGACCCCTGATCGTTCAGAGCGACAAGACACTCCTGCTCGAGGTCGACCACCCTGACGCTGAGGCGGCGCGTCGGGCCATCGCACCATTTGCCGAGCTGGAACGCGCACCCGAACACGTCCACACCTATCGGCTGACTCCGCTCGGCCTGTGGAATGCCCGCGCCGCGGGACACGACGCCGAGCAGGTCGTCAACGCCCTCATCACCTACAGCCGGTACGCCGTGCCGCACGCTCTGCTCGTGGACGTCGCCGACACGATGGACCGCTACGGCCGACTGACCCTGGACAAGGACGGCGACCAGCTCGTCCTGCGCAGCACCGACCGCCCAGTGCTCGAAGAAGTGTTGCGGCACAAGAAGATCCAGCCACTTCTGGGCGAGCGCCTGGACGACTCGAGTGTCCTGGTGCACCCCTCGGAGCGAGGCCAGCTCAAGCAACAGCTGCTCAAGATCGGCTGGCCGGCCGAGGACCTCGCCGGCTATGTCGACGGCGAGGCGCACCCGATCTCGCTCGCCCAGGACGACTGGGCCCTGCGTCCCTACCAGCAGCAGGCGATCGACGGCTTCTGGCACGGCGGCTCGGGCGTCGTGGTCCTGCCCTGCGGCGCCGGCAAGACCCTGGTCGGGGCCGGCGCGATGGCCCAGGCGGGCGCTACAACCCTGATCCTGGTCACCAACACCGTCGCGGCCCGTCAGTGGCGCGACGAGCTGATCAAGCGAACCAGCCTGACCGAGGACGAGATCGGCGAGTACTCCGGCGCCCGCAAGCAGATCCGACCGGTCACCATCGCGACGTACCAGGTGATGACGACCAGGCGCAAGGGCGTCTACACCCACCTCGACCTGCTCGATGCCCGCGACTGGGGACTCATCATCTACGACGAGGTCCATCTGCTTCCGGCGCCGATCTTCCGGATGACTGCCGACCTGCAGGCCCGCCGCCGACTGGGCCTGACCGCCACGCTGGTCCGCGAGGACGGGCGCGAGGCCGACGTCTTCAGCCTGATCGGACCCAAGCGTTTCGATGCCCCCTGGAAGGACATCGAGGCCCAGGGCTACATCGCGCCCGCCGACTGCGTCGAGGTGCGGGTCACCCTGCCGGACGCCGAGCGGATGACCTACGCCATGGCCGAGCCCGAGGACCGCTATCGCCTGGCGTCGACGAGCACCACCAAGGACCGGATTGTCGAGGCGCTGGTCGACAAGCACGCCGGCGAGCCGACTCTCGTGATCGGCCAGTACCTCGACCAGCTCGACGTGCTGGCCGCGCGGCTGAACGCCGATCTGATCACGGGCCAGACTTCGGTTGCGGTGCGCCAGAAGCTGTACCAGCAGTTCCGTTCGGGCGAGGTCGGACTTCTGGTGGTCAGCAAGGTCGCCAACTTCTCGATCGACCTGCCCGAGGCCAGCATCGCCATCCAGATATCGGGGACCTTCGGCTCACGGCAGGAGGAGGCCCAGCGGCTCGGGCGTATTCTGCGGCCCAAGGGCGATGGGCGCACCGCGCACTTCTACAGCGTTGTCTCCCGTGACACCGTTGACGCCGACTTCGCCGCGCACCGCCAGCGCTTCCTCGCCGAGCAGGGCTACTCCTACCGGATCATCGACGCGAGCGACCTGCTGACCCCGCCCGCCTGACGCTCCAACCCGGCCCGTGCTCGGTTCAGGCCGGTTCCGGGGCGACAATTCGGCGCCCCGGGCGGCCTGAACCGAGCAAAGCGGCCTGAACCGAGCAAAGGCGGCTCGCGCAGGACATTCACAGCGAACTCCCAGACACGGCATACAGACTTGCACCTGTGACCACTGCCGCCCCCGAGGCCCGACTCCTCGTCGTCGAGGACGAGCCCAACATCCGCGAACTGCTCGCCACCTCACTGCGGTTTGCCGGATTCGAGGTGCATGTCGCCGCCGACGGTGCGACTGCGCTCAAACAGGCGGCCGAGCACGATCCCGACCTGGTCGTGCTCGACGTCATGCTGCCGGACATGGACGGCTTCACCGTCACGCGCAAGCTTCGCGGCTCCGGGCGGCTGCTGCCGATCGTCTTCGTCACGGCTCGGGACTCCCTGGAAGACAAGATCAAGGGGCTGACCGTCGGCGGCGACGACTACGTCACCAAGCCGTTCAGTCTCGAGGAGGTCATCGCCCGGATCCGCGCCGTGCTGCGACGGACCAGAGGCGAGTTCGACGACCACGCGACGTTACGTTTCCACGACGTCGAGCTCGACGAGGACTCCCACGAGGTCAGGCGCGGCAAGCGCATCATCGAGGTCTCCCCGACCGAGTTCAAGCTGCTGCGCTACCTCATGCTCAACCCCAACCGGGTGCTCTCCAAAGCCCAGATCCTCGACCACGTCTGGGACTATGACTTCCGCGGCCAGTCCGGCATCGTCGAGTCCTACATCTCCTACCTGCGGCGCAAGATCGACGTGGAGGAACCTGCGCTGATCCAGACCAAGCGCGGCGTCGGCTACGTCCTGCGTCTGCCGCCAGAGTCGACGTGATCGGGCCACCATGAGGGACCCAGACCCGACGGACACCAACCCGACGGACACCAACCCGACGGACAACAACCTGGCGGGCTCCGCCACAACTCCCCGTACCGGCCGATCAGCGAGCTCACGATTCACGCCCCGGCTCCAGGCACTGCCGCTGCGGTTGCGGCTGATCGCCCTCCTGGTGTTGTTGCTGTTGGTCGCCCTCACTCTCACCAGCATCGCCACGAGCGCGATGATGCGCCGACAGCTGATGGACAGCACCGATCGCGACCTGAAGGCGGCCGCCGTCCCCACCGCCTCCCAGGTGCTGACCCAGCTGCTCAACCGCCGCGGCGGCAGCTTCCCCACCAACTACGCGGTCCGGTTCATGCCAACCGACGGCAGCACGCCCTTCGAGGTCAACCCCAGCGGTGAGGAGCTGCACCCCGCCATCCCGAACCTGCCCCTGAACGACCCGCGCGTGCAGCAGGGCGCCCTCTTCACGGTCCAGTCCACCGACGGTGAGATGCGCTGGCGGGTCGTGCCGGGTCAGCTGCGCGACGGCTCCGCAACGTTTGCCGTGGCGGTGCCGTTGCGTGGAGTCGACACCACCGTCCAGCGAATGTTGAGCTTTGCCGTCCTGATTGGCCTGGCGGTCATCGCCAGCTGCGCCATCTTCGGTTGGTACGGCGTACGTCGAGTGTTCCGGCCGCTCACCCAGATCGAGGACACTGCGGCAGGCATCGCCGCGGGCGACCTCACTCGGCGCATCCCTGAAGGCACGGCCAATGACGAGGTCGCGAGCCTGTCCCGTTCGCTGAACGCGATGCTGGCCCAGATCGAGCAGTCCTTCGCCGTCCGCGAGGCCTCTGAGGAACGCATGAGCCAGTTCGTTGCCGACGCATCGCACGAGCTGCGCACCCCCCTGGCCGCGGTGAGAGGGTATGCCGAGCTGTTCCGCCAGGGGGCGGTCAGCCAGCCCGAGGACGTGGCCGGCGCCATGCGCCGCATCGAGGACGAGGCCATCCGGATGGGCGGACTGGTCGAGGACCTGCTGCTCCTGACCCGGCTGGACACGCGGCGCCCGCTCGAACGAGGACCCGTCGACCTCACCGTGGTGGCCGCCGACGCGGTGCAGGACGCCCGCGCGCTGGACCCCACCCGACACGTACGACTGCTCGGCCTGTCGGGTGACCTCCAGCCAACCACCATCCAGGGTGACGAGGCCAGGCTGCGTCAGGTTGTCACCAATCTCGTTGGTAACGCTGTGAATCACACGCCGCCAGGCACCGACATCGAGATCGCGGTCGGCAGCGTCGCAGGTCGCACCAAGCTCGAGGTGCGCGACCACGGTGAGGGCGTCGACCCCATCAAGGCCCGCAGGGTCTTCGAGAGGTTCTACCGCGCCGACCCCTCACGCGGCCGGGGCAACGGCGGTGGCAACGGCTTGGGCCTGGCGATCGTGGCCGCCATCGTCAGCGCCCACGGTGGTCGGGTGGGCGTGGCTGCCACACCCGGTGGCGGCGCGACCTTCGTGGTGGACCTGCCCACAGCAAATTCCCAGTCAGCGCCCAGCCTCGTTTGATGCAGACGGGATTAAGTGGTGTTCCACCACCACGAAGGAGATTCCGATGACGCAGCAGCCCCCGCCCGAGTGGGCGCCGCAGCCCGAGTGGGCGCCCCAGCCCGAGTGGGCGCCCCAGCCCCATTCGCCGCAGCACACCGCGCCCCTTGAGTACGACCAGACGCAGGCCCAGCCGCTCGGGTACGACCAGACGCAGGCCCAGCC
>Ga0209745_1001617_pt1 | contig 13301 bp, 13 predicted proteins | sample BarGraNGADG00312_FD_184495 | JGI IMG/M metagenome (GOLD analysis project Ga0209745, IMG submission 184495) | Arctic peat soil microbial communities from Barrow, Alaska - Barrow Graham LP Ref core NGADG0004-312 (SPAdes) (version 2) | ecosystem: Environmental > Terrestrial > Soil > Wetlands > Peat... | reverse complement strand
ACCACCACGGTGCGGTTCGTCGCGGGTGGGACGGCTGACGTCGTGGTCAACCCTGATGCGGCGGTCGCGGCCTGCACGCCGGTCACGGCGGCAAGTGAAGTGCTGGCCGCCCCCCCCACGACCTCCACCCCCCAGTCGTCCTCGGTGCTCGCGTTCACCGGCGCTGAGGTCGTTCCGTACGTCGCGGCCGGCGGCGGGCTCCTGCTCGTCGGCATCGCGATCATGCTGTTCCGCGCCGCTCGTCAGCGTCGCGTCACGCAGTAACCCGCGCTCGTCCGCTCGCCACCTCCGAGCGCTGACGCCCCTCGGGGCGTCAGCGCTCGGTCTTGTGCGGCCGGGGTGCGTCAACGCCGCTGGGGTGCGTCACCGCCCCGGGCGGAGGCTACGGGCTGACCAGTGCGGCGCGGTGCACGCTGCGCAGGCCGAGGGCGACTGCCGCAGTCCCGACCGCGATGAGCACCGGCACCAGCAGGAATGCCGTGTGCGAGCCCACCCGGTCGGCCAGCGCCCCGAGCAGGAACGGCGCGATCCCCATCGCCGCCCCGGCGCCCAGGGTCGAGCGGGCCTGGGCCTGGTCCGGGCGGTCGTCTGAGGCGCGCAGCACGAGCGCGATCGACAACGGGTAGTGGGCGCCGTAGCCGAGCCCGGCGACGACGAGTCCGATCAGCGCGAGCGGCGTCGTCGTCGCCGACCAGAAGATCAGCCAGCCGACGCCGGCGAGCCCGAACGCGAGGATGAGCAGCTTTTCCGGGGCGCGGCGAATCGACATCGGGCCGACGATGAAGCGCGAGGCGCTCATCCCCGCGATGAGCCCGGCCAGCGCGCCGGTCGCGATGTCGGGGCCGGCGCCGGCGCGTGCGATCAGCAGGTCGGCGGCCCAGAAGGTGGTGGCGGTCTCGATCGCGACAGCGGCCAGCAGGCCGACCCAGAAGAACCAGAACGCGCTGGAGAAGCTGTGGCCGGCCGGCGCGCTCCCGGCGCGCGCAGGTTCCGCGGCCTGCCCGCCCGACAGGCTCGCCGGCACGCGCGAGGAGCCGAGCGCCCCGCGGCCGGGCAGCGACCCGATGAGCACCGCGGCCACCGCGACGAGCACGATCGTGACCGCCACCGCGGGCCGCCAGCCCCAGCCCACCGCGACGCTCGCCCCGACCGCGAGCGGAGCGAGGAGCCCGAACAGCGAGCCGACGCCGTTCGCCTCCACCACCGCCGCGGCACTCGCCTCGCGGTGGTGGAGCGAGAGAGCCGGCTGCACGGCGGAGACCAGCAGGGTGCCGCCGATGGCGACGACCATCGCTCCGGGCAGGGTCGTGGCGAGCGTACTGCCGGAGATCAGGGTCACGACGCCGATCGCCAGCACGGCGCTCGCAAGGAGCAGCGTGCCGCGGCGGCCGAGCCGCTCCGCCAGGCGCGCGCTGAAGAACGCGGACACCAGCGTGCCCGCCGCCATCGCCGTCCCGTGCAGGCCGGCCTCGGCCTTGGTGATGCCCTGCTCGGCGGCGAGCAACGGCACGCTGGGGTAGAAGCTGTAGAGCAGCCAGGCCCACGCGACGAATTGGGCGTACAGCGCGATGGTGACCCGGTCGCGGCGCAGCCGGATCGGCGCGAGCGGTGCCTCGAGCGTGCCGGGGTCAGGCAAGGCGGTCGACCACGTGGTCGACGCAGGCAGTCAGCGCCTCGACGTCGGCCGGGTCGACGGCGGGGTACATCGCCACCCGCAGCTGGTTGCGTCCGAGCTTGCGGTAGGGCTCGACGTCGACGATGCCGTTCGCCCGCAGCACCGCCGAGACCGTCGCGGCGTCGATCGCGGGGTCCAGGTCGACCGTGCCGACGACGAGCGAGCGGGCCGCGGGGTCGGCCACGAACGGGGTCGCCCACGAGCGGGCCTCGGCCCAGCCGTACAGGTGCCCGGCCGACGTGGCGGTGCGTTCGGCGGCCCAGGCCAGCCCGCCCCGGTCGAGCATCCACGTGAGCTGCTCGGCGAGCAGCACGAGGGTCGCGATCGCGGGGGTGTTGAGCGTCTGGTCCCGGCGTGAGTTCGTGATCGCGGTGCGCAGCGAGAGGAAGTCCGGCACCCAGCGTCCGCTCGACTCGAGCTCTGCGGAGCGTTCGACGGCGTCGGGCGAGAGCAGCGCGAGCCACAGCCCGCCGTCGGACGCGAAGGACTTCTGCGGGGCGAAGTAGTACGCGTCGGTCTCGGTGACGTCGACGGCGAGCCCGCCCGCGGCCGACGTCGCGTCCACGACCGTCAGCGCGCCCTGCTCGCGGGAGCCGGTGACGCGGCGCACCGGGGCCATCACGCCGGTCGACGTCTCGTTGTGCGGCCAGGCGTAGACGTCGACGCCGTCCTCGAGCTCGGGCAGCGCGAGCGCGCCCGGTGGAGCGGTCCGCACGGTCGGGCTCGCGAGGAACGGCGCGTGGGCCGTCGCGGCCGCGAACTTGGCGCCGAACTCCCCGAAGGCGACGTGCTGGGCGCGCTCGCGGACCAGGCACAGGGTCGCGAGGTCCCAGAACGCCGTCGAGCCGCCGTTGCCCAGGGCGACCTCGTACCCCGCGGGCAGCGCGAAGAGGTCGCTCAGGCCACCGCGGATGCGGCCGACCAGGTCGCGCACGGGGGCCTGCCGGTGCGAGGTGCCCAGCAGGGTGCCACCGACCGCCGCCAGCGCCGCGACCTGCTCGGGGCGCACCTTGCTGGGTCCGGAGCCGAACCGGCCGTCGGCGGGCAGGAGTCTGCCGGGGATGACGATCGAAGGGATCACGGTGGTGGGGTTCTTGGGCACGGCGCGAGCCTAGGCCCACGGCGTCGTCGCCCACCACGTAGCCTTGGGTCAGCGCACGAGGACCTGGAGGGTGCAGCCGTGAGCGATCTGATCGACACGACCGAGATGTATCTGCGGACCATCTTCGAGCTCACCGAGGAGGGCATCGTTCCGTTGCGCGCGCGCATCGCCGAGCGCCTCGGCCACTCGGGCCCGACGGTCTCGCAGACGATCGCACGGATGGAGCGGGACGGCCTCGTGGTCCTCTCCGGCGATCGGCACCTCGAGCTCACCGCGGACGGTCACCTCAAGGCCACCCGGGTCATGCGCAAGCACCGCCTCGCCGAGCGGCTGCTCACCGACGTCATCGGGCTGGACTGGGAGTTCGTCCACGAGGAGGCGTGTCGCTGGGAGCACGTGATGAGCGACCGGGTCGAGCGGCGGCTCCTGACCCTGCTCGACCACCCCCGCCACTCCCCGTACGGCAACCCGATCCCGGGGCTCGCCGAGCTCGGCGAGAGGTCGGAGCGGGAGGGCTTCCTGGACGGCGTGGTGGCGCTCGCGGACGTCGCGGGTGCGAACGGCGAGCAGGTCAGCGCCGTCGTCGCCCGGCTCGGGGAGCCCGTGCAGACGGACCTGGGGCTGCTCGTCCGGCTCGCGGCGGCGGGCGTGAAGCCTGGCGCGGAGATCTTGGTCGAGCTGGGTGATGACTTCGTGACCGTCGGCATGCCGGGCGCGACGACATTCCTCGACCTGCCCCGCGAGATCTCCAGACACATCTTCGTGGTCGCCGGTTGAGCCTGGAGCTGCTCCAGGCGCGCGACCGGCAGCAATCGCTCTGAAGTCACGTCTCTGTCACGCGAACGTGACATATGTCACCGTGACCATTTCGTGACATCTGGGGCACGCGTCAGGTATGTTGCAAGCTGCTCCTCGGAACACTTGTCCGGGTCAGCCTCGAGCGGATCGCCTAGTCCTGCCGCCGCACGAGATTCCGTACGAATTCGCCGGCAGGGGCGGGGGACCCACGTTCATGGAGACCGGTGACGGTTTCCTCGGGGTGAAGCTGGGCGGTCGTCAGCCATGACGACCAACCAGCCGGGTGATGTTCTCTCCCATCCGAACCCGACAGCTGACCTCGCAGGCGTTCGGAGAGGTAACACGTGACTGTGACCACCGCGCGCCATCGTTCTGCACGTCGACCTGCAACACCGCTCAGCGACTTTGCCACCGCCGCCACCGGGTCGATTGCCGTAGTGGGCCGCCGGTCGGCCGTCGTCGCCGCCGCCGCCGGACTGGTCGTCTCGGCCTTCGCCGCTCCTGCCTCCGCCGCTCCCGCGCCCGAGAACGCGGCCTCCGTACCCGTCGACACGTCGGCCCTGACCTCGTCGGCGCGGGCCGCCCTCGAGACCGCGCCGGCCGTCACAGTCGCCGCCGACGCGAGCTGGACGCTCGACGTCCTGGCCGTGACCGTCGTCGTCGACGCGCCGAAGAAGCGGGTCGCCGCCGCGGCCTCGCGCTCGACCGCCCGCACCGCCGCCCCCGCCGCAGCTGCCGCCACCGGCGTCGTGCCGCAGTCGGTCGCCGGCAACGCGGTCCTCGAGATTGCCGCCCGCTACGTGGGCGTGCCGTACCGCACGGGTGGCAAGACCCCCGCGGGCTTCGACTGCTCGGGCTTCACCTCCTATGTGTTCGCTCAGCTCGGCCACTCGATCGGCGGGACCTCCGGCGCCCAGCGCAGTGCCGGCACCGTGGTCTCCCGGGCGGCCGCCCTGCCGGGCGACCTGATCTGGACCTCGGGCCACGTCGCGATCTACGCCGGTGGCAACCAGGAGATCGACTCCCCGAAGCCCGGCGGATCGATCCAGTTCCGTGCGATCTGGCAGTCCAGCGCGCTGTTCATCCGGGTCGGCTGACCCCAGCGTTCGAGCGAGGGCCCCGGCGGCGCGCACAGCGCCCCGGGGCCTCGTGCGTGCCCGGGCGGGGCGTGCGCGAGGGTCGGGCTCGGGGATACCGGGTGGTGCGGTTACGCTTAGCGCCCTTGTACCTCCACAGCGGGCCCGGTCAGCCAGACCAGTCCGACAACCTGGTCCTGGAGATCACCGTGCTGATGCCTGCGCCGCCACCTCGCCGGACGTTGCTGCTCAACGCGAGTCTCGAACCCCTGTGCGTGGTCAGCGTGCACCGCGCCGTCGTCCTTGTGCTCGCCGGCAAGGCGACCGTGCTGGAGACCGACGGTCGGCTGCTGCACTCCGAGCGCTCCGCGGTGCCGCTGCCCCTCGTGCTCTGCCTGGTGCGCTACGTGCACGTGCCGCACCGCCGGACCGTTCCGCCGACCCGGCGCACCGTGCTCCTGCGCGACCAGCACCAGTGCGCGTACTGCGGGGGCTCCGCCGACACCGTCGACCACGTGCAGCCGCGCTCGCGCGGCGGGCGGCACGAGTGGACCAACGTCGTTGCAGCCTGCAGTCGCTGCAACCACCGCAAGGCAGACCGGTTGCTCGACGAGATCGGCTGGGAGCTGCCGTTCCGCCCGAACGCACCGCGCGGCGCGGCTGCGTTGATCGCGGCCACGGTCCGGACGGACCCGTCCTGGTTCGCCTACCTGGTGGCGTGAGCGGGCGCGTCCGTGGGTGCATCCGTGGGTGCAGCGCGCGTGCACCTCAGAGCCCTGGTGACTGCGTGCTGGCTGCACCCACCGCTGCACCGAGCCGTGCGCCCGGCCGTGCGCGTTTCTCACCCGGGGCCTGGCCCGAACCGGTCAACGACTGGTCAAAGATCTGACGCGTTCGGCCCTCCGCCAGGGGTAGTTTCTAGGCAGACCAGATCGCAGGTTCCATCACAGGGGAGGAACAGCCATGACGCGCGACGACGTGGTTCTTGTCGGGGTGGACGGCTCGGCGGCGAGTCTGTTCGCACTGGACTGGGCGGTTGCTGCGGCCCTCACACACGGTCTGACCGTCCATCTCGTCTGCTGTTACGCCCTGCCGTCGTTCACGGCGGCCTCCCTCGACGGCGGGTATGCGGCGCTCGACGACACCGCGATCCAGCAGGGCGCGCGGGCCGTGCTCGCCGAGGCCCAGGCGCGGGCTGAGTCGCGCGGCGTGCAGGTCAAGTCGTCCGTCATGACCGGCGATGCCACCAGCGTGCTGGTGGAGATGTCCCGCACGGTCCGGCTCGTCGTGGTCGGCACGCGCGGCCGGGGCGGGTTCGCCGACCGGCTGCTCGGCACGGTCTCGTCGGCGCTGCCGGCGCACGCGTTCTGCCCGACGGTCGTGGTACCGATGCGGCCGGCTCGGCGCGGGGAAGATGTCGAGACGCTTCCGCTCGACCCGGTCCACCGCATCGTCGTCGGGGTCGACGGGTCGTCGGCGTCCGAGATGGCGCTACGGCAGGCGATCCGCGAGGCGAAGGCCTGGGGTGCCGAGCTGACCGCGGTCGCCGGGGTGCCCCTCGGATCAGGGGCGGGCGCGATCGCGTGGTTGCCCGCGGCGATCGATCACGAGTCCGTGCTGGCCGATGTCGCGGAGGGGCTCAACGTCGTCGTGGACCGCGCGCTCGTCGATCTGCCGGGCATCGAGGTCAAGCGGCACGCGCTCGACGGCACGGGCGCGTCGTTGCTCATCGAGTTCTCGACGGCGACCGACCTCGTGGTGGTCGGCTCGCGGGGGCGCGGCGGGTTCGCCGGGCTGCTGCTGGGCTCGACGAGCCAGGCGGTGCTGCACCACGCGGCCTGCCCCGTCATGGTGGTCACCGCGCGCAGCGCCAAGGACCACGGCCCCGCCGGCGGCCGGGTGACCGACATCGGCGACCTGTACTCCTGACCGTCCCATCCCCCGCCCGAGCGCCAGAGCGTCCGCCAGGACGTCACTCGCACGGCGCGGAGGTTCTTGGTGCGGGAGGTGGTGCGCCGGGTCAGCTCTCCGGGGAGCCCTGGACGTCGGGGCGACGCACCAGTGCCGACAGCACGATGGTCGAGCGCGTCCGGGCCACGAAGGGCTCGGCGTTGAGCCGCTCGATGACGCGCTCGAGGTGGCGCATGTCCCGCGTCCGCACGTGCAGCAGCAGGTCCACGTCGCCCGTCACGGTGCTCGCCGAGATCACCTCGGGGTGCCGCTCGACCGCGGTGCGCATCGTGACCGGGCTCGTCGACCCCGAGCAGAACAGCTCGACGTAGGCCTCGGTCTCCCAGCCGAGCGCGGCCGGGTCCAGCCGCACCGTGAACCCCCGCACGACGCCGCGCTCGCGCAGGCGGTCCACGCGACGCTTGACCGCAGGCGCCGACAGCGACACGACGGTGCCGATGTCGGCGAAGCTGGCCCGGGCGTCGGCGGCCAGCTCGCGCAGGATCGCCTCGTCGAGCGGGTCGAGGGGCCCGCTCGGACCTGCTCGTTCGGTCCGCATGCGCCCATGATGGCCCACCGTTCGACGGCGGGGGCTGCGCGCCGCCGTCAGCTCAACGCCTCGGTGAGCCGGTCGAGGCCCCAGTCCAGGTCGTCCGCGCCGATCATGAGCGGCGGGGCCAGCCGGATCGTCGAGCCGTGCGTGTCCTTGGCGAGCACACCCCGCGCGAGCAGCCGCTCGCACAGCTCGCGCCCGGTGCCGCGCGCGGGGGCGAGGTCGATGCCCGCCCACAGGCCGACGCCGCGGTGTGCCACCAGCGAACCGTCGGCCACCAGCGCGTCGAGCCGGGCGCCGAGGTGTTTGCCGAGCGTGCGCGCGCGGGCCTGGTACTCGCCGGTCTCGAGCAACCCGATCACCGCGATCCCGACCGCGCAGGCGAGCGGGTTGCCGCCGAACGTCGACCCGTGCGTGCCGGGGGTCAGCACGCCCAGCACGTCGCCGCGGCCCACCACGGCCGAGACGGGCAGGATGCCGCCGCCGAGCGCCTTCCCGAGCAGCATGAGGTCTGGCCGGACGCCCGTCAGCTCGCACGCGAACGTCGTGCCGGTGCGCCCGAGCCCGGACTGGATCTCGTCGGCGATCAGCAGCACGCCCGCGGCGTCGCAGGCCGCGCGCACGGCCGGCAGGTAACCCGCAGGCGGCACGACGACGCCCGACTCGCCCTGGATGGGCTCGAGCAGCACTGCGACGGTCGTCTCGTCGATCGCCGCCGCGAGCGCCACCGCGTCCCCGAACGGGACCACCACGAATCCCGGCGTGTACGGCCCGAAGCCCCGCCGCGCGTCGTCGTCGGTGGCGAACGAGATGATCGTCGTGGTGCGGCCGTGAAAGTTGCCGTCCGCCACGATGATCGTGGCGCGGTCGGCCGGCACGCCCCGCACGTCGTACCCCCACTTGCGCGCGGCCTTGATCGCGCTCTCGACGGCCTCGGCGCCCGTGTTCATGGGCAGCACCATCTCGGTTCCGGTCAGGGCCGCGAGCTTGTCGGCGAACGGCTCGAGCAGGTCATGCTCGAAGGCCCGGGACGTGAGGGTGAGGCGGTCCAGCTGCGCGTGCGCGGCAGCGGTCAGCACCGGGTGGCGGTGCCCGAAGTTCAGTGCCGAGTACCCCGCGAGCAGGTCCAGGTAGGCCCGCCCGTCGGTGTCGTGCACCCAGGCGCCCTCGCCCGCCGTGAGCATGACGGGCAGCGGGTGGTAGTTGTGGGCGAGGTGGCCGGAGGCCACGACGCCGCCGGCGGTCATCGGGTTCCCCCGGGGTTGATCGCCGAGCCGCGCACCTCGAGGGTGCAGCACTTCGCGCCGCCGCCGCCCTTGAGCAGCTCGCTGGTGTCCACCGGCAGGGGACGGTAGCCGCGCACGCGCAGTGCCGCGATCAGCTCGACGGCGCCGGGGGCGACGACGATGTTCAGCCCGTCGCTGACGGCGTTCAGCCCGAGGGCGGCGGCGTCGGCGGCGGTCGCGCGGACGGCGTCGGGGAACAGGCGCTCGAGCACCGCGCGCGACCCCGCGGAGAAAGCCGGCGGGAAGTAGGCGACCTGCGGGGCGGCCGGGTCGCTCGACAAGACCGCAAGGGCCGTGTCGAGGTGGTAGAAGTGCGGGTCGACCAGCTCGAGGGAGATCACCGGGCGGCCGAACAGCTCCTGCGCCTCGTCGTGCGCGGCCCGGTCGGTGCGGAAGCCCCAGCCGGCCAGGATCACGTCGCCGACCGGACGCAGGTCACCCTCCCCCTCGTTGGTCGCGGCGGCGGTGTGCGTGACGTAGCCGCGATCGGCGAACCACTTCTGGTACGCCGGACCTTCGGGCGCGCGCTCGGCGTAGCGGAACCGGGCCGAGTAGACGATGCCGTCGACGACGGTCGCGCCGTTCGCCGCGTAGACCATGTCAGGCAGGCCCTCGAGCGGGGCGATCGTCTCGACCGTGTGCCCGAGCTCGAGGTACGTGTCGCGCAGCACGCGCCACTGGGCGACGGCAAGGTCGCGGTCGGTGTGCCGCGTGGTGTCCATCCACGGGTTGATCTCGTAGCTGACCGTGTAGTGCTCGGGCTCGCACATCAGGTAGGTGCGAGGGGTGGCGGTCGGCATGGGTTCTCCTGGCGTGCGGGGGTGCCGGGTCGTGCTCGCACCGCGTGGTCGTGTCCTTGGTCACCAGGGTAAGGCGCCCTGGGAGCGTGACTCGTGACGTGTCGTTGTGTCGGATGCCGCTGTTTGTTGCGTGATCAATGATCCAGGCGGCGATTCATTGCGTGACGGTGGCCAGCGACCACCGGTGGGAAGTCCACGGATACGCGCGGGATCGCACCGGCGGGTCGACCGAAACCGCCGACGACGGCGGTCGCGGTAGCGTCCGGGGTATGGAGACTCGGGTATTGGGGCGGACTGCGCGCAACGTGGGGGTTGTCGGGCTGGGGTGCTGGCAGCTGGGTGGCGACTGGGGCGAGGTCGGGGAGGACGACGCGCTCGCGGTCCTCGGTGCGGCCGTCGATGCCGGGGTGACGTTCTTCGACACCGCGGACGTCTACGGCGACGGGCGCAGCGAGACGCTCATCGGGCGGTTCCTCCGACGCCGTGGACCGGGTGCCGACCTCACGGTGGCGACCAAGATGGGTCGACGCGCGAAGCCGCACGTCGCCGGCGCCTACACGCTCGACGCGTTCCGCGCCTGGACCGATCGGTCCCGCACCAACCTGGGGGTCGAGCGGCTCGACCTGGTGCAGCTGCACTGCCCGCCGGCCGACGTGCTCTCCCGCGACGCCACGTACGACGCGCTCGACACCCTCGTCGCGGAGGGTCGCGTGGCAGGCTACGGCGTCTCCGTCGAGACCGTCGCGGAGGCGTTGACGGCCATCGCACGCCCGCACGTCGCGAGCATCCAGCTCGTCCTCAACGTGTTCCGGCGCAAGCCGCTCGAGCTCGTGCTGCCGGCCGCGGCCGCGGCCGGGGTCGGCATCGTCGCGCGGGTGCCGCTCGCGAGCGGGCTGCTCTCGGGCAAGTACGACGCGTCCACGGTGTTCGCGGCCACCGACCACCGTTCCTTCAACCGGCACGGGGAGGCTTTCGACATCGGCGAGACGTTCTCGGGGGTGCCGTACGACGTCGGTGTCGCGGCCGCGCAGCGGATCGCCGCACTCACCCCCGACGGCGCGACGACGGCGCAGCTCGCCCTGCGGTGGATCCTCGACCAGCCCGGCGTGACCGCCGTCATCCCGGGTGCGCGCAATCCTGCGCAGGCCCGTGGGAACGCGGCGGCTGCCGACCTCGCGCCGCTCGACGCACCGACGCTCGAGGCGCTGCGCGCGATCTACGACGAGACGATCCGCGAGCACGTGCACGCCCGCTGGTAGGGCCGCGAGCCCCCACCATCTCCTCGGCAACGTCCGAGCGGGAGGTGGGGCGGCTCGCTGGGGGTCAGGGCAGCGGCGGCGGGAAGGCCGGGATGATGCGCGGCACGTCGCCGGTCTCGATGACCTCGACAAGCTGTGGGAAGTGGTCCGGTGCAGGGCCGAACGTCTCGCGCGCGCCCTTGACCACGGTGCGTCCCAGCGCACGCGCGCCGGTCACGCCGATCAGGGCGCCGATGCCGAAGGGTACGAGCCGCCCGAACGCGAGTGCGCTCTGCCGCACGGCCTGTCGGCGGACCAGTCGTTGGGTGAGCGCGCGGTTCACCCGCTTGATGGTGCTGGTCGGCATCCGGGTCAGCAGCACACCCGCGAAGGTGCTGGACGTGATCTGCGTGGCGTTGGCGTCGGCGAGGAGCTTCGACTCACCGAGAACCGTGGCGAGGAGCAAGGCGCGCCGTCGGGCCGTGTCCTGCACCTCGATCCCGTGCACGCTGGCGACCGCGAGCGAGAATCCCGCCGACGACGCGAAGAACGTCGCGACGTCGCTCACGGTGAGCGTGACAGCGACGGCCGAACCGATGGCGGGGGCTGCGGCCGCGGCGCCGACGAGTCCGCCTGCACCCGCGATGACCAGCAGGTACTCGCGCTCGAGCAGGCCGATGATCTCTGCGGGCGACGCGTACGGGTTGCGGCGGCGCAGCACCTGGACGTGTTCGTGGATCCGGGCTGACGGGATCGTGACGGCCCGCTCGAGGATGGCGTCGAGGAAAGACATCGCTCAGCGCTCGCCGGTGACGGTCAGCTCGAGCGTCGCGCCGCGGGTGAGCGCGCGCGCGACCGTGCACTCCTCGTCGATCACGCGGTGGAGCACCGTCAGGAGCCGGGCGCGCGCGGTGTCGTCCAGGTCCGGCAGGTCGACGACAAGCTCCTCGCGCAGGTGCGGGTAGCGGTTCTCCGCAGGGTCGCTGCGGCCCGAGACGCGGACCGTGGCCGCGTAGCCGGGTCCGAGCCGGCGGGCGAGGGCGACGTCTGAGCTCATGCCGCAGCAGCCGGCCAGCGCCACCTTGAGCAGCTCGCCCGGGGTGAAGACGGCGCCCGCCTCGGACGGTCCCATCCGCACCTCAGCGCCCCGCGAGTTGCGTCCGGTATAGGCGCGGGAACCCGTGCGCTCGGCCCAGACGTCGGCGGGTGCGGGTGCGCCGTCGGTCGTCGCGGCATCAACGGTCATAGGTCGAATCCTGCCACGCGGGTGCGCCCGGGCCGGCCAGGCGTTCCAGGTATCGGAATTCGCCACGAGTTTTTCCGATATCTCGGACATTAAAGGCGAAATCGCCCAGGCCGATTTGGTGATTACCGACCCGACGTGCTGCTCTTATTCAGGGGGCATATTCGCCGGCTAGCAGACAAGGCACAAGTGATGCGACTCCCCCGACCGAGTGCGCTGGCGACGGTGCTCGAAAGACAGCAGACGACCACGCCGGCGACGACGACTTTCGAGATTCCGACGCAGCGTTCCGCGCCCGTACTCGAGCCCCCGCTCGATCTCGACCGGTTGTTCGACAGCGGGGCTGACGCGGGTGCGGTACGCGCGGACGCGCCGTCGTCGGGCCTGGGTGGACGGCGTCGTCGTCGGGTCGCGCTGATCACGGCGCTGGCTCTGATCTTCACGATCGGCGGCGGCGGAATCACGTTCGCCTACGTGCAGCAGGCCCAGGTGGCCCGCTCCGCGCGGGCGGTCCACGCTGCCGAGCTCGCGGGGCAGGCGCGGGCGTTCGTCGGCGAGCAGCTCATGCGGCGTGACCAGAGCACCGCCGCGTTCTGGGCCCAGACCTTCGCCGCGCGGGCGGTGGCCGTCGCCGCCGCGAGCGGGTCCGTCGCGGCCGCGCGGGCCACCCTGGCCGGGACACCCCAGGCCGGCGCCGACTCCCGGGCCGTGCTCCAGGCGGCCATCGACGCGGCGTGGGCGGTCGTCGCCATGGTTCCGAGCGCCTCCGTGCTGACTCTGCAGGCCTCCGTCGCTTCGCTGGTTGGTCCCGAGCAGGTCGTCGTCGCGGCGCAGGCCGCGTGGCAGGCCGCCGAGGACGCCCGGGTCGCCGCTCAACAGGCCGCCGCTCAACAGGCCGCCCAGGCCGCCCAGGCCGCTGCCCAGGCCGCCCAGGCCAAGCCCAAGGCGAGCGCGCCCCGCACGACCTCGACCGCGAAGACGCCGTCGGCTCCACCGGCACCCGCTGCGCCAGCCGGACCCGTGGCGGGCGTGGAGTTCAGCGCGGGCGCGCTCGGCGGTGCGATCAACGCCTTCCGCGCTACGCAGGGCCTGGGTGCGCTGAGCATCTCTCGGTCCAGCGGCCTCGTGGCGCACGCCGGTGCGATGGCCGCGGCGGGCACGATCTCGCACGGCGGCTCCGACAAGATCGTCGGGTACGTGCAGCCGGCGAGCGCGGCCGGTCTGGTCCAGGCCTGGGCGAACTCACCGCCGCACCGGGCCTGGATGCTCAACACGACCGTCTCGGCGATGCAGGTCGGCGCCGTCGTTCTGAACGACCGGCTGTACGGAGCGGTCAACTTCAGCTGAGTCGGCCGCGTAGTTGCGTCGGCGGCGCTCCGGTAGGCTCGGCACCACTTCGACTACCCCCGCGCCTGTAGCTCAGGGGATAGAGCACCGCTCTCCTAAAGCGGGTGTCGGCAGTTCGAATCTGCCCAGGCGCACAGAGTGTTATCGCAGGTCACAGACCTGAGACTGGATCGGTAGTACCCGTCGCGGTGGCCTCGTCGTCCGAAATGGTCAGCGGTGGTCAGCATGCCCGG
>Ga0209745_1001614_pt1 | contig 13307 bp, 10 predicted proteins | sample BarGraNGADG00312_FD_184495 | JGI IMG/M metagenome (GOLD analysis project Ga0209745, IMG submission 184495) | Arctic peat soil microbial communities from Barrow, Alaska - Barrow Graham LP Ref core NGADG0004-312 (SPAdes) (version 2) | ecosystem: Environmental > Terrestrial > Soil > Wetlands > Peat... | reverse complement strand
ATACCTACGCGATCACCCTGCCGATGAGCCCGAGAACCGGCGGCCACGAGTACGTCTGGCACTGCCACATCCTCGAACACGAAGAGCACGACATGATGCGTCCCATGGTGGTGCTCTAGCATCGCCCTGGAGAAGTGCCTGTCAACCGCTACGCCCCGTGGGCCTCACCCGAGGCTCACGGGGCATTTTCCGTTCGATCCGCCATGAAGAAGATCTCGTCGGCCCTCGTGCTGCTTGCCGCTCTTGGCGTGGGCTTCGCCGGCGGCGCCTGAGTCACGTGGCACGCGTTGGTTGGATCGTGCCCGGTACTTCGCCTGCGTCACGCTGCTCGTCGGCGACGGAGGATGAAGAAGAGTGGCAGGCCCGCCAGCAGGAGTGCCACGCCCCAGAACACCGCCTCGGCTCCCGCGCCGAGCAAGGCTCCAATCGAATAGACCGCCCCGAGACACGCCAGGACACCCAGCGCGGTCGGGCCAAGCGGCGAAGGGCTGGCCCGGGTGCGGTTCCGCAGGCGCAGCAGCGCGAGCATGCTCGCCAGGTACGCCACCAGCGTGGCCGTCGTCGCGAGCAACACGAAGAAGGTGAAGACGCTCACGAGCGATCGGTGCAGGTTCAGCAGGACCAGGATCGTCACGAGTCCGCTGGTTGCCACAAGAGCCACCACCGGCGTGCCTCGCGCGGAGGTCTTCGCGAAGGAGTTCGCGAACAGCCCGTCCCGCGCCATGGCCCGGGGCAGTTCGCCCTGCAGCAGGATCCAGCCGTTCAGCGCGCCGAGGGCGCTGACAGCGGCAAACAGGGACACGAGCCGGGCTGCGTGGGGTCCCCACGCGTCCCGCACCAGTTCTGCGAAGGGCACGCTGGATGCGGCAAGACGCGTCGCGGGCACGAGCAGCAGCACGGCGCCGCATGCGGCGGCGCTCAGCACGGAGGTGAACAAGGTGCCCCACACCGTGGCTCGAGGGACGGTTCGCGCCGCGTCCCGGATCTTGTCGGCCGGCACGGTCGCCGATTCCAGGCCCAGCATGGCCCACAGCGTGAGCGTGGCCGCCGCCGCTGTTCCGCCCAGCGTGAAATGGGTATGGGTGGCCCCCGGCCAGGTCATCGATGGCAGACGGAACACCAGCAGCGCGACCGCCGCCAGAATGGGCAACAGCTTGAGGACGGTCGTCACGCCCTGGACCCATCCCGCGGCGCGGACGCCCAGGCAGTTCACCAGTGTCAGCGCCCACACGAACGACAGCGTCGCCATGGCCGTGTGCCCAGGGGTCTCGGTCATCCACGGCACGAATTCACCGACATACCCCACGGCCGCGGTGGCAATGGCGGCGTTGCCGACCCACACCGACACCCAGTAGCCCCACGCCACGGTGAATCCGGCGAGATCACCAAACGCCTCCCGCGTGTAGGCGTACGGTCCGCCCGCGCCGGGCACGGCGCGGCTCAGCTCACCGAAGGCCACGGCCAGCGTCATCGCCCCGCCGGCGGTGAGGATCCAGGCCGGGAGATTGTCCGCGCCGAGTGGAGCCAGGGCGGCCGGGAGCAGGAAGATGCCCGACCCGATCATGTTGCCCACGACCAGCGAGGTGGCCATCCAGAAGCCAAGCGGCGCGGAGCGGTCAAACGGGCGGATCGACGGCGGCACGGCTTACTCGACCCGCTCGAGCGACAGAGCCAGTCCCTGCCCGACACCCACGCACAGGCTCACCACACACAGAAACGCCGAATGCATGCCCGACTCCTCGAATAACCCGGCCGAGCCGGGACCACCACGATTCTTCTTTCTCGACGTCGGAGACTTCTCGCACAAAGGACCAGGCGCTCTCGGTTGACAGCGCAGCGTAGAGGATTTGTAATGGGGGCGCAAGACGAACCCTGACCAAAGCTGAGCACGGAGCGCCCGCGACAGCGACATGCGTGAGGGACCGGGGCCCGCACGGACGGTCGGCGTGTGCACCGGCTTTCCGGCGGAGACGAAGGCGGATCATGACGCGAGACACATTCTGCGGAAGAGACCTCGTGAGGGTGACGGGGCGGGCCCTCGTGCTGGCGGCGTGCGTGTCCAGCCTCACGGCGTGTGGGCCGATCACACGGGGCAACTGGGGTACCGTGGTCGCTCCGGTCCACGGATCGGCACAGCCTGATCATGCGGGCGCAGAGCGGTTCACCGGCCCGAAGCAATTCGGCGACAACTACTACCACGGCGTCCTGCCGAACGGGCGCATCGTCCGGCCCGCAGGACAGAGCGTGCAGGTCGGCATGAATCCGCTCGGGGCGCGCCTCTCTCCAGACGGGAAATTCCTCATCACCACGAACAATGATGACGACGACGCCAGCCTGGGGTCTCAGCGGAGCGAGACGAACGTCGGCGGCTACTCGCTCTCGGTCATCAACGTCCGGACGATGACCGTCGTGTCGCAGATCAGCTCGGCTGGAAGGTTCTTCATTGGCTTGCAGATCACCGGCAGCGGGCCATACACCGTCTGGGCCTCGGGCGGCGGCGACAACAGCATCAAAAGGTTCACCGTCTCCGCCAGCGGCGTGATCAGCCCGACCGACAGCGTGACCATTCGCCCGATCACTCCGTCGCAGTCGGGCTACGTGTCGCACTACCGGCCGGGCAAGGCGTTCAGCACCCAGGAAGCCGCCGGGAACAGGCCGCCGGCGCCGAGCGGCTTCGACCGCGCGGCAGGGGCAGCCATCACCTTTCCGGCCGGATCCGCGCTCGGCCCAGACGGGAAGTTCCTGTACGTTGCCTGCAACGGCGACAACAGCCTCGCTGTCATCGATACGGCGACGTTTGCCGTCGTCAGACAGATCCCGGTCGGGTACTTCCCCTACGATGTGAGCGTCAGCCCGGACGGCCGATGGGTCTTCGTGTCCAACTGGGGAGTCACCGAGTACACGTTCGCGAAGCCCACGTATAACACCGACGGCACGCTGACCGCGGTCGCCCCGGCTGGAGTCAACGAGCCGGCTGGATACTACGTGCCGAAGACCGACAGCGGCGGATCGACTCCCAAGACGTCTTCCGTGTCAGTCGTGGCCGTGCCGGGCGGCAATGGCGCCCGGGCGTCCCTGGTCGAGTCGGTCTACATGGGAGAACCGCTCGACGAGCTCTATCAGGTCGGCGATACGCATCCTTGCGCCATGGCGCTCCTCATCAGCGGGGAAAAGCAGTACGTCTATGTCACCAAGACCAACAGCGATCGGATCGGCATCATTTGCGTAAAGAAGGGATCCGGCTCGAAGGCGGGACAGATCGTCACGCAGGTGAAGAAGGACCTGGATCTCTCGCCGGTGAAGGTCGGCGGCGTGAAGCCACTGGTTCATGGTGCCTACCCGAACGCCATCATCGTCTCCAGGGACCACACGCGCGCCTACGTGGCGGAGGCCGGCCTCAACTCCGTGGCGGTGCTCGACACCAGGAACCCGGAAAAGCCCTCGCTGCTCGGAAGAATCCCGACCGGCTGGTATCCCACGGCGCTGGAGCTGAGCGCCGACGGGAAGATGCTCTACATCTTGAACGCGAAGGGGGTTGGCGAAGACATTGGTCCGGCCGGGATGACCGCGCCGCCCTCGAAGGTCTCGACGCGCGCGGGAGGCCTCAGCAACATCGACAGCAACTATATCTTCGGCAGCGCCCAGAAAGTGGATCTGACGGCCACGGCCTTCGACACCCGTGCCGTTCTGGCGAACAATTTCGCCGTGGCGCCGAAGGTGGACGACCGCGTCGTGCCCGCGGGCGGGCTCCAGGGTTCACGGAAGATCACGCACGTCTTCTTCATCCTGCACGAGAACAAGACGTTCGACTCGATGCTCGGGAACCAGAGCCAGCTCGGACCGTTTGCCAGCCTGACTTACCGGGACGCCAGCGGCGCGCCGTTCACCGACGCGCAGTACACGATCGTCTCGAAGAACCTGCAGCTGCTGGCCAGCAAGTTCGCGGTCGGCGTCAACTACTACAGCGACGCCGAGGAGAGCGACGCGGGTCACCAGTTCTCGGCGTCCGGGACCGCGAGCGACTTCTCGGAAAAGACGCTGGAGGTCAAGGGCGGGCGCGGGCTGCTGGTGAACAAGAACATGGACCCCGAGGATTATCCGGAATCCGGGTACATCTTCAACAACGCCGCGCGGCACGGCGTCTCGTTCAAGGACTACGGGGCGCTCATCCGCATCCTGGGCACCGACACCGGGGGCAGCGTGCCGACGACGCTGAACGACCCGCCGAGCGGGAAGGCCGGCTACCCGGTGCTTCCCCTCGCCACGCCGCTCGTGAACAAGGGCGACGTGGATTCGCCCGTGCTCGGGCTCGGTCAATCCTATTTTCTGGCGACGCCGATTCTTGCCGTGCTGGGCGGGAACAACGCCAACGGCGAGCCGCGGCTGGACCGCAACTACCCGGGATACAACTTCAACATCTCGGACCAGCGCCGCGCACAGGAGTTCTGCCTGGATTTCGATCGGATGGTCGCCAAGGGGACGCTGCCGAAGTTCTTCTACATCTACCAGCCGAACGACCACACGGGCGGCATCGTGGCCAGGAACGTGACCGACAGGACCGCGCCGATGCAGGTGGCTGATGGCGACGTGGCGCTGGGCATGGTGGTCGACCACATCATGCGAAGTCCCGTGTACTACAACCCGGCCACCGGCGAGGGCAGCGCGATCTTCGTGACCTTCGACGACGCGCAGTCCACGCTGGATCACATCCACCCGCACCGGACGCCGCTCGTGGTGGTCAGCCCGTACGCGAAGCCGGGCCCGGCTTCGCGCCACTACAGCACCGCGTCGATCGTCAAGACGGAGGAGCTGCTGCTCGGGTTGCCACCCAACAACCTCGGCGACCTCTTTGCCACCGACCTGCGCGACATGTTCCAGCCGGTCTACAACGGAGTGACCGCGGACATGCTGCCGTTCACGCGCAGCTACTCATACGCGGCGTCCGAGGAAGGGCTGAAGATCTGGGACCTGGTGGAGAGGCTGGACACGTCGGGGCCGGACCGCGACAGCCGCCGGCTGGGCACGTTGGCGCGCCTCTCGATGCTTGCCGACGTGCTGCATGCCGAGGCTGTCAGGCAGAATGCGCTGCAAGACAAGGACTACCTCGAGCAGCAGGCGCAGTTGTACGAGATGGCCGTGGCGGTAGCAGGCGCAACGTCCTCTGTGACCTGACTGCCTCACTCTCTTCGCGGTGGCCGCCGGCGTGCTGGTCGCGGCCGCGCCGCGCCGCGCCGCGCCTCGAGATCCCCGTGATTGCGGTCAGCGGCGACGACCGCCTCGAGAAGGAACTCGTCCGGAACCTGCCGTGGGTTCAGTACGCCACCGGTAGTCGTGGGCCAGCCGACCTCAGGCGGGTGACTGCCGTCTGTTGCCGCCGTTCTGCTTTTGCCATATACTTGCAGAGCTTTATCGACGAGAGCAACCCTCCCTACGCGGAAGTGGCGAAACTGGCAGACGCACCAGCTTGAGGGGCTGGCGCCCGCAAGGGCGTAGGGGTTCGAATCCCCTCTTCCGCACTACAACAAGTCTCAATATATCAAGGACTTACGGCGACTCTCTCGTCAGGGTCGTCGTCTGTCTCCAAATCACTTTGTAAATGATTTTGTAAAGGCAGGGCTCGGAATACGGGCTGTTTCTCGCCTGTATTGGCGTACCTCGCGCTGCCGCTCACGTACCCGAAGGCGGGTCGGTGGGGGCGGCATGCTGCGTGCCCAGCCATCGTCGGGAGCGTACGAGCGCTTCATGGGCGCTCGCTTGTGCAGATTTGTAAAGCTTGCTCGCCTATAGGGCGAGCATACTCGCTACTGTCGGTAACTACGCACACCGAACTTCGGCACACAGACAGGAGCAAACGATGCAAGCACGATTGTGGCAGACATGTCTTTTCGCGGCAGTAGCCGTTACGTTCGCAGGGACGGCTCTCGCCCAGCCCAGTAGTGCAGGTGTTGGGACGTGGAAGGTCAACTTTGCGAAGTCACGGGCAGTCACTGCCGACAAGGGTCCCACATCGCTGAACGCCACCATCACGAACGAAGCGGCAGGCGCGGGCGTCAGGTGTACTGTTGCCGTCGTATCTGCTGCGGACGGCTCGTTGAGGCAGTGGGAGTTCAGCGGAAACTACGACGGGAAAGACAACGCCATCAAGGGCAACTCTCAGTATGGCGATATCGTGGCTCTCACCCGTACCGATGCCAATACGACGAGATACATCTACAAGAAGGGTGGGACAGTCACCGTCACGCAGACGCACGTCGTCTCAAGCGACGGCAAGACGATGACAATCTCCAGCACAGGCACTGATATCCAAGGGAATCCCGTCAACGGTGTGGCGGTCTACGACAGGCAGTAACGTCAGGGGGAGTGACGATCTCGTCACTCCCCTATTCTGCCCGCTGAATCGTCACCACGACGCGCTCCGTCTTCCTCGGGCGCGCCGCTTTGACGGCTTTCCCAATCTGCTCCAGTTGAATGCGGATGATTCGCTCGTCCGCATTCAACGGAATCTCTACGACGGTTGGCTTGTTCATCGGCATCTCTCTCTCCTGTCCTGTCGTTGAATGGTTGCGATGTAATCCGAAAAGCGCGCACCCCTGTTCCTGCATGGGGGACTGCCAGGACGCACGCGGCTGGACGGGATATGGTGGGACGGGCGGAGAGACGGACCGTCGCTATACGTCAGCCTGGCGAGTTTGGCGACGAACGACTCTGGGGTCAGCGCGTCCCGATGCCAAGAAAGAGCCAGCCAATCAGTCCGACGAGCGCGGTAAGCAGCGAACAGATGACCGCAAACTTGTCGCCTTCCCGTCTTGCCTTCGGCAGCAGGAATAGCAGGACCCAGATGGAACTGCCCAGCATCAGGATTGACACGACGAACTGAGCGTTCATCGTCATCTTCGCTTCCTCAGGGCATTAGACACCGCGCGTTCCCACTTGTTCAGGCAGGACTACTTTGCGTCCTGAGCGACGCGCCTGGCGCGGCTTTAGCTTGCCCGAGGTCTTTCTGAACCCTGCTATCCTCCCGACAGACGCCTTCGGATGGGTCTGGTCGTAGAAGGTGACGATCATCGCGGGACTTGTCCGTGCCCACTTTGCAATGTCTCGGTAGTCGGGGTTCGCTGGTCCCAAGTCCAGGCGCAAAGAAATGCCCGTCTGCCGGAGGGACTTGGCATCTCTTGTGCGTCCGTCCTTGTCCGTTCGGAGTTCCGCGGCGGTGAGCAGTTCCTTCATCCCCTCGCGGTGGTTCTCGGTGAACAGCAGGTCGTCGGGCTTCGCGTCTGGTCGTTCCGCCTGCATCGCCTTGAACGCGGACACCGCCCCATAAAGTCCATAGGCGTCTTCCCGCTTGCCACCGCGAGAGTGCTTGCCGAGCACCCACATATGGACGGCTTGGGTGTTGTCGGCATCGTCAAGCGTGGTCAGTTCGCAGTCCCGCCACCGCAGGCTATACGCTTCTCCGACGCGGAGTGCCGCACCGACGCACATCAACAGGAACCAATAGAGTTCCTGTCGCTGTCGCTTGCTCCGCGGGTTGAGGTCGCGTTCTTCCATCCGCTCTTTGGCAAGGTCGCGCTTCCGGCGCCTTCCCCACCACCGCATAGATTGGCCCCTCCCTACCATCAACGCCTTCCGGCAACTCAGCGCCGCGGACCCATAGCGCCTCGAGATGTTACCAGCCTTTCGATCGATTCGTTGCACATCAGCCGGGTCTCCGCCTGAAGGCGCGTTGCGCGGAGGGAGGGTCCGCTGGCCGACGACAGGCGATGAGCGTCAGACGTCACTTCGCTGCAGAGGATGGGCAACAACCTGCTTGGGAGCAAGCGACAAGTTCCGCCATCTGGCGTCATGGCGAGAGCTGGCGGAACTTGGCGAGGCGTGTACCATCTTGACGCCCGTCCGGTCGGCGTGCAGACGGCTTCGTGGCGTATCAGCCCGCAATCCCGGACAGGAGGCGGCGCAGAGGGTCGACGAGCGGCGGCAAGTCGTTCTGGATAGTGTCCCAGATCACTGCAGGGCGCAGATTCCAGTAGGCGTGCACGGAGAAGTTGCGGAGGTCCACCATCTGCCTCCAGGGGATCTCCGGATGGCCGGCCACGACCTCGGCAGGAACGTGGTTGGCGGCTTCGCCAATCACGGTCAGGTTGAAGACGACGGCGTCCATCAACTCCTCGTCGCGTTCGAAGGCCTGAAAATCAGCGCCCGACACAAAGCGCTGGATCTTCGCCATCGCGTCGAGAATGTCCTGGACCCGGAACGCCCAGTCTCTAGGCGGCATAGACGGCTTCGCGCAGAATCTTGTCTCTCAGCGCCGGCTTGATGCCGTCGCGCAACACGAGATCGACGCGCGGAACGCCGAGAACGGTCTCGAGGTAGTGCTGGGTGCGGGACAGGTGGAAGAGCCCGACCGGACGCCCGTCGAATTCCACCAGCAAATCCACATCGCTGGCGGATGTCGCTTCGTCTCGGACTACGGACCCGAACAGAGCCAAGGACGCGACGCCGAACTCGCTCGTGAGCTTCGCACGGTGGTCAGCGATGATCTGGAGCACCTGGCTTCGATTCATGGCGTCCCCGGGGAAGGCGCTGAGACCAGCCGTCCGCTCCCGATTGGTCGGGCCACGGCTGCACGCCCCATCATAGCGCGGCGGCAGGCCAGGAGGCCACGGGAACTCGGCACGTGGTTGGCAAACAGAAACGACACCGGTTGCACAAACGTTGCACGCGTTCTCCAATCCGAGTGCTGATTCTGGCCGCCGACTGGATACCTCACCAGCCCCACGCGGCCGGTGTCCGGGCTGGCGATCGTTTCTCCGGAGGGAATCACCACGAAATGCAGCGGCGGACGCAAGCCCCCCTTGGCTTGCGCTGTCGTGTGCAACATCTTGTGCAATGATTCCGGGTCCGGACGCGGTTTGGAGGGGTCTGGTGTCACCCGCTGGCACAGAAAGGCCCGGAGAATCTCACGAAGACTCTCCGGACCTCACTCCCGAAACGCTTGAGGGGCTGGCGCCCGCAAGGGCGTAGGGGTTCGAATCCCCTCTTCCGCACCAAAACAAGTCTCAATATATCAAGGACTTACGACGACTATCTTGTCCTGGGTCGTCGTCTGCCCAACTCCTCGGGATCTCCCGCTCGAGGCTGATGGTCGTGACCGGGCCGCGCTTGAACGGCGTCTGTTCGAGATATCCGAACCGGATTCCCAGTTGAACATCTTCCGCAGCAACTTCAGGTCGTGGTTGATGGTGACGGCCGAAAGCTGCCGCTTCTTTCGGGCCGAGCGGTACGCCTCGATGTCGCCAAGGGTGATCGCTATCGCGAGTTTCTGTCCGAATGTCATCGGCGGCTCCGAGCCTGGCAGCACGAACGCCTCGATGAGAGCCAGGCGGTAGCCGTTGTCGCGGGCCCGGACGAGGTGCTGCCCGTTACCTTCGTGCCACAGCTTGGCGAACTCCGAGAACGTCAGCTCCCCGCGCGCTTGAGATTGGTCCGGCGTCGACCGAAATGTCCCCTCTCTGACCTCGGTCCGGATCCGATCCATTTCCACGCGCGCGTCCGACCGCGACCGACGTCGCGCGACAGGAGCTTTCGCTTCAACGGTGGGATGCGGACCTTGGTCGAAAGGGGACCGAATCGGCTTCCTTCGGCGGATCGGAAGCCACTACTCCGTCTCATCGAGGTTCGATTCAACCTTGTGTCACGGGAGGGGCAGCTCGAGCACAGTGATCCTCTTGTCATGAGCCGCCCGCAGCGGAATGATGGTGTCGCTCACGCCCCGAGGACGGCCAACTTGTGGCCGCGAGCGGTTGCTGCGCGAGTACGTACGCGCCTGGTCGTCCGCTTGATCCGCCGTTCTCTCCATCCCCCCTTCGCCATCGGTCGATGCGAACGCTCGCAGGCACCTGAGAGTCCGGACGTTGCAGGTCTGCCATTGGACCCGTCGTGAGCAGGTCGCACTCGACGCCGTCGAGATCGTTCACATCCAGCAAGTCCTCGAAGTCGGGCGTTGGCGAGCACTGGCCACGTCACTCGACCCTTAAGGCGGAGGAGACTGGTTGGCGGAGCGCTCGGGCCACGGGAGGCATCGTGGCAGCGAGGGCCACCAGCAATACACCGGTACCCGCTGCGGAGACCGTCTGCCAATCGCCAGGAGTCACGGCGTACAGCAGGCCCCCAAGATAGAGTGATGCCCACCGTCCCACGATAAGGCCGAGCGCCAACCCAAGGAACACCGCGGCCGTCACGTCTCCGGCGACAAGGAAGACGATGTGGCCGGGCCTCGCACCGACGGCAACGCGGATGGCAATATCGCGCGTTTGCCGAGCAACTGCGAATGCCACGAGCGCGAAGAGTCCGGTCGCACATACAACGAGCGCAGCAACCGCGAATGTCGTCAGGATGAGTGTCGAGAATGATCGGTTCTTGATGGAGTCCGACAACCGGTCCCCGATCGAGGACACGTCGACCACCACCGCATCCGGGTTGACGTGTATGACCGCTCTTCTGGCGGACGTCTCAAGGCTGCTCGCCGACCGACTCGTTTGGAGGATATAGCTGACGCGATTGCAGTCGGGGCTGCAACCCGGAGGATCCTCTAGCAGCGAGTAGACCATTGGAATAGGCGGGCGATCGAGCGACACGTCGAAGGAGTCCCTGGCGACGCCCACGACCGTCGACGCCCTTCCATTGTAGAGGCCCGACTGCCCCACTGCTGATGCGCCGGGCCAGAGCCGATTCGCAAGCGCTTGATTGACCACTATGGCCCCGTGATCCCTCGCCGTCAGCCAACGCCCGGCCATCAGCCGAGCACCGATAGCTTCGAAGTACTCCGGGCTTATCGACTTTGCAACTACCGATTCGGCGCCTTCCTTGGTCTGAAGGACGCTGAACAGGAGGTAACGATCCAGCATCGGTCCCATCGCTGCGCCAGCTGATCGGACTGACGGCAACCGGCGGAGCGCGCCCAGCGTACTCTCCACATCGGCCTTCAGGCGCGCCCCGCTCTCTCCGTCGTCATATGCGGCCGTGACAACTACAGCGTCGGCCGAGAGGCCGGGAGTTTGGAGGTTCAGATTGAGTTGAGACCGTCCAAGTAGGCCGGCGCCAATCACTAACACCACGGCTAACGCAGTCTGGCCAGCAGTTAGTGCAAATCTCACGACGTACATTCCTCGAGAACGAACTGGGTTGCGACGACGGTCCCAAGAACCTGACCAGAGGCTGGAAAGCACGGCAAGAGGACCCAGCCCAGCCAACAAGGCGACCATGCCCGCAGCCACACCGAATGCCAGCCCCCGTTCTGTCAACGAGGGAGCTCCAAGCGCTACATACTGCTCGGGCATGATGGCCGCAAGACTCGCGACCGCAGCCCGCGCGACGAGCAGCGCCAGGAGAACGCCCAGCGAGACGAGCAAACTCACCTCCATGAGCATCAGGCGGGCCAGATCCAGGCGGGAGGCGCCGAGCGCACGGCGCGTCGCGAACTCATGGTGACGCGACACCGCACGGACCAACAGCAGATTGGCTACGTTGGCGCAACAAACGAACAGGAGCAGTGCCCCCGCGACCACGGCGCCAATGGCAACCCGGTGCGCGCCCCGAGTGAGGTACGTGTTGAGGGACGTCACTTGGATCACCGTCCCAGCCTTCTTTGCCACGCGCGCGGCGATTACCTGCCGTGCCGTGTTCGGCTCAACTCCTCTCTGCAGGCGGACGATGACCGTCAACTGGTCCATCGCCGGTGTGGCGGCGACCTCATCTTCAGAACTGCTACCACCTAGCGGCACGAGGAGTTCCGTCCGCCGAATCCAGGAGTTGGAAGGAAATACGAAGTCGGGCGGCAGGACGCCGGCTATCCGGACCGCCCTTCCGCTGCTGCCTGGAAGGAGCTTCCCAACGGCGACATTCGTTGGCGAGCCAACGATGCGACGCGCGGCGGAATCCAGGAGCAGCCCCTGCAAGGAGTGCTGAGTAGCGTTGGATGGGGTTGCGCCCGACCTCCCTACGGCCACGCCGGCCAGGACTTCGAGGAGGTTCTCAGAAACTTCGGTCGCCTGGACAAACATAGGACCGTTGGCCGTCCGAAGGCGAAATGCCCCGACATGTCGATATGCCGCAACAGCCTTGAAGAGTTCAGTGTGCGTCTCGAGCTCGGAAAGCGTGGGAATGCTCCCGGGATCCGCCTGCCCGAATGCGGGGAACGAGGTGGACAGGTCTTTTCTGATCGAGAGAACTGCAAGTTCGTCCGGCCTGCCGTAGGGCAGTGGACGAAACAGGAACGGGTCAGCCAGGGAGAACATCGTGGTAAGCAACCCGATCCCCAGTGCAAGCACGCCCAGTATGCCAACCGTGGAGCCCAGGCGGGTCCCGGCCGAACGGAGTGCGTGCCGAAGATCTACGAGTAGGCGGTCCATGCGTCCCTCCGAAGCCCGCCATGTCTCCGGCCGAGGCTCCGTCCCTCGACTACCGGATCTCTTTGCCCGAGGAAGGTGGATTAACCGCCACCTTCTCGATGCGGATCTCTCGCAACAGCACACCCCGCGATGTCTTGCGGATCAAGAACGGTAGCCTTAAGCCATCCACAAGTCTCCTCTCATCAAAGGACAGGACTACCGGCGCAGACTCAGCGGCAGGGAGCGGCGTGGGAAGGGGCGGCCGGCCGGCCGGCGTCTGATGTCGCGGTCGTGGGAAGCGAACTCTGCCTTCATACCTAACTCGGAGCGGCAACCAAGAGCTGCTGTCAACCTCAAGATCCGCGGACACACCCGACCGTCCGCTCATCCTGACTTCGGTGCAACCTACTCCACAAGAAGTAAGTCGGACGGGCGATAAGCCTAGTACGGTATTCGTGTCCGCCAGCACTCCAAGGGTAAAACATGCCAGCGTCAGTTGTGCTTCGTCGAGGACCCCCTCGACGGAGCTCTTCGTTTGAATGCCCGGTTGCAGCGGAGTGAACTTGTTCACCGGGGCGCCACCGTAAGTCCCCCAGCTCCAGATGACAGCCGGATCCAGTCTGCTGATCTCCAGATAGCCGTCAGGCAACACAATGCGTATTTCCAGAGGCGAGGGGGCCAGCAGTGCTCCTGCGTCATCCATGTCGGCACTTCGAGAGACCCCGTTGAGGACCAAACTGGTGACTCGGGCGGTCGCCTTTCCTGGACTAACCGCGCTGCGAGCTGCAGCAACCACGGCGGCAGGAGTGCTTGCCGGATGCGCGGAGACGTAGCCTGCCGTGCCGGCCAAGACGAGGGACAGAGTGACGAGTAGCGGCCTGCCCCACTCCACCTTCGGCCAAGGCCCGACAGTACGATTAC
>Ga0209745_1001611_pt1 | contig 13312 bp, 9 predicted proteins | sample BarGraNGADG00312_FD_184495 | JGI IMG/M metagenome (GOLD analysis project Ga0209745, IMG submission 184495) | Arctic peat soil microbial communities from Barrow, Alaska - Barrow Graham LP Ref core NGADG0004-312 (SPAdes) (version 2) | ecosystem: Environmental > Terrestrial > Soil > Wetlands > Peat ... | reverse complement strand
GATTCTTGCCTACCTACATATCAGTTCAGCTCAACCGGATGCGGGGGTTGAGGTAGGCGTAGAGGATGTCCGCGATCAGGTTGGAGAGGCCGTAGATGGCCACCACCAGCATAGTTATCGCCTGGATCAGCGGCAGGTCGCGACGCTGGATCGCGTACAGCAGCAGCCGCCCGATGCCCGGGTAGCCGAAGACCGATTCCGTCACTATCAGTCCCCCGATCAGCCAGCCGATGCTGATGGCCACGATGGTCACCGTGGGGAGCAGGGCGTTCCGAAGGACGTGCTTCAGCAGCACCTCGCGGCGGGGCAGCCCCTTCAGGAATGCCGTGCGGGTGTAGTCCGTTTTCAGCACCTCGATGGTGCTGGATCGGGTCATTCGGGCCACGTAGGCCAGCATCACCAGCGTGATAGTGACCCCCGGCAGGATCAGCCTGGGCAGCGCCTCGAAGAAGCTGGCGTCCGGGTCGATGGATGAGCTGGCCGGCAGGACGTGGAAGGTGAGGGCGAAGATGCCGATCAGGAAGAGACCGGTGACGAACTCCGGCAACCCCACCAGCGCCAGGGATACTACTGAGATCAGGTGATCCAGCCAGCTGTCTCGCTTCAACGCGGCGATAACCCCCAGGGCTATGGCCAGCGGGATGCTCATCACCATGCCAACGGCCGCAAGCATGGCGGAGTTGCGCAGCCGCTCCATCACCATCGGCAGGATGGGCGAGCTGGTGGAGAGCGACATGCCCCAGTCACCGGTGACGAAGTGGCGAAGCCAGTCCAGGTACTGGATGTGGATAGGTCGGTCCAGTCCCAGTTCCGCCCGAAGGCGAGCCAGCCCTTCCGCTGTGGCGAAGCGTCCCATAATCATGGTGGCCACATCCCCCGGCAGCATCTGGGTGATGAAGAAGATCACCAGGGAGGCCGCCAGAAGGGTCAGCAGCATGAAGCCGAGGCGGCGGGCGATGAACTTACCCACCCTTCTCCCCCTCAGCAGCGATATCTGGACTGTGGCTGCCGTTGGAGCGGGGCTCAGTCTCCGCTCCGTTCGGCGTCGCTTTCTTCCGGTTCAAGACCGGGCTCTGGATCCGCATCAGCTCCGCCAGCTCTATGTGGCAGCAGAGCCGGTGGGTGGGGGTCATCTGCCTCCAGGGCGGCTCCTGGGTCTCGCAGATCTCCCCGATCTTGCGTGGGCAGCGGGTGTGGAATCGGCACCCGGTTGGGATGTTGATGGCGCTTGGCACGCTGCCCTCCAGCCTGATCCGCTTCTGCTTCACGTCGGGGTCGGGTACCGGAATGGCCGAAAGCAGCGCCTCGGTGTAGGGGTGGTAGGGTGGCTCGAACAGCTCGGCCGTCGTGCCCACTTCCCACAGCCGGCCCAGGTACACCACGGCGATCATGTCCGCCAGGTAGCGCACGGTGGCCAGGTCGTGGGATATGAACAGGTAGCTTACCCCCTGCGAGCGCTGAAGTTCCGCCAGCAGGTTCAGCAGCGCACCTTGCACCGAGACGTCCAGCGCGGACACCGGCTCGTCGCAGATGACCATCTCGGGGTCGGCGGCGAAGGCGCGAGCGATAGCAACCCTCTGCTTCTCTCCGCCGCTCAGCTCCTCCGGGAGCCGGCTGAGGTAGCTCTCCGGCAGGTGGACGGCGTGGAGCAGATCGGACGTTTTTCGACGAAGCGCACTACCGGAGAGGCCTGCCAGCCGTATCAGGGGGCGTCCAATGATGTCTCCCACGGTCATCTTCGGGTTCAGGGATGCGTCTGGGTTCTGGAACACCATCTGGATTCGCTTCAGGGTAGCGCGGGGGCGATCTCCGACGGAGGGTGGGAGCAGCACGTCCCCGAGCTTGATCTCGCCCCCCGTCGGCTTCTCGAGCCCCACTATGCAGCGTCCGAAGGTGGTCTTGCCGCAGCCGCTCTCTCCGACGATCCCCAGGGTCACTCCGCGGGGAAGATCCACGCTGATCCCATCCACCGCCTTCACCGGCGGCGACTCCAGGCCGGATAGACCGGACAGGAAGGAGATCCCCAGCCCCCCACTCTTGAAGTACTTGGTGACGTCCCTGGCCTCCAGCAGTGGGCCGTCCGCAACCTGTGCTGAGTGCTGAGTGCTGCGTGCTGAGTCCTGAGACTCGGATTCCGCGTGCCCCCTCTCCCTCTGGGATAGGGTCTGGGCGAGGTACTCCGTGAGGGCTGACAGCTCGGCCCACCGCAGGCAGGCGGACGAGCGGCCGGGGGCGACCTCCACGATGGGAGGGCGGGCCTGCCGGCAGGCGTCCTGGGCGAAGGAGCAGCGCGGTGCAAAGATGCAGCCCTCGGGGAGTTCGTCCAGCCGCGGGATGTAGCCGGGGATGGTGTTCAACTCGGCCTGCCGCTTGTCGCTATCCAGGTGGGGGGCGCAGTCGATCAGCCTTCTGGTGTAGGGATGCAGCGGCTGCCTGAAAAGATCGCCTACAGACGCCTCTTCCATCAGCTCGCCGGCATACATCACGCCGACCCGATCGCAGATGCGGGCCACCACCCCGAGGTTGTGGGTTATGTAGAGAATTGCGGAGCCGTACTCCTGGGAGAGGCTCTGGATCAAATCCAGCACCACCGCCTCGGTGGTTACGTCCAGCGCCGTTGTGGGTTCGTCCATGATCAGCAGTTGAGGGTTGCTGGTGAGCGCCATGGCGATCAGCGCGCGCTGCAGCATGCCCCCGCTGAGCTGGTGAGGGTATCGGGTGGCGACGGCGCGCGGATCCGGCATCTGCACCCGGGCAAGCATCTCCTCCACCTTTTGCAGAGCCTCTTTCCGGGGAAGCTTCAGGTGGATTCTCGCCACTTCGGCGATCTGCTCGCCGATTACCAGTGCCGGGTTGAGAGCCGTGGAGGGGTTCTGGTACACCATGCCGATCTGCCCGCCCCATGCCTGTCGCAACTCTGCCTCGGACAGCCCGAGTAGGTCGATGCCGTTGAGCAGGACTCTGCCCCCCTTGACGCGGCCGTTGGCGGGTAGGTAGCGCATGATCCCCAACGCCAGGGTGGTCTTTCCAGAGCCCGATTCCCCCACGAGGCCGTACTTCTCGTGCGGTTGCACCCGCAGGGACACCTTGCGCACCGGCTCCAGCCAGCCCGACTCGGTGCGGTAGGCGACGTCCAGTCGATCCAGTTCCAGGACGGGCACGTTCGTCATGATCCGTCCCCCGTGATGCCCGGCCGGAGCAATCGGGGCAGCCCGTCGCTCAAGAGGCTAACCCCGACGATCAGCAGTGAGATCGCCCCCGCCGGGAAGAGCAGAATCCAGGGCGCCAGGGCGTAGGAGTCGCGAGCCTCGGCAACCATCAGTCCCCAGTTGGGGGATGGCGGCTGCACTCCCAGTCCCAAGAAGCCGAGGGAGGCGATCAGGAAAATGGAGTAGGAGAAGCGAGCCGCGGTCTCCACTACCAGGGGGGGCATGGCGTTGGGGAGGATCTCCCTGAACATGATGTAAAGGGCCGACTCCCCGCGCACCTTGGCCGCCTCCACGAACTCCTTGGTCTTGAGGTCCAGCACCACGCTGCGAACCACACGGCTGACCATCGGGATGTAGAGCACGGCAACCACGATCACGACGTTGACCTGGGAGGGCCCAACCATGGCCAGCATCAGCATCGCCAGCAGCAGGGCGGGCACGGACAGCAGCACGTCCATCAGCCTCATGGCTATCTCGTCCAGGATTCCGCCGTGGTAGCCGGAGAGGAGTCCGACGGAGAGCCCGAGCAGCACGGCGATGATGGTGCCGCATCCCGAGAGGACGAAGATCTCGCGACTGCCCACTAGGACGCGGCTCAGCACGTCACGGCCGAAGAGGTCGGTGCCGAATAGGTGCTCGATGGAAGGGGGTCTAAAGGTTTGGGTGAGCTGCTGGTCGGAAAAGCCGTAGGGGCTGACGACGGGCCCGAAGAACGCCATGAACAGGAAGAACAGGACGATGACAAAGCCGACCAAAGTGGAGGGTGCCCGCAGCAGCCGGCGCCACAGAATCGTCACCTGGCCCGGCGGAGTGGTGGTCTTGGCTATCGGAAGAGTTGACATAAGGACCGGTCTCTCTGGCTACCTCGGAACAGAAACGGGGCGCCGTCGAGCACGCGCCCGAACCCCGCGCCCCTCCCTCATGGATCAGCAATTTGGGTGATCAAACCGAGAAAATGCGCCACTGATGATACCGCCGGGATCGTAGCATAGCGCCTATCTCAAGTCAACGGAAGGTGTGCGGCGAGGCGGCGCCAGCGGTTCCATTCAATGTCTCTATCCTACGCGCTGAGGATCTCAGACAGTCCTAGCTTCCGAAGAGTCCCGGGTTTCGGGCGCCCCTCGTCGTCCCAACCCATGGCCGAGTAGAACTGCCGCACCATCGGCTCCACGTCCACCGTCGCGCCCCGGTTGGGATCGTCCGACAAACCCTCCAGCCGGAAGCGCTCCGGCAAACGGTCGTCGGCGGCTCCGGCGCCCTGTTGGAAATTGAAAAGACGCTCCAGGTTCAGGATCCTCTCTCCTACGGCCAGCAGATCCCCGGCGGAGATGGGGAGCCCGCTGATGATGGTTGCGAGCTGAGCCTCCGCCGTCAGGGAGAAGTCGTCCACCACGTTCAGGGCCGCCACCTTGCAGATCCCCAGGGCATCCATGACGGCGGCGACCGACATGGTTCGCCTCACCAGCAGCCCTTTCCCTTTGGTGGAGTGCCGATCCACGGCCTCGGGAACGCCGAACTGACGTTGGCCCTCGTCCGCATCCCACCTGTACTCCGGCAGGGTGTAGACGCTGTTGAAATCCCCGCCGCGAGCCGAAACCGCATAGCCAAGGGCTGTGCCCATGGCCCCGCGGGGGTCGTAGGCCGTCAACTCCAGCCCCTTGCTGTGGAGGGCGTAGTGATCCGCACCCCGGCCGATCGTCACGGCCGCCCGAGCGACCCCCTCCGCCAGTATCGCGCCGAACCCCTCCCGGCGGCAGATCTTGCGAAGCATCGACTCCATCGCGCGGGCGTTGCCCCAGGTCAAATCGACGCCGTCCGTATCGGCCTGGGAGATCAGCCCCTCCTCCCTCAGCTCCATGGCGAAGGCGAGGACACTTGCCCCCGAGATCACGTCGATCCCCAGCTTTCCGCACAGGTTGTACAGGTACAGTACCGCCTCCGGATCGTCCAGCCCGCACTTGGAGCCCAACGCCACCAGCGGCTCAATGTCGGGTCGCTCCCCCTCGGTACCCGCGTAAGGGCCGCTGGGGATTCTCAACTCGGCCTTGCAGTGGACCGGGCAGCGGTAGCAGCCGCTGGGGCGGGTGACGTAGTCGATGACCTTCATTCCGTCGATCTTCCGCGCGCCCTCGAACCGGTTCGCCCGGTAGTTGCGGGTGGCCAGAATGCCGGTCTCGTCGGCCCATGTGACGAAGCCGGTGTTGCTGTAGCGGGAGTAGATGGGGTACCGCTCGGCTTCTCGTATCCGACGGGCGTAGCGGCGTACCGCTTCCTGGATCGCCGGGTTCCCCGGTTGCTGCCCCTGTCCATTGCCCCGGACCACGATAGCCTTGAGCCGCTTGGAGCCCATCACCGCGCCCATGCCGGTGCGCCCCGCCGCGTGGCCACGCTCGGTCATGATGCAGCCGTAGCGAACCATCGCCTCGCCGCCGGGCCCGATGGCCATCACCCGCGACTTCGCATCGCCGCTGCTGGTCCGCAGCGACTCCTGCGTTTCCCAGCAGTCCATTCCCCACAGCTCTCCTGCCTCGGCGATCTCGATCTGATCTCCGTCGATGCGTAGGTAAACGGGACTGTCCGCCTGCCCACGAATGGCGATGGACTGGATGCCGGCAGACCGTAGCTCGGCGCCAAAATACGCGCCAACGCTGGAGCTACCCAGTAGTCCGGTGAGCGGGGATCGGGCGCCCGCGTGGAGCCGAGAGGAGGCCGGGGCCTCGGTGCCGGTGAGGAGACCGGCGCTGAGCAGCAGGAGGTTGTCAGCCCCCAGCGGGTCGGTACCCGATGGGACGTCGTGCACAAGCCGGAGGGCGTTAGCTCCCCTTCCCCCCAGCAACAGTGCGGCCGTCGCTTGGTCGTACTCTTTCAGGGAGACGCGACGCTGTGTCAGATCTACTTCTAGGGCCTTACCCAGGAATGTCATCTTTGCATGCCGTTTCTAACAGGAGTCAAGGTGGCGCGAGCGAGCGCAGCGTCACGCCCGACGTCGTACCCCGCCATGTAGCGTCCTGGCCTATACCCGACGCCCCTCCGTCCGGATGTAGCGTCGGGGCTTGTCCCCGACGTGGTACCCGTTGCCCACGGCGACGCGTTGCTCACGTCTACCACGTCGCCCACGAGGGGCGACGCTAGATATCCAATACCGCGGGCGAGTCGACCGCGTTCCCAGGCTCTACGCCACCGCGCTTTGGGCGCGCTGGATCACCCCATCCAGCGCACGAACCACGTCGGCGGGCAGCGGTTCGGGCACGTGTTCGTCCAGGATCTTGCGCACCTTATCGTTGGCCCGCTCGCGCATGCTCTTGCCCCCGTCCGCCATCCATCCGTCCCGGTTCTGGCGTTCAAAAAGGTTCGGGTACCAGTCCTCGCGGAAGTGGCGGCTGGTGTGCGATTCCCCCATGAAGTTGCCCTCGGGGCCAACCTGGTCAATGGCATCCAGCGCCAGCGTTTCGTCGTTCACCTCAACACCCTGCATGAAGCGCTGGACGTAGCCGATGAAGTCATCGCACATGGCCAGCTGCTCCAGGGAGTAGGTGAGGCCGGAGTCCAGGTATCCCACGTCGTGGACCAAATTTGAGCCGCAGAGGGTCTCGGTGAGCAGGCTGAAGGCCGCCTCGGCCGCGGCCTGCTGGTCCGGGAGCTTGGAGTCGCTGCAGCCGCCGAGCCCGAAGAGCGGTAGCCCGTACCGGTGGCCCATCTCCATGAAGAGGACCCGGTTCTCCGGCGCGGCGTAGACGTCGCCCAGGTAGCGCATGTCCACCATGTCGTTGGTGCCGCCGCTGATGATGATGGGTGCCCCCTCCCTCTTGAGTTGGGCGATGGTCACTCCTGCCAGCTCTCCGGCGTTGGCGAGTGCGATGGCGCCCGCCAGGGTAACCGGGCCGCTCAACCCTCGCAGCACCACCGGCGTGTAGGTAGCCGGAAGCTGCTTGTCCGCCAGGAAGAGTAGCTTCTGAAGCGACTCGGCATCGTGGCGGAGCGGGCCCGCGACGTTGATGTAGAAACCGCACCGGGGGCTGTGCCTCATGGCGTCGGCGCCGCCGGCCACGATCTCCGCCATTTCGATCACGTCCCTGCAGCCCTCGAAGGAGGTGGTGACCGCCAGGATAGGCTTGCTGCTGTTGGAAAGCATCGCCCGCATCTGGTGTCGGTCGGCGATGCGCTGGTCCAGTTCGTGTGGCACGTTGAGCGACATCAGGAAGTCGATGTTGGGCAGGGTGTCGCACACCCGCACACCGTCCTCCACGTCCTTTAAAGTGCCGGGCCGATGCTCGCCCGTGTAGACGTCGATCACGCTGGGGCAGTCCGAGCCGGGACCGTAGAAGACGTTGTTACCCTCCAGCGGCATCACCCTTCGACCCTGCCGATCGCACAGCACGGTGCGCCGCGGCGCCACCGAGAGGGCCCATTCCACCACATGAGCCGGAAACCTCACTCGGCCATCCTCGGACTGTGGCACTCCAGCCTTCCTCAGCAGTTCTACGGCTTCAGGCTCCTCCAGGAGTACCCCAGTCCTCTCAAGAATCTCCAGACTGGCCTCGTGGATTTGGTCGCGCTGGCTGTCCGAGAGCTTCCGGAAGTGAGGGCTGTCGAAGGTGGTGGAATGGCTGCGGACGATCATGCTCTGCATCTCCCCTGGGGTCAGTTGAAAGCCAACCGTCGCCATGCTACAAGGTTGCTGTCTGGCTATTATACTGTAGGCGCGCCTCTCCCACGAGTCAGTCTGTCACTGCCAGCTATCGGAGGTGCCCTCTCCTGTCTCTTAGAGTTCCCTCCAGGCCACTTTCTGTCCTTTCTGTGGACCAAATAGAACGGATCCACTTGGCTTCGCTCCGGATTCTGGAAGAGGTTGGGGTGGAGCTGCTCGATGAACGGGCCCTGAAACTGATGTCCGCGGTGGGGGCTGAGGTGGACTGGAGTGATAAGCGGGCGCGCATGCCCCGCGAGTTGGTGATGAGCGCCGTGGCGAAGGCCCCATCGTGGTTCACCGTCCACGGTCGGAATCCCCGGCGCCACGTCGAGATCGGCGGCGGCGCCATGGCATTGGCGCCGGTGGGCGGGCCATCCATGGTCTCGAGCCTGGATGGTGGACGCCGCCCCGGCACGTTCGCCGACCAGGTGAACTTCATCAAGCTCACCCACGGCAGCCGGCTGCTGGACATAACGTACCGCTGTGTAGAAGCCCACGACTTACCCGCTGCCAGCCGCCATCTGGATTTCCTCCTGGCCGCCATGCTCTACTCCGACAAGCCGCTGGGGGCCATGAGCCTCGACGCTGTAGCCGCGGTTGACGCCTTGAAGATGGCCGGGATGCTGCTCGGGGGCATGGATCGGTTGCGGGATGCCCCCGCGGTGCTGGCCGGGGTGAACGTGGACAGCCCTCTGCGATTCAGCAAGGAGACGCTTGAGACCATCCTCGCCTTCGCCTCACTCCGCCAGCCGCTGAAGATCACGCCGTTTGTGTCGACCGGCGTCATGTCCCCGGTGACTCCTGCGGGCGCTCTGACTCAGCAGAACGCCGAGCTACTGGCCGGGGTGGCCATCGCGGAGTTGGCAGGGCCCGGAACTCCAGTGCTGTATGGATCCTTCGGAACCCGGGCTGACATGCGCACGGCAACCCCAGTCTTTGGTGGACCCGGTGGCGTGATGATGGAGGTGGCAGCCGGTCAACTGGCGCGGCGATACCACCTTCCCCATCGCGGAATGGGGCTCGTTACCTCTTCCCCGTGCGTCGATTCCCAGGCAGCCATGGATAAGATGAACTGCCTGTGGGGCCTGAGCCTCAGTAACGTAGATCTGCTACTCCACGCCGCCGGCTGGCTGGAGGGGGGACTCACGGCCAGTTACGAGCAGTTTGCGCTGGACCTTGAGATGCTGGAGTACATGGAACGCTTCCAGGGTGGGTTGAAAGTGGACGATAACGCGCTTGCGTTCGATGCCATAGCCCAAGTGGGGCCAGGCGGCAATTACCTTATGGCCGACCATACCCTGGCTTGCCACAGGGAGTTTGCTGGCATCTCGCCCCTGCTGGAGACCCGCCCTTGGGATGTGTGGCAGTCCGCTGGGGCGCCCTCCATGCTTCAGCGGGCGCACGACCTTTGGACGGACAAGCTGAATCAGTACCTGCAGCCGCCGCTGGACCCCGGACTGGAGGAGGCGTTGCGTGAGTTTGTGACGCGGCGCAAGCGGGAGATCGAGGCCAATTAGCTGGTCAGCCCACCATTTCGTCTGCCGGCGTTGGGATTGCTCTCAGTGTGTCCCCCTGCGCTTTTCCCTCCAGGGAGCCCGACTTCAACGGGGCACCTGTACACAATCCTTCGGGCGACCTCGTTCGCGCGCGCCAGGCCGTGGCGCTTATAGTACGCCCATCGGCTCGTCCTTCAGCGTTGTGACGAACATGTGGCCTGGGGCGTGGGTGATCATCAGCTCCGGCTTGGAGCGCATGGCCACGGCCTGGGGTGTCACGCCGCAGGCCCAGAAGACGGGCACCTCACCTGGCCGGACGGTGACCGCGTCGCCGAAGTCGGGCCTGGATAGGTCCTTGATCCCTATCCGCTCAGGATCCCCGATGTGGACCGGGGCGCCGTGGACGGAGGGGAAGCGGCTTGTGACCTGCACCGCCCTCACCACCTTCTCGAAGGGTATGGGGCGCATGGATACCACCAGGGGGCCGGAGAAGGCCCCCGCCGGCGTGCACTCCACGGAGGTGATGAACATCGGGACGGTCACATCCTCCTCGATGTGGCGGATTGGGATGTCGTTGGCCGCCAGCGCCGATTCGAAGGTGAAGGAGCAGCCGAGCAGGAAGGCCACCAGGTCGCTGCGCCAGTAGGAGAGGAGGTTGGTGGGCTCGTCCACCAGCACTCCCTTTCGATAGACCCGATACTTCGGGATGTCCGTGCGTAGATCCGCCTCCGGTGCGGCGTGGAGGGGGTGGGGCGAGCCGGGCTCAGTCACATCCAGAACCGGGCAGGGCTTTGGGTTGCGCTGGCAGAAGAGGAGGAAGTCGAAGGCCACATCCTTCGGGAGGATGACGAGATTTGCCTGGACGAAGCCCCGGCACATGCCCGATGTGGGCCTGGTAATGCTTCCAGCGCGAATCTGCTCCCAAAGCTCGCTTGGGTGGACGGTATCTAGTATTGCCACGTAGCAGCCTCCTCACTCATCGGCGCTTGGCACACCGGCCGGACATCACTCTCTGCGGCGCCCGCCATGGCAATCTAGTGCAGAGCCGGAGCCCTGTCAAGAATCCTCGAGGGCGCCGATTGCCAGGTTGCTTGACCGTGCCTCTCAGCGGGAATATAGTTCGACCGCTTCATACCTGAGCCGCCGACAGGTTGCGTCACCACTTGAAACGACTGTTATAACGGATTGCGTGCTACTGATCGCCCTTGACATGCTGGCTACCTACGGCATGGGAAGCCCGGGCAATCCCATCTTCCGTTTCGAAAGGGGGTGAATTCACGATGGTGGCCGTGGTTCGCGGCCAAAGCTGAACCTCGACCCTAGCTAGCCAAAGAGAGTGATATGGCTGTCCTCACGGGGCTGAGACGCTGAACTGTCTGCCCAAATGGGATCGGTCCCGCGTTGGTTCGAGATGCGTTGGGATGTCGCCACAGAAGGCTCTTTGGCTGTAACAGAGCGAGTTACCTTGACCGATGGCGTATGAGAGAGAAGGAGTAACGATCCCGATGTCGATAGCGAAACGTCTGGTCTTGCTGGTCTTGGCTTCATCTCTTCTGGTAATGGCGACCGCGTGCGGCGGCGGCGCCCCATCTGCCCAGCCCACCGCGGCTCCTGCCAAGCCCGCGGTCCCGGCCGGTGCCACCACCGCACCAGCGGCCAACCCCCCCGCCGCAAGTGGCGGCGAGATCATTGTGGGCTTCATACCCCCGGTCACCGGCGCGTCGGCTGCCGAAGGTGCTCTGCAGATCAAGGCGATCAACATGGCCCTCAAGCAGATCAACGCCGCCGGTGGGGCCAACGGCAAGAAGATCAACATGATCTCGGAGGACAACCAGTCCACCAACCCCGGTGCTTTGGCTGCCCTGCAGAAGTCCGTCGAGCAGGACAAGGCGCTGGCCATGGTGGGTCCTGTGAAGAGCACTCAGATCCAGGCGATGTCCGACGCCGTGAAGGGCTACGGCGTGCCTATGATCATCGGCGGGACCAACGCCACCCTCACCAGCACTGGAAACCCGTGGCTGTTCCGCGTGCGGCCGGATGACTCCATTGCCGCCATGGCTATGGTCAAGTACATCAAAGAGGACATGAAGCTTACGAAGGTCGGCATCATCCACGACACCGACGCCTTTGGAACCGGCGGCGCCGACCTGATAGAGCAGGGCTGCAAGGACAACGGCCTAACCATGGTCAAGCGGGAGAAGTACACCACAAAGGACAAGGACTTCACCGCTCAGCTGCTGAACCTCAAGACCGCCGGTACCGAGGTTCTGGCGCTCTACGGCACCAACCCCGAGGACGTGGCCGTGATCCAGCGGCAGTGGGCGCAGTTGGGCAAGCCCTTCAAGTACATCGGCTCGGTTTCCAGCGGCTCCAAGGACGCTCTCAACCTCTCAAAGGAGAACGCGGAAGGGATCTTCGCGGCAGCCGACTTGGTGCCCGGCGCTAACGATGCGTCCAAGAAGTACGTCGACGATTACAAAAAGGAATACAACGAGGAGATGGACGCCTCGTCCATCTGGGCCTACGACGGTCTGAACGTCCTGGTCAACGGCATCAAGAAGGGCGGCGAGGACAGGGCCAAGATCAAGGACGCCATCCTCTCCACCAAAGGCTACCAGGGCGTTCTGGGCACCTTCGACTTCAGCCCCAACGGCGACGGTCTACATGCCTCGAGCATCGTGCAAATCGAGAACGGCCAGCAGAAGCTGATGAAGGTCGTCACCGTGGCCGCCAAGTAGCTGAAGCAGCCCCCGCTCATAGGGTAGCGTCTGGCCCCGGTGAATTCACCGGGGCCAGGGTTTCGGGCAGGCTGCCTCATGGATGGAGCCTCAGCACCCCCTCTTCAGCCAAATCCTACAAATCACGGAGTGAGACCAAATGCCGCTGTTCTCCGCGTCTCAGCTTGAAAACATGGGCAGGGCTATCTTCCGCGCGGCGGGAACCCCGGAAGACCTGGCAGAACGGGTCGCCCGCTCGCTGGCACTCAACAACCAGATGGGACACGACTCTCATGGCGTGATCCGCATTCCGGGCTACGTCCAGGAGATTGAGAACGGCTCCATGGTGGCCGCCGCTCGCCCGGCAATAGTGCAGGAGACCGCCACGACCGCGTTGGTCAACGGCAACTGGGGCTTCGGCCTGGTTTCGGCCCAGTACGCCACCGAGCTGGCAATCGAAAAGGCCCGATCGGCCCAGGTGGCCGCGGTGAGCATCAACCGCTGCAATCACATCGGCCGAGTGGGCGGATACACGGAGATGGCGGCAGCGGAAGGCATGGTCGGCTTGGTGATGTGCGGCATAGTCAGTAGCAACGGGAGTCCCGGGGTGGTGGCCCCCTTCGGTGGCAGCGAGAGGGCGCTGGGCACCAACCCCATCTCTATCGCCGTTCCTGCGCTTGAAGGCGAGCCCGTCGTTCTCGATTATGCGACCTCGGTGGCTGCCGAGGGGAAGGTGCGAGTCGCTCGAGCGAAGAACGAACCACTCCCCCCCGGCACCATACTCGACAGCGACGGCAACCCCAGCACGGACGCCAACGATTTCTACAACGATGGTGTCCTGCTGCCCTTTGGCGGACACAAGGGCTATGCCCTCTCAGTGATGGCCGATCTCCTGGGAGGGTTCCTCTCCAGCAGCGACATCTTCCCCAACGGGTTGGAGTCCTTTGGAACCCTGGTGATCGTGCTGAACGTGTCGGCGTTCCGGCCGCTGTCGGATTTCAGGACAGCCGTTTCGGGCCGCTTGAAGAAGATCAAGGCTGTGAAACCGGCGCCCGGATTCGCCGAGGTGATGTTGCCCGGCGAGCCGGAGCGACGGATGAGCGCCCGGAGGAAAGTGGATGGCATCAACCTTCCAGAAGACACCTTCATCAAGTTGAAGGACACCGCGGCCAAGCTGGGGGTGACCCTGCCGGCGTAGAC
>Ga0209745_1001610_pt1 | contig 13313 bp, 13 predicted proteins | sample BarGraNGADG00312_FD_184495 | JGI IMG/M metagenome (GOLD analysis project Ga0209745, IMG submission 184495) | Arctic peat soil microbial communities from Barrow, Alaska - Barrow Graham LP Ref core NGADG0004-312 (SPAdes) (version 2) | ecosystem: Environmental > Terrestrial > Soil > Wetlands > Peat... | reverse complement strand
GATCCGTCGCGGACGGCTTGCCGCAACGCTCGACACCGCGCAGGCAACCCAGGAAAGCATCATGGCCGCCGCAACGGGCCGCACCGAAGAAGGCGCACAGTGAACTCCTCCTCGCTCCTCGCCCGCCTCCGGCTCTCCGGCAGCGGTGGCGCAGCCCTCCGCGTCCGCTTCATCGGCGTGCTGGCGTTCCAGCTGCTGCTGGTGATCGTGTTCACCGCACTGGCGCCCCGGTTCCTGTCCTGGGACAACGCCCAGAGCATCCTGTTCACCGCTGCGATCCTCGCGATGGCCGCGGCCGGCCAGACCCTCGTGGTGCTGACCGGCAACCTCGACCTCTCGGTCGGCTCGATCATGGGTCTGGTCGCCTACGTGGTCTTCGACGTCTCCAGCCAGGCGCACTGGCTGATGGCCTTCACTGTGCCGGTCGCGATCGGGCTCGGCGCCGTGCTGGGCCTGATCAACGGCGTCCTGGTCGCCTACCTCAAGATCCCCTCGATGGTGGCAACGCTCGGCACCCTCTCGGTCTACCGCGGGCTGGTGTCGTTCTACGCCAACGCCATGGAGGTGACCAGCGGCGAACTCCCCCAGTGGATGCGCGACCTCGCGACCGCACGGTGGCTGGGTGTCTCCTCCTACGTCTGGATCGCCCTCGCCGTCGTGATCGTCGTCGGCCTCGCGCTGAGCCAGCTGCCGTGGGGCCGCAAGCTGTACGCGCTCGGGTCGAACCCCCGCGCCGCCTACTACTACGGCCTCAACGAGAACGGGATCCTGGTGGGCGCCTACGTCGGTGCCGGCGCGATCGCCGGCTTCGTCGGACTGCTGCTCGGCGCGCAGGTGGGCAACATCAACTCCCTGCTGGCCTTCGGGATCGAGATGCAGGTGCTGGCAGCTGTGGTGATCGGCGGCGTCAGCATCTGGGGCGGCTCCGGCAGCGTGTACGGGGCTGCCCTCGGCGCGATCGTGCTCGCCACCATCAACAACGGGCTCGTGCTGGTCGGGGTGCAGGAGTTCTACCGCCTGCTGTTCCAGGGGCTGGCGATCGTCGCAGCTGTCGCCGTCGACGCGCTGGTTCAGAAACGGGTGCTCACCGCGACCCACCGCCGCGTCATCCTGGAGGTGGCAGCATGACCCGCGCGCTCCGTTCCTACTCGGCCGAGCTGCTGCTGGTGGTCCTGATCGTGCTTGCCGCCATCTGGTCGAGCCAGCTGTCGCCCTACTTCCTCGACACCAACAACCTGATGAACTCGGCCGCCTTCTTCGTCGTGTTCGGCCTGATGGCTTTCGGGCTGTTCCCGATCGTCGTGCAGGGAGAGATCGACATTTCGCTCGCGTCGACGCTCGCCGTCGCCAGCGTCCTGTTCGCGAAGCTCTCGGTGGCCGGGGTGCCGGTGCTGGTCGCTCTCCCCGTGGTGCTGGCCACCACGGCTGCGCTCGGCGCCATCAACGGCCTGCTCGTCGCCTACGCCGGGCTGCCGTCACTCGCCGTGACCCTCGGCACGCTCGGTGCTTATCGCGGCGTGGCCTACCTGCTGGCCGGGGACGCGGGCGTCACCGGGCTGACCAAGGACTACACCTTCCTCGGCATGTCCTGGATCGGCGTGGTGCCCTCGACCGTCGTGCTCTTCCTGATCGCCGCCCTTGTGATCGGCGTGGTGATGGAGACCACCAAGTTCGGTCGCTACAGCTACGCGATCGGCGCCAATCCCGACGCCTCCCGCTCGGCGTCCGTGCCGGTGCGGCAGTTGCGGGTCGGTGCCTACGCCATCGCCGGTGCGATGGCTGGCCTGGCCGGCTTCGTCTGGGTGAACCAGTACCAGTCGGCCCGCGGCGACAACGCCGACGGAGCGATCCTCTTCGTCCTCACCGCCGTCGTGCTCGGCGGGGTGTCGATCAAGGGCGGTAGCGGCCGGGCTCTCGGGGTGCTGCTCTCGACCCTGCTGCTGGCCACCATCCAGACCGGCATGAAGCTGGCCAACGTCCCCGGCACCAGCCAGACCCTCGTCATCGGCCTGCTGTTGATCGCCAGCATCGGCGGTCCGCAGCTGGTCAGCCTCATCCGCACCTCCGTGCTCAGGCTCCGCCGAAGCGCCCAGGTCGGGGGTGAGGCCGGCGCCTGACCGTCACAGCCCTCACCGGACCCACCACTCACACCACGCCCAACCAATGGCACAAGCTCATTCAAAGACGAAAGGAACCAGCCGAATGTCCTCCTCAACGCGCAGCATCCGGATCATCGGAGCCGCAGTGGCAGCCACCCTCGTGGCAACGTCCCTCGCCGCGTGCACCACCACGCCACCCGGCACCAGCGCCGCCCCGGCGTCGTCGGGTGCCAGCGCCGCAGCAACCAAGGTGTTCATGTCCCCCAAGTTCACCGGCCTCGCCTATTTCGAGGTGGCCCGCAAGGGCGGCGAGCAGGCTGCCGCCGACCTGGGTCTTGACTTCAAGTACATCGGTTCTGACAAGGCGGAGGCCACAGAGCAGATCGCGACCCTCACCAACGCCGTTGCCCAGAAGCCGAACGCCCTTGTCGTCAGCGCCATCGACGGCGACGCCGTCGCCCCGGCCCTGCGCACGGCCCGCGCGGCCGGCATCAAGGTCGTCACCTACGACGCGGACGCCGCCGCTGACGCGCGCGACCTCTTCGTCAACCAGCTCTCCTACGAGCTGGCCGCGACGACGATGCTCGATGCTGCCCTGCTGAACTCCCCCGACGGTGGCCTCGTTGCCTTCATCTCCGCTTCACCGACCGCGCCGAACCACACCGCACACGTGAAGTTCATGAAGCAGGCCATCGACACCAACCCGAAGTACTCGAAGTTCAAGTACGTCGACACCGTCCAGTTCGCTGCCGATGACGCGCAGAAGAGCCAGGACATCGCCCTGAACCTGATGCAGGCCCACCCGGACCTGAAGGTCATCATCTCCTCCTCCGCGGTTTCCGCCCCGGCGGCCGAGCAGGCCATCATCAACGCCGGCAAGGGTGGCAAGGTCTTCGCCACCGGCGTCGCACTGCCGTCCTCTGTGAAGGACTTCATCAAGAGCGGCAACTCCAAGGCCTTCATGATGTGGGACCCGGCCGAACTCGGCTATGTCGCGACCGTCGCGGCCGCCCAGCTGGCCCAAGGCAAGATCACGGCAGCCAAGGGCACCAAGATCGATTGCGGCAAGGCCGGCACCTATGAGGTTGGCGACAATGGCGAGGTTCTGTACAACAAGCCGTTGATGTTCACCGCCGATAACATCGACAAGTACAACTTCTGAGTTGATGTTGTGATGCCCGGGTCCTTGTCAGGCCGGACCCGGGCAACGCACCCCACCGCGATATCGAGTCAAGGACAGGTCAAGTGAAGCGCGGACGACGCGAAGAAGTCATCGCTGACGACCGGACGAGCGTCCTCGCGAGCACCGCGTGGTTCTACTACATCGACGGCCTCACCCAGGCTGACATCGCCCAGCGCCTGCTCACTTCGCGGGCCACGGTGGGACGGATGCTCCAGGAAGCAAGGGACACCGGCATCGTCCGGATCTCGATCGATCCCAGCACCCTTGCGACCATGGGGCTGAGCCGGACGCTGTGCGAACGCTTCGACCTCGAGGATGCCCTTGTGGTGCCCCGGCGGACCGGCACGGGCTCAACGATCTCGGTCAATCGCCGGATCGCCATCGCAGCGGCCGGCTACCTGGAGCGCTATCTCAAGCCGGGTGCCGTCATCGGCTTCGGTTGGGGCGACACGGTGATGAACGTGCTGTTCAGCATTCGCCATGAATCCCTGGACGGCGTCACGTTCGCATCTGTGGCCGGCGGTATCGACCGCTACAGCCGGGAGGTGTTCGCGCAGGGCAACGGGGTGCAGGCGCATCTGCAGCTGATTCCGGCACCCCTGGTGGTGAACTCCCCCGCCACAGCGGAGGCGTTGCGCCAGGACACCTCGGTTACCCGCGTGCTCGAGTTGTCCCGGACGGCCGTGGCCACCATCACCGGTATCGGCAGCACGGAAACCACCGGCAGTTCGGTGCGCGCCGGGCTGTACTCGCCCAGCACGATCACCAGCATCGCCGAGCTCGGAGGTGCCGGCGACATGCTCGGCGAATGGTTCGATGCCGAGGGCAGGGTGCTGAACGGAGCGACGTCCGACCGGCGCATCGGCATGGACCTGCAGGAACTGCACAGCATGCCCCACGTGATCGGGATCGCGGCCGGCTCGGACAAGGTGACCGCAATCCGCGCGGCCTTGCGGGGCGGCTACCTGAATGCTCTGGTCACCGACGAGGAAACCGCCGAACAGCTCCTCGACGCCCAGACCACTGGTTGATCCACCCCAACGCTGGTTGAACCGCCCCAACGCTGGTCGAGCTTGTCGAAACCACCACCGATTCCAAAGGAAGATCCCCCAAGTGCCCACTGCCCGCGCGCTCCGAGACGGCGAGCTGCCCGACGACATCAAGCTCGTCGTCGCAGACATGGACGGCACCCTGCTCGACGAGACCGGGGGCATCCCGGACAGTTTCTGGCCGATGCTCGCCGGATTGGTCGAGCGCGGCATTGTGTTCGCTCCCGCCAGCGGGCGGCAGTACACGGCGCTGGCCGGCATGTTCGCCCAGGCCGGTCCCGGTGTCGCCCTGATCGCCGAGAACGGCGCCTTCATCGTCCGCGATGGGCGGGAGGTGAGCTCGAGCCTCGTCGACGCGGAGTTCGGCCGGCACGCCGTCAGGGTTGCCCGCGAAGTGGCGATGGTGCACAACATCGGCCTGGTCTGGTCGGGCCGACGCAGCGCCTACGTCGAGCGAAGCGACGCCGCCTTCGTCGAGCAGGTCGGACGGTTCTACACGAGCCTGGAGGTGGTCGACGACCTGATGCAGGTACCCGAGCAGGCACTCAAGTTCGCGGTCTACGACTTCGATGGTGACAGTGTCGGCTCGAAGGCGTTGCTGACCGAAGCGCTCCAGCCGTTCCAGGTGGTGATGTCCAGCGAGCACTGGATGGACGTCATGGACCCGGCGGTGAACAAGGGGGTTGCCCTGCGAGCGCTGCAGGTCGCGCTGGACGCCACCCCCGACCAGACGATGGTCTTCGGCGACTACCTGAACGACCTGGAGATGTTCGCCGCAGCCGCGCACTCCTTCGCGATGGCCAACGCGCATCCGAAGCTGCTGCGCGCGGCGCGCTACGTCGCGCCTTCGAACCGTGAGCACGGGGTGATCACGACCCTCACCAACCTGCTGCACCCGGATCGGGCAATCGTCGGCTGATCGAGATCCCGTGCCGGATCGGGCCCGCCCTTGCCATAGTGGTCCCGTGGCAGTGCAGCCGGACGGTTCAGCGGTGGCCCCTCGGGTCGACACCGTGGCCGACGGCGTCCCCCGCCGCCGGCAGCAGGCCCAGCTGTGGTCGAACTCCACCGATCGCTGGAGCCTTTCGAGCCAGATCTTCGCGCTGCTGGCCCTGATGCTCCTGGTGATGGCGGTACCGGTCTGGTGGCTCTCCGTCCGGGCGACCGAGGAGTCCGCCCGCGGGGAGGCCATCGCCCGGGCGCAGTCCACAGCAATGACCCTTGCCGAGTCTCCCTGGGTGGATTCTGCGGTCACCTCGGCCGATCCGACCACGGCGCTCAGCGCCACCGTCGAGGAGATCCGGGTCGACAACAACCTCAGCTTCATCGTGGTGATGGACACCGACGGCACCCGCTGGACCCACCCGGATCCGGAGCAGATCGGGCGCACCTACCAGGGCACGATCGCCGCTGCCCAGGCCGGCGGCACGGTTGTCGAGGAGTTCGACGGCACCCTCGGACGCTCGGTACGGGTGGTTGTGCCGGTGGTGTCGCAGGGGAAAGTGGTCGCATTGGTCGCCGCCGGGGTCTCGATGGAGACCCTGCGCCGGGTGGGCGCGGAGCGGGCGCTCCAGCTGGCGGGGATCGCCGTCGTCTCGCTGGCGCTCGCCTGGCTGGGCACCTGGGCGGTCACCCGGCGAATCCACCGGCAGACGCGCGGGCTGGGGCCGCTGGGCCTTGGCCGGCTGCACTCCTACTACGAGGCCTTGTTGCATTCGGTTCGCGCCGGCCTGGTACTCGTCGGGCGCGACGGCACCGTGGTGCTGTGCAACGACGAGGCCCGCGAACTGCTCGGCACGCCGGGCGCCCAACCCGGCAACCACGTCGCGGAGCTGGGCCTTGAAGCCCACCTCGCCGAACTGATGGCCTCGGGTCGGGTGTGCACCGGCGAAACCTTCGTTGCCGGCCGGAAGGCCGTCGTGGTCACCCAGGTTCGGGCCGTGCTCGACGGCACCGACCTGGGGTGGGTGACCACGCTGCGCGACCGCACCGACCTGGTGCGGCTCACCGGCGAGCTCGACTCGTTGCGCTCCTTCAGCGACATGCTGCGCAGCCGCGCCCACGAGGCCGACAACCGGCTGCACACGGTGATCATGCTGGTGGAGATGGGACGCGGCGAGGAGGCGATCACGTTCGCCACCGAGACCATCGAGCAGAGCCAGGCGCTGGTGGACGCCGTCACCGAGGCCGTCCACGACGCCCCCCTGGCAGCCCTCCTGCTGGGCAAGTCGGCGCAGGCCGACGAACGCGGGGTCGGCCTCCGCCTGGCTGAGGGCCTCCTGATCCCCGAAACCGGCCAGTCTTCCGGCGATCTGCTGGTGGTGCTCGGCAACCTGATCGACAACGCCATCGACGCTGCCGTTGCGGCCGACCCGCCGCGGTGGGTGGAGGTGGACGGGCATGTCGATGAGGTGGCCGGCAACGTGGTCTTCGCGGTCCGCGACTCCGGCCCTGGCATCCCCCCGAACTGGTGGCTGCGGCTTTCCAGCGCGGCTGGAGCACCAAGGTGCAACCCGACCCGGCCCGACCGCAGGGCCGCGGGATCGGGCTGTCCCTTGTGGCCGGCACCGTCCGTCGGCTGGCCGGCACGATCGAGGTGGCGACGGACCCGTCGAGGTTCGTGGTCACACTGCCCCTACCGAGCCGCAGCACCGAGGAGGTCCCGCGATGATCCGGGTACTGGTGGTCGACGACCAGCCGACGGTCGCCGAAGGCCATCGCAGCTACGTGGAGCGGGTACCGGGCTTCGAGGTGGTCGGGGTGGCCCACGACGGCGAGACCGCGGTGGCGCGCTGCGCCGAGGGCGGGATCGACCTGGTGCTGCTCGACCTGGCAATGCCCGGCATGCACGGCCTCGAGGTCGCCCGGGCCCTGCAGGCGATGCCCGACGGGCCGGACGTGATGGTGCTGACCGCGTCCCGGGACCTGCAAACCGTACGGGCGGCGATGCGTGGCGGCGCGCTGCACTACGTGGTGAAGCCGTTCTCGTTCGCCACCCTGCGCGCCAAGCTGATCAACTACGCCGGCTTCTGGGCGGCCGCAGCCGGGGAGCGGGACGTGATCGACCAGGGCGAGATCGACGCTGCCCTTGCCGCCCTGCGGGACCCGGCCGGGACCGACCTGGCGAAGGGGATGTCGAAGGAGACGCTGGTCGCCATCCGGGCGGCGCTGCTGGCCACGCCAGAGGGGCTGTCGGCGTCCCGGGCGGCGGTGATCATCGGGGCCTCCCGGGTCACCGCCCGACGCTACCTGGAGTACCTGGCCGAGACCGGGGGTTGCGAGCGGGAGCCGGTCTATGGCCGCGCCGGACGTCCGGAGTTGGTCTACCGGGCGCGTCCGCCGAAAGACGGCCAGGGGTCCGGCAGCGAACCGGACCCCCAGACCCCCGAGCCCGGCTGAGCCCGGCCCGTGCAGGCGCCGACGGCCGGCGTCCGTGTGTCAGCCGGCCCCCATCAGCGCCAGCAGCACCCCGCCGGCGATCACACTGGCGACCTGCCCGGCAGCGTTGGCCCCCATGGCGTGCATCAGGATGAAGTTGGAGAAGTCCTCCCGGCTGGCTTCCTTCTGCACCACGCGGGCAGCCATCGGGAAGGCACTGATCCCGGCCGCCCCGATCAGCGGGTTGAACTTGCCGCCGCTGAAGACGTTCATCAGCTTGCCGAACAGCACCCCGGTGGCGGTGTCGAGGAAGAACGCCAGCAGGCCGAGGCCGAGGATCGCCAGCGTGCCGAGCTGCAGGAAGTCCACCCCCTTCATGGTGGAGCCGATGGCCAGGCCGAGAAACAGGGTGACCACGTTGGCCAGCTCGTTGGCCGAGGCGTGGGTGAGCCGTTCGACCACCCTGGATTCGCGCATCAGGTTGCCCAGCATCAGCATGCCGATCAGCGGGGTGGCGAACGGCACTGCGATGCCCACCGCGACGGTGACGATGATCGGGAACAGGATGCGGGTGCGCTGGCTGATCTCCCGCTGGGTGTAGGGCATCTTGATCGACCGTTCCGCCTTGGTGGTGAGCAGGCGCATCACCGGCGGCATGATCAGCGGGACCAGTGCCATGTAGCTGTAGGCCGCCACCGTGATCGGGCCGACCAGGTGGGGGGCCAGGATGCCGCTGACATAGATGGACGTCGGGCCGTCGATCGCGCCGATGATGCCGATGGAGGCAGCCTCGTTGCGGTCGAAGCCCAGCAGCAGGGCGAGGATCAGGGTGAGGAAGATGCCGAACTGGCCGGCGGCGCCGAGCAGCACCATCTTGGGGTTCTCCAGCAGCGGGCCGAAGTCGGTGAGGGCCCCGATGCCGATGAAGATGATCAGCGGGAACAGCTCGTTGCCCACCCCAATGTTGTAGAGGATGCTCAGCATGCCGTCCTCGCCGACCAGCGGTGACAGCGGCAGGTTGGTCAGGATCGCGCCGGCCCCGATCGGCAGCAGCAGCAGCGGCTCGTACTCCTTGACGACGGCCAGGAGGATCAGCAGGCCGCCGATGAGCATCATCACCACCGATTGCCAGGTGATGTTCGTGATGCCCTGGAGGAGTTGGGCGAGGGTTTCCGGGCTCATGGCTCAGCTCTCGAATTCCAGCAGCACGTCTCCGTGCTTCACCTGGTCGCCGGCAGTGGCCGGGATGCTCGCGACGACGCCGTCGCGCTCGGCCTTCAGCTCGTTCTTCATCTTCATCGCTTCCAGCACGAGCAGGGTCTGGCCGCGCTGCACGGTGGCGCCGACGCTGACCTCGACGCGGAGGACGACGCCGGGCATCGGCGCGACCACGCTCTTGCCGCTGCTGGCCCGGCCGACTGCCGCCCGTCTGGCCGGCGGCGCGGCGGAGGTGGCTGCCGGGGGCAGGTCGCGGACCATCGGGGCGGCCGGGGCCAGGCGTGGCTGCCCGATCTCCAGCCTGGGAGCGATGACAGCCTGGGCGAGATCCTGGTGGTCGGTCAGCACCACGTCGACCAGGCGGCCGTCCTCGAGGTGCACGGTGAAGGTGTCGCGAGCCAGTTCCTCGACGTCGATGGTGTGGTCGGTCTCGTTGATCCGTAGGTTGTAGCGACGCATGGCTGCTATCTCGCCTTCCATGATTGGTTCTGGTAGGAGCGGCCGACTGAGACCCAGCGGCTCGCGAACAGCTGGCTGCCGGGCTGGACCTGGCGCATGGCCGGGGCTGCCTGCCCCCGGCGCACCTTGGCGTGGGTGATCACGGCGATCGAGATGGCCGCGATCAGTTCAGGGGTGAGCCCGCCCGGTGCTGCCGGTTCGGGCTCGGTGAAGCCCTTCCCCGCCGCGGGCTCGGTCGGTGCCGTGTGGCTCGGTGTGGGTGGGGTCCGTTTCCCGCGTTGGTCCAGCCAGCCGATGGCGCGCAGCACCAGCATCAGCAGCACCAGGAGCAGGAAGACGGTGCCCATGCCCATGACGGTCATCCAGAGACCGAAGGCGATGTTGTCCATTGGTGAGCTCCTAGACCGGGAAGAGGCCGTGCTTCTTGGGGATGTTCGTGTGCACCTTGGTGCGCAGCACCTCGAGGGCGCGGATCAGCCGGAGCCGGGTCTCGCTCGGCTCGATCACCTCGTCGACTTGGCCGACGTCCGCAGCCGTGTAGGGGTTGAACAGCCTTTCCTTGTAGTCGGCGATGAAGTCGGCCTCGGCCTGCTTCGGGTCGTCCGCGGCGGCGATGGCCTTGCCGTGCAGCAGCCGGGCAGCGCCCTCTGCGCCCATCACCGCGATCTGGGCGCTGGGCCAGGCGAAGGCGATGTCGTTGCCCATCTGCTTTGAGCTCATCGCGACGTAGGACCCGCCGATCGCCTTTCGGGTGATCACCGACAGCTTCGGGACGGTGGCCTGGGCGTAGGCGTAGATGATCTTCGCCCCGTGCCGGATCACGCCGTTGTACTCCTGGTCGACGCCGGGCAGGTAGCCGGGGCAGTCGACGAAGGTCACCAGCGGGATGTTGAACATGTCGCAGATACGGATGAACCGGGAGATCTTGTCGCTGGAGTCGAGGTCGAGCGAGCCGGAGAGCACCGCCGGCTGGTTGGCCACGATGCCGACCGACTGGCCGTTGAGGCGGGCGAAAGCTGTGATCGCGTTCGGTGCGTACTGTTCGTGGTTCTCCAGCAGGCTGCCGGCGTCGACCACCAGTTCCAGGATGTCGCGCATGTCGTAGGGCAGGTTGTCCTCCTCCGGCATGAACGTGTCCAGGGACGGCTCCAGCCTGGCCGGGTCGTCATAGGGGGTCAGCGCCGGCGGGTCCTCGGTGTTGTTCTGCGGCAGGTAGCCGAGCAGGGTCTTCACCAGGCCGAGCGCTGCGGCGTCCGATTCTGCGGAGAACTGGGAGACCCCGCTGCGGGCGTTGTGCACCCAGGAGCCACCGAGGTCCTCTGCGGTGACATCCTCGCCGGTGACCGCCTTGATGATGCCCGGGCCGGTGAGGAACATGTTCGAGGTGCCCTCCACCATGATGGTGAAGTCGGTCAGGGCCGGTGAGTAGACGGCGCCACCGGCGCAGGGCCCCATGATCACCGAGAGCTGCGGCACCACCCCGGACGCAGCGACGTTGCGGAAGAACACCTCGCCGTAGGCGGCGAGGCTGCGGACACCCTCCTGCACCCGGGCGCCGCCCGAGTCATTGAGGCCGATCAGGGGAATGCCGGCTTCCATCGACAGGTCCATCATTCGGCATATCTTCTGTGACTGAACCTCGGAGAAAGATCCGCCGAGCACCGTGAAGTCCTGGGCGAATACGGCTACCCGGCGGCCGTTGACCTTTCCGAAGCCGGTGACGACACCGTCCCCGGGAAAGCGGAGCTTGTCCATGCCGAAGTCAGTGCTCTGGTGGGTGGCGAGCGCGCCGAGCTCCTGGAAGGAGCCTTCGTCGAGCAGGATCGCCAGCCGCTCCCGTGCGGTCAGCTTGCCGCGGGCGTGCTGGGCCTCGATCCTCGCCTGCCCGCCTCCCTGGAGCGCGGCTTCGCGCTTCTTGCGCAGCGTTTCGAGTCGATCGCTCATGTCAGGAGCTCCCGACTCCGCACCCGGCAGACCACCATGTCTGTCTCCTTTCAGGTAGTTGGGCTATCGCGTCTGACGCTACGCCTTTGCACCCCTGCTGGAGGCCCGAATCGTGATGACCACTAGTTACAAAAGGCGGGTTGGTGAACGTTATCTACACAACTCCCGAAGCCCTTCTATAGGCACTGCCGGGATGGAATAGTCAGCGCCCAACAGGTCATTCATGCAAGGGAGCAGCCATGATCATTCTGCACGCGGCAATCGCGATCGTTCTCGTCCTCGCGCTCATCATCTGGCGGAAGTGGGACCCGGTGATCGCCCTGGTCATCGGTTCGCTGTACCTGGGGATCGCCGGTGGGGTCGGAGTGCTCGACACGGTCGTGGCCATCGCCAGCGGGTTCGGCGAGATCATGACGAAGGTCGGTCTGCTGATCGGCTTCGGCGTCCTGCTGGGTGCGCTCATGCACTCCCTCGGCGCCCTGCAACGGCTGGTGGAGGTGCTCCTGAGGGTGCTCGGCCCGAAACGGCTGCCGTACGCGTTGAGTGGTGCCTTGACCACCCTCTTCTCCTCGATCTACGTGGACGTGCAACTGGTGCTCGCCTCTCCCCTTGCCCGCGGCGCTGCGCCCCGGATCGGCAAGCGCGGCCTGCCCCTGATGGCGTCCTCGCTCGCGTCCGGCATCTTCGCCGGTTACGTGTTCGTGGTGCCCGGGCTGGGCGCGCTCACCATTGCCGGCCAGCTGGACATCTCCTTGGGCAGGATGCTGCTGCTGGGGTTGCTGATCGGCCCGCTGACCGCGGTCGTCGTGCCGCTGCTGTACCGGGTGCTGTTCCTGCGCGGCAACTTCTGGAAGCCGGAGAAGGATGAGCACCTGAACGAGGCCTTGAAGGCCGAGGAGGAGCTCGACGACGATCTCACCGGGCCGGCCGCCCCCAAGTTGCCGTCGCTGTGGCTCTCATTGCTGCCGATCATCGTGCCGCTGCTGCTGATCGCGGCCGGCGCCATCGGCGGTGCGATCGTGCCCAAGGACGAGCGCAACGTGCTGATCGCCACTATGGCCGACAAGTCGTTCGCCAACCTCGCCCTGTTCATCGGGCTGCTCGGCGCTTACCTGATGGCCCGGCTCACGATCGGGAAGCCCCGCACCGACAAGGCGGTGGAGCGCGGCCTGAACACGACCGGGCAGATCCTCCTGATCACCGGCATCGGCGGCTCCCTGGGAGCGGTCATCGAGGCGACCAGCCTGGACGAGACCCTCGGCGCTATGTTCTCCAACGGCGGGGCCGGGACGTCGGTGGTGATCAGCCTGCTGTTCGCCTGGTTCATCGCAGCCTTGCTGCACTTCGCGATCGGCTCGGTGTCGGTTGCCGGGATCGCGGCGGCGGGCATCCTGGCCCCGATCGCCGGTTCGCTCGGGGTCGATCCGGTGGTGCTGGGTCTGGCCATCGGGTCCGGCGCCCTGTTCGCGGTGCAGGTGAACAGCAACTTCTTCTGGATGTTCCAGTCGATGCTCGGGCTCTCCACCCAGGGAGCGCTGAAGACGTTGACGGTCTCGACGATGCTCGCCTCGGTCTTCTCCCTGCCACTGGTGATCGTGATGGGGTTGTTCGTCCACTAGCTCGCCAGCTCGCGTGGCGTTCGTCCGTGCCCCGCGGATGACTGCCCGTGACCGGTGGCCGGCTCTGGCTGGGCGTCGTACGGCGCGTCCCACTTCGCTCCGGCTCACCGGACCCGGCCACCCTTGCCGGGCCCGCCCTTCCCTGTGAGGGCGGGCCCGGCTTGTTGGATTGGGGACCATGGCCGGCATTTGGACAGCCGCGCCGCGTGCGGGATACGTTGACGAACGATCCACCGGGGCGGTAGCTCAGCCGGTCAGAGCAAGGGACTCATAATCCCTGGGTCGTGGGTTCGAGCCCCACCCGCCCCACCAGCACTTTTGTGCTCCTTGACAAGGGAGTTTACTCTTGATGCAGGAGGTCGCA
>Ga0209745_1001608_pt1 | contig 13318 bp, 8 predicted proteins | sample BarGraNGADG00312_FD_184495 | JGI IMG/M metagenome (GOLD analysis project Ga0209745, IMG submission 184495) | Arctic peat soil microbial communities from Barrow, Alaska - Barrow Graham LP Ref core NGADG0004-312 (SPAdes) (version 2) | ecosystem: Environmental > Terrestrial > Soil > Wetlands > Peat ... | reverse complement strand
ACTCGTGCTCGGGGTGAAGCAGGAGCCAGGCGAGCAACGCTGCCTGGTGTTGGGACCGGAAGATCGGCATGAGCGCCGGGGCTTCACTACGCATAACTGAAATATATCGCCCGGTTATAGGTAGACACAAGCCCGGAGCGTGGCGAAGCTAGCGGCGCCCACTGCCTGGCCGCTGCCTTGACCGCTGCCTTGACCGCGATTGGTGAAGAGTTTCTGTACTGCGTTAAAGCGACCGGCTTCGCCGGCCGCAGGGCGGCAGTCGGGCGGGCATGCGGCCTCCGGCCGGTCCCGCCCTTTGCCAGATCCGACGAAGGGCCAGGCGTGCGGACTTCAAGCACTAGCTCCCGGGTGTTGCACGCTAAGTACCCGGGCTGACCATCACACCGACACGCAACCCGTCGAGCCGGCGTTTCGAAAGGCGCGGACCTTCGAGTCCTACGACCACATCTTCGGCGGGCCGGTTCGTGTGACTCACGACACTGCCGCATCCGGCAGGACTTGTCGTCACCCGGCAGGGTTGTCTTCCACAGCTCCGAGACGGTACTTGATGTCATAGTTGATAATGAAGTCGAGTTCCTCCTCGGTGAACCCGAAGTGTCGGGCGAGTACGTGGTCGATCGCGTCGATGATGGACTTTGAGTGTTTGGGCACGATGCACTGCACAGTCAGAGTGTCATGACGGTATGTCATTGTCCTCTCAAATGAGTTCTTCTTCAGATCCTTGGACAGCCTCTCGGCAAGGGATTCGAGCACGCCGCGGTCGGCCACTTGACGAGGATCGAAGGGGAAATTGGCGATCTCGCGGCGGTTTAGGTGGCTGCCATCAGACACGGCGTCGATGAACCAGCGGAATAATGATGAATTCAGTAGACAGAACACTGATGCCGCATCTGCGGCGTCCGCAAATGTGAGCGTCTTGAATTCCGAAGGTGGCCGAAGCACGCCTCGACCGTCAAGCACCCGGGGCACAAAATCGAGACTCTGAAGGAACGCGTTAACTTTCCTAGAGTAATAGGTTCGGGCATTTCCCCCGCCAGAGTAAGCCGAAGCCATTGTCACAGACTTTCCGAACACCTTCTGCCAGATCCTGCTCTCCACGTCACCACCTATCCGGGGAAGGCAGCCGGGTAGACGACAGGATGGGGTGGGGTAGAGCCTGATCTGTTGGAACAGCGAGGGACGCTCCTCTGAGTTCCACCTATTCAGCCTCGACGACGCCAACACCGTTTCGCCTCGCGGTTGGGAGAGGAGGACAATTGATAGCGTGTTCTTATCCAGCCCATCAAATAGATGCGCCGGCCTGTCATCAAACGATACAAACCACATGTCGCGTTTGGTGAGAATTTGCTGCAACTCGCGGTAGCCTTCGGTGGCTGTGGTCGCAATAGGTACGATGTATCCTTGCCGACCGTTTGTTAGCGCGTCGCATCGCTCCAGAACGAGAGAACATAGATTCTTGGTTGGCAGAGTCACGTAACCCTCTGGCCTGTATTGCGTGAGTTGCCTCAGATCCAAGTAAGGCGGATTCCCAATGATGACATCGAAGCCGCCGGCGGCCATGATCCCGTAGAACTCGACGAACCAATGGAATGGTTGGTAAGACTTTAGCCACTTGGCGAAAGCAGCCTTGTCATTCAGTTTGACGCCGGAGTCAGGCGCGAGGTAACGGTTCAACTCGTCCTGCAGTCCGCTGAGCTGGGTCCGCACGGCCAGCTTGTGCTCCTTCGGGACCGCCCCGTCTCCACCTATCTGGTGCTCACGAAAGACGTCGAAGGCCTTCTGGAGATCGACGGCTCTGACCGCAATCTTCTCCATCGCATTATCGTAATCCAATTTGCTCGTGATAGTCCGCTTGGCCTCGTCAAATGTCGCGAAGCCCACGAGAGTGTTTCCGGCCTTGATATTGAAATCGATATCTGGGAGCGGTTCGATACCGAGATTGCCGTGATTCGCGTCCGGTTCGACTTGCGCGGCCAACTTCAGAAAGAGGCGGAGCTTACAAATCTCCACCGCCTCTTCCATGATGTCGACACCGAAGAGGTTGTTCAGGATGATGCTCTTGCAGATGAAATAGCGCCGGTTCGGGTGCGCCGCCACCAGCGAAAGGATCTCGCGAAAGTCGGAGAACTGTTCAGGACGAATCCGGTCGCCAGCGCGGTCGAGGTCCTCTATGAACACTTCCATCCGATCCAGGCACGCTTCATACAGCGGCTCAAGGATGTTCAGCGCGGCAAACAGGAAGGCCCCCGAGCCACATGTTGGGTCAAGAATCGTGACCTTTCCTATGGTCTGCCAGAAGGCGCGGAGCAGTTCCGAACCTTCGCAGTTCTCGATGGCGTCCTGTGCGAACTGGCGCACATCCAGATTGAGAGTGATCAGTTCGTCGATTTCATGAACCTCACCAGACGCGAGTTTGGCGCGGACTTCCTCGTGCCGAGTTCGGCGAGCAACAACCTCACGCCACGTCTCTGTCGGCAGCGCGTATTCGCTTGGCGCGGATTTGTTCCAATCCATACGCTGCAATGTCTGCCTCGACTTGCTGCTCACCGGCTCGTGCAGCGTTGACGGATCGAGTCCCGCCGCGATCTCGCCAGGGAGTGGTAGCTGATTGCCGTGACGAACCGAAGGATATATGTAGCGGTCTGGATCAGCCTTTAGGAGATCCCAAACTGTCGGACCCTCGGGGTTCTCAAAGGCAACTCTGCACTCGGCACGGGTCGCGTCTAGGAGAAACGGGACCACGGTGTTCTTGCTGATGTACTCGGTGATGTCCTCTTTGGTGTAGTAAGCACCCATCTGCTTCTGGTTGATGTATTTTTCGAATATGTAGCCGAGGACATCAGGGTTGATCTCATTGTCACTCCGAAGCGGCCGGGCATCCAGATGCCACTGGTAGGCATCGAAGAAGTCAAATATCTTCTCGAATGCCTCATCTGCAATCGCGATCGACGCGTTTCCGCGCTCAAGGTCGTGAACGTCGAAGAGACCGCCGTTCAGGTACGGAACCCTCCCGAGGAGGGCGTCTAGTTCTGACGTTCGTGCATCCTGTCCAAGACCGTCGTGGAAGAGGCGCAGCAGGAAGTGTCGATAGAAGGAGTGGAACTTGTCCTTTCCCTTACGCGCCCGCATCTGCCGCATGCGGTTGCGCAGGTAGTCAGTATCTCCGTCGAGAAAGCCCTTCTTCTGTATGAAGTAGATAAACATGAGGCGGTTCAGCATCAAGGATCCATACCACTCACGGTCCCCTTGGGCTTGGATGCCTTGTATGAAGGCGATGAAAGTTCCATGCTCAGATTGGAATCGATCGTAAAACCGCTTGGTTACGCGCTCGACGTCAAATGCACGCCTGGCTCCTAACGCAACGGACGCGATTCCTAGTGCTTCCTCCTCGTCCAGGCTGAATGAGATCCCTTCGAGCTTCTGGACAAGGGCCTCACCCGGTTGCCCAGCCTGATAACTATGCTCCCGACAAGCAGCAGGACGCCCGGGCTCGCGGCGTACCCACTGCCAAATCTGCGTTTGCCGCGCACGGTCGATGTATATGATCAGATGCTCGTGCGCGGCTCGCCTTGCCTGATTCTCGATCTTGCGGCGGACGGCATAGTCGGGTGCGGCGTCGAGGGCATCGCACAGGAACGCAACCATGCCTCTTTTCTCAGCTATCGCGTGCAGTTGGTATGTGGATCCGTCGACCGTCGCCGTTACCGGTCGCAGACGATGCCGGTCCCAGCCCAACTCCTCGATAAACAATCGGTCGAAGTCGAATGCCTTCAGAGCTTCTCTTACTCTCGAACGATTGATTGTCACGACTCAGGGCCCTCCCTGTCATCGACGAGACCGAGGGAGCAGATGATTTGCGGCTGCGTTTCTTGCTCCTCCTCCTGAATCATGCACAGTCGGCCGTCTTCTCGCAGCGCCACCACAAGTTCGGCTAGGGCGGCATCCGAGACTCCACTTTTGAGTTGTCGGTTTAGTGTGTCGGTAGCAACTTGCCTCAGCGGGTAGCGATAGACCTCGTCCACGGCGTTGAGCAGCTCGTTCGAGTCGAAGATCGTGCCCTTGATTTCTTGGGCATACCGCTTTAGCCGCTCATAGGTGCGAAACCGTGCCCCGGAAGGTCGCCCGAGTTGGCCACCCACCTGCTTCTCCGCGTCCGCGATCATCTCGGCGCCAGCGCGAACCTGAGCGTGGTGATCGTCACGGCGGGTAACCGGAGCGGTATCAGCCGAGCACTCAGCCGCGTGCAGGATCGCCAACTGTGACTCAGTGACGCTCTCGCCTTTCTCATTAACCCAAGCCAATGCGTCGTTGCCCTGGCCCGTGCGCACGTAGACCAGGACTCCCTGTGGCTGGTTGGGGGTGGCCTGGTGCCGCATCGCCGAGTAGACCACGCTCGGGAGGTCCGGGATTCTCTTCAGCAGGGTGGGGTCCTCGTCGATTGCGTTCTTCCAGATCTGATAGGCGAAGGATGCGAGGTCGACTTCGGTGTCGACCTCTCCGTCAAGAACGTTCGTCTTTTCGTTGTACAGATCGAGGATGAACCCATCGGGAGTGTCGTCTTCGAAGAATGCTTCATCGGTTCCGACCACTTCGGCGTTTTCCTGCAACCGCGTGCGAACACGATTTCGTAAACGAATGATCCTCTCCACCCCGTCGCTCGGCAGGAAAGAGTAGCAACTGATCTCGTCTGCAGCTTGCCCGATCCGGTCAACTCGGCCAGCCCGTTGGATGAGCCGAATGATGGCCCAGGGCAGGTCGTAGTTCACGATGATCGAGCAGTCCTGAAGATTCTGGCCCTCACTAAGAACGTCAGTGGCGACCAGCACCCGTATCTCGTCCGCCGGCCTGACGGTGTCGGACTTCTGGTTGCTGCGTGGGCTGAAGCGCCAGGCGATTCCTGTGGGATCGGCCGAGTCGCCGGTGACGGCTTCCAGCGACGTGATGCCACTTTCAGTCAACTGACGATTGAGGTAATCGACGGTGTCGGCGAACTGAGTGAAGACCAGCACCTTCTCGTCTGGATGCTGCTCCGTCAGGAGGTGGACAAGAGCATGGAGTTTCGCGTCCTTGGCCGGGTCCCAGACGCCGCACGCCTTAAGGACACTCAGGATGTCCCTGGCATCGCCGGCGAGATCCTTCTGCAGGTCGGCGATGAAGAGTGACGGTCGCACCCACTTGAAGCGTCGCCTGTAGCGCCCTGCGTATAGCGCGTAGACCTCGGCTGCCCGCTTGCGATAGTCCTCCTCGGTGACGAGTTCCATGCTGGCCGTCGACTCGGCCTCGGCTCCACGGTCGTCTTCCGCCCCCAGCTTCAGAGTCGCCACCTCGGGATCAAGATCTCCCGTCCCGGCATCGAGCAGAGCCGCATCTTGCGTGCCGAGCGGGAGATCAAGTGCGTTCTCGATCGCGTACAGGAAGACGAAGTTGCGCAAGGCGTGGCGTTGGAGGGACTGGATGAACGCCGGGCCGCCGCTCTCCAGCCGCTTGAACAGGTTCGTCCGGCAGAAACCCATCAACCGCTTGCCAGCCCGCGAGAGCCCGATAAGTGTCTTGGCCTCTGTCGTGGTCGGCGGCTGGTGGGGTGAGGGTGTCACGTAGTTGGCCATGCCATAGCGCGGCAAGCTCAAGCCGTTGATGGCAGTCACGACCGGCGTCGATTGGAGCCTGGCGTAGGGGTCCGTCTTGTCCGTGTCGTCGATCTTAAACTTGACCGTTCGAGGCCGACGGGTTGGGAAGAAGAAGCGCTCCCCCGACTCGAAGGTCAAGAAGCGACGGCCGGTGACTACGTCGGTCGCGGCGTAGTTATCCAGAATGAAGCTTCGAGTCCGGCGTACGAGGTAGAGGCGCATGAGGTCGCGCCAGTCGTCTGGATAGGGACTCTTCTCGAACGCCGCCAGCGATCGGACCGGGGCCTGGTGTCGGCGGAGAAACTCTGTCTCCGTCAACTCTCGGATGATCCGCTCGGGTCGCACTCCGAGATCTAGGTCTTCAGGAACGAAGAGACGCAGTTGCGAGGACAGGTCAAGGTAGCTCTTGTTATAGGGCGTTGCCGACAGAAGGATGCACTTGCTCTCGTTTTCGGCGATGTACTCCTGAATCGCCCGGAACCGTTTGCCCTCACGATTGCGGAGGTTGTGGCTCTCATCGATCAGCACTAGGCGATAACGCCGCAGATCCGGTAGTTCGTTGATGACCACGCTTAGCGACATCACTCGGGCGATGAGTCGATAGCGATCGCGGTAGTCCTCCCACATCTTGACGAGGTTCTTCGGGCAAATGATCAGCGTCTCCGCGGAATGATCGTCCTGGAAGATTCGAGCGAGGGCGGTCGCCATCAGAGTCTTCCCCAGGCCAACGACGTCACCGATAAGAACGCCCCCGCGTTTGTTGAGATGATGAGCAGCGATCTTGACGGCCGCCGTCTGGAACTCCAACAAACTCTCACCGAAGTCGCTTGGGATACGGAACTCGGACAGCCCGGCTCGGGCTTCTTGCGAAAGGTGGTACGCCATCTTCAAGTAGATTTCGTAGGGTGTCAGCGGCTTCTCGCGCGCCCAGCTGTTGTCGATGATGGCGGCCAACTCGTCGGAGATGTCCAGGCACCACCTATCGCTCCAGCGATCATCAAACCATTTCTGGAGTTTCTCGCAGGCATCGTGGTCGAGGACATCGACGTTCAGCTCCCCTTGCTTCGACAGACCCGACAGCGTGAGGTTGCTGCTACCGACGAACCCGATCGTTGGGTTGTTGGGGTCCGTGCGATGGCAGAGGTAGAGCTTGGCGTGCAAGGTATTGCGGAGGAAGAGCTTGACGACGACCTTCTTCGCCTTGATCTGGGCGCTCAAGAGCCGGAGACCCTGCTCGTCAGCGTTGCTCGGAGCACCGAAGATGAGCTGCTCCCGGAAGTCCTCGGCCATCCGTCTCTTGAGACTCAGCACGGCCTGTTGATCGAGGTCGTCCTGGCCTGACACAAGGCTGAATGCGTTGCGCAGTTCATCCTGCGGAAGCCTCTGCATCCCTACCAACAGCCGAACGCAGGACCCGTCGCCGCCTGCCCATTCATCGACGAGACGGTCGATCTTCCGCCAGCCCCGGAGGTTGAAATAGCCCACACAAAAATCGGCTCGCTGAGAAATCTTGAGAGTGTCCTCCAGCGCAGGAAGCAGAGGCAGGTCGATGTTGTCGAAGATTCTCGGCATCGATTGCGCCTTTCGGGTAGGCGACATCCGGGATGCCGAGGCGGTGCTTGCTTGTCTTGTCGACCCTAGCCCGGTCCGGGTCTAGATTCCCGTGTCTTCACCGACTTCAGAGGCCCTTTCCGCTCGCCGCCTGCACTCCGCCTCAGGCATGACCTCCGCATGCGTATTGGCACGTGGAACCTCGACAGCAACTGGTCCCTTGCCCACCACGTGTTCCGGCAGAACCAGATGTGCGACGTCTGGTTGCTGACGGAAGCCAGACAACATCTGGGTCCAGGGCTACACGCGGCATCTGTCGCGGGAGAGCATGCTCTGCGGAAAGCGCTGGGCTGGCGTCTTCTCGCTGCTCTCACTCCGACTGGTCCCGCTTGAGGGCCCGCACCCCACCAGTGCAGCCGCGGCTGTCGGCAACGCCACACCGCGCGGACTGACAGAACCGGGCCACACACGGGCCATAAACCACGGCCAAGGGCGGTCGGCAGCGGTTAGCCGCGGCCGCCGATACCGTTGAAACGCAAGGAGACACCGCGCCAGAGCCATTCCAATTGGCTGGTCTGACGCATCAAGCTGGACATCACCTGATTCGGGCCGACCCGTTCTCACAGCGCGCGTACGTCTCCGACGATCTCTCAAGCAGGCGAGGAGCTCAACGGACATCTGATGGCTGGCCGCCCTGCCAGCCGCGAGTTAGTGTATTGGACCATGTGGCGTCCTAGAACTGGCCGATGACCACGATGTTGGCGACCGGACCACATCGAGCGGCTTGACCTATGGTTGACGAGCGTTCGGAGCCAAGCCCATTCCAAGACGTTGGCCGCATCTTCCCTGGGGACGTTCGACCGGTCTGTGTCGAGCCGTCAACGACGGTGGACGAAGCGTTGCGAGTGATGGTGGCGAACCGCTACTCGCAGTTACCTGTCAGTTCCGGTGGTGAGGTCCGCGGAGTCTTCTCCCTGTGGTCACTGGCGCACCATCTCATCGACTCTCCAAACCTCGCCCCACACGATCTCGCGGTCGAAGACGTCATGGAGCACCTCCCGTCCGTAACTGTGCAGGACTCACTCGACCTGGTTCTTGAGCACCTGAGCCGGCATGATGCGGTGTTGGTGTCGTCGCCTCATGGCCTTCAGGGTGTGGCGACCGCAACAGACGTTCTCGGCTATTTCTATCGGGTTGCTAGACCCTTCGTGCTACTCCAAGAGATAGAACTGGCTCTCCGGACGCTTATTGAGGCTTGTGTCTCGCCCGAAGAGTTGAATGAATGCATTCAGAGGGCGTTGAGTAAGAAGTACGAGCGCGACAATCGCGCACTTCCATCCGAGCTGCGTAGCATGACATTCGAGGACTACCGAACTATCGTGTCCGCCAAGGATAATTGGGGCCACTTCGACGGAGTCTTGGGCAGGAGTCGCGAACTGGTTGCCAGCAAGTTAGAACGTGTCCGCAGGATCCGGAACGACGTCTTCCACTTCCGCGAGTCGCTCTCAGTGCTAGATTACGAAACGCTCGCCGCGACAAGAAATTGGCTCTTCGATAAGGATTACTCACTTCGTGAGAGTCGCCTTAAGGAGTCACCAGAGTGACAACGGATATGAGTCGGAGCCTACGGCAACTAAAGGTCCTGCCGCACCAGGTTGAGTTTGTTGAGTCTGTGCTTGCAAGTTCCGCACCGGCGAGATTTATTCTAGCGGACGCAGTCGGCCTCGGTAAGACACGTGCAGGAGCCGCCCTCGCCTGGGCGATTTCGCGCCAGCGAGAGAGGCCCATACGTATTCTAGTAGTCGCACCTTCTGCTCTTGTTGGGCAATGGATCGACGAACTTAAGAGACTGGACATAGCAAATGCGCTTGCGGTGGACGCGCAGGAGTTTCGCCGACTTGAAGCACGGACCGCGGCCAATGAGAATCCTTGGAGCGCCGTGGAAACGGCCGTCACAAGCGTCGACTTTGTGAAAGAGAGAGAACGGCTCCGCTCTTTAGCGAGCGCTGGCTGGGATCTTGTGATCTTCGACGAGGTAAGGATCGGCAGTGGGGCGAGCCAACGCGACCAACTGTTTCGGTCGTTTTGGGAAGATGGACGAGTCCTGCTCATGGTTGCGATGTCTGCGACTTTCCCTGCAGAACACATCGATCAATTGGGGGTTCCGGCGACGCACGTTATTGAGCGAAGGGCTCGCGATCTTCTGGATTGGGACGGGCACCGGATCTTTCCGGACACCCTGGCGGTCGAGGTCCTGCGCATCGAGCTCTCAAGCGAGGAGCGTGAACTTCTGACCACAGTTCTCAGAATGCTGGAAGGACCGGCTCTTGGTAACGGGCCCTCACTGAGTGTCGTAGCCCGAGTGCTCCTCGGCCGTGCGTCCAGCTCGCTATTTGCATTTGAACAATCGCTTAGACGGGCGCTGTCCCGAGCTGCAACGAGCTCTCTATTCCAGGAGGGCGGCAAAGAGGGAATAGAGGATTTCGAACTACTCGACGCAGTTGGCAAGCCTGACTCGCCTGCAACGCAACTGATCGCGCCATTGCAAATTCGATCTCTCCTTGAGCTGATTGAGCAAGTCCCAGTTGATAGCAAGTGGCAATCGTGTGCTCGGATCTTGCTGGCCAATCAGGCAGACACCGGAAGATCAACGGTGATCTTCTCGGACTTTGCCGACACAGCGGAGTACATAGCGGACCAAGTTCGTCTGCTGGATGTGGCAATCCCCGTCTGGATCGTAATCGATGCAACCGGCTTTCGAGAGCGTGACGCCGCCGTGGAACACTTTCGCGAGGCGGGGGGCGTCCTCGTCGTGACCTCGAGCGCCAGCGCCGGGCTCGACTTTTCCTTTGTAGATACTTGTGTGCATTATGACGTTCCCCAGGACGCAGCGGCGTTGGCGCAAAGGGTAGGACGAATTCATCGTGTAGGGGGATCGACTACTCCTGTCCGCCAGATCGTCTTCGCGGATGAGATCCTTACTTCTGAGGCGACTTTGCGCACGATGTTCGAGTTTTGAACATCGCGCGACATGTTCGTGCCGGCGCCGGCGGTGATGTGCAGGCTCCCTTTCGAGATCACCCCACCCGGATAGTTGGGAAAACGTGTGGGAACGGCCGACTGAGCGCCGCGTTGTACTGCGTTGCGGCCGGGACCTGGACACGTACCTCGGGACCAAACGTCACCAAGACGAGCCCATCAAGAGCTACACCACGACCGGGAGAGCCAAGGCTAGTGCTCGATTGGAGATTGAGATCTCTTCGTCGCAGATACCCGTTCAGTCGCTCCTCGACAAATGGGCCCTTCACCAGGACACATGCCTGTACCGCAACGAAGTACCGCAACACCACCACCGCGATCTACCATCCAGCCGGGCTGGGTGCCGCCCTTTCGTGCTCAACGACCAACATGGTTGCGGCTGCGGGAAGTTCGGGACGAAGAGTCGACCGACAGTCTGCTGCCGCGACTGCCTGATTGACCTCGCCGGGCTCCCCACCAACTAGCTGGCCGCGCAGTCGACGTCTCAATCACTGACGAGGAAGGGGGTTGGTCCCCGATTCATTCGGTCACGCCTTGAGCAGGCAATCTTCCGGACCCGCGTGATCGGCACCTTGATTCCTCGGCCGTCCAGCTCCAGCGAGCCCGACTGGTGGTTGCTCCCAGCCGTGATGCCTGCCATACCGGCTCTTCAGCGCAGAACTCAGCGAAAAATGGCCACGACGCTTGCTGAGGCAGCTGGCCCGTTGACATACATGCCCTCTTGGTCGTCCGCTGGTTTCTCCCTCTCCATGCGACGGCGATCCTCTCGGCTCATTAGATTCAGTCCAGGCACGTTGAGAAGTGGAAACCTCTGCCCTTCGGGCCACTTCCGCTGGATCCTCCCGACAACGATTGAGTCCCCCTCAAGTTCCCCTATCGGAACGCGAAGACCGGCGGGGGTCAACTTGAAAGCGAGTGTCGCCTCCCCATCGCGAAGGTCCCCAGTGGCCACGAAGTCGCCCCCGGTCATCGCACTGAACTGCGACAGTCCCCTCATCGCCTCTTCCGTCTCTTTATCCATCTGCGCTGGTGCGAATGCCTTCATCAGATCAGCCAAGCCGGCCAGCTCTTCAGTGGCCCCCATAGCACGGCTAACGCTGGGGATATCCACATAGCACTCGGCGACGAACATCTGGCGAGCATCCAACTGCCCGAAGACATCGGTCGTGCTGTCGTTAAGTTCAAGCAGCTCAAGTTGATCGTGCAGCCGGTTGTACCGGCTCTCGGGTGTCTGGCGACGGACGCGCTCGATTTCCCCCGAGTGGGTGCGCCCCCTCTTGCCTCCGCCCGTCAGCGGTCCGGCCTTGAGCCCTGCCTCCACCCCGCCTTCGGAGGAATCAGCCTCCAGTTCACGCTCATCGTCATAGAGCCCTCCTTCAACCTGAGCCAGGTACTGATCGACCATCTTGTCGTCCAAGTAGAGGAAGTCCCGAAGCATGGCGTTTCCTTCCGTCAACGAACAAGCACCTGACCATCATGGACCAGGAGACACTGTGTCACGGCGAGTTGAGAGGCACGCTTCTTGGATGGCCGGGGATCGTCACGCAGTCACGGCTACTCGTCATAAGGTTGCCGTCGTGAACAAACCTGCCATGTCACACGTGCACTTTGAAGGTGGCGCCTCAGGGAAGAATCTGCGCGCTGATCTCGTCAGCGAGGTTCGAAGTTTGATATCCGAGCGTGTGCCATCTCCAGACTCCGTTGAAATAGTCATCACGGCGAACTTCCTCCAATCGGTCAGAGGACACCTCCCTCCAGATCTCTCACAGCTGTACAACACCGTCCGAGGCACCGGCACGGTAGCCGCCAAGACGTTCCAATCTCCGTCTGGCCGCGTAGTGATCGTGATGAACGATTGGCTTTTCTCCCCCAACGTGGACGACGCAGACGGGCAAGCACGATTGACGCGTCACGCGGCCATACACGAAAGCGGCCACGCAGCAATTCTTCAGCGCGGAGAGTCGTCCGAGGTCCGTCGCAGCGAACGCATCGGCGTGAGCCGCGCTGACCGAATCTTCACGGACCACGCAGAGGTCGTCGTAGACGAGTACCGCTGTGAACTACTTGCGACGTCAAGCGGCCCCCCCTACCCAGGCGACCATGCCGAACATCTAGATCTGGCACACCTGCATGACGCCCTGCTCCACGCTGTCGCACTCCAGTACCCCGGCGAGTCCATGGACCGTCCATACAATGAGGTGCGACAGGCGGCATCCGTGCATTGGACTGAGTTGGCCTACCTGGCCGCCAGCCTTAACGGCGGAACCCCGCCCTCCTCGTTGGCCCGACAGACTCTCTGGAAGCGGTACGTCGGCGCGGACGTGTACACGGGTCTCACGTTGGCACTTTCGGGGTTGCTAGACGCCGCCACGGCGATGCCATGGGAAGCCCTCGATGACGCGGCTCTCAAGGTTTCGCAAGCCTTGGAGGCGTCCCTCCAGCAACTGGGCTTTGCGATACTCGACCAGCCTGACGACGGCCTGTACTTCGATGTTCTGAATAGGGACTAAGAACATGAAGTTTGCGCTTGATCCCGACTTCTCTGGACATCCGGCGCGGATCCGATCATCAGCGAGGCCTCGGGACGAGGAGGCCCGTACTCCAGAAAAGTACGGCAACGAACCCGACATCGGCCGACGACAATGACCGCCAACTGAGTCGCGTGGGAGCTCAGCGACGGCAGATGGCGACTCGGCCGAGACTTTGCAAGCAGGAGGTCCGGGGTTCGATTCCCCGTGTCTCCACCCAGGTCAGAGGCCCGTTCCGCTCGCGGGAAGGGCCTCTTTCATGCCCAGGCTCCAACAAAATGCAGCAGCGGTGTTCAGAGCTCTCTCTGTTCAGAGCTCTCTCATCCGGGCCCCGAAGGACTGTGCGAAGTCCTGCGCTACCGGACGGGAGCAGGAGTTGGGTCCTCCCGAAGTGGGGTGACGCCAGGTGGACGTGCAGCCAGCCAGATGTCGAACGCTTCCGCGGTGACCGGGCGGGACAGATACTAGCTCCTTTCTCAGTTACCGCCCGGGCGGCCCTTACGGGGCGTCCCGCCGATCCGGTACTCGGCTGCCCGTCGAAGTCAAGCTGCTCTTGCCACGGTGTCTCTCAGC
>Ga0209745_1001605_pt1 | contig 13324 bp, 8 predicted proteins | sample BarGraNGADG00312_FD_184495 | JGI IMG/M metagenome (GOLD analysis project Ga0209745, IMG submission 184495) | Arctic peat soil microbial communities from Barrow, Alaska - Barrow Graham LP Ref core NGADG0004-312 (SPAdes) (version 2) | ecosystem: Environmental > Terrestrial > Soil > Wetlands > Peat ... | reverse complement strand
GTTATCACGGGGCTTCTCAACTTCAACCCCTATCACCGAAAAAAGAAGTGAGGGATAAAGCCATGGCGAGGAGTTGAAGTTGAGAAGCCCCGTGATAACCGTATAAATGAAGCTCTGCAGGCCCATCACGAGCGCAAACAAGATCCAATAGAGCCATCTGGCTCCGAGACCTTTTTCGTTGCCAGCGCCAGGTTTCAATTCAGTGTGTTGTGATTCAATCATGTTACCGTCCGGCTCGGCCCGACCGGGGTGCGACACGTCGGTGGGTGCCTGGTCAGGCCAGCGGCGGGTGGATCGCGTGCCAGGTTGTCGCGCGCTGGTACGCCATCCCCACGCGCAACACCGTGGCCTCATCGTAGAGGCGCCCGGTGATCATCAGCCCGCGCGGCATCCCCTCGACGAACCCGGCATTCAGCGTGAGCGCCGGGTGGCCGGTGAGGTTGGTCACCGCGACACTCGCGCTGTCGGATGGCGCGAGAAACACGTCGCAGGTCGCCATCAGCGCGTTCATCTGTTGCGCGAGGAGCGTCCGGACTCGTTGCGCGCGGATGTAGTCGACGGCGGGAATGAACCGGGTCGCCCGCAACTGGTTGGCGCGCCCGCCCGGGTGCTTCCCGGCCAGGTCGTTGTGGCCGCCCGCGCGCACGAGGTCGTCGAATGCCGCGCCGGCTTCGGCGTTGAGCAGGGCGTAGATGGACCGGGCCGGCAGGTCCGGCAGGGCGATCGGCTGGAGGACCATGCCGGCCTTGCGAAAGAGATCCAGCGCATCGTCCAGCAGGCGCTGATACGCCGGCCACTGCTTCTTCTCGTCCGCGCTCGCGTCTTCGGACGTCTGGCGGAACTCGCGCTCGATATAGCCGACGCGCATGCCGGCGAGTCCCGCGTGCTCGTCGAGCACGTGGGGTGCGTCCACCACGGTGTCGTCCTTGCCATCCGGGCCGCGCAGCGCGTCGAACACGACGGCGCAGTCCTCAACGGTCCGGCAGATCGCGCCCACCTTGTCCATCGTCCAGCGCAGCGTCATCGCCCCGTGGCGGCTGATGCGCCCGTAGGTAGGCCGAAGTCCGACGACGCCGCACTTGCTGGCCGGGTCCATGATCGACCCACCCGTTTCAGTGCCAACCGCGACGCCCACCAGACCGGCCGCTGCTGCCGATGCCGGGCCCGCAGACGAACCACCGGAGCCGCGCGCGAGATTCCAGGGGTTTCGCGTCTGGCCTCCGAACCACACGTCGTCAATCGCCAACTCGCCGGTGGTCAGCTTGGCCACGAGCACCGCACCCGCCGCGTGCATCCGCTCTACCGCGGTCGCGTCGAAATCGAATACCTGTTGTGCGTATGGCTTGGCGCCCCACGTGGTTCGGATGCCCCTGGTGGCAAACAGATCTTTGACGCCCCACGGCATCCCGTGGAGCGGCCCGCGATATCGGCCAGCCTTGATCTCTCGGTCGGCCTCGTCTGCCTGCTTCAGCGCCAGGTCCTCGGTGAGCGTGATGACGCACTCCAGCTTCGGTCCGAACCGCTTCAGACGATCGAGGTAGACCCGGGTCAGATCCACCGAGGTGAGTTTCCCGGTTCGGATGAACGCCGCGAGTTCGACAGCGGGGAGGTAGGCCAGTTCGTCGGGCGAGGATGGCAGCGCTCCCCGAGGGGTGCGCGGGATGCCGCGCGAAGCGCGCACGGTCGTTCTCTCGTCCAGCTTCGGTCGCGTCGGGCGGAAGCTGAAGGCAGGCTCGACATCGGTCCCGATGGGGACGTTGCGAAGTGCCTCGATGTGGCCGCGGTTCGTGCGGACGTTGGGCAGGGCCTGTGCCTCTTCGGCGTCGGGAAACTGCACGCCCACCACCTGCTCGGCGCCCTTGAGGGCAGCGATGTCGATCGCGGCGATGGGAGGCGACGGCGCCTGCGCGTCGAGCCGCGAGCCGGCCAGGCCGGCCGCCAGCGCGGTTGGAATCGTCTTCAGGAACGAGCGGCGTCCGGTCGTGGGGCACTGGTCGCGCGACGATGGGGTTCGGGGCATGCGGCAGTCCTTCGGATCAGCAGCGTGTTCGCGGTCAGTAGCCTGCGGCCAGCCCGTGCTTGCGCGGGTCGAACAGTCCTTCCCAGCCGGTCGCGGTGCGTTTGAGCGCGGTGAGCGAACCGGTTGCCCCGGGCTGCATCTTGTATCCCATGGCGCCGAGAGCTGCGACGACGTCGGCTGGCACGCCGCCCTTTTCGTACTCGAGCAGATCAGGAATCGCCTGCTCGTGGATGCGGGGCGCACCAACCGCGTCGGCCAGCGGCATGCGGTAGTCGATCACGTTCACGATGGCCTGGACGACGGCCGTGATGATCCGTGGCCCGCCGCGGCCCCCGATCACCATCAGGACCTTGCCAGCCGGGTCGAGCACGATGGTCGGCGCCATGGCCGACAGCATCCGCTTGCCGGCCGCCACCGCGTTGGCTTCTCCCTGGACGAGGCCGAACTGGTTTGGCGTGCCCGGCTGCACCGCGAAATCGTCCATCTCGTTGTTGAGGAAGAAGCCCGCGCCCGGCACCCAGACGCCGGAGCCGTAGAGGCTGTTGTCCGTCGTCGTGATCGCGACCGCGTTCCCCGCGCGATCGACGACACAGTAGTGAGTGGTGTCGGTGCCTTCGCGGGCCGCCGGCCGCAGAGTCGAGGTGGGCGCCGCCTTTCCGTCCACGATCTGTGCCTGCAGTGACCGTGCGTATTCCTTGCTCATCAACCGATCGAGCGGCATCTGGACGAAGGCCGGGTCGCCGAGTGTGTCATTCCGATCGACGAAGGCGCGCTGGAACGCGCTGGCGAGCCGGTGCAGCGCGCGCGGGCTGTTCCACGGCGGCAGGTCGTGCCAGGCCTCGAGGATGTTGAGCGTCTCGAGCACGGTGATGCCGCCCGACGAGGAGGGGGGCATCGCGACCAACTGGTGGCCGCGGTAGCTGCCGACAAGCGGCGTGCGCCACGCCGGTGCGTACGACGCGAGATCCGCCGCCGTGATGGTGCCGCCGCCCTGCTGCATCTCGGCCACAACGACGTCGGCCACCGGTCCACGGTAGAAGCCGTCTGGCCCCTGGTCCGCGATCCGCTGAAGGGTACGGGCGAGGTCGGCCTGCACGAACGGGCTGCCGATGGCCGGCGGCCGGCCGTCGGGCAGGAACAGCGTGCGCCCGGCAAACTTCTTGATGAGATCGGCGTTCTGCGCGATCGAGGCGCGGAAGATGGCATCGACGGGGAAGCCGTCGCGGGCCAGCCGGATGGCAGGCGCTATCACCTTCGCGCGGGGCAGCGTCCCATGCTTGTCGAGAAGCGCGAGCAGCCCGGCCACGCTGCCCGGCACCCCCGACGCCCGGTGGCCGATCAGGCTCTGGTCGGTCACCTTGCCGTTCGCGTTCACGAACATGTTGCGCGACGCGCTGGCCGGGGCCATCTCGCGGAAATCGATCGCGGTCGTCTGTTTGTTGACCAGCCGGACGACGGCGTACCCGCCACCGCCGATGTTGCCGGCTTCCGGGTACGCGACCGCAAGCGCGAAGCCGACCGCAACGGCCGCGTCCACCGCGTTCCCGCCCGCCTTCAGGATCTCGACGCCTGCCTCGGTGGCGAGGGCGCAGTTCGACACGACCATCCCGTGATCGGCCGTCGGCGCCTTGGCGCCTGGCTGATACGTCCACTCGGACGGAAACGTGGCCAGTTCGGCATTGGCGGGCCGGGCTGGCGCCTGGGTGGGCGCCATCACGGCGCCGGAGTACAGCCCGGCGCCAGCCGTCAGCAGTGCGAGAAGAAGAGCGGGGCGAATAAGTCCGGTCACTGAACTGTGCATCACGCGTCTCCGACCAGGTGGGGTCAGTGTTTCGTCTCGGCAACCGGCGCCGGCTTGTTGATCACCATGTTTTCGATGAAGAACTCCATCATCCGATCAGTCGAGACGCCGGAGTGTTGGGCATCGGGTCCGACCTGCACCTCGAAGCTCTTGCCCGCCTTGCGCAACGCCGCGATCAGCTGCATCGAGTTGGTCGGGTGCACGTTGTTGTCCGCCGTGCCGTAGTAGATGAGGAGCCGTCCGTTCAGCTTCTCCGCGTACGTCATCGCGCTGCCCGCCTCGTAGCCGTCCTTGTTCTCGTCCGGGATCCACATGTACCGCTCGGTGTAGATGGTGTCGTAGTGGTACCAGGCGGTAGGCGGCGACGAGGCCGACCCGGCGCGGAACGCCTCGGGGTGCCTCAGCACGCACATCAGCGACGAGTAGCCGCCATAAGATGTGCCGTAGATCCCAACCCGCTCCTTGTCGAAGTAGGGCCGGCTCCACAGCGCCTTCACTCCCTCGGCCATGTCGTCTATCTCGACCTGCCCGAGCTTCAGGTAGATCGAGTCGAGCGTCCGCTTGCCCATCCCGGGCGCCGCACGGGTGTCCAGATTCAGCACCAGGAAGCCGTACTCCGTCAGGGTGTTGGGCGGCACGAACGTCTCGCGTGCGGTGTTGCTCGCCGACGCGGGCCCGCCGTAGACCGCCACCAGCGCCGGGTACTTTTTCGCCGGGTCGAAATTCGAGGGAAAGCTGATGAGCCCGCGCAATGTGGTCTTGCCGTCCGCCGCCTTGTAGGTGAACATCTCGGCTTTCTTCAAGCCAAGCTCATCGTAGCGCGTCATGTCGCTGGAGGCCAGGTCGGCCACGACCTTGCCCGCCGTGTCCATCAACCGCGTGGCCGGCGGGATGTTGTGCGCCTGAGAGACGTCCACGAAATGCTTGTTGTCCGGGGCAATCCCGCACGAGCCGGCGCCAGCGCCGCCAGGACCGCCGCGTCCTCCGCCTGCTGGCCGCGGCATGCAACTGCCGATCGTGTGAGTGAAGGCGGGGTCGGTCAGGCGCACGTCCCCCTTGCCGTCGAGACCCACGCGGTGCAGTTGCATCTTCAGGTAGTTGTCGCCGTCGCGCGCCGTGTAGAACACGACTTTCGCCTCCTCATCCACCTTGATGAGCGATCCGACCTCGAACGTCGAGTGCGCGGTCAGCGGGGAGAGCAGCTTGCCCGCGAGGTCGTAGACGTAGAAGTTCTTCCAGCCGTTGCGCTCCGATTCCCAGATGAACCGCTTGCCGTCCTTCAGGAACACCATGCCGGGGCTGTTCTCGATCCAGCCCGTTGGCCATTCCTCGCGGATCACGACGCGGCATGCGCCCGTCGAGGGATTGGCGGCGACGAGTTCCAGGATGTTCTGGCGCCGGTTCGTCCGGTTGAAGAGGAGTTCCGATCCGTCAGGCGACCAGGCGACGCGATAGACATAGTGGCCGACCACCGCGTTGTCGAACGGCTTGCCGTCCCTGACGTCAACCTTGATCGACTTCTTCGCCGCCGGGTCGTACACGAACAGGTCCACGATCGGGTTGGGGCGGCCTGCTTTTGGATAGGCCTCGGTGTCGATCCGGCCATACAGCTTGGTCTGGTCCAACTGCAGGTAGTAGTCGTCCACCAGCTTTTCGTCGAATCGGAAATAGGCCACCTTGTTGCTGCCGGGCGACCACCACATCGCGGTGGTCTGGCCCAGTTCCTCGCCGTACACCCAGCTGGCCGTGCCGTATTTGATCCGGTCCTTCTCGTTCCCGTCGGTCGTGAGCGCCACCTCGTCGCCGCCGGCGGCGTCGCTGAGCCAGAGGTTGCGATCTCGGTGGAAGGCCTTGAGCTTCCCGTCGGGCGAGGTAGTGGACGCCACCTGCCGGCCGCGTTCGGGCGCTCCACCCTGGGCGGCCGCCGGCCTCTGCCCCTGGCCCCGCTGTCCCTGGCCGGCCGGATTCTCCGGCGCCGGTCCCACCTCGGTCGTCGCCTTCTTCGCGATGTCGTACCGGTAGATCGTGTTGCCTTTCTGATACTCGAGGGCGGCGCCCACGTCCTTCCAGGTGACCGAGAGCGTGCCCGGCTTGACGGCGCCCGACACCTCCTTGCTCATCTTCTGGAACTGCTCGTAGCCGGGCATCGTCTTGAGACGGTCCTGCGCGCCGATCGTGGCTGCGAGCGTGCCGAGAGCCGCCAGCAGCGCGAGGCCGAGGCGTGGCGTCCACAGGGGGTGGCGTCGATTCTTCATTGTCCTGAGTCTCCTTGTCACCGGTTGCACGACATCCGCGGCACGCTTGTACTCCATCTCGGCCCGGCTGGCAACACCTTTGGTCCCATAGTTGCGAAGCGTTCGACGACGGGAAAAGAGATCGTGGTTGCCGGTGATTCGCCAGACCCAGCCTGAGTGGTCTTACCATGGAGAGATCATAGTCTTTCAATCAGCAGACCTGAGGCGTCCCTGGTGCGTTTGACAGAATGGAGAAGCGGTCCCTCGGTTCGGCCGGATGGAGGGTGTCGAAATTAGAAATATCCTTATTGACAGCCGCCGGCGCGCGATGATATTTCTCATCCGCTACGGGTATTCATGTTGTCCAGAGTGGTATTACCTCAATGCTTTCCAAACCTGAAAAAAAAGTGACCGCAGTGGAACTTGTCGTCCGCCAGGTACGCCGGATGATCGAGAGCGGTGAGGTGCGATCGGGCGACCGCCTGCCGCCCGAGCGAGAACTGGCGCAGCAGCTGGGCGTGAGCCGGCCGAGCGTGCGCTCGGGATTCAAGAGCCTTGCGGCGATGGGCGTCGTGCAGATTCGCCAGGGTGCGGGGACCTTCATCACCGGCGGCCCCCCGGTGCTCGGCAGCGAGCCGCTGAGCTTCCTGGCGGCGCTGCATGGGTTCTCGCGCGATCAGATGTTCGAGGCGCGGCTCGTGCTCGAGGTGGCGGTGGCGGGCCTTGCCGCCGAGCGCGCCGCTCCCGGTCGCGTCATCGTCATCAGCGACGAGACGACGGGGATGTTTGCCTCGCTCGAGTCGCCAGCGATCTTCCTCGAGCATGACATCCGTTTTCACCAGGCCGTGGCGGCAGCCTCGGACAACCCGATTCTCGCGTCGGTCGTCGAGATGGTCGCGAAGGTGTTCTACGAGCTGCGGCGAGGCAAAATCGGCGTCGCGCGCGACTTGAGAGTGGCGGCCGATGAGCACCGGGCCATATACCAGGCCATCCGCGCCCGTGATGCCGACCGGGCGCGAAAGGCGATGGGCGACCACCTGCGTCGTGCCGCGCTGACCCAGGCCCAGGAAGATGCCGGGACCGACGGGACGTCCGCTGAGGCAGCCGGCCAGGAGGAGACCAAGTGACTGTGAACGCGAACCGCCAGGCGGCTGACGAGCGGACTGCCGAGAGCTTCGGGCCGATTGGGCGCTACCGGTGGGTCATCTGCTCGCTGCTCTTCCTTGCCACGACGGTCAACTATGTCGACCGGCAGATCCTGGCGCTCATCAAGGAGTTCCTGGACAAGGAGCTGGGCTGGACGAACGAGCAGTTCGGGCTCGTCAACTCCGCATTCCAGGGCGCCTACGCGGTCGGCCTGTTCGCCTTCGGCTGGTTCATCGACCGGTACGGCACGAAGATTGGCTACGCCGTCTCGATCGCGCTCTGGAGCGTGGCGGCGCTGTCGCACGCGCTCGTCGGGTCGGTCGCCGGGTTCTTTGGCGCCCGCATCTTCCTGGGCGCCAGCGAGGGCGGCAACTTCCCGGCCGCGATCAAGGCGGTGGCGCTCTGGTTCCCGAAGCGCGAACGCGCGTTCGCGACGGCCATCTTCAACTCGGGCACCAATGTGGGAGCGATCATCGCCCCGGCCCTTGTGCCGGCGATTGCCCTGGCGCTCGGGTGGCGCGCGGCCTTCATCTTCGCCGGGATCGCTGGCTTCCTGTGGCTGTTCCTCTGGTTCCCGTTCTACGAGGTGCCCGAGAAACAGCGGCGGCTCTCGGCCGCGGAACTCGCCTACATCAACAGCGACAAGGGGACCGACGACGCCGGCGGCACGCCCCTCGGGTGGAGACTCGCGATGACCCACCGGCAGGCGTGGGGGTTCATCGTCGCCAAGTTCATGACCGACCCCGTGTGGTGGTTCTTCCTCACGTGGCTGCCCGACTATTTCAAGGCCTCGCGCGGCCTCGACATCAAGCACAGCTGGATTCACATCGTCACGATCTACGCGATCGTCACCGTGCTGAGCATTGCCGGGGGTTGGCTGACCGGCAACCTGCAGAAGCGGGGATGGAGCGTGACGCGGGCGCGGAAGACGGGGATGTTCGGGTTCGCCCTTTGTGTGCTGCCGATTCTCTTTGTGACCCGGGTCGGTGACTGGCCCGCCGTGGTGCTGATTGGCCTCGCGGGAGCGGCGCACCAGGCCTGGTCGGCCAACCTCTTCACGACGGCCTCCGACGTCTTCGCGAAGAAGGACGTGGGCACGATCGTCGGCCTCGGCGGCATGGCCGGGGCGTTTGGCGGCGTGCTGTTCCCGTGGTTCAGCGGCAAGCTGCTCGATCACTTCCACGCGATCGGCAACGTGACGGGCGGCTACTCGATCCTGTTCGGGATTTGCGCGTCGGCGTATCTCGTCTCGTTCGCGATTCATCACCTGCTCTCGCCGACACTGGAACCGCTGTCGCTCGACACTGGGGCGGCCGGCAGGGGCTGAGGTCCTCGAAGCCAACCGGACCGGCCGATCCCCGCGGTGCGACGGGCGAGACGCGCGAAGGAGCGTGGCGCTGGTGAGGGCATCTATGACGCGGCGGTACGACGATGAGGACATCCGGCTGAAGGAACGATTCGAGATTCTGAAGTAGGGGCGACCGGCTGGTCGCCCGAACAGCCGACACCGCAGGGGCGGGCCTCGTGCCCGCCCGATCACGGAGATCTTTCCATGCGACAGTTCATGGACGATGACTTCCTGCTCGAGAGTGACGTGGCGTCTGACCTGTACCACCGCTTCGCCAAGGACCTCCCGATCATCGATTACCACTGCCACCTCTCGCCCGATCAGATGGCGAACGACCATCGCTTCCGATCGATCACCGAGAGCTGGCTCGACGGCGACCACTACAAGTGGCGGGCCATGCGATCCAACGGCGTGCCGGAGCGCTTGTGCACCGGCGACGCGTCCGACTGGGAGAAGTTCGAGGCCTGGGCCCGCACCGTCCCAGACGCGATGCGAAGCCCGCTCTACCACTGGACGCACATGGAACTGCGGCGGCCGTTCGGGATCGACGCCCTGCTGTCGCCGGCCAACGCGCGTGCGGTGTTCGAAGGGTGCAACGAGTGTCTCCGCGAGGACGGCTTCACGGCGCTCGGTCTGCTTCGCGGCTTCAAGGTGGCGGCCGTCTGCACCACCGACGACCCGGTCGATTCGCTCGACGCCCATCGCCGGCTCGCGCAGCGTGCGAACCCGGAGACGCGCGTCTATCCGACGTGGCGGCCGGACCGCGCATTCGCGGTGGAGGACCCAGAGGCGTTCAACGCGTGGGTGGCCAGGCTGGAGCAGGCCTCCGGCACGGCGATCGGCGCGAGCCTCGACGCGTTTCTTTCCGCCCTGGAGGCGCGTCACATGTTCTTCCACGACATGGGGTGCCGGGCGTCGGACCACGGTCTCGAAACGATGTTCGCCGAGCCATGGTCGGATGGGGAAGTCGCGGCCTCGTTCGAGCGCGTGCGCGCGGGGAAGGCGCTGGACGCTGGCGCCGCACTGCGCCTCAAGTCGGCGCTCGCCCACCGGCTGGCTCTGCTCGACCACGCGCGCGGATGGGTGCAGCAGTTCCACCTCGGGGCGCTCCGCAACAACAACACGCGCCTGCGGCGCGCCCTCGGCCCGGACACCGGCTTCGACTCGATCGGTGACTTCGAGGTGGCGCGGCCGCTCTCGCGGTTCCTCGACCGGCTCGACGAGACGAACCAGCTCGCCAAGACGATCCTCTACAACCTCAACCCCAGGGACAACGCGCTCGTGGCGACGATGGTCGGCAACTTCCAGGACGGCAGCGTGCCCGGGAAGATGCAATACGGATCGGCGTGGTGGTTTCTCGATCAACTGGATGGCATGACGGCCCAGATCGACGCCCTGTCGAACATGGGCCTGTTGTCGCGATTCGTCGGGATGGTGACCGACTCGCGCTCGTTCCTGTCGTACTCGCGCCACGAGTACTTTCGGCGCCTCCTCTGCAACTTGCTCGGCGAGGACGTGCGTCGGGGCCTGCTGCCCGACGAGCGCGACACGCTCGGCGCGATCGTCCAGGGCGTCAGCTTCTTCAACGCGCGCGAGTACTTCGGCTTCCCGCTGGGCCGCGCCGCGGCGGGTGTCGAGCGGGCGGGGAGAGTGGTGCAGCTATGATGCAAAGGAGCTTCGCTGCCTTCACGGCGCTCGCAGTGGCTGGCGTCGCGCTCACGGCGGCGATGGCGGCGGCGCAGAGGGGCCCACTGCGCCCACGCATCACCTGTCTGGCGCACGTCGCGCTCTACGTGCACGACATCGACGCCTCCCGCACCTACTATCGGGATGTGCTCGGCTACGAGGAGTTGCTGGCCCTGAAGAATGCCGACGGCGCGCTGGCGCTGACGTTCTTCAAGATCAACGAGCGGCAGTACGTGGAGCTGTTCCCGGAACGAGAAGCGGGCAGCGACCGGTTCGCCCACTACGCCCTCGAGGTGGACGACGTGGAGGCCATGCGAGTCTACTTGAAGTCACGCGGTGTGACTGTGCCCGACAAGGTCAACGTGGGCCGCGTCGGTAACACCAGCTTCAACGTGAAGGACCCGGACGGGCACACGGTGGAGTTCCTGAAGTACGGCGCGGACGGCCTGATGGGGAAGGCGAAGGGGACCTCGATGCCCGCCGGGCGGATCTCGACGACGATGCGGCACGCCGGAATCCTCGTCGGGTCGCTGAGCGCCTCCATGACCTTCTACCGGGAGATCCTGGGGTTCCGCGAGACGTGGCGAGGGAGCCGCGATGGGAAGACGCTCGACTGGGTGAACCTGCAGTTGCCGGACGGCGACGACTACATCGAGTTCATGCTGTACGCGGACCTTCCGGAGCCGGGGAAGCGGGGTAGCCAGCACCACATCTGCCTGATCGTGCCGGGCATCGAGGCGGCAGTCGCAACGGTTCGAGCGAGGGCGGCGCAAGCGGGCTACACACGTGCGATCGAGCCGAGGACCGGCATCAACCGCAAGCGCCAGTTGAACCTGTTCGACCCTGACGGCACGCGCAGCGAGTTGATGGAGCCTGGCACGGTGGACGGCAAGCCCGTGCCCTCGTCCGAAGCCCCACCCCCTCGCCGCTGAGGGCCGATCCGCCCCCTAGAGTTTCGGTTCCCAGCCCTTCTCGTACTCGCGGCGCCACATCGTCATGGCCTCGGCGTCGTTCTGGATGTGGCCGTTCGATGTGTCGAGGCGCAGCGTCCGGTTGTACTTCCAGGCGATGTTCGAGAGCAGCAGCGTCGTGACGCTGATCTGGCCGTCGGCGATCGGACAGTGGAGCGCTTCGCCGGACCGGATCGCGTTGACGAAGTTCTGGAAGTGCGCCGTCGTCATCGAGTCGATGCTACGGAGGTCCTGGGTCGCCGCGCTCCTTTCCGCCTTCACCTCGGTCAGCAGTTTGTCGTCCAGGTCGTACACCTGGTAGCCGCCGCGATCGAGCAGGACGGTGCCCTTTGTGCCGTGGATAGTCAGACCGCGCCCGCGGCCGTAGTACTGCTTCCCCTGGCAGCACATCCCTTCCCAGGTGATGAGCGCGTCGTCGTACTCGAAGTTGGTGACGAGCGTGTCGTAGAACTCCCAGTCGTCCTTGAAATGATAGCGGCCGCCGGAGGCGTTGATCCGCTTCGGGTAGTCCACGCCCAGCGCCCAGCGGCACAGGTCCACCTCGTGGCTGCCGTTGTTGAGCGTCTCGCCCGTGCCCCAGCTCCAGAACCAGTGCCAGTTGTAGGGGTGGATATTGTCCTTGTAGGGCTGCCGTGGCGCGGGGCCCTGCCACAGGTCCCAGTCGAGATCGGCCGGCACCGGGACGACCTTGCCGACGCCGATGCTCTTGCGGGTGTTGCAGTACCACGCCTTCCCGAAGTACGGCCTGCCGATGAGCCCGTCCTTGATCTTCCCGATGATCTCGATCGTATGGGCCGACGACCGTTGCTGATCGCCGAGCTGCACGAGCTTGCCATACTTTTTCTGCGCCTGGACCAGGAGCTCGCCCTCGTACGGGTTGTGGCTCGACGGCTTCTCGACGTACACGTGCTTGCCGGCCTGAAGCCCCATCAGCGCCATCGGCGCGTGCCAGTGCTCGGGCGTGGCGATGGTGATCGCATCCACGTCTTTCGACTCGAGGGCCTTGCGGAAGTCCTGTTGCTGGACGGGCGCCTGGCCGAAGGCCTTCTCTGTCGCCGCCGCGAACGAGGCGAACTCGCGGCGATCGACGTCGCAGATGTGCGTCACCCTGCTGTTGGTCGTCTGCCGGATGCATTCCAGGTGTGCGGAGCCGCGCCCGTGGAGGCCGATGATCGCGAAGTTGACCCGGTCGTTGGCGCCCAGGACACGCGCGTAGCTTCTGGCGTTGAGGCCGACGGCCATCCCAGCGGTGCTGACCGCGACGTTCTTCAGGAATTCACGTCTCGATTTCATCGGAATCCTCCGCAGGCGGTCAGAGCGTGGCCATGATGCCCCGCACGTAGCCTACCGATTCGGCCACGCCCGGGAACGGGTCCTTCTCGTCTTTTTCGTGCTCGAAGTGCAGCGTGCCCGCGTACTTGAGCTTCGCAAGCGTGCGGAGCAACTTGACCGTGTCGATCACGCCGCTGCCAATCTCCACCGTCGTGCCCTTCGCGTCGGCCGCGCTCACGTCCTTGATGTGCACGTCGAGCAGCCGGTCGAAATACCGTTCGACCTGGGCGGCCGGGTCGAGGCCGAGGCGCTGCGTGTGCCCGACGTCGATGCAGAGGCCCATGCGGCGGTCCATCTTCTCGATCAGCGAGTAAGCGCTCTCGGGGCTGGGGAAGCGCTGGTCGGTCGGCCCGTGGTTGTGGATAGCCAGCGAGATGCTGGTCTCCTTGACCTTGCGCTCGGCGAGCGGAAGCAGCGGCGCGTCGGGAACGCCGACCATCATCGTGATCCCTGCCAGTTGCGCGTAGGCGAACGCCTTGTGCACCTCCTCTTCGGTCTTCATGTAGACAACGCCGCACGAGGAGAGCTCGATGCCTGCGGCCTTGAGGCGCTCGCGTACCGATGTCATCTCGGCCGCGGTCACGGCCATCGGCAGGTGCATGTCCTTGAGCGTGATCTTCCGGATCCGAAGCCGGCGCGTCATGGCGATCGCCTGGTCCAGGCTGAAGGCGCGGAACGTGTAGGATGCGATCCCGAGATCGAAGCCGGTCGGCGCCGCGGCGGCAGCGACGGTGTCGTCGAACGCGCCAGCCCGCAGTCCTGGCATCACGCCGGCGGCCGCGGCCG
>Ga0209745_1001602_pt1 | contig 13327 bp, 14 predicted proteins | sample BarGraNGADG00312_FD_184495 | JGI IMG/M metagenome (GOLD analysis project Ga0209745, IMG submission 184495) | Arctic peat soil microbial communities from Barrow, Alaska - Barrow Graham LP Ref core NGADG0004-312 (SPAdes) (version 2) | ecosystem: Environmental > Terrestrial > Soil > Wetlands > Peat... | reverse complement strand
TCGCCGAACAGCAGGAAGCTGCGTCCGTCGTGGTCGATACGGACGCCGAGATCCGTTCCCCTGATGCCGGCGGTGGAGAGCGAAGCGCTCAGTGTCGGCGTGCGCTCGCCCCACGGGGTGGGGGTGGCATCGACGTCGCCGGTCACCTGGGCCAGCTTCACCGACTCGGGACCTTCGGTAGTGAAGTCCGGATCGTGCAGTCGCAGGCACGCGTTGCGCTCCCAGCGACCCTCCGGCGTCCGGTGGTAGCTGAAGACCGAACCGTCCTCATCGGTGAGCGCCTGGGCCCAGCCGGACGCTGTGAAGGTGGCCACCGCCCGCAGGTGACGCGAATCTGCACCCAGATCCTCAGCGGTGGGCGGTGCGGGCCGTTCCGGGGCATCCCGGTGCAGATCCGCCCCAGCGGTCGGTCGCCACGCGGGCGCCTCGAAGCGGTAGGCCGCGGTGCGGTCACCTTCGGGGACGACGGCAATCAGCGCCCGTCCGCTCCGGAGGAGACAGCCGGGTCCGGTGGCCTGCTCTGTGACCGTGCCCACGCGCACCCAGGGCCGGTCGGGACGGTCGAGTTGGCGCCGGTAGTGGCCGAGTCGTTGACCGTCGAGGACGACCGCGTCCACCCAGCGCGGGCGGATGGCCCACTGCACCAGCGCAGAACCCTCGCGGATCAGCACGGCGCGCCGATCACCGCGCCCCGTCACGGTGCCCGGCAGCCTCCGGAGCCGGCCCGGTCGCGTCAGTAACGACCCTTGGTGGCAGGCCGAACAGCGCAATCGCCACCGTGAGGAGGACGGGAACCTCCCATAACAGCCGTTGCCACAGCGGGCCAGCCTCGTCCCACGTGATTAGTGGCGTGGGGGCCGAGTAGCAGGCGAGCAAGAGCGAACCCACGATGACCGGCCAACGGCGCCTGAGCAGCAATAGGTACAACGCGACGAGCGGAACCCAGATCTGGTGGTGCGGCCAGGAAATGGGCGTGAGGATGATGGAGAGGCTCCCAACGACGAGGGTTGCTGCGAGCTCCTCGCCCCGCACATAGTGCCGGCGCGCCCGCCACAGGGCTGCGGCGGCGATCGCCGCGCCCAGAATCAGCCAGAGCCAGCCGGCATCACCCAGGCCCCAGCGCGTCATCAGGCCGAGGAGCGACTTGTTGCGGCTCAAACCCACCCCGCCGACCCGTGAGACGTCGAACACGAGCACGGTCCAGTACCGCACCGATTCCTGCGGCATTGCGGCGAAGCCGAGCAGTGTGGCTGCTCCGAAGCCGACCAGGCTGTTCCGGACTGCGCGCCACTGCCGCGTCACCATGAAGTACGGGACAAAGACCAGCGGAATCAGCTTGACTGCGCTGGCCACACCAACGAGGAACCCCCGCCAGCGTTGCGGCACGATCCCGGCAGCGTCGACAAGCGACACAAGGACGATGAAGATGCTGACCTGACCGACGAACAGCCCATGCATCACCGGTTCGGACAGCATAAGCCCGAGGCTGACCAGGGCGCAGGCAACGATCGAGGTGGGTCGGAGCGAGGAGCCGGCGCCGGGTGCCTGCCGCACCAGCAGCGCCGCCAGCACGGGGCAGGCTGCGATGGACATGAGTACCCACGCCCAGCCGGCTGCGGACGACGGGAGCAGGGCAACCGGCGCCATCATGAGGGCGGCGAACGGCGGGTAGGTGAACGGCAGCATCGGCCCGACGTTCCCCGTGGGGTACACAGCGTCATACAGCCCGTGGCCGCTGAGCCAGGACTGCACGGCGCCGCGATATACCTCGTAGTCGGCCAGGTGGAAGGGGCTGTCCTGTGCCCCGTTCCCGCTGGACAGCAGGGCTGCGAAGAGGGCACCCGCCGCTGCCAGCCCGAGGCAGAGACCGACGAGGGCGGCCACCCACCGCAGCAGCGTCCACCGGCTACCCATCGACCGCCGCCACTAATGGCGCCCCGCTCCGGCGGCCGGGGAGCAACCCGAACCCGAGCGCGAGGAGGACAGCCAGAGCCGGTAGCTCCACGCCGATGCCCAACAGCGTCCCGACGGTGCCCGCCGGGTAGTCGTCGAACCACGGGTAGCCGAGGAAGATCACGAAGAGGGCCGTGCCGACCAGTGTTGCCGTGCGCCCGCCCAGCAGGAGGTACCAGCAGGCCGCCAGCACGAGCCACAGCTGGTGGTGGGGCCAGGAGATCGGTGAGACGGCAACGGACAAGGCTCCCACGGCCAGCGTTGCGGCCAGCGGGCTGCCGTCCCGCAGGTGCCGCGCTGCTCGCCAGTACGCTAGTACGCCGACACCCGCGGCCACGGCCAGCCAGACCAGCGTCGTGGGGACGCCGTCGGGCAGCTGCCGTGCCAGCAAGCCGAGCAACGACTTGTTCACGGTCGAGTCGGTGCGGCCGACCCGACCGGTCTGCCAGAGCAGGTTCGTCCAGTAGGACACCGACGCTGCGGGCAGGACCAGCCAGGCAAGGCCTGTCGCGCCGACGAAGGCGCCGGTACAGACCGCGGCCTGGCGCCACTGCTTCGTCAGCAGGTAGTACGGGAGGAACACCAGCGGGGTGAGCTTGATGGCGGCGGCGACCCCGACGAGGGACCCCTGCCAGCGGCGCGGCAGTACGTGGTCGAACAGTGCGAGGGCGATGACGAAGAGGCTCACCTGCCCGACGACAAGGTTGTGAAGGAACGGATACGACAGCATGACGGGGATCGAGAGGCCGGCCACCCAGGCTGCGCGGTGGGTGCCGCTCGGCGAACCCGCGACGACACCGCGTCCGGACGTGCGGACCAGCAGGTAGATGCAGCCGACGGTGACGACGAAGGTGAGCGCCGTCCAGATGACCTTCGCGGTCACCGAATCGAGCAGTGCGAACGGCACGAGGACGAGGGCTGCGAACGGCGGGTAGGTGAACCCGAGGCCGTGGATCCTGGGGTGGACGTAGGTGTAGGAGTAGAGGTCCTGTCCTGCGAGGGCCGTGTTGACCGCACCGCGGTAGATGTCCAGGTCGCCGAGGAGTCCGGCCGTGGAATTCGTGGCGAGGGTGACCACCAGCATCACGGCGACAGCGGCCGCGACGGCGGCAAGGCCCACAGCAAGGATCAGGGCGCGCGGGCCACCGGTGGCTGTTGCGCGCACAGCGCACCTCCCTGTCCCGATTGGCCTGTCTCATTGGCCCGTTCAACTGGGCGACACCCTAATCGGTAACCGGAGACCTGTCTGGCACCCGAACCGACGACAGCGCGCTTGTCAGACCTCCGGGTGCCGGCTGCCGCGCTCGAGGGCGAGCGGTCGGTGTCGGGGCGTCCGGCCGATGTGGACGGAACCGCCGGCCTCAGCGGTGAACAACCGCACCCCTTCGGGGATGAGCTGCAGTTCCTGCACCACCTGGGCAAGCCGGGCCACCTGGCCGCGCAACCCGTCGAGCTCGGATTCGAGGGCAAGGATGCGGCGGACGCCTTCGAGGTTGATGCCCTCGTCCTGGGAGAGGTGCTGGATGTGGCGCAGCCTGGCGATGTCGCGCAGCGAGTACCGCCGTCCGCGTCCCCGGGCACGCCCGGGCACCACGAGGCCGAGCCGGTCGTAACCGCGAAGGGTTTGGGGATGCATCTCGGCCAGTTGGGCGGCCACCGAGATCACAAAGATCGGGGCGTCGGCGTCCATCCGGTCGGGCAGCAGGTCCATCAGTGGCTCCCGAGAAGATGGGCGCGTGGATCGCCACCGCCTGCCTTGGCCTGGAACTCGACCAACGCCGCCCGCGCCTCCTCAGAGAGGTGGCGGGGAACCTGCACGTCCACGGTGACCAGCATGTCGCCGTCGGCGGCACCGCCCTTGACGCCATGCCCGCGCACCCGGAACGTGCGAGCGTTGGGGGTTCCGGCAGGCACCTTCAGGCGCACGCCGGTCCCGTCGAGCGTTGGCACCTCGATCTCCGCGCCGAGCGCCGCCTCCGCGAAGGTCACCGGCACGGTGATCGTGAGATGGTCACCCTTGCGTCCGAAGACCTTGTGGGGACGCACGTGCACGAGCACGTACAGGTCGCCGGCGGCACCCGAGTTCTCTCCGGCGCCGCCCTTGCCCTTGATGCGGATGCGCTGGCCGTCGGTGACGCCGGCCGGGATCCGCACCTGCATGGTGCGGGTCGAGCGGCTGCGGCCGGTGCCGGCACAGGTGGGGCACGGGTCCTCCACCACCATGCCCCGGCCACGGCATTCGCGGCAGGGCTCGGTGACGGCGAAGACGCCGCCGGACGTGGAGGTCTGCATCCCGCTGCCCTGGCACGCCCGGCAGACCGTCGGCTGGGTGCCCGGACGGGCACCGGTGCCGTGGCAGGTCTCGCAGGCCGCGTCCGACGTGGTCTGCATGCTGACCAGTGAGCCGCCGAGGGCGTCGGCGAAGTCGATCGTGACCTCGCCCTCGATGTCGGCGCCACGGCGCGGCCCACGCGTGGTGCGCCGGGTGGTGGTGCCGCCGAACAGGTTGCCGAACAGGTCGGAGATGCCGGAGTCACCCGCGCCGCTGCCGCGGAACAGGTCCTCCATGGACGGGCCGCCACCCTGCCCGGCGCCGGGGAACCGGAATCCCCCACCGCCGAACAGGCTGCGCGCCTCGTCGTACTCCTTGCGCTTCGCCTGGTCGGAGAGGATCGAGTTGGCCTCGGAGATCTCCTTGAACCGTGCCTCCGCGCCGGCGTTGTCCTTGTTCTGGTCCGGGTGGAACTCCCTGGCCAGCTTGCGGAACGCCCTCTTGATCTCGTCGGGCTTGGCGTCCTTGGAGACGCCGAGCACCTTGTAATAGTCCTTTTCGAGCCAGTCCTTGGTACTCATCGCGCCTCCTTTCTCATCACTGCGGGTTGGCCACACCTACGCGGGCCGGACGCAGCACCCGATCATTCAACTTCACTCCGCGCTGCATCACCGCCGAAATGGTCGGGACGGTGATCTCCACCTCGATCGGCATCTGCATCAACGCCTCGTGGATCTGTGGATCGAAGTCCTCGCCCACCTCGCCGAAGGTTTCCAGCCCGTACTTGGCGATGATCTTCTCCAGCTCGTCTGCGACCAGCTTGAAGCCGCCGACCAGCTCGGAATGCTCGCGCGCGGCCTCGACGCTGTCGAGAACGGGCAGCAGGTCGAGGATGACGACCTCCACCCCGCCCTGCCGGGACAGCGCCCGGTCGCGGTCGACGCGCTTCTTGTAGTTGCTGTACTCGGCGTGCAGACGCTGCAGGTCCTCGGTGCGTTCATCCACCAGTTCCTGCATCTCGGCGAGCTTGGCGTCGCGGACTGGGGTCGCCTTGTCAGCGATCGGCTCCTCTGCGCCATCCCCGCCGGCCTCCCCTTCGGGCACAAAGCCCGAAGGTTCGGTCGTGGGATCGTCTGACGGAGCCGCGGCCACCCCTTCGTGGTGCCCGCTCGCTTCGCTCACGGGCTCCTCAGGGAGCGTGTTCTCGGAATCCGTCACTTGTCTTCCTTGCCGTCCTCGTCAACGATCTCGGCGTCGACGACGTCGTCGTCGGTTGCCTGGGCGCTGTCACCTTCTGTCCGGGACTCCTCGGCCTGCTGCTTGGCCTGGGCTGCGGCGTACATCGCCTGGCCCATGGCGCCTGCCTTGGTGTTGAGGTCGTCCATGGCTGCCTTGACCGCGTCGTTGTCGTCGGTCTTGAGGGCTTCCTTGAGCGTGTTGAGGGCCTCGACCACGGGGGTCTTGGTGTCCTCGGGCAGGGTCTCGGCGTTGTCGGCGAGCAGCTTCTCTGTGCGGAACGCCAGGGCGTCCGCATCGTTGCGCATCTCGACGGCCAGGCGACGCTGGTGGTCCTCCTCCGCGTGCGCCTCTGCCTCCTTGACCATGCGGTCGATGTCCTCGCGACCCAGCGCGGAACCGCCGGTCACCGTCATGGACTGCTCCTTGCCGGTGGCCAGGTCCTTTGCGTGGACGTGGACGATCCCGTTGGCGTCGATGTCGAAGGCGACCTCGACCTGGGGGAGGCCACGCGGAGCGGGCAACAGCCCGGTCAGCTCGAAGTTGCCGAGGCTCTTGTTGTCCCGGGCGAAGTCGCGTTCGCCCTGGTACACCTGGATCATCACAGAGGGCTGGTTGTCCTCGGCCGTGGTGAACACCTCGCTGCGCTTGGTCGGGATCGTGGTGTTGCGCTCGATGATCTTGGTCATCACGCCGCCCTTGGTCTCGATGCCCAGGCTGAGCGGGGTGACGTCGAGCAGAAGCACGTCCTTCACCTCGCCCTTCAGCACACCGGCCTGCAGGGACGCGCCGAGCGCGACGACCTCATCGGGGTTGACGCCCTTGTGGGGCTCCTTGCCGCCGGTGAGCTCCTTGACCAGGTCGACGACAGCCGGCATGCGGGTCGAGCCGCCGACCAGGATGACGTAGTCAATCTTGCCGACGTTGGAGTTGGCATCGGCGATGACGGCGTTGAACGGCCCACGGGTCCGTTCGAGCAGGTCCTGGGTCATGCGCTGGAAATCGCCCCTGCTGAGCTTCTCGTCGAGGTGCAGCGGCCCATCAGCCCCAGCAGTGATGTAGGGCAGGTTGATCGAGGTCTCCTGGGTGCTGGACAGTTCGATCTTGGCGCGCTCTGCTGCCTCCTGGAGGCGCTGGCGGGCCATCTTGTCCTTGCTCAGGTCGATGCCGTTCTTGTTCTTGAACTGGGTGACCAGCCAGTCGACGACCCGCTGGTCCCAATCGTCGCCGCCGAGCCGGTTGTCGCCCTTCGTCGCCTTCACTTCGAAGACGCCGTCAGCGATCTCCAGCATGGAGACGTCGAAGGTGCCGCCGCCGAGGTCGAAGACCAGGATGGTCTGCTCGACGTGGCCCTTGTCGAGGCCGTAGGCCAGCGCGGCAGCGGTGGGCTCGTTGATGATCCGGTCCACGACGAGGCCGGCGATCTCGCCGGCTTCCTTGGTCGCCTGCCGCTCGGCGTCGCCGAAGTAGGCCGGGACGGTGATGACGGCGTTGGTGACCGGCTCACCGAGGTAGGCCTCTGCGTCGCGCTTCAGCTTCATCAGCACGCGCGCGGAGATCTCCTGCGGCGTGTACTTCTTGCCGTCGATGTCGACGGTCCAGTTCGTGCCCATGTGGCGCTTCACCGAACGGGTGGTGCGATCGACGTTGGTCACTGCCTGGCGCTTGGCGACCTCGCCGACCAGCACCTCACCGCCCTTGGCGAAGGCGACGACCGAAGGAGTGGTGCGGGCGCCTTCGGCGTTGGGGATGACAGTGGGCTCGCCGCCCTCGAGGACGGCGACGACAGAGTTGGTGGTGCCGAGGTCGATGCCGACTGCTCGTGCCATGTTGTACTACCTCCGGTTGAGTCTTGGACGAGTTGAGCTTAACACGCTCAACTCTGGTGTTGAGTTCACCCGACTCAACTGTGGGTCAGCTGGGGGTATTCCCTGATTCACAAAGCATTGCCCGGGTCAGTTGCACAACGATCGGGAACGAGTGCCACAGCTGGTGGCCCATGCCCTGCACGGTGATCGTCGGGCCCGGGACGCCGCGGGAACCGAGACTCGCGTCGAGCCTCTCGAAGTCGGGACGCCGGCACAGCGAGCTGCGTGAGCCGCGCACCAGTGAGCAGCGGGCCAGCTCCACCGCGTCCATCCCGCGCAGGAGACCCTGACTGGACAGCACCTGCCCGATGGCCACCAGGTCGACAGCGGAGTACTTCACCGATGGCTCCCTGCGCTGCCGGCGGCGTGCGGTCATCACCCAGTCGTGGCCGCGATTGGTAGCCAGCACGGAACCCATCCGTCCCCAGTCGGCGAGGTTGTGGGCCTGCAGCGAGGCGACGTTGCGCTGCGAGATCGCCACCGGCTCCACCAGGTTCAGGCCCTCGATCGGTCCCCACCCTGCGAGCACCGGGAGGGAGGCCACAGCAAGCGAGCAGCCGGTGGAGTAGCCGAGCACCTGCATGTACTCGGGGTTGCGCACCTCGCCGACCCGCATGGCCGCATCGATGTAGGCCAGGTTCAGGTCGGCCCACGACTCCACCCGACCCGTCAGCATGTCCTTGCGGACGGCCTTGGGGATCGGGTCGGCGAAGCGGCTCATGCCCGGGATCTCGGTGAGCACGACGGTCAGGGACGTGGCATCGGCGAGGTGAGCGCACTTGACGATCTCCCATGGCCCCAGCGGGGTGTTGAAGCCGGGGAAGTACAGCAGGACGCCGACCGGGTCGACAGGGGTGGCGATCAGGGCGTCCAGCGGGGCGAGTCCGGAGGGGCGCAGGGTGTGCTGCCGCACCGGCGAGGTGGGACGGGAATGGAGCGACCTCGGGTCGACCCACAGGTTCATCCGCGGCCGGGCTGGTTGCTCCACGCTGCGATGGTAGCGGGGCGCCGCGAGCCGGGAGCCAACGGTCAGGGCGTCCCCGATTTCGCTGCGATCCGCGCGGCGCGGAAGAATGCCAGCCATGACTGCAGTGGTGTTCGACATGGACGGAACCCTGACCGACACCGAGCACATCTGGGACGTGGTGCGCCGGGGACTGGCCGAGGCCGAGGGCCTGCCGTGGCCCGAGGAGGCCAGCCGGGCGATGATGGGCATGTCCACCCAGGAGTGGTCGGCCTACTTGTCCGACGTTGTCGGCCTCGCTGGCACCGCTGAGGACGCAGCACGCAAGACCATCGACGGCATGGTCGCGGCCTACGCCCGCGGCCTCGACGTATTGCCCGGGGCGGTGGAGGCCGTGCAGCGGATGCACGCCCGGTGGCCGCTCGGGCTGGCCAGCTCTTCACCGCGGGTCCTGATCGACGCGGCAGTCGCTGCGATGAGGATCGGCGACCTCCTCGTCACCACGCTGAGCACGGAAGAGCTGAACGGGGCAGGCAAACCCGCCCCCGACGTGTACCTGGAGGTCTGCCGCCGGATCGGGGTGGACCCTGCGTCCGCTGTAGCGGTGGAGGACGCCCACAACGGCATCCTCTCCGCGCATGCCGCCGGACTGAAGGTGGTAGCGATCCCGCCGCACTTCAATCCCCCGCCGGCCTCGACCCTCGCCCTCGCAGACGTCGTCCTTGACTCCCTCGACGACCTGACCACCGACCTCGTCGCCGGCCTGGTGGGTGCTGCATGAAGTCTGTCGACCTCATCCTGCGCACCGTCCTGCTCGGCCTCGCCCGCAGCGCACGGTTCAAGGCGCTCGCCGTCCGGCTGCCGATGACCACAGCCGTTGTCGCCCGGTTCGTCCCTGGCGAAACTGTCTTTCACTGCGTCACGGCCGTGCGCACCCTCGCAGCGGACAACCTGCTGACCAGCATCGACTACCTGGGCGAGGACACCACCACCCCGGAACAGGCTGCGGCGATCCGGGACGGCTACCTCAATCTGATCTCGGAGCTCGCAGCTGTCGGCCTCACCGGCTACGCCGAGGTCTCGGTCAAACTGACCGCGCTCGGCCTCGGCCTTCCCGGCGGGCGGGACCTCGCCTTCGGGCACGCGCGGGAGATCTGCGCCGCGGCCGCCGCCGTCGGTACGACGGTGACGGTCGACGCAGAAGACCACACCACCACCGACACGACGTTGGGCATCCTCGCCGATCTGCGCAGGGAGTTTCCGGCCACCGGCGGCGTACTGCAGGCCTATCTGCACCGCACGATCGAGGACTGCGCCGTCCTGGCCGGGCCCGGCTCGCGGATCCGGCTGTGCAAGGGCGCCTACGCCGAACCCGTCGACGTCGCCCTGCATGGACGCGAGGAGGTATCTGCCGCCTATGTCGCCTGCGCCCGGACGCTACTGGCCGGCGATGGCTACCCGATGCTGGCCACCCACGACCCGGAGATGATCGCCGCGGTCGCTGAGCTCGCCCGCCAGCTGGGCCGGGAGCCCGGCAGCTTCGAGTACCAGATGCTGTACGGCATCCGCAGCGACGAGCAGCGCCGCCTTGCTGCCAGCGGAGCGAAGGTGCGCGTCTACGTCCCGTTCGGCACCGACTGGTGGGGCTACTTCATCCGCCGCCTCGCCGAGCGGCCGGCCAACCTCGCCTTCTTCGTCCGCGCGCTGTTCGGCCACTGATACCGCCGGCCGCTGGAGACGCCGGCCTAGATACAGAAGGGATTGCCTTCGGGATCGGCGAGGACCACCCAGCTGCCATGGCTGTCGGACCGCCGTGCGACCAGGCGTCCGCCCAGTCTGGTGACCTCGGCGATCGTCGCTTCGCGGTCGCTCGCTTCGCAGTCCAGGTGAACCCAGCCCGGCTCGGGGTTGATCGAGTCGACCTTCTGGAACAGGAGCGGCACCCGCCCGTCCCCTGGACTCACGAGAACGAAGTCGTTGCCCGCATCCTGTGGCTCGCCGCCGATGAGTTCGGACCAGAAGCCGGCGAGGGCCCGCGGGTCCCGGGCGTTGATGGTGATCGAGTTGACCCGGACGACCGGCTACATACCTGCAGGCTAGAGCCTTCGCGCTCAGGCACGGGCCTCGTACTGGGCCGAGGTGGTGCTGGGCGAGCTGAAGGAAGCCCTGATGGACGGACTCGGCGCTCCGACGGACGAGTCAACACCAGCGGCCCGGCGGATGTCGCAGCGCTCGCTGCCTCCGTGCGTGGGGAGCTCAGCCGAGGTAGCGCAGGTAGATCCGGTCCTGGCCGCCCGGCCAGGAGAGGTCGAGCTGCCAGCACCCCTGACCGGGAAGGTCGATGATCGACGGCCCCGGGCCGCCAGCCACCTCGCGACGAACCGTTTCAGTGTCGGATTCGCGGCGGGCCTGGATCACCAATGGCCCGCCGGTGCTCAGGTCCGCGATCCACAGCACCTTGTTCGCTCGGCCCTCTGGCTGCTTCTCCCGCAGGGGCCACCCGAAGGGCACGGCGACGACATGTCCCTGGACGGACCGGAAATGGGCAACGGGCTGGTCCGGCGGGGTGAAACCCGAGCGTGCCCACTCCGGCAGTGGAGCGACCGTCGGGTCGGTGCAGACGAAGGCGGCAGGTGGACTGCTGGGCGCGGGCGGCGGCGGCGTTGCCGTCGAGCAGCCGACCAATGATGCGCTGACAACCAGCATCAACGCCTGCACACGGCTGGACCCGCGCATGGCCCTCCTCCAGTCGTTCTCCCTCCAGTGTGCGGTCGGGGCGGCGCCTCCTCAAGGGCACCGAGCTAGAGTGACCGAGGCCCAAACGTCGAGGGGACGCCGATGCAGAACGAACCGATGCCGAACGTCGTCGAGGATCCCGGGCCCTTCTACCACGGCACAAAGGCAGAGCTGAAGGTCGGGAACCTGCTCGGTGCGGGCTACAGCTCCAACTTCGGGGAGCGGAAGCAGGCGGACTTCGTCTACCTCACAGCGACCATCGACGCCGCCACCTGGGGGGCGGAACTGGCCGTCGGCGTAGGCCGGGGGCGGATCTACCTCGTCGAGCCCACGGGCCCCTACGAGAACGACCCCAACCTCACCGACAAGCGGTTTCCCGGCAACCCGACCCGGTCGTACCGCACCAGGGATCCCCTGCGTGTGGTCGGAGAAGTCGAGGACTGGGAGCCGCACGACCCGGAGGTGCTCCAGCACATGCTCGACCACCTCGCCGAGTTGAGGGCGCAGGGCGTCGAGGCCATCAACGACTGAGCGGCGACGACCGATCCGGTTCAGCCGAGTGCCAGCACCCTGTCGAGCCCGGCCTTGAGGTCGGCCACCAGGTCGGCAGCGTCCTCCACGCCGAGGCTGAGCCGCAGCATCCCGTCGGTGATCCCGGCCGCCGCCCGGATGCCGGCCGGCATGGACGCGTGGGTCATCGTCGAGGGGTGCGAGACCAGCGACTCCACCCCGCCGAGGCTCTCAGCGAGGCAGAAGCAGTCCAGGCCCTCGACAACAGCCCGGACGGCCGCCTCGCTGCCGACGTCGAACGTGACGATCGCCCCGAAGCCGTTCTGCTGGCGGGCGGCCAGCTCGTGCTGGGGGTGCCCTTCCAGCCCCGGGTAGTGCACGGCCTTCACCGCAGGGTGCCCGACCAGCAGGTCGACGACCGCCTCGGCGTTGCGCTGGGCCTGCGCCATCCGCAAGTGCAAGGTGCGCAGCCCCCGCAGCGTGAGGTAGGAGTCAAGGGCGCCGCCGGTGACCCCGAGGGTGTTCGCCCACCAGGCCAGGTGGGCAAGGCGCTCGGCATCCGCTGCAACGATGGCACCGGCGACCACATCGCTGTGGCCGTTGAGGTACTTCGTCGCCGAGTGCACCACGACGTCCGCCCCCAGGCTCAGCGGACGCTGAACGACCGGTGTCGCGAAGGTGTTGTCTGCCACCACAAGGGCGCCGACGGCGTGGGCAGCGGCACTGGCAGCGGCGATGTCCGTGATGCGCAGCAGCGGGTTGGACGGGGTCTCGAGCCAGACCAGGTCCACGCCGTCCGCGATCTCGGCGAGGGCAAGCTGGGAGTCACTGAAGTCGGTGAGCCGCAGCGTCAGTCGTCCGGTTCGCTCGAGGGCGTCGAACAGCCGCCACGAGCCGCCGTAGCAGTCGAACGGTGCCAGCAGCGTCCCGCCGGGTGGCAGCAGGGCAAGCACCGGTACGGTCACCGCAGCCATACCGGAAGCCGTGATCACTCCCCCGGCGCCGCCCTCGAGCTCCGCAACAGCCTCCGCCAGCGCGGTGCGCGTCGGATTCCCCGCGCGGCTGTAGTCGTACTGCCCGGGGCTGTTGAACGCCTCGAAGGCATAGGTGGTGGACAGGTAGATGGGGGGCACCACCGCACCGTGGGCGGCGTCGGTGTTGATCCCGGCGCGCACGGCCCTGGTCTGCGGGGATTGCTCGGTCATGCCCGCAGACCCTACCCGACAGCACTTGCCGCACCGCGAGTTCTCTGGTGCGCAGACGCCGCGGCGGGTAGCGTCCGGCGTATGAAGATCGAGGACATCATCCGCAAGAAGGGCGCGGACGTGGTGACCATCGCGCCCGCCGCCACCGTCGCCGAGCTGCTCGACCTGCTCGCGAAACACAACATCGGTGCCGTCGTGGTCAGTGACGACGGCGCAACCATCGGCGGGATCGTCAGCGAGCGCGACGTCGTACGCCGCCTCGCCAGCCAGGGTGCTGCCGTGCTCGACCAGCAGGTCTCCGCCATCATGACCGTCGACGTGAAGACCTGCGGCGTCGAGGACAGCCTGGAGTCGACGGCCCAGACGATGACGTATGGACGCTTCCGCCACCTGCCGGTTACCCAGGACGGCAAGCTGGTTGGGATCATCTCCATCGGCGACATGGTGAAGAACCAAATCGACCAGCTCACCGACGAGCGCAACCACCTGCTTGAGTACCTCCACACCTGAGCCGGCACCCGTGGAGGCCGCCCTTGCCGCCTCCGGTGTGCCCTACCGGCTGGTCCGCCACGAGCGGGTCGGC
>Ga0209745_1001601_pt1 | contig 13332 bp, 14 predicted proteins | sample BarGraNGADG00312_FD_184495 | JGI IMG/M metagenome (GOLD analysis project Ga0209745, IMG submission 184495) | Arctic peat soil microbial communities from Barrow, Alaska - Barrow Graham LP Ref core NGADG0004-312 (SPAdes) (version 2) | ecosystem: Environmental > Terrestrial > Soil > Wetlands > Peat... | reverse complement strand
CATGAACGGCGAGATCCTGATCGTCGACGAGCACACCGGCCGGATGCTGGCCGGGCGCCGTTACAACGAGGGCATGCACCAGGCGATCGAGGCCAAGGAGGGCGTCGAGATCCAGAACGAGAACCAGACCCTGGCCACAATCACCCTGCAGAACTACTTCCGCCTCTACGACAGGCTCTCCGGTATGACGGGCACGGCCCAGACCGAGGCCGCTGAGCTCCACAGCATCTACAAGCTGGGCGTGGTGTGCATCGACACGAACATGCCGATGATCCGCGAGGACGAGGCCGACCTCATCTATCGCACAGAAGAGGCCAAGTTCACCTCGGTGGTCGAGGACCTTGCCGACCGTCACAAGCGTGGCCAGCCGGTCCTGGTCGGCACGGTCTCTGTCGAGAAGAGCGAGCACCTCTCCGAGCTGCTGCGTCGCCGCGGCGTCCCGCACGAGGTCCTCAACGCCAAGCAGCACGAGCGTGAGGCCGCCATCATCGCCCAGGCCGGCCGCAAGTCCGCGGTGACCGTCGCGACCAACATGGCCGGTCGCGGTACGGACATCATGCTCGGTGGCAACCCCGAGTTCACGGCCGTCGCCTCGCTCAAGCAGCAGGGGCTTGACCCTGTCGAGACGCCCGAGGAGTACGAAGCCGCCTGGGTCGGCGCCCTCGCCGCCGCCGAGAAGGCTGTAGCTGCCGAGCACGACGAGGTCACCGGGCTCGGGGGCCTGTACGTGCTGGGCACCGAGCGCCACGAGTCGCGCCGGATCGACAACCAGCTCCGCGGGCGGTCGGGCCGCCAGGGTGACCCGGGCGAGAGCCGTTTCTACCTCTCCCTGCAGGACGACCTGATGCGGCTGTTCAATGCCGCGATCGTCGACCGGTTCATGACCACGGCCAAGATGGAGGACGACGTCCCGATCGAGTCCAAGATGGTCTCGCGCTCCATCCAGAGTGCACAGACCCAGGTCGAGGCGCGCAACTTCGAGATCCGCAAGAACGTCCTGAAGTACGACGACGTCCTCAACCGCCAGCGCGAGGTCATCTACGGCGAGCGCCGGCGCGTGCTCGAGGGTGAGGACCTGCACGAGCAGATCCGGCACTTCATCAACGATGTCGTGTCCAGCTATGTCGACTCGGCCACCTCTGAGGGCTTCGTCGACGACTGGGACCTCGAGCAGCTCTGGATCGCGCTCAAGACCCTGTACCCCGTCTCGATCAGCATCGCGGACATCGAGGAGGCGGCCGGTGGCCACAGCAACATCAACGCTGACCTGCTGCGTGAGGAGCTCACCTCGGACGTCCACCACGCGTATGACGCGCGTGAGCTGGCGCTGGGTGAGGAGGTCGCCCGTGAGGTGGAGCGGCGCGTCGTGCTCTCCGTGCTGGACCGCAAGTGGCGCGAGCACCTCTACGAGATGGACTACCTGCAGGAGGGCATCGGCCTGCGCGCGATGGCCCAGCGTGACCCGCTCGTGGAGTATCAGCGAGAGGGCTACACGCTCTTCGAGGCGATGAACGACGCGATCAAGGAAGAGTCGATCGGCTACTTGTTCAACGTCGAGGTCGAGGTCAACCCTGCTGAGGAGATCTCGGTTGAGGTCAGCGAGCCCCAGGACGCGGTCCAGGCTGCACCGAAGGACGGTTTCGAGGCAGCCAAGGCCATTCGGGCCAAGGGTCTCGAGGCTCCCAAGGCTCTCGGGAGACTGCACTACTCGGCGCCCAGCGACGACTACTCGGTGCAGGAGCGCGACGAGGTCAACAGCGAGACCAGGCCTTCACGCAAGCTCGAGGACCCTCGTGGGGGCAGTAAGAAGAACAGGAGCAAGAACAAGAGCAGGCGCCGCTGACGGGATACGTGGACGGCCATCGCGAATCAACGACGCTGACCGGATCAGCCGACCTGGAGCTCGCTGACCACCCAGCGGTGGTCGACACCGGTGAGCCGCATGGCAATCGCGCGGACCCGGCCGTTGTCCACGACCACGGCGCAGGCCTCGACCACGCCGTCGGTCGGTTCGCAGATCATGACCCGGCGCACGATGGCGCGTCTGGCGACCGTCATGCGCCGGCCTGAGACGGCACTGCGCCGGGCGACCACCGCATAGACCTCTGGTGTGGTCCAGCGGATCACCTGCGGGGCCGGACGAGCTCCTGACATGACCTCGACCAGGGCCTGGGCCATGTGCGTCACCCAGGCCTCCGGCTCGGGCAGCTGGCGCGAGAGCGTGCGTTGCGGCCCGAAGTAGCCCCGGTGTGTGGGGTCTTGCGCCGGGTCGTAGTCGCGTGTGAAGTCGACGGCAAGCGTTCCCTGGATGAAAGGACTCGGATTCTGGATCAGGACAGTGCGCGAGTCGATGACCGGCGGCGAGATGTCCGGGATGGGCCGGATGATGAGCTTCACGATGCACCCTGAGTGGATGACTGATGCTGAGCTGATGCCGGCGGGCTCAGGACCTGACCTGGCGCAATGACGTTCGCGTCACGGCCGATCACCTGACGGTTGGCGGCATACCATCGGTGCCACTCCGCGTCGATCTCGACCGTCGTTGCCGCCGGGCCGAGATGGCGCGCCGCGATCGACCAGAGGCTGTCGCCGCGATGCACCACGACGTCGACCACTCCGCCAGCGCTGTTGGCGGACGACGCGCGCATCTCCGGCGACCACGACGGGGCTGGCGCTGCGTCTGCGTCATGGATGGTGCGGATGGTGTCGCTGACAAAGCGAAACGAGGCGTCCGGTGCGACATCGGCCGCATTCCCCAGGGCTCCGACGGCGTATTGCGCCGAGGCGACCGCCGGGTGTCGAGGTGCCTCCTGCCCGGTGCGGGCGAGCGCGGTCCCGGGGAGCAGCGCGGCGGTCAGCGCGGTCCCGAGGATGAAGGCGACGACCTTGCGGATCGCTGCTGGGGCGATTCTGGCGGCCAGCTGGCTGCAGGCTTGTCCACTCGCTCCGGGAAGCGCGGACAGAGCTGACAACGCCACTGCCAGACCAACCCAGAGCGACAGTGGTGCTCCGACAAGGGCAACCACGACGAGTATGCCGTCAGCCGGGCTTGCGGGGCCGGCTGCCGTGATCGCTGCCCACGCGGTGCGCGCAGTGCTCAGGAAGATCGACCCCACCGCGGCTGAGGCCACCAGGCTGAGGGCGGCCAGAGCGACCGCGGCGAGGGCGACCGCGGCGAGGGCGACTGCGGCGGTGGGGCGCGAATCCCCGTGACTGAGGCGAACCGGCATACCTGCTCCTTGGGCCTTGTTGTCGTTGTTGAGTGCAGGTTAGTGCAGTTTGCGTCCGTTTGCCAATAGATGCGAAGACTGGGGAACCACGAAGGTGGACAGGGTGCCGTGTCGCGGGGTGTGATCAACACCGGCCAGGACCGAAGGGAGACGCCATGCGTTGGGATCGGCTGTTCAACGACCTGCAGGCACAGATGGACGCCGACGAGCAGCGTGAGCTTGATCTGGAGGTCTCGGACCGCACCCGGCGCGAGCGCGCTCTGGTGGGACTGCACGAGCGGCTCAGTGCCCATCGAGGACTGGGCGTCGAGCTCCGGCTGACGGCGGGCGTGCAGGTGTCCGGCACGGTCGCCGACGCCGGCTCGGACTGGCTCCTGGTTCACGACCATGGCGAGCGGGGGAGTCTGGTCCCGTTCCACGCGATCGTGGCGATCAACGATCTGGGGGTTCGCGCGGCTGCCGGCTCCGGAGTGGCGATGGCGAGGAGGTTCGGTCTGGGTTACGCCTTACGTGGCCTCAGTCGTGACCGATCGGTGGTGTCACTGACCGACGTTGGCGGTTCGGTGACGACGGGCACGATCGATGCGGTAGGCGCCGATGCACTCGATCTCAGTGAGCATCCGCTGGACGTGGCGCGGCGTTCCGAGAACATCGTGGCGCGTCGGGTGATCCCGTTCGCGGCGATCGTCGTCGTCCGTCACGGATGAGGCGCTACTCAGGGCTGTCTGCAAGCTGTCCGAACGGGTGTGCTGCGACGAAGGTCTTGGTCTCTGAGTACATCCGCTGGATGTAGCTCTCCAGCTCGCTGGACTCGACCCGCCACTGGCCACGGCCCCCCACCTTGATCGCCGTGAGCTCGCCGGAACGCACCAGTGCGTATGCCTGGGCCGATGAGATGTCGAGGATCTCGGAGACGTCGGACAGTTGGATGAAGCGCTGCGCCATGCGGTCTGCTCCTTGATGCGCGAAGAGTTCCTTGATGCAGTGTTTACCACAGACGTGCGACGCCATGTGGATGATTTCCCACGATTCGCTTATGAAGCACTTGCCTTGACATGCGTGAGTTTACCCCTGCTGTGGATGGGATGCGGAGTGAGCGCGCGCAATGGGCGATGATGGTTCCCGGAAGGCTTCGCCGACCGGGGCGTGTTCGCGAGCCCGGGGGTTGGGCTGCACACCCGAACCTCGAGGGGACCGATATGGCCGAGCTGCCTAGGCCGACCGCAGCGCGCCTGAAGCAACCGTCATGGCGTGACACCCGACTGGTGGTCGGAGTTGTGCTGGTCCTGTTGTCGATGGCTATCGGGGCCAAGGCCATCGCCGCAGCCGATGACACGGTGCCGATGTATGCCGCGGTGGCCAGACTGGTGCCCGGTCAACCGGTGACCCAGAGTGATGTCAGACGCGTCGACGTTCAGCTCGGCGCGGATCGCGCCAGGTATGTGGTCGCTGACCACGACATCGCGCCGGACACCTTCGCACTACGCGATGTTCGTCCAGGCGAGCTTCTGCCGACGTCGGCACTGGGCAAGAAGGCCGACATCGACCTCAAGCCGGTGTCCGTGCCGGTTGAGAGCGGGGCCGCCGCGCAGCTGGCCTCGGGCTCGATCGTCGATGTCTGGGTCAATGCCAAGGACGCGTCGTCGGCTGCGGAGAAGTACGGCAACCCGGTCAAGACCCTCGAGGCCGCCCCTGTGGTCCGCATACCTGAAGCCAGCAGCAGTGCCCTGGGCTCAGCCTCGGGTAAGAGCGTTGTGCAGATCATGGTTCCGGAAGTCAGGGTCCAGGCGCTCATCGCGGCCATCGACCAGGGCGCCAGGATCACCCTGGTCCCGGTGCCGGGGTCGCCCGTCAAGGCCGGCGCGTGAGCCGGTCCGTCGTCACGGCAGTCAGCGACCGCTGGGAGAGCGCCTTGGTCACCACCCTGGAGCGAGGCACCGACGCCCAGATCGCCCGACGATGCCCCGACCTGGCAGATCTGCTGGCGGTCGCGGGGTCGGGCCTGGCCGAGGTCGCTCTGATCTCGGCGGACCTGCGTTCGCTGGATCGCACGGCGCTGGACCATCTGCGGGAGTGCTCGGTGAGCGTGGTCGGCATCTATCCTCCCGGTGACGCCGAGGCTGAGCGGCATCTGCGTCAGCTGGGGATCGCCACGGTGATCCCGGCGGATGCCAGTGCCACAGTGGTCCAGGAGGCTCTGGATGCTCTCGATGCCGTGGACCACTCCCGATCAGGTGCTGAGGCAACGTGGTCAGTTCAAGGGCTGGAGCCGTACGAGGCTGGCCCACCCGATGCCGGGCCACCCGATGCCGGGCCCAGCTCAGTGGGCCGCAACGGGGCGCGGTCCGGTCTCCCGGATCAGGCCTCCACCGATGCTCACGTCGATGCCCAGGAGTCGCTCGGCACCATCATCGCGGTGTGGGGCCCCGCGGGCGCCCCCGGACGAACTGTTGTTGCCCTCAACCTCGCCAGTGAGCTTGCCCGGCTGGGCCAGCCCACGGTGCTTGTCGATGCCGACACGTACGGCGGGTGCATCGCGCAGTCGCTCTCCTTGCTCGATGAGGCACCGGGTCTAGCTGCGGCGACCCGGTCGGCGGACCAGGGCACCCTCGACCTTGCCGCGCTGGCCCGTCTGGCGCCCGAGGTCTCGGCCGGGTTGCGGGTGCTCACCGGCATCCCCAAGGCTGAGAGATGGCCCGAGCTTCGTGCCGCCGCTCTGGAGCATGTGCTCACTCTCACGCGACGACTTGCCCTGTTCACCGTCATCGACTGCGGGTTCAGCCTCGAAGATGATGAAGAGCTGAGCTACGACACGATCGCCCCACGCCGCAATGCCGCGACGCTCACCTCTCATGCCGTTGCCGACAACGTCCTGGCCGTCGGTGCCGGCGATCCGATCGGGCTGCAACGTCTCGTCCGTGGACTACAAGAGCTGGGCACCGTTGCCAGTCCGTCACCGACCGTGGTCATCAACAAGGTCCGGTCCTCGGCCGTGGGTGTCCGGCCGGAGCCGCGCATCCGCGATGCGCTCACCCGCTTCGCCGGGATCGACGACCCCCGGTTCATCCCCGATGACCCCGCCAGCCTGGACAGTGCGCTGTTGGCCGGGCAGTCGCTGGCCGAGGCTGCCCCCGACTCAGGCGTGCGCAAGGCCCTGCTGGCGCTCGCCGCTGAGGTCTCTGGCCTGCCCGCTCCACCCAGGGGCCGTCGTCGTAGGGGCGCCTGATGCGGGGGCTGATCGTGGACTGGGGCGGCGTGCTCACCATGCCGATCCACACTGCAATCACGAGCTGGCTCAAGGTCACTGGTGTCGACCGTGACCACTACGGGGCGGTGGTGCGCCGTTGGGTCGAGCCCTCGCCTGACGAGATGTCTCCCGTCCATCGGCTCGAGCGCGGAGAGATGGCCGTCGAGGAGTTCGAGCACCTGTTATCCGCAGCCCTGGCTCAAGAAGGCTCCATGGTCGAGGCCCAGGGTCTGATCGGCCAGATGTTTGCCGACCTGGCGATCTACGAGGACTCCATGACCTCGCTCGTCACCCGCGCGCATGCGGCGGGGATCCGCACGGCATTGTTGTCCAACTCATGGGGAAACGAGTACGACCGCAGCGACTGGCATGAGATGTTCGACGTCGTCGTCATCTCCGGTGAGGTCGGCATGCGCAAGCCCGAGCGCGAGATCTTCGAGCTCGCCCTCGACCGCATCGACCTACCGGCGGGCGAGTGTGTCTTCGTCGACGACGTCGCCGAAAACATTGCCGCTGCAGCCGAGGCAGGCCTTGTGGGCATCGTGCATCGCACCTTTGACGAGACCGCGAGCGAGCTCGAGGCACTCTTCCCGGGTGCCGGCTGGATCCATCAGCGGATCCACTGAACCACTACGGTCGGCCGCAGCTCGACGTCGATCTCGGGCGCGTCAGCGATCCTTCATCGCTGCCGATGCGTCGTATCCGTCACGGTTGGGATTTTGGGCGACTTTGTCTGACACGATGAGTGCGTGTCCGATCGGCTGACCTCCCTTGATGCGTCCTTCCTCTATCTGGAGGAGTCGACGACACCCATGCATGTCGGCTCCGTCATGGTCTTTCAGCCTCCCGACGAGGGATTCGACTACGACCGTCTGGTGTCGTTGATCACCAACCGGATTGCCTTCGTTCCTCGCTACAGGCAACGAATTCGCGAGGTCCCGGGGCGTCTTGCCAACCCGGTCTGGGTGGACGACGTTGACTTCGATATCACCTATCACGTTCGGCGGTCGGCGTTGCCACGTCCGGGCAGCGACGATCAGCTCCAGGAGTTCGTCGCGCGGGTCCAACCCAAGCGCCTGGACCGAGGAAGACCGTTGTGGGAGGTCTACCTCGTCGAAGGGCTTGCCGAGGGCCGCTTCGCGCTCGTGACCAAGACCCACCAGGCCCTCGTGGACGGCATCAATGCCGTCGACATCGCCCACGTCATCGTCGATGGTGAGTCCGACCGCGAGGAGCTGGTCAACGACATCTGGCGTCCGGCCCGAAAGCCCAGCGATGTCGAGCTCATCACGTCGGCGCTCGTGGAAGCCGTTCACCGCCCCAGCCAGGTCGTCGAGAACGTGCGTGGCGGCGTCTCCGATGTCAAAGCAGCTGGTGAACGAGTGTTATCGGCGCTTGGGACTTTCGCCTCGACGGTCGCACGGACCGCGGCTCGCCCTGCGCCGATCAGCCCCCTTAGCGCCGAGATTGGCGAGGCCCGACGCTACGTCATGGTCGGAACCGATCTGGAGGACTACCGCAAGGTGCGAAGCCGACTCACTCGGGGCCACTACTCAGACAACGTGACGATCAACGACGTTGTCCTTGCAACGATCTCAGGAGCGTTGAGGACTTGGCTGCTCACCCGTGGCGAGTCGGTCCACAACGCAACCACTGTACGAGCGATGGTGCCCGTCAGTGTCTATGACACGGACGACGCGACGAGGCTCGGCAACCGCGTCACTGCGTGCTTCGTGGATCTTCCGGTAGGCGAGCCGGGTGCACTGATGCGGCTACACCAGATCGCGTTCGCGATGCGTCAGCAGATGGAGGGCGGGCAGGCCGTTGGCGCCGAATCCCTCGCAGGGCTAGCCGGATTCGCCTCGCCGACACTGCACTCCCTCGGCGCTCGACTGGGCATGGCGATGTCCCGCCGACTGTTCAACGTCATCATCACCAACGTTCCCGGTCCGCAGCAACCCCTCTATGCCGGTGACGCCCTCATGCTCTCCACCTACCCTGTGATGCCGCTGGCTCGCTGGCAGGCGGTATCGATCGGTCTGACCTCTTACGACGGTGGCGTGTACTTCGGGTTGAACGGTGACCGTGCCGCCATGCCCGACCTGGACGTCCTGGGTCAGTGTCTCGTTGACTCGCTTGCTGAGCTGGTCGAGAGCAGGGCCGCCACCAGGGACGCGCGCCGATGACGCGCGTAACCCGTCGGGGACTTGTTCTCGGCGGCGGCGGCGTTCTTGGCGCGGCCTGGATGGTCGGCGCGCTTCAGGCTCTTCAGGACGAGACAGGGGTCGATGTTCGTGATTTCGACGCCTTCGTCGGCACGTCCGCGGGTTCGGTCCTGGTTGCTCTGCTGGGTGCCGGCGTCAGCGTCGAGGATCTCGTCACCCATGAGCGCGAGGGTCAGCTCGGGTCAGGCCCGCTTGCCGGCTTCCATTTCGACTACGAGAACGCTAGTGGTGGCGACCGCCCTATGCGTCCGCGCCCAGGGCTTGGCTCGCGAGAGTTGTTGATTCGCAACGCTCGTACGCTGCGTCAACTGCCGCCGACCGCCGTCTTGTCAGCATTCCTACCCGAGGGGCGGGGCAACTTGGCAGCGGTCGGAGCATTGATCTCTCATGTTGTTCCGGACGGCTGGGTCGCTCGTGAAGGTGTGACCGTCGTGGCCCTCGACTACGACACCGGCGAACGGATGCCCTTCGGGAGGCCGGGTGCGTGGCCGGCCGCCCTGCCTGACGCGGTGATGGCTTCGTGCGCCATCCCGGGGTGGTACCAACCCGTGCGGATCGGGGACCACCGATTCATCGACGGAGGTGCCTGGTCCTCGACCAACCTCGACCTGCTCGCAGGGCAGGGTCTGGACGAGATCTTCGTCCTCGCCCCACAGGTCAGCTTTGACGCAGACACACCCACACAGTGGGCGACTCGTCTGGAGCGGCAGTGGCGCGCCCGGGTGACCCGCAGGGTTATCCGTGAGGTGGCCACCGTTCACCATCAGGGCAGTGAGGTCACCGTGCTCGGCCCTGGGCAGGCAGACCTCGAGGCCTTTGGTGGCAACCTGATGGACGTCTCTCGTCGGCCAGTGGTGATCGAGACCTCACTGCGCACGTCCGCACTTGCCCTGCGTGACCCTGCTCCTCTGCCCGACGGCAACGACTACCGGGATGTCGGATGACCTTGATCAGGATCTACATACCTCTCAACGCTTCTGGGCTACGAAGCCTGGACGCCGACGGCGTTGTCACCGGAGCGCCGTTCCTCGCCCATGCCGTCACCGACGCCGTACGCGTGTCGGCCCAGGCCGCAGGCCAGGATGGCTGGGAGTACTCCGCCCTGAGTGATGCCGCCCTTCGCTCCGCTGCTCTACTCACGCCTGGCGAGACCCACCGCATCGTGGCTGCGGCAGACGTCGCACCCGAGATCGTGGGCTCGGCGGCACCCGGCGACTCCATCGACGCCGACGACTTCGTTGAAGAGTCGGCAGTCTTGATCCTGGATTCTGTTGAGCTCAAACGGGTTGCGTCCTTCCACGTCGACGGCGACGAGGCGTCCGAGGACGACGACCTGCTGTGGTACGACGTCACTGAGCTCCCCGTCATACTCGCCCTCCTGTGACGCGTGACACGATGGCAGCGACCTCAACGCCGAGAGACCTCCAAGGAGATGTTCGCCGCATGGACGCCGTGACCCGGGTTCCCGCCCCCATCAATGAGCCGGTTCTGGACTATGCGCCGGGTAGTCGCGAACGCGCTGAGCTGGAGGTGGCTCTCGTCGAGCTGGGCAGTGCACGCATGGAGCTACCGCACACGATCGGCGGCAAGCGGGTCACCGGCACCGGCAAGAAGGTTGACGTGCGCCAGCCGCACGCACACAAGCTGGTCCTCGGAACGATGCACGAGGCGACCGCGACCGAGGCCGAGGCTGCGATCGCGGCGGCCACCGCGGCGGCACCCGCCTGGCGTGCCCTGTCCTTCGACGACCGCGCGGCCGTCCTGCTCAAGGCGGCCGACCTGCTCGCCGGACCATGGCGGGCAAGGATCGTCGCCGCAACGATGCTGGGCCAGTCCAAGACCTGCTACCAGGCCGAGATCGACGCCGCGTGCGAGCTGATCGACTTCTGGCGCTTCAACGTCCACTTCGCGCGGGAGATCCTGGCCGACCAGCCTGCGGCGAACTCCAAGGGCATCTGGAACCGCATCGACTACCGCCCCCTCGAGGGTTTCGTCTACGCGATCACGCCGTTCAACTTCACGGCCATCGCCGGCAACCTGCCGACCGCCCCGGCGCTCATGGGCAACACCGTGGTCTGGAAGCCTTCCTCGAGCCAGCAGCTCGCAGCCCAGCTGACGATGGAGCTGCTCGAAGAGGCCGGGATGCCGCCCGGGGTCATCAACATGGTGACCGGTCACGGTGTCAACGTCTCCCCAGCGGTACTGAGCTCTCCGGACCTGGCCGGCATCCACTTCACCGGCTCGACCGCGCTCTTCCAGACCTTGTGGCAGCAGGTCGGCGCCAACCTGAAGAAGTACAAGACCTATCCCCGCCTGGTCGGCGAAACGGGCGGCAAGGACTTCATCCTGGCTCACCCCTCTGCCGACCCGGATGTGTTGCGAACGGCCATGATTCGCGGCGCGTTCGAGTATCAGGGTCAGAAGTGTTCTGCGGCCTCGCGCGCATACGTGCCGCGCAGCCTGTGGAAGGTCATCAAGGCTGACCTCGTGCGGATCACTAATGGCCTGGGTCAGGGCGATGTCACCGACCTGTCCAACTTCATGGGTGCTGTCATCGACGAGCGCGCGTTCGCCAAGCACCGCGACGTCATCGACAACGCTCACGCCGACAAGGGTGTCAAGGTCGTTGCCGGGGGCACGTATGACGACTCGGTCGGCTACTTCATCCGCCCGACCATCCTGGAGATTGACGACCCGGCCGACGAGTCGTTCAGCACCGAGTACTTCGGCCCCATCCTGGCTGTCCATGTCTACGCCGACCGAGACTACGACAAGGTGCTCGATCAGATGGAGTCGGTGGCGCCCTACGCGCTGACCGGGTCGATCATCGCCCAGGACCGCGCCGTCATCGCCGACGCCGCGGAACGGCTCCGGTTCGCCGCGGGAAACTTCTACATCAACGACAAGCCCACGGGTGCCGTCGTCGGCCAGCAGCCCTTTGGCGGTGGACGCGCGTCGGGCACCAACGACAAGGCCGGTTCGCCGCTGAACCTCATGCGATGGACCAGCGCCCGCTCCATCAAGGAGACGTTCGCGGCTGCGAAGTCGCACGAGTACCCGCACATGGGCTGACGGCAGCCGAGACGATCGACCTTTGCTCAGTTCAGGCCGCTCCGGAGCCCGATTCCGGGGTCCGAAACCGGCCTGAACTGAGCAAACCGGCCTGAAGTGAGCAACTCGATTCTCACTTCCTTGTCGCCAGCCAAGCCTGGCCGATCTCGCGTTCAGCGCTGATCGCCGACTCGATGGCCGGTGCCGCGGCCTTCTCGATCCTGCCGCCAAACAGCGGGACCCTGGCCTTGAGGTCTCCTTCGACCGACTCGACCGAGCCTTGGCCGGCCGGTGTCAGCGATAGGGTTCCGTCGAGGTCGATGGCTGCACCCACGATGTCGACGGTGAGCGTTCCCTCGCGGGCCCCATCCGTGCCGGCCGGGCCCCAGTCCTGGGTCTCGGTGATGGCCAGCGTGGCGCCGACCAAGCTCTTGACGAAGGCGGGGAAGCCATCTGTCGGAAGATCCCGGCTGCTGACGATAACGGTGCGGTCGCCTTGGGCGCTGATCGAGACGGTGTGGTTGAGGGCGCCGGTGGCTGCGCACTTACGCGTCTGGAAGGCCTCATCGGCAAGCATGGTGAAGACTTCGTGGGGGGTCGCTGCGTAGTCGAGGGTCGCGCTGATCTTCATCGCCACAATCTAGGCCGTGGTGGAGGTTCGCGCTGACTTCATCGTCACAATCGAGCTGGGTGGGCACAGCCGGTGCGGCCGAGCTCAGAGTGGGGCAGTGGCTCGACCTGACCCGCGGGCGCAAGGAGCGGAGGTCTCGACAAGGCTTGGGTCAGCCGTGTCATCTCGCGCCCGAGCCGACCCCGGGCGCGACCGACGTGGGCAGTGGCCAGGTCGACCCTGGCCTGGACCTCTGGCACCAGGCCACGCCGTCGCTCGGACCCTATCGCGCTGGCCGGGCCCCAAGGCTCGATCACCCGGGTCCCGTCCAGAAGCAGCCCGGCGCGCTGAACGCGCAGCTCGGCTCGTCGTCCAAGCTCGTGCCCCTCGGCGAGGTCCGTCGCGTAGCGCTGCAGGGCTGCCCCCGCTTCGTCCAGCACGTCTGCGGTTGCTCGCAGTACCCTCAGCGAGGCCTCGATGGAGAGCCTGGAGTCACCGGCCTCCGCTCCCTTCCATGCGGCGAGCTCACCCAACGCATCCTCCAGCGAATGCGCGTGTTGGCGCAGTCGCGAGGACTCGCGGCGCATGCTGCCGCCCAACCGCGAACAGGAGACGTGGTCGCCGTGAACCAGAGTTGCGGTCATGCGCCGTGGTCAGGCCGGGCGGCCTCCTGTAGCGCCCGTGAGGCGTCAGCGAGAGAGTCGGTGAGCGCTCCGAGGGCTTCCGCCGCGTGGTTGATCAGAGTGTCGACCGATCGTTGGGTAGGAGCATCACCGGTATCGCTGTAGTGAGCCAGCAGCTCGTGGGAGGCCTCGAGCGCAGCAGTCCTCGACCGGGTCAGCTGTGTAGCCACGACATCGAGCCAGGTGGGGTCAACGCTATGGGCGGCGGGCATCCTGACAGCCTATGGCCGCGCGGCGAACGTCCCTGCGGTTACACACAGCCGGGCGGGGTCACGGCGGCCACGAC
>Ga0209745_1001596_pt1 | contig 13366 bp, 12 predicted proteins | sample BarGraNGADG00312_FD_184495 | JGI IMG/M metagenome (GOLD analysis project Ga0209745, IMG submission 184495) | Arctic peat soil microbial communities from Barrow, Alaska - Barrow Graham LP Ref core NGADG0004-312 (SPAdes) (version 2) | ecosystem: Environmental > Terrestrial > Soil > Wetlands > Peat... | reverse complement strand
GTGTGGCTGGCGGCGTCCGCTCGCCGATAGGCCATGGTCAGCTGCGTGGCGAGGGCCTCGTCGAAGCGCAACCGGTCGGCGCCCCGCGCGGCCTCGGAAAGGCTGGCCGGCTGGTGGACGGCGGCGAAGGCAGCGGTGAGGTCGAGCACACCGGCCTCGTGGCGAAGCCAGCCGGGCCACGGGTCGTCGGTGCCGGCGATGGTCGCGAGGGCGAGCCGGGCGCATTCGGCCACCTTCCATGTGGGCAGCTTGGCCGTCGCCGGGTACATGCCGACCAGCCCGCCGGTGGCGAGGTCGGCGATTCGTTCCTTCTCCTCGGAGGTGCTCACCACGCGTCCCGCGCCGTCGAGCATGGCGAACACGGGATGGCTCATCTGCAACTGGTCGCGGAAGCTCCCGACCTTGCCGATGAACACGCCTGCAACACCCTCGCGCAGTTGCTTCTCCCACCAGGAGAGCAGGTGGCTGCGGCCGAAGAAGGTCGCGGTCAGCCGTCCGCTGCCGTCGCTGAGCTGTACTTCCAGACGGCCGGGCCGCTCCTTGCGTCCGTGCCCGGGAAGGGCCCTGCCCTCGTACCGCTTGATCTCGGCAACCTTGGCGATGACCGCGACGTGCTCGCCCTCGGTGAGGGTGGCGAGGTCGGTGAGTTCTGTCCCGGAGAGGTAGCGCCGCGGGATGTGCCGCAGCAGGTCACCGACGGTCTGGATGCGCAGGGAGGAGAACTCCTTGGCCGTGCGGTCCCCCAGCACCTGGCTCAGGGGCGAGGCCAACTCGGCGTACAGCCGTGTCCGCCAGCCGCTCAGCGCAGTCTCCACGGTGATTCACCCTATGCGGTGCTGCTGACTGCCCCGTCCCCGGACACGCAAAGAGACCCGCTTCACAGCGGGTCTCTGCGGAACTGCTTCAGCGCGTGACGCGACCGGCCTTCAGGCAGGAGGTGCATACGTTGAGGCGCTTGGGAGCGCCCTCGACGACGGCGCGGACGCGCTGGATGTTCGGGTTCCAGCGCCGGTTGGTCTTCTTCTTCGACCAGGGCACGTTGTGCCCGAAACCCGGACCCTTGGCGCAGATGTCACAGACGGCAGCCACTGGAGTACTCCTTGTTGTCTCGCAAGCCAGGCACATCAGAGCGCCCGGAGAGTATCGGCCCCCGATCGGGGACCCCCCTACGATACCTGAATCGGCGCCACGCCCGCCAATCGTCAGGTGGCCACAACGATCGGCAGGATCATCGGACGGCGACGGAAGTTGTTGTTCACCCAGCGTCCGAGCGTGCGGCGCACCTGCTGCTGCAGCTGGAAGGTGTCCTCCACCCCGTCGGCCAGCGCCTTCTCGATCACGTTCACAAGCTCGGGCCGGATGACGTCGAAGACGGTGTCGTCGTCGGCGAAGCCGCGCGCGTGGATGTCGGGTCCGCTGACCAGCTTGCCGGAGTGCAGGTTCACCACGGCCACGACGGAGATGAAGCCCTCCTCGCCGAGGATCTTGCGGTCGGTGAGCTCGGTGTCGCCGATCTCGCCCTCGGTGAGCCCGTCGACAAAGATGTAGCCGCACTCGAGCTGGCCGACCACCCGGGCCTTGCCGTTGGCCAGGTCGATGACGGCGCCGTCCTCGACCACCAGCGCCCGCTTCTCCGGCACCCCGGTGGCGACCGCGAGCTTGGCGTTGGCGATGAGGTGGCGCACCTCACCATGGACGGGCAGGGCGTTCTTGGGCTTCAGCAGGTTGTAGCAGTAGAGCAGCTCACCGGCGCTCGCGTGCCCGGAGACATGCACCAGCGCGTTGCCCTTGTGCACGACGTTGACGCCGTTGCGGGACAGGCCGTTGATCACCCGGTAGACGGAGTTCTCGTTGCCGGGGATCAGCGAGGACGCCAGCAGCACGACGTCGCCGGGGCCGGCGGTGACCACCGGATGCTCGTGGTTGGAGATCCGCGAGAGCGCACTCAGTGGCTCGCCCTGCGACCCGGTGGAGATGATCACCACCTCGTCGTCGCGGTAGTTGTCGATCTGCTTGAGGTCGATCAGCGTGTTCTCGGGCACGCGCAGGTAACCGAGTTCCCTTGCCACGCCCATGTTCCGCACCATGGACCGTCCGACGTAGACCACCTTGCGGCGGTGCCGCACGGCGGCGTCCATCACCTGCTGTACGCGGTGCACGTGCGAGGCGAAGCAGGCGACGATCAGCTTCTGCTTCGCGTTTGCGAAGACCCGCTCCATGGCCGGTTCGATGTCGCGCTCATGGGCGGTGAAGCCGGGGGTCTCCGCGTTGGTGGAGTCGGCCATGAACAGGTCGAGACCCTCATCGCCCAGCCGGGCGAAGCCGCGTAGGTCGGTGAGCCGGCCGTCCAGGGGCAGCTGGTCCATCTTGAAGTCACCGGTGTGCAGGACGGTGCCCCCCGGCGTGCGCAGGACGACAGCGAGGGCATCGGGGATGGAGTGGTTGACCGCTAGGAACTCGAGGTCGAACTCGCCGATGGTGAGCCGGTCGCCCTCGGCCACCTCCCGAAAGTCGACGTCGCGGATGCGGTGCTCACGCAGCTTCTCGCGCACAAGGGCCAGCGTCAGCCGGGAGCCGAAGACCGGGATGTTGCTCCGGCGCCGCAGCAGGTACGGCACGGCGCCGATGTGGTCCTCGTGGCCGTGGGTGAGCACGAGCGCCTTCACCTCGGAAAGCCGGTCCTCCACGAGGTGGAGGCCAGGGAGGATCAGGTCGACACCGGGCTGGTCGTCGGAGGGGAACAGCACCCCGCAGTCGACGAAGAGGAGGTCGTCGTTGACTTCGAAGGAGGTCATGTTGCGTCCGACGTCTCCGAGGCCGCCCAGCGGAGTGATCCGCAGCGTGTCCCTGGCCAGAGCCGGCGGGGTCTTCAGGCTTTCTCGCACGGGCCCAACCTAGACGATCGGACGCTTCAGGCGCGTCAGCGCCTGAACGGGCGATCGTCTTGACGAGCGGTGAGGAACGAACCGCGAGGAACAGAGGACGCCGGACCCTTGGCTGGTGGTTGCGCTCAACCTCCGTCGTGCCAGCGACCGTCGCACCGGTGGGTACAGTGACGCCGTGATCGCCGATTCCGTCCGCCTTGCCCTTCCCGCAGAAGCCGGGAGCATCGCGGCACTGCAGCGCAGGGGCTGGACGCAGACCCTGCCATCCGACGTGGCCGGCGAGGTGCTCGCCAGCGTCGACCTCGCGACCATGACCGAGCGCTGGCAGCAGGCCATCCTGCGTCCACCGCTGGCGCAGTTCCGGGTGCTGGTGGCCGTCGGCGACAATCGCGTGGTGGGGTTCGCAGCCGTTGGGCCGTCCGACGACCCGGACGCCGAAGCCGGCGAGGACGGCGTGGTGGCCGAGTTCGTCGTCGACCCGCAGGCCCAGCGGCGGGGCCATGGTTCGCGGCTGCTGAACGCCTGCGTTGACACCCTGCGCGCGGACGCCTTCGTCCGGGCGACCTGGTGGTTGCACGCCACCGACGATGGGCTGCGAGCGTTCCTCACCGAGGCAGGATGGGCGGCCGACGGCGCGCACACCGAGGTGGCAGCCACCGAGGGCGGTCCGAGCCTCAAGCTGGTGCGGCTGCACACCGCGATCGGCTGAGCGTCGCCGCGTCCTCAGGGAATCGGGACGCTGACGTTCGTCCCTGCGACGCCTACAGCGATCCCACCCTCCCCCGGGCTGATGCTGGTCAGGCGCAGGCCGTGATCCAGCTGCACCTTGATCGGTTCGACGATCGAATCCAGCTGGTCCTGGGTGAGGACAACGTCGCTGAACTTGCCGGCCAGGTCCAATCTGGGCTCTGTGATCCGGACGACCTGCTTCTCGGCATCGAGCTTGGGGAGCGCAGAGACCGCGAAGGTCAGGTCACGACCGAGGAGTTGCCGGGTGTAGCGCAACTCCAGCCTGCCGTCCTTGGCGTAGCTGACCGGCAGGTCGGCGATCTTCGACAGGTCGGCGTAGCTGAGGACGGCCGATGCGGTCATGGTTGCGATGCTCACCTCGCTGGCGCCGAGGGCTACCGTGCCGGTGTCCGCGACGACGTCGGTCAGGTGCACCTTGTGCCCGGTGATCTCCAGCGGCAGTGTCGCAACCTCGACGTGGGCACTCGGCACGGAACGGGTGATCAGTGCAAGGAAGAACGGCGTGCCGCCGAGCTGGACGGTGGCTTTGCCGCCGCCGACGTAGGAGCCAACGGCCTCGACAGCCCGGTCCTGGGCGTAGCTGCGAAGCAGGTTGTCGCCGAAGTACCCGCCTGTGGCCAGCACGAGCAGGACGACGAGCGTCCAGACCAGCCCCCTGCGCATCGTCAGATGCCGAGCAGGTCGTCGATACCGAGGGTCAGGCCGGGCCGGGAGGCGATGTTGCGGACGCCGAGAAGTACACCCGGCATGAAGGAGGCCCGATCGAGAGAGTCGTGCCGGATGGTCAGCGTCTCCCCCTCAGCGCCGAACAGCACCTCCTGGTGAGCGATCAGGCCGCGCAGGCGCACGCTGTGGACGTGGATGCCCTGGACGTCGGCACCGCGGGCTCCCGGGAGGCCCGTTGCGGTCGCGTCGGGGACGGGGCCGAAGCCCGCCTCTGCGCGCGCGGCGGCGATCCGTCCGGCCGTTGCCTGGGCGGTGCCCGACGGTGCGTCAACCTTGTTTGGGTGGTGGAGTTCGATGACTTCCGCGGATTCGTAGAAGCGAGCGGCCTGCTCTGCGAAGTGCATCATCAGGATGGCGCCGATGGAGAAGTTGGCGGCGATCACGACGCCGACCTCGGGCTTGGCCGCCAGCTGCTCGCGGACGCTGGCCAGGCGTTCGTAGGTGAACCCGGTGGTACCCACGACAGCGTGGATACCGCGCTCGATGCACCAGGCCAGGTTGTCCATCACGGCGTCCGGCGTGGTGAAGTCGACGACCACCTCAGCCTCGGACTCCACTGTGCTGCGGTCGTCCCCGGCGTCCACGGCTGCCACCAGCTCCAGGTCGGCCGCGGCTTCCACCGCTGCGCACACCTCGGCACCCATCCGGCCCTTGGCCCCGAATACCGCAACCCGCATCGCGCTCCCCTTCCGGTCGTGCGCCCATCCTAGGGTCGATTCCCCCACCAGCCCCTGAACCGCCGCGCACCCCTCCCTTCACCGCCCTCCCCCGCCTCGCTACCCCTCCGTTGGGAGTCGCTACCCTTCCGACCGGCCTCGCTACCCTTCCGGCCGGCCTCGCTACCGATGGCTTCGCCTCGCTACCCGTACACAGGTAGCTTCCCAACCGACGGGTAGCGAGGCGACGGCGAACAAGGCGCGATGGCGCAGCGAACTCGCGATCGGTCAGGCGGACCGGCGATCGCCTACGGCGCGTCCCGGAGCAAGTTCGAAGCCGCGGCGGATGATTCTCGCCAGCTCCCGGGGATCGCATGCCTCCTGCCAGCCCCAGCGAACGATCCAGTAGCCGGCCTCACGAATCCGTTCCTCCCGGCGCTTCTCACGCATCACAGCGTCCTCCGGCTTCTCACCTGGCCGAAGCCGGTCGCCGTACTTGACCTTGCCGTCGCATTCACCAACAAGGCCGATGTCCTCCCAGCCGAAGTCTGCGGTGGCGACGAGCCTGCCGTTCAGGACCACTCGAAACTGCGTGACAGGCGCCGGAAGGCCGGCACGCTGAATCTGCACCCGACTGAGCGATTCCGCCGGGGAGCCAGATGCGCCGTCGGCGAACCTCGCCGCGCTGGCCGCCCGGCGGGCGCCTGGCCAACCCTCAACGCGCCGCACGGCCTCGATCAGGGATTCCCGCGAGCACCCGGAGGCCAACGCCGCGTCACAGCCGATCACCCCCCACTCGTAGGGCAACTGCCTGGCGAGGTCGGACGCCGTTCTCGCCAGCGTGGTGACCGGAAGGCCGCTGACAACGGTGACGTCGACGGCCTCGAGGGTGCAGCGACGGAGCTGCACAACTGGTCCATGCCGGCCGTGTCCGCCGCCGGGTCTCGTCACCCAGACACGGTCAAGAAGGTCCTGGCGAACGGGCAATCCGTGCAGGATCGCGGCCGAGGCATGGCTGACCACGCTGCCTTCCCCGAGCACGGGAAACGTTGCTGCGAGCAGACGCAGGTGGCCGGTGCGTCGATCCAGATCCCTGTGGGGTGCGTACACACCACGTCGAACCCGATCAAGCTCACCGTCTTCGACCGCTTTGCGGAGCCCGTGAGGGCTCATGCCCTCCACTCCGATCAGGTCATGGGCTGCGCGCGGTGATTCCATGGCGGACAGGACATCACGCTGGCCAGCCTCGCAGTCCGCCCCTCAAGTCAATTCGCGGCAAATCTGTGGATAACTCCGGCGCAAGTGCCCCCACTGACTCTCCAGGACTCCCCTCCATCGGCGCCCTCAACTCGAACAATCTGGTGCCGGGCAGCCGCTTCGCTACCCGTCTTGTCGCCTCGCTACCGGTACACGGGTAGCATCCCGACGAAGGGGTAGCGGGACGCCACGGACGGTAGCGGGAGACGCTGGACGGGTAGCATCCCGACGAAGGGTAGCGGGACGCCACGGAGGGTAGAGACGCGGAAACCGGCGCCCCGCGCAAGGCGGGACGCCGGAACTTCGGCAATCAGGCTCAGGCTTCGGCCGGAGCGGCTTCCTTCTCCTCGACGACCGGGATAAGGGACAGCTTGCCCTTCTCGTCGATCTCGGAGATCTCAACCTGGATCTTCTGGCCGACGCTGACGACGTCCTCGACGTTCTCCACGCGGGCGCCGCCGGCGAGCGGACGCAGCTTGGAGATGTGCAGCAGGCCATCCTTGCCGGGCAGCAGCGAGATGAACGCACCGAACGGCATGATCTTGACGACCGTACCCAGGTAGCGCTCGCCCTTCTCCGGCATCGTCGGGTTGGCGATGGCGTTGATGATCGCGCGGGCGGCCTCGGCGGCTTCACCGTTGTCGGCACCGATGTAGATGGTGCCGTCGTCCTCGATGGAGATGTTCGCGCCGGTGTCGTCCTGGATCTGGTTGATCATCTTGCCCTTGGGGCCGATGATCTCGCCGATCTTGTCGACAGGGATGCGGACCGTGATGATCCGCGGGGCGTACGGGCTCATCTCGTCGGGGATGTCGATGGCCTCGGCCATCACCTCGAGGATGGTGTGCCGCGCGTCGCGGGCCTGGAGCAGTGCACCGGCCAGCACATCGGCGGGAATGCCGGTGAGCTTGGTGTCGAGCTGCAGGGCGGTCACGAAGTCCTTCGTTCCGGCGACCTTGAAGTCCATGTCGCCGAGGGCGTCCTCGGCTCCAAGGATGTCGGTCAGGGCGACGTACTTGGTCTCCCCGTCGATCTCTTCGCTCATCAGGCCCATGGCGATGCCGGCAACGGGCGACTTCAGCGGGACACCGGAGTTCAGCAGGGCAAGGGTCGATGCACACACCGAACCCATCGAGGTGGAGCCGTTGGAGCCGAGAGCCTCGGACACCTGGCGGATCGCGTAGGGGAACTCGTCCCGCTTCGGCAGCACCGGCATCAGGGCGCGCTCGGCGAGCGCACCGTGGCCGATCTCGCGCCGCTTCGGCGAACCGACCCGACCGGTCTCACCGGTGGAGTAGGGCGGGAAGTTGTAGTTGTGCATGTACCGCTTGGTCGTCTCCGGGGCGAGCGTGTCCAGCTTCTGCTCCATGTCGAGCATGTTCAGCGTGGTCACACCGAGGATCTGGGTCTCGCCACGCTGGAACAGCGCAGAACCGTGAACCCGCGGCAGCACGCCGACCTCGGCCGAGAGGGTGCGGATGTCCGCAACGCCACGACCGTCGATGCGGATGTGCTCGGTGATCGTCTTGTGGCGGACAACCTTCTTGGTCAACGCACGGAACGCACCGGTGATCTCCTTGTCACGCTCGGGGAAACGCGAGCCGAGCTCGGCCTGCAGGTCCGCGAGGAGCGACTCGGTGGTGGTCTCGCGCTCGGCCTTGCCGGAAATGCTCATGACCGACTTGAGGCGATCCGTGCCAGCCTCGGCAACAGCCTCGAACACGTCGGGCTGGTAGTCGAGGAACACCGGGAACTGCGAGACAGCCTTCGGCAGCATCGCGGCCAACTCGGCCTGCGCGTCGCACAGCGCCTTGATGAACGGCTTGGACGCTTCGATGCCCTGCGCAACGACCTCTTCTGTCGGTGCGGTACGACCCGAGCGGACGAGGTCCCAGGTGGCCTCGGTGGACTCGGCTTCGACCATCATGATCGCGACGTCGCCGTCGGGCATGACGCGGCCGGCGATGGCCATCTCGAAGGTGGCGTCAGCGGACTGCTCCACGGTCGGGAAGCCGATCCACTTGTCGCCTATCAGGGAGATCCGGACACCACCGACCGGGCCGCTGAACGGCAGGCCGGCGAGCGTGGTGGACGCGGAGCCGGCGTTGATCGCCAGCACGTCGTAGCGCACGTTCGGGTTGAGGGCCATCACGGTGATGACGACCTGCACCTCGTTGCGCAGCCCCTTCACGAAGCAGGGACGCAGCGGGCGGTCGGTGAGGCGTGCGGCGAGGATGGCGCCCTCGGACGGGCGGCCCTCGCGGCGGAAGAAGGAGCCGGGGATGCGGCCAGCGGCGTACATCCGCTCCTCCACGTCCACGGTGAGCGGGAAGAAGTCGATGGCGTCACGCGGGTTCTTGGCCGCAGTGGTGGCGGCCAGCAGCATGGTGTCGCCGTCGAGGAAGACAGCGGCGCTGCCGTTGGCCTGCTTTGCCAGCAGGCCGGACTCGAAGCGCACCACGTGCTTGCCGTAGCTGCCGTTGTCAATCACGGCTTCGGTGAAACGAAGGTCAGGACCTTCCATTCGGATTCCTTTCGGGTTTTCCGCCCCGTCACCGCACCTCGCCCGGTCTTCGATCGAGGCTCGCGGGGTGCCGATGAACCGGCTGCCCGAAAGTCACTACCGAGGACCAAACCAGATCCCGGGTGGGGGCTCTTCTTGGGTTGTAAGCACGACTGGCCGGTGACGGGAATCCCGTCACCGGCTGGTCATGAAGCTGAAATCACCGACGCAGACCGAGGCGAGCAATCAGCGAACGGTAGTGCTCAACGTCGTTCTTCATCACGTAGTTGAGCAGGCGGCGGCGCTGGCCGACCAGCAGGAGCAGGCCACGGCGGCTGTGGTGGTCGCCCTTGTGCTCCTTGAGGTGTTCGGTCAGGTGCGCGATCCGCTTGGTGAGCAGCGCGATCTGGACGTCCGGCGAACCAGTGTCGCCCGGGGCGATCGCGTAATCATCGATGATCTTCTTCTTGGTGTCAGCGTCCATCTGTAGCTGCTCTCCTCTCGGTTTCCCGTTGCGCGGCGCTCCCCAGGGCCAAATGGCACGAACTCGGTTCTCCGAATCGTTGGGAGCTCTTGGGCATCCGCGGCCGTCTTGACGGCGCCATCACTCTACCGGCAACGCTCGAGTGGGGGCGAATTGCGTGGATCAGCCATGTCAATTCGGCACCGGCTTTGGATCATTGCGCAGTTCTACCCCCAACGTCTGAGAAGATGGCCGCGCCCCGCGGCCCACAAAGCCGCCAGGGGCCGACCCAGCATCCGACGTTCACTAAGGAGTGAACCATGGCGGTAGTCATCGGCATCCCGACGAGCGCAGATCCGGCTGAACGCCGGACAACGATCGTGCCCGATGTGGTGAAGAAGCTCCGGGCTTCCGGGGCAGAGATCGTGGTACAGCGCGGCGCCACCGACGGTGCCTACCTGGACGAGACCAGCCTCGGTGAGGTCTCCTGGGTGGACAGCACGGACGACGTGCTCGCCGCAGCGGACGTGGTGTGGGTGATCGGCCCGCCGGACGAGGCGACGCTGGCCAAGCTGCGTCCCGGCACCGTCCTCATGGGCATGCTGCAGCCGTACTCCTCCGTCGAGCGGGTGAAGCTGTTCTGCGACCGGCAGATCACCGCCTTCGCAATGGAATTGGTGCCCCGCATCTCCCGCGCGCAGAGCATGGACATCCTCAGCTCGCAGGGCGCAGCGTCCGGTTACCAGTGCGTTCTGATCGCCGCTGCCCGGGCGCCGAAGTTCTTCCCGATGCTCACCTACGCCGCCGGCACCATCCGTCCGTCCCGCGTCCTCGTGATCGGTGCCGGTGTCGCCGGCCTGCAGGCCATCGCGACGGCCAAGCGGCTGGGCGCCATCGTCGAGGCCTACGACGTCCGTCCAGACACCAAGGAGCAGATCGAGTCCCTCGGCGCGAAATTCGTGGATACCGGTGTCAGCGCTGCCGGTGCCGGCGGGTACGCCCGTGAACTGACCGATGAGGAAAAGGCCGCGCAGGCCGAGAAGCTCGGCAAGGCCGTCGCAGCATGCGATGTGCTGATCACAACGGCAGCCGTCCCCGGCAAGAAGGCCCCGCTGATCATCTCCGAGGCCATGGTCGCTGCCATGAGGCCCGGAGCAATCGTCGTGGACATGGCTGCTGAGACCGGCGGCAACGTCGCAGGGACGGTGGCAGGCAAGGAGACAAGGGTCGGTCCGGCCCACGTCGTCGGCCCGGTCAACCTGCCCAGCCGCATGCCGGTCCACACCTCGGAGATGTTCAGCAAGAACCTGTACAACTTCCTCGCCCCGATGCTGTCCGAAGGACTGCTGAAGCTGGACTGGGACGACGAGGTCATCGCCGGTACGGCCCTCACCCACGCCGGTGAGGTCAAGCACCCGGTCGTCAAGCAAGTCCTCGGACTCTGAGCCAGAAGGAATAGCGAAATGCAAGACCTGTTGTTCGTTTACATCTTCGTCCTGGCGGCGTTCACCGGCTACGAGGTGATCTCCCGGGTGCCGGTCATCCTGCACACCCCGCTGATGTCGGGCTCCAACTTCGTCCACGGCGTCGTGCTCGTCGGCGCCATGTACGCCCTCGGCCAGGCCGAGGGTTCCTTCCAGCTCACCCTCGGCTTCCTCGCCGTGCTGCTCGGCGCCGCCAACGCTGCCGGTGGCTACGTCGTCACCGAGCGGATGCTGGGAATGTTCACAGCCAAGGCCAAGCCGGCCGTCACCACGGGCAAGGAGGCCTGACCACATGACGTTCGTCGTGAACGCCGTCTACCTCGCGGTAGCCATCCTTTTCATCCTCGGCCTCAAGGCCATGTCCTCGCCGGTCACCGCCCGCAAGGGCATCATGTGGGCCGGCCTCGGCATGGTCCTCGCCACCGTGATCACCTTCCTCTACCCCGGCAAGGACGGCGCCGGCCTGCTGTTCTTCGGCCCCGGCAAGACGATCAACCTGATCCTCACCGTCGTCGCCATCGCCATCGGCGGCGGCGTGGCCTGGTGGCTCGGCAAGGTCGTCAAGATGACCGACATGCCGCAGATGGTCGCCGTCTACAACGGCATGGGTGGTGGCGCAGCTGCCCTCATCGCTGCGGTCGAGTTCGCCCGGGTGACCTCCGAACGCGGTGGGTCCCTGCCGCCGATCGTTGCCACGCTGGCCGTGCTGGGGGCACTGATCGGCTCGGTGGCCTTCGCCGGCTCGATCATCGCCTTCCTCAAGCTGCAGGGCATCATGAAGAAGACCTGGCGGCTGCCGGCGCAGAACCTGGTGAACCTGGTCCTCGCCCTTGTCGCCGTAGTCCTGGGCGTGGCGATCGTGCTGCTGTCCGCCAACGCCAGTAGCAATCCCCTGCTGGTCACCCTGCTGGTCGTGTTCTTCGTGCTGTCGCTGTTCCTCGGCGTGATCCTGACCAGCCCCATCGGCGGTGCGGACATGCCGGTGGTCATCTCGCTGCTGAACGCGTTCACCGGCCTCGCCGTCGGCTTCGAGGGCTACGTGCTGGGCAACCCGGCCCTTGTCATCGCCGGCATCGTCGTCGGCGCATCCGGCACCCTGCTGACCCAGCTGATGGCCAAGGCCATGAACCGGCCGATCACCAACGTGATCTTCACCCCGATCACCGGCGAGGTCCAGGCCGGCGGTGGCGAGATCGCCGGTTCCATGAAGGAACTCAGCGGCATGGACGCGGCAGCGATGATGCGCTACGCCGAGAAGGTCATCATCATCCCCGGCTACGGCATGGCCGTCGCTGGCGCCCAGCACAAGGTCTGGGAGCTCACCAAGCTCCTCGACGAGGCCGGCGTCACGGTCAAGTTCGCGATCCACCCCGTCGCCGGACGCATGCCAGGGCACATGAACGTCCTGCTGGCAGAGGCCGGCGTGCCCTACGACATGATCTTCGACCTCGAGGAGATCAACGACGAGTTCCCCACCACCGACGTTGCCCTGGTCATCGGCGCCAACGACGTGGTGAACCCTGTGGCACGCACCGACAAGGGCTCGCCCATCTACGGCATGCCGATCCTCGACGCCGATCGGGCACAGAGCTGCATCGTGATCAAGCGCGGCAAGGGCGCCGGGTACTCCGGCATCGAGAACGCCCTGTTCTACGCAGAGAACACCTCGATGCTCTACGGCAGCGCCCAGCAGGCCGTCGCCGACATCATCACCGCGATCAAGACGCTGATCTGACTCCAGGTGAACCGCCGGCGCCAGCAACTGGGGCCGGCGGTTTTCCGCGCGAGGGCACGCCAGCCCGTCTGGCAAGACGCGTCTACACCGATTTGAGCGAGCGGCCACACTGGGACCCCAGATGGCCGACGACCCTGGCGGAGGATGCATGACTGCTGAGCCGATCACCGTGCGCCTGTGCACAGCCGAGGACCTACCCGCTCTACATGCCAAGGAGCCGCACCCCGCGGCCACGATCGCCCAGCGCCACTTCGACAGGCAGGCGGCGGGCGGCTACTTCTTCGCCATCGCCCTTCGCGGCGCCGAACCGCTGGGCACCAGCATCCTCGACTGCGACCCGAAGAACCGGTTGTGCCCGGAGCTGAAGAACCTGTGGGTCTACCCCGAGTCCCGCCGTCAAGGCGCGGCACGGGCGCTCACCCGGTTCCTCGAGGATCAGGCTGCCACCCTGGGGTTCGTCGAGGTCTTCCTGCGCGTGAACCCGGACAACGAGGCGGCCATCCCGATGTACATCGACCTGGAATACACCCCGACCGGCGACCACGCCATGACCCCGTACGAGACCTTGGACGCCACTGGGGCCAGCACGACCTACGAACAGCTGGACGCCGTCTACCGCAAGTCGCTGCTCGTCCGCTGACGCAGGGGGCCTCCGCCGCCTGGCCCTATCCGCCCGGGGCCACCCCGACAGCCGTCACGTCGATAAGGCGTCCGCCACCACTTGCCAGGGTCAGCACGACCCGGTCAGCGGTGCACGCGAAGCTCTCCAGCCGCACCTGGTGCTGCAGCGCGCGCACTGCGAGCATCCCGAGTTCCCCGGTATGGCCGCCCCGCACCAGCAGCACGGTAGCGTCGGCGAAGTTGAGGTTTGCGAACCCGAGTGCACCACCGGCGGTCAGTGACGTCA
>Ga0209745_1001595_pt1 | contig 13368 bp, 11 predicted proteins | sample BarGraNGADG00312_FD_184495 | JGI IMG/M metagenome (GOLD analysis project Ga0209745, IMG submission 184495) | Arctic peat soil microbial communities from Barrow, Alaska - Barrow Graham LP Ref core NGADG0004-312 (SPAdes) (version 2) | ecosystem: Environmental > Terrestrial > Soil > Wetlands > Peat... | reverse complement strand
GTCGAGCAGCTCCGTTGTACGAGAACGGACTTCGCTACGGGAGAGCCCGAAGTAACGGCCATAGATCCAGAGGTTCTCCTGGACCGTCAGCTCTTCGTCGAGGGTGTCCTTCTGGGGGACAACGCCCAACCGTGCCCGGATCTGCGGGCCATGGGTGGCCGGGTCCTGCCCGAACACTCGCAGCTCGCCGCCACTCGCAGGGGACACGCAGCCGACCATCTTCATCGTCGAGGACTTGCCGGCGCCGTTGGGCCCGAGGAATCCGAACGACTCACCCCGCTCCACCGCAAAGTCGATGCCGTCGACGGCGGTGAAGTCACCGAAGTTCTTGGTCAAGCCCCTTGCGTGGAGCATGAGATTGGGGTCCAGATCAGTCACAGGCTGCACGATATCGCGACCGATGGACCGGGACTCAACCCCTTTTCCTGAGGTCCCGCATCTCCTTCGTGTGGTCCCTCAGCTCCTTGCCGAGCCTGCGTTCCAACGGCACGTCCATGTCGACACACAGTGCCAGCCAGGCCTCGCGCGGCTTGACCCCCGCCTCGAGAGCCTGCAGGGGAGTGCGGTTGCCGAGTGCTCCCAGGACGTGATCGCGTGCCAGGGAACGCGCGTAGGCAGCACCGAACTCGTCGTCCATCAGCCGCCAGAAGTCGCTCATCCGCATTCGGGGAGTCTCACACACCAGACCGCCGAACCCCGTGTCCGCGACGGTTGCCCTGGTGATGGCCGTGACCAACGGTGCGACGACTCGTTGAGCAGTCCGTATGCGCGGCACGGCTACCGGCCGACCCAGCCGCACTGGCTCAAGGAGCTCACGATGCATCGACGCCCCACCCGCGCTCGACCGGTACTGATGGCGGGTGGCTTCCTGACCGTCGCCGCCGTGATCGCCAGCACGCTAACCGCCACTGCCGCAGCCACCGGCCCCGTACTGCCCGCCCTGGACGGCGTGAGCCGCTCCACCGACCCGACCCTCGACGTCAGGAAGGTCACGACCGCTGTCGCCCCGAGCGCAGCACAACGCCACGCCGTCGCCGCCCTGCTGACATCGGCCGGCACCGGCTCCCGAGCCACCTGGGACGAACGCTTCGGCACCCCGCGCTCGCTACGCCGTGAAAGCGGGTACCTCACCGGTCCGACGTCCGGCTCCCCGGTCACCGTGGCGCGCGCGTTCCTGGCGGCCAACAGCGCCGCGTTCCGTCTCAACAGCGCCGAGGTCGCCGCGCTGGCCGTCAACCGCGACCACGCGCTTCCGGGCACCAACACCCACGTGGTGACGTTCGTCCAGACCTTCGACGGCCGACCCGCCGTCCGCGGCGGACGCCTCACGGTCTCCGTCACTCCCGACGGCCGCGTGCTGTCGTACGCCGGCGACCCCGTCGGCGGAGGCGGCCTCGGTGGCGCCTACTCGCTCTCGGCATCCGATGCACTGCTCAAGGTGGCCGGCGTCCTGGCACCCGGATCGGGACTCGAGGCGACCCAGACAGGCACCAAGGCCGGGTACTCGGTCTTCGCCCGCAGCACGCTGGCCGGGCCGTCATACGTCAAGGCGGTCGCCTTCCCGACAAAAGACGGCGCCCGCGCGGCATACCGGGTCCAGTTCGTGAAGGCACTCGACGAGGCCTGGGACGTCGTCGTCGACGCCTCCAGCGGTGCGGTGCTGTATCGCGCGTCGCTGGTCGAGCACGAGTCCGACGGCACGGTCTACGAGAACTACCCGGGCGCACCCAAGGGCGGTACGCCGGTGAACCGGTCGTTCGGTCCGACGCCGGAGTCGCCCACGGGTTATGTCGACCCGACCGGCATCCTGGGCACGGGCATCACGACGCTGGGCAACAACGCCAGCACGTACGCGAACTACTCGAACTTCATCGGCCCCGTCGACCAGGGACCGCGACCGGTCTCACCCACCGGATCGTTCAACTACGTCTATACAAACCAATGGGCCGCAACCAAGGGCCAGACCGTCCCACCGTCCTACGTCGAGGATCTGAGTCCTGCGGCCACGAACCTCTTCTACCAGCACAACCGCATCCACGATGAGCTCTACGGATTCGGCTTCACCGAGTCCGCCGGCAACTTCCAGGTCGACAACGCTGGTGGCGGCGGGCAGGGTGGCGACCCGATCCTCGGACTGGTCCACGCCGGTGCGGCGAGCGGTGGCGCACCGACATACACCGGACGCGACAACGCCTACATGCTCACGCTGGACGACGGCATAGCGCCGTGGAGCGGCATGTTCCTCTGGGAGCCGATCGACGACGCCTTCGAGGGTCCCTACAGCGACGGCAACTTCGACGCCAGCGTTATCGAGCACGAATATGCGCACGGCCTGTCGAACCGTTACGTCGCAGGTGGCAGCGCCCTCTCCTCCCAGCAGTCCGGCTCGATGGGTGAGGGCTGGAGCGACTGGTACGCGTTGAACCACCTGTACACCGCCGGCCTGGCCACCACTGCGGTTGTCGGCCAGCACGTCACGGGCAACACGAGCCGTGGCATCCGCAACTGGGACTACGACAAGAACCCCACCACGTTCGGCGACATCGGCTACGACGTCACCGGCCCCGAGGTGCACGCCGACGGCGAGATCTGGACGGCGACGCTGTGGGACCTGCGCAAGGCTCTGGTCGCCAAGTTCGGCGCGACCAAGGGCGCTGATGTCGCAGCGCGTCTGGTGACGGACGGCATGCCGCTCACGGCGCCCGACCCGTCGTTCCTGGACGCCCGCGACGGCATCCTGGCCGCGGACGTCGACCGCAACCACGGCGACAACACCGACCTGATCTGGACCGTGTTCGCCAAGCGCGGCGCAGGTGCCTCGGCGATCTCCCACACCGGCGACGACATCGACCCGACGCCGGCGTTCGACAATGGCGCAGCCAGCCGCAACGGCCTGCTCTCGCTCAAGGTCGTCAACGCCTCAACCGGCGCAGCAGTTGCCAACGCCAAGGTCATCATCGGCCGCTTCGAGGCCAGGGTGACGCCCCTCGCGCGCACCAGCAGCACCGGCGGCGCCGGCGCCCGGATGGTCGCGGGAAGCTACCCGGTGACCATCCAGGCTCCCGGCTTCGGCGTGCAGACGTTCGAGCAGGTGCCGGTCACGGCGGGCGCGACGACGTCACGGACGCTGCGACTGGCGCCGAACCTGGCTTCGTTGTCATCGGGCGCGACCGTCGTATCCGCGTCCAGCCAGGACACCGGGCTGCCGGCGAGCTTCGCCTTCGACGACACCGCCGCCAGCGTGTGGCGCACCGCGGATGCGGCCACGACGTACAACGCCGGTCCTGACCAGCGGGCCACCATCAAGCTCGCCAAACCGTCCACCATCGAAAGGGTCCAGGTCAGCGCCTACCCGGCGGTCGGCGGCGGCAGGTTCAACACCATCAAGGACTTCACGGTGCAGGTCAGCGACGACGGTGTGTTGTGGAAGACGGTGAAGACCGGTGCCTTCGGCTACCAGGCGCCCCGCCCCACGGCTCCCGACCTGAACTACCACACCTTCACTCTGGCCAGCCCGGTCAAGGCGAGCTACCTGCGGTTCTTCGTGGACTCGGTTCTGGGCAACACGTCCAAGGCCGCGCAGGTCGCTGAGGTGCAGGCGTTCGGATCCGCGGGCGCAATCACCCCGACCGCCCCGCCGGCCGACGCACCGTTCACCGACTCGGGCACGATCGCCACCGGCAACCCGGCCGCGGGCGACCCCAGCGGACTGGCCAACGTCTTCGGAGTGACTGGCACAGAGTTCACCAGCACCTGCACGTTGCCGGTGGGAAGCCAAGGCGCGGACGCGTGGGTCACTGAGCTGCCGGCCGGGTTTGGTGACGGCCAGCACACGGTGACCGCGACGGGTGGGGAGACGCCGGCGGGTCACGACCTCGACCTGTACTTCCTCGGCAGCGACTGCTCGCTCAAGGGCAGCGCGGCCACCGCGGCGGCGGACGAGTCAGCGGTCATCCCGGGCGGGACGACATACGTACTGACCCAGCTCTACACCGGCGCGAACGTCCCGGTCACGATCAAGGCGGTCGACGCCGGCTGATCACCAGCACGACGAGAGCGGCCGGTCCCCTTTTGGGGCCGGCCGCTCTTTGCTACTCGTGAAGTCGCAAAGATCGTTGCTCCGAGGGCCTCGAGACAGCGTTCTGTGCGACTTCACGAGCCGATGCGCCAAGGCTGCGACCAACAGTGCAACGAGAACGCCGGGTACGCCGCGCATGCGTCAGGCCCGCTGCATCCCTCCCTGCAGCGGGCCTGACAGCATTCAGGACAACGGTGCCGCTAGAAGGCCTCGACCTTGGAGACCAGCCAGCGACCGTCGACCCGCGACATGGTGAGGATGACGCGGTTCTGGTCGATCTGCGGACGTTCCAGCTTGGCCGAGGTCGTCGTCTGGTCGACGAACGCGAGGATCTTGACACTGACATGGCCGTCCAGATCGGGGGTGCTCATCACCGACACCTCGCTGGCCTTGGCCAGGACCACGGCCTGGTTCTGGAGTGCGAGTGGCCTGAGCCTGATGGTGGCCGCCTGGATGAACTCATTCCTGAAGCTCCCGGTCAGCAGTGCGCTGACCTCGGTGGTGTGCCGATCGAAGTTCTTGTAGTCGTAGGCGAGCATCTTCTCGACGATCGCGCCCGCGGATGAGGCAGCGGCCGCTTGGTTGCCGGCCAGGGTGCGACGGTCCTCCGCTGCGCTCCACAGAGCCAATGAGGTGGCCATCGCGGTCGTGGCCAGCAGCAGGGCGGAGCCGGCGACCAGCCAGCTCGGGCGGCGCCCAGATGTCGCTGCACGCTGGGTGGTCAGAGCTTCGATGATGGGAGCTTCGGTGATGGGCCGCTCTTGGCGGATGGCCGTGTGTGGATCGCGGATCGCGGCGGTGGGTGCGCTCGTGACGGCGACCGGCTCGAGGGCAACCGCACGCGGTCGCGCACGCTCCCCTGCCACTCGGCGGCGCGACGTATCTCGGTTAACCGACGAAGACAAGGTTGACCACCTTCCAGGGTGTGTTGGTATCGGAGGTCCGCTGCAGGTCCAGACGCAGCCGGTAGGTCTTGTCGACGGCCTGTGGGGTCGCTGTGTTGGACGTGGGTGCCACCACGCCAACGATGACCTCGGCCGAGTCCCCGTCAGAGGAGACGAGCCCCGCCTCAGCCTGCTTGACCGATGAGACCGCGTGGTTGGCCACCATGACCTTCTTCAGGTCGACCAGCTTTGCTGCGTAGTCGGCACGGAAGGAGCCCGAAGCGCCGCTCAGCACCTGTGCGCTGTAGGAGTCGAACTTCCGGTAGTCCATGGTCACGAAGTTGACAGCGAGCTGCCGGCCGGCCGCCAGTGCCGCCGCGCCCTGGTCAGCGCGATCGGCTTCGGCGTAGTAGGCCCGGGACCTGGTCACACCGATCCCGGCAGCCGCGAACAGCAGCAGGGCAGCCATCGACAACGCCACGGTGGGCGTCATCCGGGCTGTGAGAGGACTGGTCCTCACTCTCATCACCAGACGTTTCATCGAGCTGTCTCTCATTGGGCCGCTCCTGTCATGAGCCAGATCCACTGGTCGGTTCCGGTCGCGCCCTCGGGCGCGGTGGGCATGGAGATCAAGGGCTGGGAGCTCAGGCCGTCATTGGTGGCCAGGTTGCCCAACGGGACCGGTGTCCCTGACATCGCCAGTGGGTATGACGAACCGGCACCCGCCGCGGCGCTGGGCGCGTTCTGGACACCTCGGACCGCAGACAACGACCCACGCGGGAGCGTGCAGCGGGCGTTGGTGTTCAGTGGCGGCAGGTTCTTCGTCTGGTCCGGACCGATCCGCTGCGTACCGCCGTAGCCAGCCGTGCAGGCCGCCGGGTCGTCGGCGTTGAGCACCAGGCCGAAGTGTGCTGTGCCGTCACCAGGAACCACGGTGTAGCCGCCGGCCACGACATCGGGATAGGTGACCATCAGCTGCTCGATCCCGTTGATGTGAGCGGTGGTCACCTGGCCGATCGTGATGAAGTTCGTCAACAGGGTGGCCAGCGAACCCTGGTTGTCCTTGATCAGGCCATCGAGCTCCCTGGACGCGACCACTCCCCTGTCCAGGACCAGCCGCAGGTCGGCATCGCTGCGCTGGAGGGTCTCGGAGAGATCCGCGAAGCTCTTGGAGAAGTCCTTGATGTTGCCCGATGTCGCCTGCTGGGTGTCCAGGACGATCTTGCCGTCGTCGATCAGCTTGATCGTCTGCGGCAGTGCTTCGGTGGCCGCCCTGGTCAAGGCGTCGCCGGAGTCCAGCAGACGTTGCAGGTCGGCGCCCCCGTTGGCGAAGGCATTGCCGAGCTCGTCGACCACGATGCCCAGCTGCCTGCGGTCCACCGACCGCACCGTCTTGTCGACGTGCAGCAGGAGACTGTCGATGCGCACCGGAGAACGCGTGTCGACGCGCGACACGACGGAGCCGGGCGTCAGCATCGGTCCACGGGCCGTCCTGGGCTGGAAGTCGATGTACTGCTCACCGACTGCAGAACGATTCTCGACGACCGCAATCGTGTTCCTGGGGATCTGGATACCGCGATTGAACCGCACCTGCACCAGGACGCCGTCCTTCTTCAGCTGCAATGCCTCGACCCTGCCGACGGTCACGCCGCGATAGGTCGCCTCAGAGCCCTTGAAGATGCCACCGGAGTCGGCGAAGTCGGCCGAGACGAGGTAGGTGCCGCCCATGAGCCTGTCCGTCAGCCCGACGAACCGGGCCGACAGGATCGAGACCGTCACGACGGTGATCAGGGCGAACACCAGAAGCTGGACCTTGGTCGCGCGCCGGATCATGCGCTGCCCCCGGTCTGCATGAGCGACATCCACGAGGAGTCACCGGACTGCCAGGCCTGCGAGGACCATCGACCGCCCTGGCCGCCGAGCCCGAGGCAGATGATCGTGGCGCACGGTGACGTGGTCGCGCTCGGACCGCTCGGCGACTGCAGGGGGGCGGTCGGGCTCGACGGCAACGGCAGGGTCGGCAACGACGGCAACGGCGGCAACGGCGGCAGGGTCGGCAACGGCAGGGTCGGGACGGTGGGAAGCCCTGGGACAGGCACCGATGGCGCAGGAGACCCGAGGTTTCCACCCAGAGTGCTCAGGTTCAGATCTGCCGTGGCGTACAGGTTGGTGTAGTCGCCACGGATGGTGTTGGTCGCCTCGTCCGGGAACGGATAGGTGAGCAACAGCTGGAAGGACTTGGGGAGGGCGTCTCCAGCGCGGGCCAGCTGGCCCAGGATCGGAGTGAGGGCCTGGAGGTTGGCCACCGTGTCCGCTTTGCTGGCCGTGATGACCCTGGTCCCCACCGCGCCGAGGTTGCTCAACGCGGTCAGCATCTCGGTCAGCTGCTTTCGCTGGTCGGCCAGCACCTTCAAGCCCGTGGGCAGAGCCTCCAACGCTGCGGCCAGGTCGCCCCGGCGCGCGGCGATCTTGGCGGACAGGGCATCGATGCCATCAATCGCGCGAACTATCTCTGCCTTCTGCTTGTCCAGGCCGGCGACGAAGGTGTCCAGCTGGACGATCAGGTCGCGGATCTGGGTCTCGTTGCCGCCCAACGCATCGGAGAGCTCAGACTGGATGACCTTGAGCTGCGCGACGCCACCACCATTGAGCAGCAACGACAACGCGCTGAGGACTTCCTCGACCTCGGTGTTGCGTCCGGTGTGGGCCAAGGGGATGTTGTCGCCGTTGCCGAGGGCACCCACCGGCGCGATGCCGGCCGGCCGGCTGAGCTGGACGTACTTCTCTCCCAGCAACGACGTCTGCTTCAGCTCGGCGATCGCGTTGTCGGGCAGCTTGACCGAGTTCGGCAGGCGCACCGTGACGCGGGCCGTCCAGCCGTTCAGCTCGATCTTCTCGACAGTGCCCACGGTCACCTGGTCGACCTTGACCGATGACTGGGGCACCAGATCGAGGACGTCGGCGAACTCCGCGGTTACGCGATAGACGTCACTGCCACCGGCCGCGCCGCCGGGGAGGGGCAGGTCATAGGCACCCTGGCACCCCGTCAGCGCCATCGTCAGGACGATGGCGACCATCGCTGACCTGGCCGACACGGCGGACCTGGCGCGACGCGGCATACCCGTGGGGCGGTTCATGGGGTTGCTCCCATGAGCGTCTGGATGCCCTTGCACAGGTCGGTGTTGCCCGAGCCCGTTGGACCGTTGATCAGGGCGCAGAGCAACAAGGCCGGGTCATGGAGCTGCTCGGCGTTGTTGCGCGTGTCCAGCGTGCCGCTGGCCGGGTTGTACGCGTTCTGCAGGTTGCTGATTGCGACGGGGGCATTGATGAGGGACTCGGCCAGGGCGTCGCGCTGCCTGGCGATCGTGGTCGTCACGCTGGTGAGCTGGTCGACGTTCGCCTTGAGAACGGCCCTGTTGTCGTGCACGAACGTCGACGTCTCGTTCAGCGCGATCGCCAGGTTCTTCAGCGCGTCTGCGAGATCGCCCCGTTCGCCGGCCAGCTGGTCGGAGACGCTGGCCAGGTCGGCGTTGAGCCGGCGCACCTGGGTGTCGTTCGTGGCCAGGGTGGCGGTGAACGACTGCAGGTTCTTGACCGTGGCGAACAGGTCGTTCTTGCCGCCGGACAGGGTCTGCAGAGCCAACGACAGGTCGCGGTTGGTGTCGTGGATCGCGGTGCCCTGACCTTCCAGGTTCCTGGCACCGGTGTCGAGCAGTCGGGACAGTGCACCGTCCTTGTTCGCCCCTTCAGGACCAAGGGCAACCATCAGGTCGTCCATGCTCTGGGAGATCCGGTCCAGCTCGACCGGGACCGCGGTGCGGTCCAGGGCAATGGTCGCCCCCATGCTCATGACAGGCCCTGAGGTGTATGCCGGGAACAGCTGCACGTAGCGATCGCTGACCAGGGATGGGGCAACGACCGCAGCCTTGGCCGCGGCCGGAACCTTGATCGCGGCGTCGTACTCGAGCTCCACCGCGACCTGGTCGCCCTTGGGCGTCACCGAGATGACGGTTCCGATCGGAACGCCGAGGACCCTGACATCGGATCCGGGGTAGAGACCCACGGCGCGCGAGAACATCCCGGTGATGCGCACCTTCTCCTGACGTGGCCAAAGGACGAACGCAGCGACAACCAGCGCCGCCACGAGGGCCGAGGCAACAACCTTGTTGATCCTCATGGCTTGAGCACCCCCACCGGGACCGTCAGGTTGGAGACGTAGGTGTCGAACCAGCGTCCGGTGCCGAGCGTGTTGGCGTAGACGCGGGTGAACGGCGCCAGTCGTGCGATCGTCTTGTCGAGGTCCTGCTCGTGCTTGGTCAGAACGGCGAGGACTGTGGTCAGCTGATCGAGAGCCGGCTTCAACGCGGCGCGGTTGTCCTGCACCAGGCCGGTCAGCTGGATGGCCAGCTTCGACGTGTTGGTGAACAGGGCGTGGATCGCCTCTCGTCGGGCTGCCAGCTCGACGAGCAACAGGTCTGCGTCCTTGATGAGCTTGGCCGTCGTGTCGTTTCGGGAGGAGACCGTGGTGCTCACACCGTTCGCTCGGGCCAACAGCGTGCGCAGCTCCTCATCGCGAGAGGCGATGGTCCTCGAGAGACGCGACAGTCCGCTCAACGCCGACTTGACGTGCTCGGGGCTGTCCCGGAACTCCGTGGCCATCACATCCAGTGACTGAGCCAGCTGCCCCGTGTCGATCCGCTCTGTCGTGGTCGTCAGGTCCGAGAATGCGTTGACGATGTCGTAGGACGAGACTGTGCGCCCGAGCGGGATCTCGGAGTCCGTCGGCAGCTGCCCTGCACCCTTCGGCTCGAGCGCAACGTACTTCTGGCCCAGCAGGGTCTTCATCCGGATCGATGCACCGGTCTGCGGACCGAACGCGGCGTCAGCGTTGATGCTGAAGTCGACCCTCACGTGCGAGCCCTCGAGCTCGATCCCGGTCACCTTGCCGACCCTGACCCCGGCGATGCGAACATCGTCGTCCTTGCGGATGCCACCGGCCTCGGTGAAGGCGGCGTGGTACTCGTCCCCGCTGCCGATCAGCGGGAGATCCTGGGCGTTGAACGCGCCGAACAGCAGCAAACCGATCAGGCCGAGGCCTATCGCACCGATCGGGAGCGGGTTTTGTTCGCGGAAGGGAATCACGAGCACCTCGCCGACGTCACGGCATACGACGGTGACGTGGTTGCGCCATCGGGCAGGACCACCGTGCCGTTGAAGCGGCACAGGTAGAAGTTGAACCAGGAGCCGTACGTCGCGGTGCGGGTCAACGTCTCGAGCTTGCCCGGGCTCGTCGCGAGGAACTTCTCGAAGGCCGCGGTGTTGGACGGCTTGTTCAGCAGGGTGGTCAGCAACCCGAGGTTGGCCACGTCGGCCTTGATCCCGGGGCGGCCGTTCGCGAGCAGGTCTGCGGTCTGCCCGGCCACGTTGTTGATGTTGGTCAGCGACGTGCCGATGGCGGTGCGGTCGCCGGCCAGGCCGGAGACGAACCGCTGGAGCTGGTCCAGCAGGTCCCCCAGAGCCTTGTCGTGGGCGTCAACGGTCCCGAGCACGGCGTTGAGGTTCGTGATGGTGCGACCAATGACCTGGTCGCGATCGGCAAGGGTCGAGGTGAGGGAGGCGGTGCGGGTCAGCAACGAGTTGATGTTGCCGCCCTCGCCCTGCAGGACAGAGATGATCTCGGCGGAGAGATCGTTGACGTCCTTGGGCGAGAGCGCCGCGAACAGGGGCTTGAACCCGTTGAACAGTACGGTGAGGTCGAGTGCGGACCGGGTGTGATCCCTCGCCAACGTGTCGCCGTCGCGCAACGGGGTGGCCGGGCCCGGTCCCTGGCTCAGGGCGAGGTATCGCTCGCCGACCAGGTTGCGGTACTTGATCGTGGCGATGGTGCCACGGGTCAGCACACTGCTTCTGGCTGCGCGGAAGTCCACGATGGCGCTGGTGCGGTCCTTGTCGATGCCGATCTTGGTGATCTCTCCGACCCGGACCCCGGCGATGCGAACGTCCTGCCCCGTCGCCAACCCGGTGACGTCGCTGAAGACCGCCGTATAGGTGGAGCGATCACCGAAGGAGATGTTGGCGATGGTGGCCGCCAGCGTTCCGAAGGTGACGAGCGTGACGAGGGCGAAGATGATCAGCTTGATCAGGCTCGCTGTGGTCTTCACGACTGGCTCACCGCCATTCCGCGAAGGACGGGACCTGCCAACAAGGTGGTGATGGCGGAGGGACTGGCATCGGCGTCGCCCTGCGCGAACAACCTTGCAATCACTTGCTGTTCGCCAGAGCTGCCGGCCAGACCGGAGTCGATGCCGGGGAAGGCACTGTACGACTGGTTGCCGAAGCCGTTGGTGCCGTCGGCGAACTTCATCCCGGGCCTTGGGTTCGCCTGGGTGTAGCCAGGGTTGGGCAGGCCCATGCAGGACGGGCCCCGGTGCTCACCCCAGACCGGTTCCTCCCCCGGTTTGAAGGGCGCGCGCGGTTTAACCACCTCGAGGGTGATGTGGAAGGTGTGGTTGCTGAACATCTGGGTCGCCCGAGGGATCCAGTCTGCCAATCCGGTTGCAAAGCAAGGGTATTCCGGTGCATAGCGGGCAGCGAGCGCCAGTGTGGGTCTCTGTACGCGCCCGACCTGGATGATCCGATCGCCGTTGGCGTTCAGGAACTCCGTCGCGGTGTTGGCGAATCCCGCTGTCCCGGCGAGGAACCCGGCCAGGGCGTCCTGCTTCTCCGCGATCGTCGCATTGGTCGTGGTCAGGGACTTCAGCATCCGCAGGAGGTCCGGCGCGGCGGCTGCGTAGGTCGAGGCCAGGTCGGCCAGCCCACTGATGTCAGCCTGGATGGTCGGCATCTTCGGGTTGATGGCGGCGAAGTACGTGTCGGCCAGGACGAGGTTCTCGCCGAGCTGGGTGCCGCGGCCGTCAAGCGCAGTGGCCAACGCGTTCAGGGTGGCTGCGAGCTTCTCGGGCTTGACCGTACGAAGAAGGGGAAGCAGGTCGTCGAAGACCTGTTCGAGCTCGATCGCCACCTTGGTGCGGTCCTGGCTGATGGTGTCGCCCTCCACGATGGTCTTGGGCGAAGGGTCCGAAGGGATGACCAGATCGACATAGCGCTCACCGAACAGGGTCTTGGGCAGGATCCGGGCCGACACGTTCACCGGGATGTTGGCCACCTGGTCGGGCTGCAACGCCATCACGATGCTCGCTCCGCTGCCGGTGCTCGTGATGGACCGGACCTCGCCGACGATGAGCCCGCGGATCTTGACGTCGGAGCTGTTCTGGAGCTGGTTGCCGATCCGTTCAGCCATCAGGGTGACCTTCACGACCGGGGTGAACCTCTTCTGGAAGGTCGCGACGGCCAAGCCGACGAGGACCACGAGCGTGAGCAGGAACGCCACGCCGTAGGCCTGGTTGCTGATGCGGGAGAGGACACCGCGGCTGGGGCCGATCATGCGCTAACCCGCGATCCGGACCGTTGTGGTGGCGCCCCAGACCGCCAGGCTGAAGAAGAAGTCGACGATGTTGATGGCCACGATCGAGGTGCGGACCGCCCTACCGACGGCCACCCCCACGCCGGCCGGACCGCCGGAAGCCGTGTAGCCGTAGTAGCAGTGGATCAAGATGATGACGACGGCGAAGACCATGACCTTGACGAACGACCAGAAGATGTCGATGGGCGGCAGAAACAGGTGGAAGTAGTGGTCGTACGTCCCCTTGGACTGCCCGAAGTAGCTCGTCGTGATGAACCGGGTGGCTGCGTAGGAGGACAACAGACCCAGGACGTAGAGCGGCATGGCCGCGACGAATCCCGCGATCATCCGGGTGGTCACCAGGAACGGAAGGCTCGGAATACCCATGACCTCAAGGGCGTCCACCTCCTCGCTGATCCGCATGGCACCCAGCTGAGCCGTGAAGCCGCAACCCACGGTGGCCGCCAGAGCCAGGCCGGCGACCAACGGAGCGATCTCACGGGTGTTGAGGTACGCGGAGATGAAGCCCGTGAAGGCACCTGTGCCCAGCTGGTTGAGTGATGAGTAGCCCTGCAACCCGACCTCGGTGCCCGTGAAGAAGGCCAGGAAGGCGATGACCCCGACGGTGCCGCCGACCACGGAGAGGGCACCGGTGCCCAGGCTCACCTCGGCCAGCAGACGGATGACCTCTTTCTTGTATCGGCGCAGCGTTCGCCCACTCCAGGCGAGGGAGCGCACATAGAAACGCAGCTGACCGCCGAGGTCGTCGAGGGCTGTGACGGGTCGACCGGCCAGTTTCTGGAGGCGGGTTGACTTGCGATGGGCCGTCTTGAGCTGGGTCATATCTTTCCTGGAACAACTTGGAAGTACACGGCTGTGGCCACGAAGTTGACGACGAACAGCAACATGAAGGTGATCACCACGCTCTGGTTGACGGCATCGCC
>Ga0209745_1001591_pt1 | contig 13385 bp, 14 predicted proteins | sample BarGraNGADG00312_FD_184495 | JGI IMG/M metagenome (GOLD analysis project Ga0209745, IMG submission 184495) | Arctic peat soil microbial communities from Barrow, Alaska - Barrow Graham LP Ref core NGADG0004-312 (SPAdes) (version 2) | ecosystem: Environmental > Terrestrial > Soil > Wetlands > Peat... | reverse complement strand
CGAGCGGCTGCGCAAGGAGGTCAAGAAACGGCCGAGCGAGAAGGACGGCGCCGGACCGGAGATAGCGATCGCCCGCGAGGAGGAGCGCTCCGGAATCAAGCTCGTCGTGGCGGAGGTGAAGGGCGTCGACGCCGAGGGGCTGCTTGCCGTCTCCGATCAGCTCAAGAACAAGAACGCGCCGGCCGCCGTGGTTGTCGGCGCGGTCGAGGACGGGCGCGTGCATCTGGTCTGCAACTTCGACAAGACACTCGAGCAGCGCGGGCTCGACGCCGTTCAGGTGGTTCGAGCCGCCGCGGCTCTGGTCGGCGGCGGCGGCGGTGGTAGAGCGGGCATGGCTCGTGCCGGCGGCAAGGATCCCGGGAAGCTGCCCGAGGCGCTCGAACTGGCTGCCGAAGCGATCCTGAGCGCGCTCTGAGCGCCGGGCGTCGAATCGGCGAGGCGGGCCCGCGGATAGAATCGCCTGCGGTGAAGGTGCTTGCGCTCGATTACGGATCGGCCAGGACGGGCGTTGCCGTCTCTGACCCGAGCGGCGTGATCGCCCGCCCGCTCACCGTCGTGGAGCGGGTCGGGACGAAGGCCGGGAGCGAGCGCCTACTCGCCCTGATCGCCGAGGAGCAGCCCGAGCAGATCGTCGTTGGCCTGCCGCTGACCCTGCGCGGCGAGCGCGGCGAGCAGGCCCGCGAGACCGAGGCCTTCGCCCGGCGCCTGCGGGAGAGCGTGGCCGTCCCGATCGAGCTGTTCGACGAGCGTCTCACCACCGTCCTGGCCGCCCGGACTCCGTCGGAGGCGCCCGAGGACGCGCGCGCCGCCGCCCATCTACTGGAAAGCTTTCTCACATGGTCGACCAGCCGCGAAAACTGAGCCTGCCGCCCGGCTACAGGCCGCCGCGGCGCGGACCGAACCGCGGGCGGATCTACCGCCGGCGGCTGGCCGCAGTGCTGGTGCTGGGCGCGGCGATCGGAGTGCTCTACCTCGTCGTCAACGTCGCGCTTGATCGCGGCAAGCACAGCAGCCCGGCCACGACGGCTGCTGTCAAGCCGTTCAAGATCATCTTCCCCGAGGGTTTCACACGCCGGGACATGGCCGCGCGCATCGCCTCGGTCGATCAGATCGCGCACAAAGAACGCGGCGTAACGCCGGCTCTCTCGGAGACCAAGTACATGAGGTTGACGCGGAGCTCGCAGCTGCCGGCGCAGTTCGCGGGCGACCGCAAGGCGCGGACGCTGGAGGGCTTCCTCTTCCCGGCCACCTACGATTTCCTCCGCTCGACCTCGACCAAGCAGCTCGTGGCCGACCAGCTGGTCGCCTTCCGCGCCGCCTGGAAGAAGCTCGATCTCAAGTATGCGCACTCCAAGAACCTGACCGCTTACGACGTGCTGACCATCGCCTCGATGATCGAGAAGGAGGCCTTCTCGCCCGCCGAGCGTGCGAAAGTGTCGGGCGTGATCTACAACCGACTGCACGTTCAGATGACGCTCGGGATCGACGCCACGCTGCGCTACGGGCTCCAGCTCAAGCCGACCCAGTCGCTTTCGCCCTTCCTGAACAGTCCCAACCGCTACAACACGCGCCGCTACCGCGGGCTGCCGCCGACGCCGATCGCCAATCCCGGGCTGGCCTCGATGCAGGCCGCCGCCCATCCCGACCGGCGCCATCGCTATCTCTACTACCTGCGCAAGCCCGGTACACAGCAGCACTATTTCACCGCGAGTTACGACGACTTCGTCGCCCACGAGCGCACCTGGGGGTACATAAAGTGATAGCCGGCACGACCCGCACGGTTGGATTGATCGGGGATCCGGTGGCGCACTCGCTCTCGCCACGGATGCAGAACGCGGCCTTCGCGGCTGCCGGCCTCGACTGGGTCTACGTGCCGCTGCATGTGCAGCCGGCGGCGCTCGCTTCCGCGCTGCGCGGACTGGCCGCGCTCGGCTTTTCCGGGGCTAACGTGACGATTCCGCACAAGCTCGCGGCCTGCGAGATCTGCGACGAGCTGTCACAGGTGGCGACCCGCGGCGGCTCGGTCAACACCGTCATCGTGCGCGAGGACGGAACTCTGTTCGGCACCTCGACCGACGGCTTCGCCGTCACCAGTTCGGTCGAGCCCGAAGGGGCCGACGTGCTCCTGCTCGGGGCGGGCGGCGCGGGCCAGGCGCTCGCCGCAGCCTTCGTCGATGCGGGAATCGCCTCGCTTTCCATCTCCAGCGCCGAGCGCGCCGAGGAGCTGGCGGACTTCGTGCGCGCGCTCGAGCCGGGGCTTGATGTGCGTGTGCTCGACTGGCCGCCGAGCGCCGAGGAGGCGAAGATCGTCGTCAACGCGACACCGATCAAGGACGAGCTGCCCGTGCCGCCGCGGGCCGGTCAGCAGGTCGTCGATCTCGCCTACAAGCCGGACGGGTCGCCCACGGCATTGATAGCGGCGGCGCGCCGGGAGGGCTGCCCGGTAGTGGTCGACGGGCTCGAGGTGCTGGTGCGCCAGGGCGCCGCCTCCTTCGAGCACTGGACGGGCGTCGAGGCGCCGATCGACGTCATGCGCTCCGCCATTCGCCCCGAGAAGCCTTTCCGGATGGAGCGGCGCAGTCCTGGCGAGATCGGCTTCTAGCCAATAGATTGGAGACATGACACTTTCGCTCTCGAGTGCAGGGGAATCGCACGGGCCGGCGCTCGTTGCGATCCTGAGCGGCCTGCCGGCCGGGCTGGAGCTCGAGCGCGAACAGATCGAGACCGATCTCGGCCGTCGCCAGCAGGGCTACGGCCGCTCGCCCAGGCAGCAGATCGAGCGCGACGAGATCGAGGTGCTGGCCGGGCTTCGTCAGGGCAAGACGCTCGGCACGCCGCTCGCGCTCGTCGTTCGTAACCGCGACCACTCGCACTGGACCTGGGGGATGAATCCCTGGCCGCCCGAGGGCGAGCCGGAGGGGAAGGGCACCAAGCCGGTGACGCTTCCGCGGCCAGGTCATGCCGATCTCTCCGGTCTGCTCAAGCACGATTTCGACGACGTGCGAAACGTGCTCGAACGTGCCAGCGCCCGGCACACGGCCGTCTTCGTCGCGGCGGGCTCGGTGGCCAAGCAGCTCCTACGCACGATCGGGGTCGAGGTAGCCGGCAGCGTGCTCGAGATCGGCGGCGAGGCCGGCGAGAAGGCCGAGCACGCGGCGATCGACAAGGCGAAAAAGGACAGGGACACGCTCGGCGGCATCGTCGAGGTGCGCGCGACCGGGGTTCCGCCCGGGCTCGGTTCCTACGCCGACAAGGGCGAGCGCCTCGACGGGCGGCTGGCTCAGGCGCTGATGGGCATTCAGGCCGTCAAGGGAGTGGAGATGGGCGAGGGCTTCGCGCTGGCGCGACTGCTCGGCTCTCAGGCCCACGACGAGATCTTCCGCGACGAGCGCGGCTATTACCGGGAGACCAATCGAGCCGGCGGCGTCGAGGGTGGAGTGACTAACGGCGAGGTGGTCGTCGTCCGCGCCGCGATGAAGCCGATCCCGACGCTGATGAAGCCGCTCCGCTCGGTCGACATCGCCAGCGGCGAGCCGGCCGAGGCACTGGTCGAGCGCTCCGACACCACGGCCGTCGAGGCGCTGTCCGTGGTGGCCGAGGCCGCCATTGCCTTCGAGCTGGCGAAGGCGGCGAAGGAGAAGTTCGGCGGCGACTCGATCGGCGATTTCATCGCCGCGCATCGCGCCTACGTCGAGCGGATCGACTGGTCGCCGAGGTAGCAATGCCCGCTCCAGCAGACGGCCTGAGTGCCCGGCACAAACTCGGCACAAACTCGGCACATTCCGGTGTGTCTCGCCTCACTACCCTTTACCGGCGCCTCAACGCGGTGCCAGGCATCGCGGCGGGCGTCCCTACCCCGAGAAGCTCGGAGCCGAGATGAAGCCGGCGACCTCGGGGCCGACCAACGCGCTCGATCGTCACATCGCCCTCGCGGGCTTCATGGGCGCCGGCAAGACGACGCTCGGCTCCGATCTGGCGCTCGCGCTCGGGCGCGACTTCATAGACGTCGACGCCGAGATCGAACGGGATGCGGGGACGTCGATCTCCGAGATCTTCGCCAGCAAAGGCGAGAGCGAGTTTCGGTTGCTCGAGGAGCGCCGCATTGGCGCTGCGCTTGCGGCCCACGAGCCGGCGGTGATCGCGCTCGGCGGCGGCGCACTCGGTGCGGAGGCAACGAGAATCGCCCTCCGGGAGCGCGCCTTCACGATCCTGGTCGAGGTGGATGTGGGCAAGGCCTGGCGCCGCGTTGGCACGTCTGCCACCCGGCCGCTCGCGAGCGACGAGGCGACCTTCCGCAAGCTCTTCGCCGAGCGCCTGCCCGTCTACCGCGACTGCGCGGATGCCGCCTGCTCCGATCTGGACGGGGCGATCCTCGCCGCCGGCGGAGTCGAGGTCGCCGCCGGCGCGCTTGCCCGCCTTGGTGAGCTGGTGCCGAAGCAGGGCAACATCTCCCTGGTCAGCGACGAGAACGTCGCCGGCCTCTACCTCGCCGCGGCGACGCAGGCGCTCGGGGAGAGGCTCGTCTCGACGCACGTGCTTCCCCCGGGCGAGGAGGCCAAGACCTTCGCCAGCTTCCAGCGCCTGCTCGAGCAGCTGCCGCTCGAGCGAGGCGACCTGATCGTCGCCTTGGGCGGCGGCTGCGTCACCGACGTCGCGGGCTTCGCCGCGGCCACCTACATGCGCGGCATCGCCTGGGTCTCCGTTCCAACCTCGCTGGTCGGCCAGGTGGACGCGGGCACCGGCGGCAAGACCGGAATCAACATCGCGAGCGGCAAGAACCTGGTCGGCGCCTTCCACTGGCCGGCGCGCACCGTGATCGATCCCGACCTGCTCGCGACTCTGCCCGAGAAGGAGCGGCGCGAGGGCATGGCCGAGCTGGTCAAGCACGGCGTACTGCTGGGAGAGAAGGTCTGGGAGCTGCCGGACGCCGAGATGGTGCGCCGGTCGGCCGCCTACAAGCTCCGCGTCGTCCTGCGCGACCCGCACGAGCACGGAGTTCGCGCGACGCTGAACCTGGGCCACACCTTTGCGCACGCGCTCGAGACGGCCGGCGCCTACGGCAGCCCGACCCACGGCGAGGCGGTCGCGCTCGGACTGGTTGCGGCACTCAGGCTTTCGATCGAGCACTACGGGCTCGACCCGTCCTGGCTCGCGGCGGTGGAAGAGCAGCTCGAGCCGCGCCCGGTCGCCGTCGATCGCGACCTGGCCTGGACCGCCCTCTTCCGCGACAAGAAGGTCGCCGGCGGAACGCCCAAGTTCGTGCTCGTCGAGGCGCCCGGAAAGCCGGTCTGGGGCGTCGAGCTCGACGAGGACGAGGCGCGGCGAGCGCTGAACGAGTTGATCGCAGGCTCATAATCCGAATCGATACTCCACCTTTTCCGATACGACTGGCAATCGAACTGCTTGAAGATTCGGGACATTTCTTAGCCGGCGAACGCTAACCTCCCCACATGCGCATTCTCGTCCTGCACGGAGTCAATCTCGACACGCTCGGTCGCCGCGACCCCGTTCACTACGGTGTGCTCACTCTGCCCGAGCTGGAGGGCAGGATCCGGGAGTGGGGCGAGGCGCTCGGGCTGGAGGTCGATTGCCGCCAGACCAACTTCGAGGGCCAGTACGTCGAGTGGTTGCACGAGGCGCTGGACGGCGCCGACGGCGTGATCGTCAACCCGGGCGCCTGGACTCATTACTCGTACGCGATCCGCGACGCGCTCGAGTTGCTGGAAGTGCCGGTGGTCGAGGTGCACCTCTCGAATATCGACGCGCGGGAGGAGTGGCGGCGCGTCTCGGTCGTGCGCGAAGTGGCGGCGAAGACGGTCATGGGCAAGGGGCCGGACGGCTACCGCGAGGCGCTGGAGTTCTTGGCCGGGAAATGAACCGCCTCGAGCGCCTGCAGGCCGAGCTGGAGCGGCCGCTGCTCGTTACGAGCGCGGCGAACGTGCGCTACCTGAGCGGCTTTCGCAGCTCGAACGCGGCGCTGCTGGTCGAACCGAATCGAACCCGTCTCTGCACCGATTCGCGCTATACCGCCGCGGCGCGCCTCGTCCAGGGGGTCGAGGTCGTCGAGATCGGGCGCGACCTCTTCGCCGGCCTGGCCGAGTTACTCGAGGGAGAGGTTGCCTTCGAGGCCGAGGCGGTGACGGTCGCCGCGTTCGAGAAGCTTCGTTCGGGCGGCGCAGCGCTGGTTGGTGTGGACGGAACGGTTGAGCGGATGCGCGCCGTCAAGGACGCGAGCGAGCTCGAGCTGATCGGGCGCGCCGCGGAGATTACGAACGAGGCCTACCGGCGACTGGCGGCGGAGCCGTTCGCGGGCCGCCGCGAGGCCGATCTGGCCTGGCGGATGCGCGAGCTGTTCCACGAGCTCGGCGCCGAGGGCGAAGCCTTCGAAACGATCGTCGCATCGGGCCCGAACGGTGCCCTTCCGCATGCCGAGCCGGGCGAGCGAGTCATCCAGAAGGGCGACCTGGTCGTGGTCGATGCGGGCGCCATAAGCGGCGGCTACTGCGCCGACTGCACTCGCACCTTCGCCTGCGGCGAGCCGCCCGACGAGCTTCGCCGCGCCTACGAGGTCTGCCTGGCGGCGCAGGAGGCCGGTGTCGCCGCGACACGCGCCGGCGCGCTCGCGCGCGAGGTCGACGCCGCCGGCCGCGATCTGATCGAGGCGAGCGAGTTCACCGGTCGCTTCGGGCACGGGCTCGGGCACGGGGTCGGTATCGAGGTGCACGAGGGGCCGACGCTCAACACCAGGGCGGGCGAGACTCGGCTGGCGGACGGCAACGTCGTCACGATCGAGCCGGGCATCTACCTGGAGGGGCTCGGCGGCGTCCGGATCGAGGATCTGCTCGTTGTCACCGAGCACGCGGCAGAGATCCTGACGACCTTCCCCAAGCAACTTACGTCCGTTCACTAACCCCGGCGCGTTGCAGAAGACACAGAATCGGCGCATTCGGGTGCGCCATTTATCGCTACCGTGTCACGCCCCGTGGGAGGGTGGGGGAGGAGGGTGGATTAGCGAGCTGCCCCGCACCCGGGAACGGGAGCTCCGCGCTCCGCCACCCGACCTCTCCGGGATGTGCCCGCGTGTCGGCTAGACTGGCCGACCGATGGCCGACATCATCAGCACGAACCAGTTCAAGAACGGCATGCACGTCGAGCTCGACGGCGTCGTCTGGCGCATCGTCGAGTTCCAGCACGTCAAGCCGGGCAAGGGCGGCGCCTTCGTGCGCACCAAGCTCAAGAACCTCGACTCGGGCTCAGTCGTCGAGCGCACCTTCCGCTCCGGCGAGAAGATGGCGCGCATCTACACCGAGACCAAGAACGTCCAGTACCTGTACGACTCGGGCGACGAGGTCGTGTTCATGGACGAGCAGAGTTACGAGCAGGTCCATTTGCCGCACGCCGTGGTCGAGGATTCGATCGACTTCCTGCTCCCCTCGGCATCGGTGCAGATGCTGATGGTGGACGGCAAGCCGGCCGGGATACAGCTGCCGGCCTCGGTCGAGATGACGGTCACCGACACCGAGCCGGGCGTGCGCGGCGACACCGTCTCCAACGTCAGCAAGCCGGCCACGCTCGAGACCGGGGCGGTCGTTCAGGTGCCGCTCTTCGTCAACATCGGCGAGCGGATCAAGGTCGATCCGCGCGAGCGCCGTTACATCTCTCGCGCCTGACCTGGCCGAGTTCCGCCGCCTGCCGGGAGCATGACGGCTTTCGGCGCCCGTTCGAGCGCCGGCGATTAACGATCTTGCTCGCTTCTGTCGATCTTGCGAGATGTCGAGGTAGGCATGCCGAAGGAGGGGAGTCCTACGAAACTCATGTTCGGCCGTTCCCGCAGAGCAGGTAGAAGCCCGCGGTTGCAGCGGGTTACCGGGCAGCTGACCGGGTTGATCCTTGCGGCCTCGGCGGCGGCGCTTCTCTTCTCACTTCTTCCTTCCGAGTCGCAATCGGCGCAGCTGCGTGCTCGGCAGTCGCGCCAGATCATGCTCGGCGTCGTCGATCCGAATCCGGCCGCGTTCGACCGTCTGACCGGTCATCACCATTCGCTGCGTCTCACCTTCAGCTACGCGAGCATGGATTGGCTCGAGAAGGATGCCGCCGCGGGGCGCACCTCGGTCGTGACGGTGTCTCCCAAGGGCCTGTCCTCGGCGGCCATCGCCGGAGGCGCGGCCGATGCCAGGCTCGTCGAGCAGTCGCGGGTGGCAAACGACTTCGGCCAGGAGGTCTGGATCCGCCCGATGCCGGAGATGAACGGTCACTGGAGTCCCTGGTGCGCGGTCACGGCGGGCGGACGCTCACGCGGCGCCGCCTACTCCGCCAAGCAGTTCGCGCGCGCCTTCAAGAGGATCGCGATCATCATGCGCGGCGGCAGCGCTGCCGAACTGGACAGCAGCCTCAGGCGGGCCGGACTGCCCGCGATCAAGGTGAAGCTGCCCGCGCTTCCCGCGATCGACGGAGGTTCCGCCGAAACCGGAATCAGCGCCAGCGGCCTGGTCAAGCTGCTCTGGAACCCGCAGGGAGAGGGCTCTCCCAACGTCGCAGGCAATCACCCGCGCGACTACTGGCCGGGCGGCGGCTACGTCGACTACGTCGGCGACGACCTCTACGAGATCCGCGGCCGAGCCTCCTGGGAGCTGATGGACGCCCTCTACAAGGCGTACCCGAAGCCGTTCGTGATCGCGGAGTGGGCGCCCTGGGGCTACGACTCGCCGGAGTTCGTCAAGCGCATGTTCGGCTGGGCTCGCAGCCACTCGCGCACGATCGGGCTGATCTACTTCGATCGCGGCTGGTCGCACGGCGGCTACACCTTCGCGCTCAAGACGAAACCGCATTCCCTCGCCGTCTACCGTCGCGAGGCGCGATTGGCGGTATTCCAGTCCGGCTAGGCGAGGCGGCGTTCCCGGCAATCCGTCGGTGTGTGGTTCTGGTTTCGGATGATCAGCAGGCTGCTGGGCTGATCGACTAGTCTCTCGGTCGCACGATGCCTGCGCTCGTAGACACCTCTATTCGCCTGCTCGGACAGGAGCCGCTCGCCGGGCGCGTGCCGTCGGGCGACCTGTACAAGCTCGCCGAGCTGCTCGACAGCGCCGGCTTCGCCTATCTGGACGTCTCGGGCGGCGGCTGCTTCGAGGCGGCGGTCAGGCGCGGCGTGGAGAGTCCCTGGGAGCGCATCCGCGCGATCAAGATGCGCACCAAGACGCCGCTTGCCCTCGCGCTGCGCGGTCGCTTCCTGGTCGGCACCCATCCGGTCGAGGACGAGGTGATCCGCAGCTTCATCGACTGCGCGGCCGCGAACGGCATCGACGTCTTCCGCCTCGACGACCCGATGAACGACGTCGACAACCTGCGCGCAGCGGCCGATGCCGTGCTCGCGGCGGGCAAGGAGCTGGAAGGCGGGCTCGTCTACAGCCCCGGTCGCGCCGGCGACACCGAACTTCTGCTCGAGCAGGCGCGCAAGCTGCCCGCGCTCGGCGCCGCCCGCGTCGTCCTGCACGACCCGACCGGCTCGCTGCCGCCGAACCGCGCGCACGAGCTGGTCGAGAGGCTCAAGGCCGAAAGCGGGCTTCCGGTCGCCGTCTACTGTCAGGGCGCCGGCGGAAACGCCCTCGCCTCTTCGATCGAGGCCGCCCGCGCCGGGGCCGAGCTGATCGCCTGCTCGATCTACCCGATCGCTTTGACACTGCACCGCGCTCCGGGCGAGGTGCTGGCCCAGACGCTCGCCGGGCTCGGCTTCGACTGCAAGGTCGACGCCGAGGTGCTCTGGCAGGCGTCAGACTTGGTGGACGAGCACATCGGCGACGAGGTGATCGCCCCGCTTGCTCCGAGGATCGCCGCCCGCGCCGCCGAGTACGGCTTCCCGCCCGGGATCGTGGCCGCGCTCGACGCGCATCTTCAGAACTATTCGGCCGGCGACCTGCTCGACGACGTGCTGGACGAGCTGAATCGCATCCGCCAGGAGCTGGGCTCACCGCCGCTGGCCTCGCCGACCGTCCAGATCCTGGGCTGGCAGGCGCTGCTTCACGTCCTCTCGGCCAATCGTTACCAGACCGTTGTGGACGAGCTGCCGCCGCTGGTGCGCGGCGAATACGGGCGCACGCCCGACGAGATCGATCCAACCGTCAAGCGCGCGATCGAGCTGTGCTCGGCGGAGGCAACGGAAGCCAAGCCCGCGCCGACGCTGGCCGAGTTGCGCGAGCGCTCCGCGGGGCTGGCGGCCAGTGACGAGGAGCTTCTGCTGCTGCGCTTCTTCGACCAGGAAGCCGAGCCGCTCTTGCGTGCGATTCGCAGCCGCACCGCCCCCGACATCGAGTTCTTCGGCGGCGCCGTCGAGCGCGACCGGGCCCAGCGGATCCGCGACATCATCCACGTCGTCCAGGAGACGGGCGTCTCGGAGGTCACGATCGAGGACGACGACATGCGCGTCACCGTCCGCTCGGGGGCCGACCGCTCCGCCGACGCCTCGGCGCCGCTCGCCTCGGCCGAGTTCGAGCAGACGCCCGAGATGCGCCCGACCGAGGGGATGATCGCGGTCACCTCGCCGATGGTCGGCACCTTCTACCGCTCGCCCACTCCGGGTAGCCCTCCGTTCGTGCAGCTCGGCGAGACGATCGAGCCCAGGCGGACGCTCTGCATCCTCGAGGCGATGAAGCTGATGAACGAGGTCAAGGCGGAGCAGGGCGGGATCGTGCGCCGCGTCTGCAAGGAAGACGGCGATCCGGTGCAGTTCGGCGATCTTCTGCTCGAGCTGGAGCCGATCGTCGGTAAACCGCTGGACAACTACTGATCGTCGCTCCACCTCCCGGCTCGCCCGCCCGCGCCCAACGAGATAGGCTCTTCGCGCGGCGTGTGAGGCTTCGCTTCGAAGTAGCCTTTCCGTCGGCTCAACCGTCTTTTCTCAGAGGCTGATAGAAGAATGTTCTCTCGTGTCCTGGTAGCGAATCGCGGCGAGATCGCCGTCCGCATCATCCGTGCTCTACATGAGCTGGGGATCGAGGCCGTCGCCGTCTACTCGACCGCGGACGCCGATTCGCTCCACGTCCGCCTGGCCGACGAGGCGGTCTGCATCGGCCCGCCGCCCGCCAACGAGAGCTACCTCAGCATCTCGAACGTGATCGGCGCCGCCGAGACCACCGGCTGCCAGGCCGTCCACCCGGGCTACGGCTTCCTCTCCGAGAACCCCAACTTTGTCGAGGCCTGCGAGGAGACTGGCTTCGTCTTCATCGGCCCGAGTGCCGACCTGATGCGCCGCATGGGCGACAAGGCCGAGGCCAAGCGCGAGCTGATCGCGGCCGACGTGCCGCTCGTGCCCGGCTCCGGCGCGCTCACCTCGTTCAGCGACGTTGAGAAGAGCGTCAAGGAGCTTGGCTATCCCGTTCTGCTCAAGGCGGCGGCGGGCGGCGGCGGCAAGGGGATGCGCTTCGTCAACGAGCCGTCCGAGCTGGAGGGCGCCTTCAGCACGGCGATGGCCGAGGCCGAGGCGGCCTTCGGAGACGGCGGCCTCTACGTCGAGCGGGCGCTGGTGCCGGCGCGCCACGTCGAGATACAGGTGCTCTGCGACGCCTACGGCGGCGTCCTCACCCTGGGCGAGCGGGAGTGCTCGATCCAGCGCCGCCATCAGAAGTTGATCGAGGAGTCGCCCTCACCGGCCATGACCCCGGAGCTCCGCGCCGAGATGGAGCGGGCGGTGGAGCGGGCCTGCGGCGTGATCGGCTACACCAACGCCGGAACCTTCGAGTTCCTGCTCTCGGCCGACAACGGCTTCTACTTCATGGAGTTGAACGCCCGGCTGCAGGTCGAGCACCCGGTCAGCGAGCTGGTCACCGGCATCGACATCGTGCGCGAGCAGATCCGCATCGCTGCCGGCGAGCCGCTAGCCATCACCGGCAGCGCGCCGCGCCGCGGCCACGCGATCGAGATGCGGCTGAACGCCGAGGATCCCTCGCGCGACTTCGTTCCCACGCCCGGCCGGCTCGAGCGCTTTCGCGTGCCGCTCGGCCCCGGTGTGCGCATCGACACCTTCGCCGAGGAGGGAATGGAGATCCAGCCCTTCTACGACTCGCTGCTGGCCAAGCTCGTCGTCCACGACAACGACCGTCCGGCCGCGATCGAGCGGGCGCTGGGCGCGCTCGCCGAGCTCCAGATCGAGGGTGTGACCAGCACCGTCGCCGTCATCCGCGACATCGTCGACTCGGAGGAGTTCCGCGGCGGCGACTACTCGACCAGCTTCATCGCCGACGTCGGCGCCCGCCTTCCGGCCCTGCTCCGGGGATGAAAGAGGCGCTCGTCTTCGAGGAGGCGGCCGGGCGGATCATCGTTCCGTCGCAGACGCTCGCCACCATCGTCTCGACCGCCGTGGAGCGAGCGGGAGCACGCGTGCGCCGCTATCCCCGCCGCAGCATCTCGGTTGAGCTCGGCGCCGACGGTGCGCACGTCGTGGTCGGCATCGTCGCGCCGGAGGGCGCGGTGCTGCCGGCGCTCACCGCCCAGGTTCAGGAAGCGGTTCACCAGACGCTGGCCTCGATGTGCGAGCTCGAGCAGTTGCGCGTCGACGTGACCGTCGAGGAGATCGGCTGATGGCCGGCCGCAGGGCCGCGCGCAGGACCGCCCTTTTTCTCCTCTACCAGTGGGACATCACCGGCAAGCCGCTGGCCTCGCTCTACGCCGGCGAGATCGATCCCTTTGCGCTCGAGACCGCCGAGGCAGTCTCCGCGCGCGCGGCCGAGCTCGACCGGCGCCTGAACGAGGCGCTCGAGGGCTGGACGGCCGACCGGCTCGGCGCGCTGGAGCGAAACATCCTCCGCATCGCCGCCTACGAGCTGGAGGGCGATACGGTTCCCTACGAGGTCGCGATCAACGAGGCGGTCGAGCTGGCAAAGCGATATACAACCGACGAGGCGGCGCGCCTGGTCAACGGCGCGCTCGGCAAGATCGCAAGAGAGGGAGGAAACGAGTGAGCTCAGAAGAAGCGCTGTCCCGGGCCGAGAAGCTGCTCGAGAAGGTGGAGGAGACGCGCAAGCAGCTCGAGCAGGCGGACGACTCGGCGCAGGCGATCGAGATCCTGAGCCGGCTCTCGGAGCTGGCCAAGGAGGTGGAGGCCGAGCTTTCCCGCGCTCGCCGCGAGGCGGAAGCCGAGGCCGATGCAAGCGCCTGACGAGCTGCGCGCCCTGGTCGAGGGCTATCTGCGCGCGCTCGAGCTCTCGAGCGACCTCGGCGAGCTGCGCGAGTCGATGCGCTACTCGCTCGAGGGCGGCGGCAAGCGAATCCGCCCGGTGCTCTGTCTGGCGACCACCGAGGCGATCGGCTGCGAACCGGAGCGGGCGCTTCCCGCGGCGGCGGCGCTGGAGCTGGTGCACGCCTTCTCGCTCGTCCACGACGACCTGCCCGCGCTC
>Ga0209745_1001590_pt1 | contig 13391 bp, 20 predicted proteins | sample BarGraNGADG00312_FD_184495 | JGI IMG/M metagenome (GOLD analysis project Ga0209745, IMG submission 184495) | Arctic peat soil microbial communities from Barrow, Alaska - Barrow Graham LP Ref core NGADG0004-312 (SPAdes) (version 2) | ecosystem: Environmental > Terrestrial > Soil > Wetlands > Peat... | reverse complement strand
GCGGCACTGGTCCGCGGGCACGATTAGCGCCTCCACGTCGGACGCCTTCAGCCGCAGTACCTTCCCGCCGACCACGTAGCAGCGCAGCGTGCCGGCCGCCGTGAGTCGCTTCAGCGACCGCACCGACAGCGTGCACAGCTCGGCAGCCTCCGGGTAGGTGAGCCAACGCGGCCGAGGGCTCGTCTGCCCGGTGGTCGAAGTTGTGTGTGTCCGGGTAATCGTCTGCGCGGTCATGTCATCTCCTTGGGTTTGGCGTGACCTGAGCTTCCGAGGGATGCCACGCAACGTCCCTCACCTACCAGAAGCGACAGAACAGGTTCATCACGGACACCCCGCGCCCCGGTACTCGGAATTCCGTTCCGATGGACAGGACGTCAGGCGGCCGCGGTCGGGAACGCCTGCGTGCGCCGGAGGTGTGCACCCCCACGATCGTCGGCTCCTCCAGAGGGCCCGGCTGAGCGAGCATGCCGGCCAACTTCTTCGGCCACACGAGGCGACGATGGTACGAACTCTGACCCCAACGCCGTGCCGCAGGGCCCTCGCGGGACCACGGTGACGACCACGATCATGCCGATCGCGTTCATGCTGCTCTTCATCTACGTCCTCGGGGTGCGATCACGACGGGGTCCACGTCGTACGTGTCCTACCTGCTGCCCGGATCCTGCTGGTCACGATCGCCTCCGGGGTCGCCTAAACGGCGTTCCGGCTCTTCACGGACATGCAGTCGGGCATCTTCGAGCGCTTCAGCTCGATGTCGATCGCACGCTCCTCGGTGCTCTGGGCGCACGTGCTGACCTCAATGGTCGCGAACCTCATCTCGCTCGTCGTCGTCCTGGTCGCGCTCGTCATTAGGTTCCGCTCCAGCGCGTGCGTCGCCGCCTGGCCGGCGGTCGCCGGCATCCTCGCCCTCGTCACGCTGGCGTTGACCTGGATGGCCGTCATCCCCGGCCTCACCGCCACGTCCGTGGACGGCGCGAGCGCGTTCTCGTACCCGCTCATCTTCCTGCCGTTCATCAGCGCCGCGTTCGTGCCGACCGCGACCATGCCCGGCCCGGTGCGCCGGTTCGCCGAGAACCAACCGGTGACCTCGATCGTCAACGCGATCCGAGGCCTCCTGGGGTCGCAACCGGTCGGCAGCGACATCTGGGTCGCGCTCTCCTGGTGCGTCGGCATCCTGGTCGTCGCGTACGTGCTGGCGACGATCACCTAACGCCGGAAGATGTCGTAGGCCGACGAGGCGCACCAGCAGTCACGTGCGTGGGCGACGCCTGCGCCCGCCGCGGAAGCCCCGGTTCCGGGGCGAAGGTTCGTTCACAGCGGTTTGGGCTTGAGCCCCGCCGGGTTCGCGAGGGAGAGGCCAGCGTTCGCCTGCGCCCAGTCCGACCGGCCGGCAAGTTCTTGGGCACTCTTGATGGCCGCCGCCACGGCGGCCTCGCGGAGGTCGGGGGTGATGTCCATCGGTTGCGCGTAGATGTACTCCAGGTCCGTGATCCCGATGAAGCCGAAGATTGCCCGCAGGTACGGCTCCTGGAAGTCATAGGCGTGCATCGGGCCGCCCGCCGAGTAGTCACCTCCACGCGCCGACACGACGACCATCTTCTTGCCGTGCACTAGGGGAACCGCTTGACCCACCTCGTTGTACGCGAACACGTACCCCGGCTGGACGATGCAGTCGATGTAGTACTTGAGCGCGTACGAGACGCTGAGGTTCCACATCGGAGACGAGATCAGGTAGGCGTCAGCCGACACGAACTCCTCGATCAGGGCTTCAATCTCGGCCCACGACTCCGCGTGGTTCCGGTCGATCGGCTTCCCGACCATCAGCGTGTACTTCGCCTTGATGTTGTCGCCGGCGATCGCCGGCAGGTCCTGGTGGAACAGATCGACGACCTTCACGGAGACGTCCGGATGGGTGGCCTCCAGAACATCGACAAACGCTTGCGACACCCGCAGCGTGTTGGACGACTCGCCGCGTGGCGACGCGATCACATGCAGAAGCTTCATGATGTCCCCTTCTAGCCCCAGCCTATGAGGTATGCCTTACCTCAGCCCACAGGCTAAACCCCCAGGAGCCTGTTCTCGGCTCATCCCGCCATCCGGTGGGGTCGCGGGCTGGGCAAGGAGATCAAGCTTCGCCACAACGCGCGGCTGGAACGCGGCCTGACCTACGCGGCCGAGGGCAAGCTGGCCATGGCGAAGGAGGATTAGAGAGGATCCTCGCCGAGGATGGGAAGTCCCCGGGCCTCGCCGAGGCGCTCGCGTCCCTGTCGTGACGACGAGGCGGGCTGGCGTTCCGCGCTCACGGCTCTCAACATCCAGAAGCGGCGAGAAGGGGGCCCCGCGGACACCAATCGATCAAATAGATCGACGGGGAAACTCAGTCCAAGTGAAGGCGGATCTGTGCGCTCACGACCGGACGCGGTGCGCCGAGGCCTCGTGAGCGAGGGGACGTCGGAAGGGGTGTAGTTCCCCACAAGTTCCCCAGCATTGGGGAGATATTGCGTTTCCCCTAGCCGCACGGGGTTTCAAAGAGTGGGCCTAACTGGACTTGGACCAGTCGCTTCGGCTCGCTGAATGTGCCTCTGACAAGGCCAAACGCAGGGCGACACCTCACTGGTTTTGGCCTCGTGCAATAGCCGTGCAGTATCGACTGGTGAGATTCGCGTCTCGCTGTTGCACGGATCGTCAGGCGACGGGATCGAGCTTGCGCACTGTCGGTAGTCCAGCCGCCCGTTCGGCGGCGAGGTCATGAGCCGACTGCATCGCCAGCCACGCACGGGCGGTGCCTACGCCAGCCTCCTCCAGACGTACCGCGAGGTTCGGGCTCACGCGCGCATGGCCGTGCAGCACCCGGCTCAACGTCACCCTGGAGATGCCCAGCCGCGACGCCGCCTCGCCGACACTCAAGCCAAGGTCGGCCAGGACGTCCTCGCGCAGGATCTCGCCGGGATGTACCGGAGTCTTCATCACCATGTCCTCACCATCCTCAGTGGTAGTCCTGGTAGTCGACGAGCTCAACGTCGCCGTCCACGAATCTGAACGTGACCCGCCAGTTCCCGTTCACCCAGATAGACCAGTGCCCGGCGAGATCGCCCTTCAGCTGGTGCGTGCGAAACGACGGGATCGCGAGGTCGTCGGCAGCCTGTGCCACGTCGAGCAGCGACAGGATGCGCAGCAGCTTCGGAACGTGGTCGGCCTGGACGCCCCTCTTCGAACCCTCGCGATACAGCCGCTCCAAGCCCTTGTGCCGGAAGCTGACGATCACGACAACAGTGTATCGCGTAGCGATACGCGATACAAGGTGTTAGGACGAGTCGCCCCTAGCGTGCCGCGAGGGCGGGTTGAGAATCTAGGTCGCCCGAGTGATCCCGTGCTTCAACGCGAACAGGCTGGCGCTGACGCGGTTCGACACGCCTGCCTTGGTGTAGATGTGCTCCAGGTGGTTGCGGACGGTCTTCTCGCTGAGGACAAGCAGGTCTGCAATCTCCCGGTTCGCGCGTCCGAGGGCAACCATCCGGAGGATCTCGAGCTCGCGGGGAGTTAGGCCGCCGGGTGCGGTCACGGCGGAGGGGACTTCTTGTCGCGCGGCGTGGAGGGTGGTCTCCACCGCTGCCGCATCCAAGCTTCCGGCGGAGACAGCCTCGTGAAGCCGACGCGAAGCCGAGCTCTCGCTGAGCGCATCTCTGAAGCTGCGCGGTTCAGTGAGCGACTGGTAGGCGTCCGCAGCAGCGAGGATGCGTGCCGAAACCGACAGAAACGGCGCATCCACTCCTTTGGGATACCCGGACCCGTCAAGTCGCTCGCGGTGCAGGCCGGCGAGGTCCGCAACCGGCTTCAGACCAGGCACCCGGCTCACAATCCGTTGCGTGAGATGCGGATAGAGATAGACCCGTTCTCGCTCCGCGGACGTGAGCGGCTGCGCTTTCGCCCACACACCACTGGAGACTCCCAGGCGGCCAATGTCGTGCACCCACCCCGCTCGGCGAACCAGCAGCGCTTCAGCCTCAGAGAGCCCGTAGGCGAGCGTCGCCGAGGACGCCAGGTCAGCTACCCGTCGTGAGTGTCCGTGGCGGTACGGGGACTGAAGGTCGACGAAGTCCGCGATGGCGACAAGGAGTTCGTCTAGCGCATCCGGGGTTAGGGTCAGGTCGCGGTCCGGCGCCTCGTCGAGTGCTGCACGCCACGCGTCACCCACGGGCAGGTCGCGAGCCAGGTTCGGCGCTTCGCGGACGAACGCCTCCGCGACAGCCGGGTCAAACTGGGTACCTGAGCGCTTGCGCACCATGGCGATGGCTTCCTCGAGACCGTGCTCGCGGAGGAAGACCTCGCCGACATCGGCCACGTGCACCACCCGCATCTCGATCGGGATGTCTTCCTTCGCCGCGCCCGTGGGCAGCCCGGCACCGTCCCAGCGCTCGAACGTGAAGCCAAGGGCGGTGCGCACGTCGGGTCCCATGTTGAGGCGGTCAGCAAGACATCCCGCGGACACGTAGTGCGACTGGATGACCTCGGTCATCTGCTCACGGGCGGTCATCATGAATGCCGCCCGGCTCACCGTCCGGCGGACTGGTGGCTGGTCGGCGGCGACATGATCCAGCAGCAGCCGCATCAACGGCAGACCGACAAGGTCGACCTCGTACGTCGCGGCCCGGTAACCGATGTCGTCGTCGAAGAGCGCTGAAACCTCGGGTGAGTCTGCGTGGCAGCCGATCCAAGAGAGCAAGTCGCCGTAGTAGACGACACCGCGCTGCTGGGCGTCGAACCCGAGGACCGTCGAAAGCCGGCACGCGATGATCGCCGAGCGCAGCATGTGTTCCATGGGCTGACCGAGCCCCAGGTCCAGCGCAAGCGACAGGGCAGCCACCACCTCAGCTCGTTGGGGACGGAGCTCCCCGTCCGACGCCAGGCCCGCCACGCAGGCCATGCTCGCACAACGTGTGACCGGCGACAATGCGTCCCCGAATGCCTCTAGATGAGGCAGATGCCCCATGCGTAACGCTCGTGCTCGCCGCCACCCTTGTGTGCAACAGGAAGGGCAGAGCATGAACCAGCAAGGGACAGACGTCGCAGAGGCGACACAGCGGATGGCCAGAGACACAGTGGGTGCGGCATTCGCCCGCGCTTTGGCGGCAAAGGACCGGGATCGGCTCGTTGCCCTGCTTACCGAAGAGGTCGACTTCGAGGCGCTCACTCCGCGCCGGCACTGGGTGGCAGCGACCGCAAGCCAAGCCGTCGACGAGGTGATGCTGCGCCACTGGCTCGGACCGGATGACGTTGTCCTCGGGGTCGGCTCCCTCACTTCCGGTCGCGTCGTCGACCGGCAGCGGATCGGCTATCGGCTTGCGGTGCGCCGTGACGGTCAGGACTACGTCCTGGAGCAGCAGGCGTACTTCGTGTCCGACGGCCAGCAGATTAGCTGGATACGGATCCTGTGCAGCGGTTACCGACCCGCAGACACGGAGCTCGTCAACGTTCCCGGAGAACGCCGGGACCAACAGAAGGAGATGCAGCATGCCTGAGTTCATGGATGTACACACAGGGATGGTCGGGGTGACTCCCAGCGCCCTCGCCGCGGCCCATGCGGCAGACCTCGCGATCCAGGACGAGGAGCAGGTGCGCTTCGTGCGTGCCTGGGCCGATCCCGACGCCGGGACTGTCTTCTGCCTGTCCGAGGCGCCCAGTGGAGAAGCGGTCCAGCGCATCCACGAGCGAGCAGGTCACCCAGCCGACCACGTCTACGACGTGTCGATCCAGGCCTGAACTGGGGGTCGCCGTGGACACCAAGTCAGTCGTCAGCCTGAGCACAGGGCTCGAAGACGCTGAGCGCGTCACCGTCGCCTTCCTGGTCGCGGTGGGGTCAGCCGAGTCAGGTCGGCCCACACTGATGTTCCTGACCAAGGAGGCCGTCCGTCTGGCGCACAACGGGTTCGCCCGTGCCACAGCCTGTGACGGCTGCCCACCACTTGAAGACCTGGTGCGTCGTTACGCCGACGCCGGCGGACGCTACCTGGTCTGCCCCATCTGCTTCGACGCTCGGCACCTGGCGCGTGAAGGGTTGCAGGACAACGTCACGCTAGGCGGCACAGTCCCCATGTGGGAGTGGATCGGCGACCAAGCCGCGAACACCTTCAGCTACTAGTGCTGCGGCGAGCCAGGGGGTGGGAATCCCATGGCCCGCCGTCGCCGCGTCCAAGAAGCCCGAGATCATCCACGCCGGGGACATCCGCTACAAGGAGGCAGAAATCAATGAGGTCTCGGCGAACGTCATTGGCACGTCCGCCATCATCCTGAACAAGGTGACCCTGCTCGCCGCCGTGGGAGCCACGAGGTCATCAACCTGTTCGAGGTGACCGAGGCCTACGCCCAGGAGGTGGACGACTGGAAGATGGTCGCTCTCGCCTTCACGAAGCTGCTCCCCCGGACGACCAGCCGCCTGCTCAGCCGACGAACTGAACCGGCAAAAGATCACGTCTCCATGAGGCCTTTGCTGGTCCGGTCAGGGCAGAGCCGGTCGGAGCTCAGCTGCCCAGGAGGCGAGGAGCTTCAGAGCGTCCGCGGTCGCTGAGGCTGGTTCGGCCGCATAGATCATGAGGGTGAGTAGTGCTGGCCCGACTCGACCGTGTCATCGTCACGGGCGGAGACGCCCGCGCCGACCCCTGCCAGGAATGGCCCGGCCAGATCGAGGTCTGAGAACCGATGAGCCCTCCGAGCGGGGATCGAGGCCCTGGCGCGGATGCGGCTCGTACGAGACGACCTCCAGCGCCACGTGCAGGACCTGGCGGTAAAGCTGCTGGGCCCCGACGCCGTGCCCTCACGTCCGCCACGCTGAACGTCGCGCTGCGGCCAGCCCAGTTCGACGCCCTTCGGGCCAGCATCACATTGATGCCTGAGACCACTCCGGGTAGCCCGCTGCGCACCCGAACACGGAGTCGACAACCGGGGAGGGAGTTCCGGGGATTGCATGGACAATGGCTTTCATGGCTTGGTGGTGGCAGTTGCTGGTCGGCGTGCTGGGCGGCCTGCTGCTCCTGTGGGTGGGTCTGATCGTGGCCTTATGGCTGTCCAAGCCTGACGCGTTGAGACTTCGTGAAGCGATGCGCTTGTTGCCGGACCTCGTGCGGTTGTTGAAGCGACTTGCCGGGGATGCGTCGCTACCGCGCGGCGTGCGGGTCCGCCTGTGGCTGCTTCTCGGATATCTCGCCATGCCCATCGACCTCGTGCCGGATTTCGTGCCGGTCATTGGATACGCCGACGATGCTGTGGTGGTAGCGATCGCTTTGAGGTCTGTCACCAGACGCGCTGGTCCGGAGGCCCTGGACCGTCATTGGCCGGGAACGCCGGAGGGGCTCGCGGCCATCCGACGGTTGGCCGGCATTCCGAGCGAATGAGTCCCGGCTTGGGTAGGGGTGTGAATCGCCTTTGTGGGCGGCACGGCTGCGACGGCACTCCCGTTGATGGCGGTCGTGAGCTGTCAGCTCAGACTGAGATCAGTCCGATCAAGCACCCGGCGAGGCTCACGATGGCCATGCCACCGGCATGGATGACGGCCGCCCAGGGGCGGCCGGCGCGCAGGAGTCGGGCGCCTTCGACGCTGGCAGTGCTGAAAGTGGAGTAGCCGCCGAGGAAGCCGGTGCCGAAAATGGTTTTGGCGCCCGGTGGGGCGAGGTGGTGCAGCGTCCAGCCGGTCAACAGCCCGAGGGCGATTGATGCGGTGAAGTTGATGATGATGGTGCCCGCGGGGATGGGCCAGGGGTTCCGTCGGGCGATCAGGGTGTCCAGCAGGAAGCGGGTGACGGCACCCAGCCCGCCCAGCAAGGCGACAAGTACCAAGGTCATCTCCTCCCGCCTGGACGACGGCCGCGATGCGCGCGCGATGTCATCGAGATGCCCAGGCCGGCGGCCAGCAGGCAGAGGATCACGCTACCGACGAGATAGGCCAGTGCCAGGAGGGCGTAACCGTTGCGGAGTCGGTCGGCTGTTTCGACCATGAACGTGCTGTAAGTGGTGAACCCGCCGAGTACTCCGGTGCCGAGCGTCAGGCGGATGCCGCGGCGGACGCCACGGTCAGGGCCGGAAGCCGACAGGGCTTCCACCAGCACCCCGAGCAGGAACGAGCCGATCAGGTTGATGGCAAATGTGGTCCACGGCAAGGCTGTGGGTGCAGCCGGGAACAGGGTCTCGAGGGCGGCTCGGGCGGCGGTACCTACAGCGCCGCCGAGCAGGATCAGAGGTACCCAGCGCAAGGTTCCGGGTGGCCGGATCGGGGCCTCGTCTGTCCCCGATCCGGCCGAGCGGTGTGGGTCGGCGTCGGGGCTCACCACGGGGTACGTGCTTTCCAGTCGATCACGTCGAGAGGGACGGTCAGCACCGGCCGGTGCTGGTGGTGGGCCAGGTGGACAGCCACGGAGCCTTCGAGGAACTCGCGCATCCTGGCGCCCTGGTAGGGGGCGCGGGAGCCGACGATGATCACAGCGGCGTCCACCGCGCGCGCCAGATGGGTCAGTGCCCGGTCGGTTCGTCCGGCCAGGTATCGCAGCTCCCAGTCGACGTCGGTCCCGGTCAGGATCCGGGTCAGGTCGCGGCGCAGGTGGGCGGCGGTCTCGTGCCAGCGGTCGTCGACTCCGTCGGGGTCGATGGCTAGGTGCCGCACCGTCCCGTCGGGGTATTCCTCTTCGACGTAGCGCGACTGGTCCACGAAGGCGAAGTACAGCATCGGAGAGCCCATGGCTCGGGCCAACGAGGCTGCTGTCAGGGCCACGAGGTCTGGCTGGCCAGGGACGACGCCGACGACGACCGCGTGCCCGGCGAAGTCGGTCATCCGCTCCGGACTGGGCTGGGGCACCTGAGGTGTCATCGCGGTCCTCTCTGCGCCAGGGATGGGACCCCCGGCATCTGTATGGAACTAGCCACCGTCATCCTGGCAGTCGGTGGGCCGTGCGCGCAGCGACGGATCCGCAGCCGGGTCCTCGCCGATCTCTGGGTCGGGTTGCGGGTCCTGGTCCCGTACTCGGAATCCTGCTCCGTCCAGCAAGGAAGCCAGCTCGGCGGCGGCGGCGCCCAGCAGGTCCGGGCTCGCCCCGAGTGCTGTGGTTAGGAAGTCGTCGCGTCAAGGTCTCCCAGGGGACGTCCCCGGAGACGCTTGACGCGTCGCTTGCGTTCCCGGCGCCGAGAGTGGTGATCTGGGCTGGGCTCTGCCGGCATCGTTAGGCGAGCCCGAAGGGCAGGTCGGTGCTGGCAGCGATCTCGAGCAGCCGGTTGTACTTCGCGACCCGCTCCCCACGGGCCGGTGCGCCGGACTTCAGCTGGCCGCAGCCGGTGGCGACGGTGAGGTCGGCGATGAAGTCGTCCGGAGTCTCACCAGAGCGGTGCGACACCATCTGGGTGTAGCCGGCCTCCCGGCACAGCCGCATCGCTTCGAGGGTCTCGGTGACTGTGCCGATCTGGTTCAGCTTGATCAGCGCCGAGGTGCCGACCTTGCGCTCGATCGCCTCGGTGATGATGGCGGGGTTGGTGACGAAGATGTCGTCGCCGACCAGCTGTGTGGTGTCCCGGAGTCGGGCGGTGAGCGCGACCCAGCCGTCCCAGTCGCCCTCGGCCAGACCGTCCTCGATCGACCAGACCGGGTAGTCGGCCACGATCGCGGCGTACCGCTCGATCATGTCGCTGCTCGTCAACGACTCGCCGGCGACGTGGTAAGTCCCGTCCGAGTAGAACTCCGACGCGGCGGGGTCCAGCGCGATCGCGACACCTGAAGGGCCGGTCGGGTAGCCAGCGGCCTCGATCGCCTTCACGATCAACGCCAGCACGTCCTCGGGGCGAGAGATGTCCGGCGCGAAACCGCCCTCGTCGCCCAGGCCGGTCGCGAACCCAGCCGCCTGCAGCAGCCCCCGCAACTCGCCATACACCGCAGCACCGGCACGAACCGCCTCCGGCAGCGACGGGGCACCGATCGGCGCGATCATGAACTCCTGGAAGTCCAGCGAGTTCGGCGCATGCGCCCCACCATTGAGCACGTTGAAGTGCGGCACGGGCAACCTCGGCGATACACCAGCCGGCGCCAGCTCGCGGAACAGGTCCCCGCTACCAGCGAGTGCTCGGGCCACAGCCATCGAGACACCGACGATCCCGTTCGCACCCAGCCGCGCCTTGTTCTCCGTGCCATCGGCCGCGATCATCGCCGCATCGACCTCAGCCAACGAGGTCCAGCTCCGCGAACACAGCAGGTCGCGCAGCTCTCCGTTCACATTGCCCGCGGCCCGGGTCACGCCCTTGCCGCCATAGCGATCCGGATCGCCATCGCGGAGCTCCACGGCCTCGCGGCTTCCGGTCGACGCCCCAGAAGGGACCCCGGCGCGACCCTCCTCCCCCGAGGCGAGCTTCACCGCCACGCGCAAGGTGGGATTGCCGCGCGAGTCCAGGATCTCCAACGCCGACAGGTCCGCGACGGAAAACTCAGTTGAACTGGTCATGACCGTTTCCTCTTTCACCGGGCCACCCGCTACCGGGCAGCAGACTCTCGAACAAGACGACGCGGTGAAGGGCCGAGACCGGGCGTCCTCACGGGTGGCGTCAACACGACGACGGGGCGAGCGGATGCTGTCGGGCGATGGGAGATCTTCTTCAGGAAGGATCCGAACACGGCCACGACAGACTCCTGCCCACGACGACAAAGGGGGCAGGAACCATCAGCCAGGTGGCGGTTCAGCACGACCAACAGCGGCCGTCTCGGCGGGATCCATCGCCACCACCGACGATACCGGTTCGGCGGCGGGTCGAAGCCAGGAACCGGGAACTAGGCGCAGCACTGATCTCGTCGAGATCGATGCGCAGGCCGGCGGCGGGCGTCGTCGTTCGGTCCAGCGACTGCCCTAGGTCGCGCGAAGGTCTGCGCCCTCGAGGACCAGCTGTCCGGACCCGTCCTGGGTGACCACGTCCCACGCCGCAAGGTCTTGGCGAACCTCGGTCAGGGACGGGTCAAGGTGCTCCAGCATCGCCTGCAGGACCACCTCATGAGTGACCAAAACCACCGGATAGGCCCGGAACTCCTTGTGCAGCATCCCCACCGCGCGATGCGTCAAAGAGGCACGGGTCTCGACTCCCGGCGCCTGGTCCAGGCTTCCGCACTTGGCGATCACTTCCTCCCGCGTATGACCCGCCCACTGCCCGTAGTCGCGGTCGACCAGGTCCCCGTCGATCAAGATCCCGGCACCGGTGGCCCTTGCGATCGCCGCGGCCGTCTGAGCCGCCCGTCGCACAGGGCTACACACGATCAGCTTCGGGCTGTACACCGTGAGCGCCTCGGCCAAGCGCTCCACCTCGGCCAGGCCCACCTCATCCAGGGTGGGGTCAAGCCGGCCCCGCAACTGACCTGCAGCATTCAACGCCGTCTGCCCATGCCGCACCAGCAGAAACTGGACATTCGCGGGCACCGGCTGCACCGGTCGGAGCCGCTCAACACGATTCGTGGTCATAGCCAGGCGATCCTTTCGTCGGGAGTGCGCAACCCCAGAGGCGACGCCTGGCCGGGCAGGAAGCCGCCACTGAGCTCGAGGAGATCGGGAATGCCGTGCCCACCCGCACAACGCGTGTCTCTGGCCGCATCTCACCGCCTCACCCATCGAGACAGGAACCATCAGCCGGTTGGCGGTGCGGGTCGCTGACAACGACCCAGGCGGGATCCATCGCCCAGCTGGAGTTTAGTAGCGACGCGGAAGCAAAGCGCTGACCTCCAGGCCACTTTGCTCCGGCAACCTCCTTCTCCTCGTAGGCATCCTGATCGTCACCAGTCCTTCTGAGCCTGACTCCTCGAATGGATGATGCGGAGACCCCGGGGAACGAGCGACTCATGTGCCCGTCCTCGGACAAACGTTCCGTGTCCATGTCCCACACACCTCTTCACGTTTCGTTAACACTAAATCTGCGGCGGATGCCAAGGAGGTCCGATGAGCGAGGTTGTAAGAGATCCCAACGGGGTGTTCGAGTGCCCACGTTGCGGCCGTCCGGTGACCTACAAGGGTCGCGGCCGGCGGCCGGTGTGGTGTTCGGCGCGCTGCAGGGTCGAGGCATCGATCGAACGCCGCGGCAACCGGATGGTGGGCATCGAGCCGAAGGTGGTCACCGTCGTTTCTCCTCGGCAGCGGATCACCGAGTGGGAGCAGAACGAGCGTCGGCGAGTCCAGGCGACGCTCACCGAGGACGCCGTCGCCACGATGGTCGCAGACCATCCCTTCCTGCTGGCGAGGACCCTGGAAAGCGTCAAAGCGAGTGCTCAGAGCAACACGGAAGCTCAGCGCCGGGTCATCGCTAGCAGACTCACCGAGGCAGAGCGCGCGATCGCGCCGGATACCCCCGTCGTCGCCGGTTCGAACGTGTGGCCGTTGAGGGGTCAGGGCTGGAAGCGGAGTGCGATGGAGTGGGCGACGTTGCTCGACGAGCTGGCGGAGCAGCTCGGGAACGGCCAGTTCTACAGCCGCGACCTGCCCATGATCGACGAGCCCCTCCACCGAGTGGCGGAGCGGTTTCACCGACGACGTAGCGAGTGACCGATGGTTCCGGACGGCTCTCGAATCCCTCAAGAGTGGTAGCTGAGGCAACGGACTCGTAGCCACTCCAGGTTCTGCTGCGCATGGCCGATCGCCGTGTGCGAACGACGGGTCTTGGGCGTCTCGCACGAGTAGGCTGCGGCCATGTTCCGGGAGGCAAGGCCAAGCGACTTTTGGGCGATCGCCCGCCTCTACCGCCAGCTTCACCCCGGCGACCCCGTCGTTGACGATGAATCCGACAGAACAGTCTTCGATCAGATCCTCGCAACTCCGAACCTGAGCCTCTTCGTCCTTGAGCAAGGGGGCTCTGTTATTGCGACGACGTATCTGAACGTCATTCCCAACATGACGCGCTCGGCGTCCCCGTATGCAGTGATCGAGAACGTCGTCGTGGACGAAGAACTGCGCGGGACTGGCCTTGGCAAGCAGATCATGGCCGTGGCCCTCAACGCCGCCTGGGAGGCGGGCTGCTACAAGGTCATGCTGCAGACCGGTTCTCGCAGGCCCGCAACCCATGCCTTCTACCGAGCGTGTGGCTTCAGTGCCGACGAGAAGACCGCCTGCCTTGCTCGCCCTCCTCACGCCTGACTTGCCGGCCTACTGGCCGGCCGTGTCTGAGGATCGCCGCCTCGGCTGTTGCTGACCGTCGGCGTGGTTAGGGTCGGGGGGTGCCGCTCGCGATCTTCGACTTGGACAACACGCTCCTCGACCGAGCGACGTCATTTCTGCGGTGGGCTACCCGGTTCGCCGCGGTGTACGGGCTCGAACCCGCGGACGTGACGTGGCTGGTCGACGCCGATGGCGACGGGTTCGTGCCGCGCTCGCTGTTCCTGGCGGGGATCGGTCTGC
>Ga0209745_1001589_pt1 | contig 13391 bp, 11 predicted proteins | sample BarGraNGADG00312_FD_184495 | JGI IMG/M metagenome (GOLD analysis project Ga0209745, IMG submission 184495) | Arctic peat soil microbial communities from Barrow, Alaska - Barrow Graham LP Ref core NGADG0004-312 (SPAdes) (version 2) | ecosystem: Environmental > Terrestrial > Soil > Wetlands > Peat... | reverse complement strand
CCGAATCGGCCAGTTCTACATGAACGAGTCCTGCGGCAAGTGCACGCCCTGCCGCGAGGGCACGCGCTGGATCGAGCTGATCCTGCGCAAGATCGAGGAGGGGCGCGCCCGGGTGGCCGAGCTCGACCTCCTCTCCGACGTCTGCGATCGCGTGCTCGGCAAGTGCCTATGCGCGCTCGGCGACTCCGACGCGATGGCGGTGGCCAGCTACGTGAAGCACTTCCGCGCCGAGTTCGAGGCGCACATCGAGCATGGCGGTTGTCCCTTCGGCGAGGCGAGCTCGCTTGCCGGTGTCCGCTCGCCCGTCGACGAGATCTACCGCGGCCGGGTCGGTCAGGAGGCGGCGCTGTGAGCACGCCACGCTCCGCACCGCCTGCTCGGATCCAGGAGATCGCGGGGGAGCGCTGCCTCCTCTGCCTGCTTGCGCTGGGCGAGGCCGAGAGGAGCGTCGTTCACGAGGATGAGCGTGCGATCGCGATCCTCGACCTGTTCCCCGTCAACCCGGGCCACACGCTCGTGTTCCCGAAGAGCCATGTCGCGCTGCTCGGCGAGCTGGAGCAGGAGGATGCCAATCGCCTCTTCCAGCTCTGCCGCAGGACTGCCGCCGCCCTCTACCGCTCGCAGCTGCGCTGCGAGGGAGTCAACCTCTTCCTCGCGGAGGGCGAGGCCGCCGGCCAAGAAGTCCCGCATCTCCACCTGCACGTGATTCCGCGCTTCACGGGCGATCCGTTCCGGATCGAGCGCGAGGGCGGCTGGCAGGAGGAGCGCCGCGATGAGCTCGACCGCGTCGCGGGGCAGCTCGCGGAGGCGCTCGAGGAGGCGGCGCTATGAGCACGCCCGAGCTCGTCACCGTCACCATCGACGGGCGCCAGGTGCAGGTGCCCAAGGGAACCGGCCTGGTCGAGGCGGCTGCCGCAGCGGGTATCGAGATTCCGGTCTTCTGTTACGAACCGCGGCTTGGGCCGGCGGTCGGCGCCTGCCGCATGTGCCTGGTCGAGATCGAAGGCATGCCTCGTTTGCAGACCGGCTGCACGACACCGGTCGAGGACGGCATGGTCGTACATACCGCCGGCTCGTCCGAGCAGGCCGCCGCGGGCCAGAGCGCCACGATGGAGTTCTTACTGCTCAACCATCCGCTCGATTGCCCCGTCTGCGACAAGGGCGGTGAGTGCGCGCTGCAGGACCTGAGCTTCCGCTACGGCTCCGGCAAGACGCGCATGACCTTCCGCAAGCGCAGCCTCGAGAAGCCGGTCCCGATCTCGCCCACGATCGCGCTCGACCGCGAGCGCTGCATCCTCTGCTACCGCTGCACCCGCTTCTCGCAGGAGGTCGCCGAGGATGAAGAGCTCTCCGCCGTCAACCGCGGCGCGCTGTCGCTGATCGCGACCTTCGAGGACGAGCCCTACCGGGGGCCGTTCTCGGGCAACGTGGTCGAGCTTTGCCCGGTTGGCGCGCTGACCTCGACTCAGTACCGCTTCAAGGCGCGCCCCTGGGAGTACGAGCAGGCGGCGAGCGTCTGCGCGCTCTGCGCGGTTGGCTGCAACGTGACCGTGCAGAGCCGCGAGGGCAGAGTTCAGCGCGTCCTCTCGCGCAACCACCCCGAGATCGACCGCGGTTGGCTCTGTGACAAGGGTCGCTTCAGCTACCCGCATCTGTACTCCGAAGAGCGCATCCTCGCTCCGCGCCGACGCGGCGTGCAGGAGCTCGAGGAGCTGGGCTGGGAGCAGGCTCTCGACGAGCTGGAAGGGATGATCGAGCGGGCACAGGGAGAGGTCGTCCTGGCTCTTTCGGGCAACGAGACGCTGGAGCTGGCCTACGCGCTGGCGAAGATCGTGCGCCAGGGCGCCGGCTCCGACAGAGTCGTGCTGCCGGAGCAGGCTTCCGACGCTCTCGATCCTTTCCGTCTGCCGATCTCGGCGCTCGCCGAAGCGGAGGAGATCGTCGTCTTCGAGGACTGCCCCGTGCTCGACCGCGCTCCGCTGATCGAGCTCTGGCTCAAACAGGCGCGGCGGCGCGGCGCGCGTGTCACCCGCATCGGACCGGCCGGAGACGTGCAGCGCGCCCACGGCGAGGCTGCCGTCGTATGCCGGGAGCTGGCCGAGAAGGACAACGCGCTTGGCAGGCGGTTGCGCGCAGCCGAGCGTGTGATCCTGCTCTGGTCGGGACGCGGCGGAGCGGGCGGCTGTCACCTCGCCGCGCTCGCGCACGCTCTCGGACTGCACGAGAAAGAAGGGTCGGGCGCCCTCCATCTTCCGGCCAGCCCGAATGCTCGCGGCGTCGCCGAGGCCTGGGCGGTCGCCGGAGAGGAGAATCGCCAGCCGAAGCAGATCGGTCTACTGCTCGTCTCGGGCGACGAGGCGGCGAGCGATCCTCAGGTACGGCAGCTGGCCGAGCACGCCCGCGCGACCGTGGCGCTGACTCTCTTCGCCGGCGACAGCAGCGAATGGGCCGACCTGGTGTTGCCGGCAACGAGCTACCTGGAGCGAAGCGGAACGATGCGCAACCTGGAGGGCCGCCTGCAGAGACTGCGCGGCGCCACCGGCTCGCCCGTACGCTCGGAGCTTTCCTGGCTGGTCGAGCTGGCCGGGCGCCTGAACGTGGCGCTACCGAGCACTGAGGCCGCGCTGTTCAGCGAGCTGTCCGCGAAGACGCCGGGCGCTGTATCGCTTGCTTCGCTGGGCGACCGGGCGCCGCTTCCGCCGCGCGGCGACGCAAAAGCGCCCGAAGCGGTCGAAGCCGAAGCGCCGCCGATCTTGCTTGGCGGGCCGCTAGAGCTGATCCGCTACCGCGCGCTCTTCTCGGGGCCCGAGGTCGAACACGTCCCGGAGCTTGCCTTCCAGCGCCCGGCGGCGGAGGTCGAGATCTCACCCGAAGACGCCGACCGGCGCGGGATCGCCGAGGGCAACGAGGTCGTCGTGCGCTCGAACGGAACCAGGGTGACGCTTCGGGCTCGTATCAACGCAGCCCTCCTGCCCGGCGCGGTCAGAGTCGCTTCGGAGCACTGCAGCGAGCTGGCGCGCGGCGTGGAGGTGAGCCGGCCGTGACCCTGCTGCTCGCTCACATGCTCGTCGTCGCGCCGAAGCGGGAGGTCTGGTGGGTGGGAGCGATCAAGGCCTTCGTCGTCCTGATGGCTCTGCTGCTCACTTTCGCCTTTATGACGCTGATCGAGCGCAAGGTGCTCGGGCGCCTTCAGCTTCGCTACGGCCCCAACCGAGCCGGCCCGTTCGGCGTCTTTCAGCCCTTCGCCGACCTGATCAAGCTGGTTCGCAAGGCGCCTTTCCAACCCGACCGCCTGATCCACCCCGCTCTTTATCTGGGCGCTCCGGTGCTCTCGGCGACGATGGCCTTCCTGGCTTTCTCGGTCATCCCCTGGGGCGGCGGCTGGGAGCTCTTTGGCTACCAGATCGACGGCCAGGTGGTGAACGTCCCCATCTCACTGGTCGTGATCTTCGCCATCGGCTCGATCTCGACCTACGGCGTGCTGATCGGCGGCTGGGTCTCGGAGTCGAAGTACGCGCTGCTCGGCGCCATGCGCACGGGCGCTCAGCTCGTCTCCTACGAGGTGGCCCTCGCGCTGTCGGTGCTGGGCGTGGTGCTGATGGCGCGCTCGCTCTCGCTGACCGGGATCGTCGCCGCGCAACAACACACCATCTGGTACGTCGTTCCGCAGATCGTCGGCTTCGTCTGCTTCGCCATCGCCGGCGTGGCCGAGGTCGGGCGCGCGCCGTTCGACCTGCCCGAGGCCGAGCAGGAGATCGTTGCCGGCTACCACGTCGAGTTCTCGGGCATGCGCTGGGGCCTGTTCCAGATCGCCGAGTACGTGCACATGATCACCATCTCGGCGCTGACCGTGACGCTGTTTTTCGGCGGTTGGCTGTTTCCGGTTCTTCACCGTTTCGGCCCCGTCTGGTTCGCGCTCAAGCTGGCGATCGTGCTCTTCTGCTTCATCTGGGCTCGTGCCTCGCTGCCGCGCCTGCGCTACGACCAGCTGATGAACCTCGGCTGGAAGGTACTTCTGCCCATTGCGACCGTGAACGCGGTCGCCACGGCCTTCTTCGTGGTGCTCGTATGATCGGCTCGACCCTGATCACGGTCGCTCGCTCGCTCGGCGTCACCCTGAAGCAGGTCTTCCGCGGCACGGTGACCGAGCAGTACCCGGAGTACAAGCGCCCGGTCTATCCGCGCTTCCGCGGCCGCCACCGGCTCAACCTGTACGAGAACGGACTCGAGAAATGCGTCGGCTGCTCGCTCTGCGCCGCCGCCTGCCCGGTCGACTGCATCCGCGTCGTCGCCGCCGAGAACAGCGCCGACAACCGCGTCTCGCCCGGAGAGCGCTATGCCCGCATCTACGAGATCAACCTCAGCCGCTGCATCTTCTGCGGCTACTGCGAGCTGGCCTGTCCGTTCGACGCGATCACGCTCGGCAACGACTACGAGCTGAGCGAGTACTCGCGCAGCGACCTGATCTACACCAAGGACATGCTCCTGGCAGGTCCGATCAAGCGCACTCCGGTCGCGGATGCGGCACTCTACGACACCCCGACCCCCTACTACAGGACAGACAGCTAGTGGTGCTCCGCCCAGCAATACCCTTCTGCTTCTGGCCCACTATCACGCGGCGCGGTGACGGCGTCCTCAGTCGCGCCCGTACTACCAGTACGAGCGCTCCCTGCGTCCTTGCATCGCTTGGTGCTAGCGACCCAGAACCTAGAAAGCATTACTGGACGGAGCACAGTTGAGCGCCGGAAACATCCTCGTCTGGATCGTCTGGCTCGCGGCGGCCGCCGGTTGCATCGGCTCGGCGCTGGCCGTGGTCGCGCTCCGTAACGCTCTCTTCTCGGCCCTGGCGCTGATCGGCAACCTTATCTCGCTGGCGGTCTTCTATCTGCTTCTCTCGGCCGAGTTCGTCGCCGCTGCCCAGGTGCTCATCTACGCCGGCGCGGTGATGGTGATGTTCCTGTTCGTGATCGCCTACGTGGGCTGGGATCTCGACATCGCCTGGACGGGCGGGCCGAGCTGGCAGACGCTGGGCGGCGTTGTCGCCGCGGCGGCGCTTCTGGCCGAGCTGGTGGTCGTGATCGTGCTCGGCGCCGCGAACGAGCTGAAGCACTCCAACAAGATCGCCGTCAACTTCGGCGATCCCGCTTCGATCGGGCGCGTCTTCCTGAGCAACCACCTGCTCGCCTTTGAAGTCATTTCTATCGTCCTGCTCGTGGCCGCGATCGGCGGCGTGATTCTGGGCGCGCAGCGGCGGCGCGAGCGCAGTGGAGGAATCCGCTGATGCTCGGACCGGCCATCGCCTGGTATCTCGTCGTCGGCAGCGCCATCTTCGCGATCGGGATGGCCGGCGTGATGCTGCGCCGAAACCCGTTGATCATGCTGCTCTCGCTGGAGCTGATGCTGAACGGCGCCAACCTCGTGCTGATCGCCTTCGCGCGCCGGCACGGCTCGCTCGACGGGCAGGTGTTCGCGCTCGCGGTGATGGCGGTCGCGGCCGCCGAGGTGGTCGTCGGGCTTGGGCTCGTGGTAGCGATGGCCAGGCGGAAGATCGAGCTCGACGTTGACCTGCTCTCGAGGTTGCGCAAGTGAGCGCCAGCTCACACGTGATCGCTGCTGCTGCCTGGGTCTGCCTGCTGGCCCCGCTGGCCGCGGTGCTGGCGATCGCACTGGGCGGGAATCGGCTTCCTCGCCGCGCCGCGGGCTATCTGGCCACCGGCTCGACCGTTATCTCTTTCGCGGCGGCCGTCACCGCGCTCCTAGCCACGCTCGATCGCTCGGCGGGCAATCGTCAAACGGTCACGAGCGCCTTCGGGCTGATCGAGACGCACGCCTTCAAGATCAACCTGGCTCTGCTCGTCGATCCGCTCTCGCTGGTGATGATGCTCGTCGTCTCGGGCGTCGGCTCGCTGATCGTCGCCTACTCGATCGGCTACATGAGGGGCGAGGGCGAGGAGCGCCGCTACTTCGCCTACATCGCCTTCTTCGTCTTCTCGATGCTGCTTCTGGTCGAGGCGGCCAACTTCTTCATCCTGCTCGTCGGCTGGGGCCTGGTCGGGCTCTCCTCCTACCTGCTGATCGGCTTCTGGCAGGAGCGGCCGAGCGCGATTGCCGCCGCGAAAAAGGCCTTCATCATCAACGCCGTCGGCGACGCCGCCATGGCACTCGCGCTCTTCCTGCTGATCCAGCACACCCGCACGCTCGACTTCGGCGGCGTCTTCGCGCAGGCCGTCTCGCTCGGTAGCAACGGCTGGCTGATCAACCTCGTTGCGGCCGGATTGCTCGTCGGGGCGCTCGCCAAGTCGGCCCAGATACCGCTCCACACCTGGCTCCCGGATGCGATGGAGGGCCCGACCCCGGTCAGCGCCCTGATCCACGCCGCGACGATGGTCACGGCCGGCGTCTACCTGATCGTGCGCGCACACCCGCTGTTCGAGCAGGCCGTGCACGTGCAGCAGACGGCTGCCGGCCTGGGGGCCGCGACGCTGCTCGTGACGGGAGCGATCGCGCTCGTGCAAACCGACATCAAGCGCGTGATCGCCTACTCGACCATGTCGCAGATCGGCTACATGTTCCTGGCCGCCGGCATCGGCGCCTACAGCGCGGCGATGTTCCATCTGGTCACGCACGCCTTCTTCAAGGCGCTGCTCTTCCTGGCGGCCGGTGTCGTCATTCACGCGCTCGGCGGCGAGCAGGACATGCGCAAGATGGGCGGCCTGCGCAGGCGAATGCCGCGCACATTCATCGCCATGTTGATCGGGACCGGCGCCCTGGTCGGCCTTCCGCCCCTTGCCGGTTTCTTCTCGAAGGATGCGATCCTGGCCATCGCCATATCGAGCGGCACATACGGCAAGGTGCTGTTCGCGGCCGCCGTAGCCGGCGTGCTCCTGACCGCTCTGTATTCCTTCCGCCTGCTCTTCCTCGTCTTCTCGGGCGAGGAGAGCGAGCTCGTCAAGAAGAGCCTGCCCAAGCGAAAGCGCGCCGAGGGACCGCGCTGGATGACCGCGCCCGTCGCCGTCTTGACCCTGCTCGCAATCGGCGGCGGCTGGATGCAGGTCGCCGGACTCTGGCATCCCTTCTCGAGCTTCCTGGAGGGAGTCGCGCCGTCGTTCGCGGCCGAGCCCAGCGCTTCGCGCGAATGGCTGCTCAGCGCCGTCTCTCTCGTCGTCGCACTGGGCGGAATCTGGATCGCCTGGACGATCTACGCGGCCCGCACGCAGCGGGCGCCCAGAACGCCCAAGGCGCTGGTGGAGAAGCTCTACTTCGACCGCGCCTACGACCTCGTCTTCTACCGCCCGGCCGTCTGGCTCGCGCGTCGGCTCGGAAGCTGGTTCGAGCAGCCCGTGATCGAGCGCTCCGGTGAGGAGATCGGCATGAGCGCTCTGATGGGCGGCCGCTTTAGCGCCGCGATCCAGAACGGTCTCGCCCGCACCTACGTGCTGCTCGTGGCCGCCGGTGTCTCCGTAATCGTCCTGCTCTTCCTGGTGCTTCGCTGATGCTCACGACCGCACTCATCTGCCTGCCCCTGTTCGGCGCACTGTCGGTGTTCCTGCTACCGGCGCCAAAGGAGTGGGTCGGCTCGCTCGCGCTCTTCTTCTCGCTGGCCGAGCTGGCGCTGTGGATCTCGAGCCTGACCCGCTTCGACTTCGGCAGCGCCGAGATCCAGTTCGCGCAGCAGCACTCCTGGATCTCCGATCTGGGCATCAGCTACCACGTCGGCCTGTTCAGCTTCTCGATCTGGCTCGTCGGCCTGACCGTGGTGGTCATGACCGCCGCGATCGCCTACGGGCTCTGGAGCGGGCGCGAGCGGGCGAACGCCTACTACGCACTGATGCTCTTCCTCCTCGCCGCGATCGTCGGCGTCTTCACGGCGCAGGACCTGATCCTCTTCTACGTCGCCTACGAGGCGATGATGATTCCGCTCTATGTGCTGATCGGCGTCTGGGGCGGCGCCGGGCGCCTGCGGGCGACGTTCAAGTTCGTCGCCTACACGATGGCGGGGTCGCTACTCATGTTCGCCACGATCGTTGTTTACGGAGTCTCGCACGGGTTCGACCTGACCACGGCTCAGCAAAGCGGCAGCGTCTGGCTGTTCCTCGGCTTTGCCGCCGCCTTTGCCGTCAAGGCGCCGCTGTTCCCGTTGCACGGCTGGCTTTCCGACGCCTATCGGGAGTCGCCGCCCGAGGTCGCCGCGCTGCTCTCGGGCGTGATCTCGAAGGTCGCCATGTTCGGCTTCTTGCGCATCGCGCTGACTCAGTTCCCTGGTCCCACGCACGATCTGCGCGCGCTGCTGCTGGCGCTCTCGGCGATCGGCCTCGTCTACGGCTCGCTGCTCGCCTTCCGGGCTCCCGATATTCGCGGCGTGGTGGCCTATTCGAGCCTGGCTCAGATGAGCCTGATCGGGCTCGGCGTCTTCGCCCAGAACGATCTATCGCTGAGCGGCTCGGTGCTGCAGATGGTGAACCACGGACTGATCTCTGCGGCTCTCTTCCTGCTCGCCGGAGTTATCGAGATACGTACTTCGACGGGCATTCTGTCGCGTCTCGGCGGAATGGCGCGAGGGAGGCCGATCCTCGCCAGCCTGATCGTCGCGACCGGCGTCATCTCGCTCGCGGTGCCCGGGTCGAACGCCTTCGCAGGCGAGTTCCTGATTCTGGCCGGCGTCTTCCAGCGCGGCTGGGGCTGGGCGATTCCCGGCCTTGTGGCGATGGTGCTGGCAGCGATGTACATGCTCCGCCTCGTCTCGGCGCTCTTGCACCGCGAGGTCGGCGAGGCGGTTCCGCAGAAGGCGCCTGACATTCGCCTTCCCGAGCTGGGCGTGATTGGAGCTCTCATCGCTTGCATGCTCGCGCTCTCGGTCTGGCCGGCGGCTATCAGCAAGCACTCCTTTGCCTGCATCAAGCAGCCGGCGACAAGCGCGGCCGGGACTTCCAGCCAGACCACGGCGCAGATCGGGCTTGCCTGCGTGCCGCGAGGAAGCGCAACGACGGGGGCTGCGAAGTGATCAAGACGCCCGCCATCGACTGGCTCACGCTCGCTCCCTCGCTCGCTTTGCTCGCGGCGACGATCGCCTCGCTGATGGCTGCGGTGCTCGTTCCCGAGCGCTGGCGCAAGAACGTCTCCTGGTCCTTCTGCCTGGCCGGATACGCGGGCGCCTTCGCCGCCGCCGCCGTGCTCTTCGACCGCAGTCCTCATTCCCGCGGCGTAATCGCCAATGCTCTCTTCCGCGATCGCTACGGCGCGCTGGCGGCGATGATCGTGGCCGGAGTGGGCCTGCTGACGACGCTCGTCTACTACGGCGAGCGCTCCACGGTCGATCGCGTCGGCGAGCGCTTCGCACTTCTCGCCTCGGCCGGCGGCGGCATGATCTTCTTCGCCCAGTCGGCCAACCTGCTGACGCTCTTCCTCGGCCTGGAGTGGCTGTCGATCTCGCTCTACGTGCTCGTCGCGCTCGAGCGCGAACGGCCGGAGGCGATCGAGGCGGGCTTCAAGTACCTGATCGTGGGCGGTTTCAGCTCGGCGATTCTCGTCTTCGGCGCGGCCTTCGTCTACGGCGCCACCGGAACGCTCAACCTCGCTCAGATCGCCGGCAAGGCGCCGAGCGGCGATCTGCTCTTGATCACCGGGCTGGCGATGATCCTGGTCGGCTTCGCCTTCAAGGCCTCGGTGGCGCCCTTCCACACCTGGACGCCCGACGTCTACCAGGGCGCCGCGACACCCGTCTCGGGCTTCATGGCCGGCGCGACCAAGGCCGTCGCGCTGCTTGTGGCGCTGCGCGTACTCAGCGTCTCCTTCTCGGCCCAGGAGCACCTCTGGACCTCGGCGGCGGCGGTGCTCGCGGTCGCCTCGCTGGTGATCGGCAACCTGGCCGCCCTGGCGCAGCGCGACCTCAAACGCATGCTCGCCTACTCCTCGATCTCGCACGCCGGCTTCCTGCTCCTGGCGGTAACCGCCGCCAGCTCGCTCGGTACGCGGGCGCTGCTCTACTACCTGATCCCCTACGGCGCCGCCTCGGTGGGAGTCTTCGCGCTGGCCGCCCTGCACGAGCGTGAGCTGGGCGAGCCGGCGACGCTCGACAATCTGGCCGGCTTCGGCTGGCGCAGGCCGCTGAGCGGAATCGCGCTCTGGATCTTCATGCTCTCCTTCGCCGGTTTCCCGCTCACGGGCGGCTTCGTGGGCAAGGTCTACGTCTTCGCCGCCGCCTATCAATCGGGCTGGACCTGGCTACTCATCGTCGGCGCGCTGGCGACGCTGGTCAGCCTCGGCTACTACCTGGCGGTCGTCCGCGCCATCTACATGCGAGCCGCGCCGGACGAGAAGGCAGCCGCGACGGAAGAGCCGCCGCTACTCGATCGCATGCTCTCGACGGCCGTTTTCGCGGCGGTTCTCGTCACGGTCGGATCGTTCTTCGCCGTTCAGCCGCTGATCGATCTGGCCAAGCACGCGGCGAGTCAGCTGCCGCTTTAGCTCGAGCGTCGTCTCGGGGTTCGGGCGCCTTTGCCCACCCACCACCCCCACCTTCCCACGGGGCGGGGAACGGTATCGAGAAAAGACGTACGTGAATATGCCGGTTTCGTGGCTATTGAGTGGAGCTCGTCGCTAACGGTGGAGACTTGCGAGGCTCAGAGCCCGATGTGCTCGGCGGTGGCGAACTCCTCGCCGGCCCGGACGTAGAGGCCGGCAGAACGTCGCGTCGTCACCAGCACTCTGCCGACCAGGCCCAGCACGGCCTGCACGACGAAAATGCCCAGGCAGGCGCCGAGCGCCGAGACCGCGAGCGGCGTCACAGTCACGTCGAGCAGCGGCCCGGAGCCCGAGCCGAGGACGACGGCGATGACCAGCGCGAGCGCGACGAGGGTAAGAGCCGCCTGCGCTCCAATCACGATCTTCCGCTCTATCGCTCGACTTTCTGCCAGGTCGGCGAACGTCATCAGCTCACCCACCGCTATCACCGGCACCGCCGCGAGCAGAAAGTAGAAGGCTCCCGAGTGGGCGCCGGAGTTGTCGGCCAGCGCAGCGGCAAGCAAAAGCAGGAAGGCGAAAGAGCGAGCGAGCATGAACTGAAGCCTTCGCGCGGACTCGGGCGAGTCCTCCCGACCGCGCCTGCTCGAGTGCTAAACCCGGCTTCCGGCAATAGCCTCCGCGATCGAGACGATCGCGGAGGCCGCCTCGCTCTCCGGGGCGCCGAGGGTAACCGGCTCGCCGCGCTCACCGCATTCCCGCAGCACCGGATCGAGCGGAACCCGGCCCAGTAGCGGTACTCCAAGCTCTTCGGCCAGGCGCTCGCCGCCGCCCGAGCCGAACACCTCCTGGCCCGTTCCGACCAGGTAGGACATGTTCTCGACGACACCGAGCAGACGCATGCCCGTCTCGTTAGCCATCAAGGCCGCGCGGGCCGCGACCTCCTGGGCGAGCGGCTGCGGCGTAGTGACGACGATCGTCTCGGCATGCGGAAGTAGCTGGGCGAGAGAGAGCGCCACATCGCCGGTGCCCGGCGGCATGTCCACCACGAGCGTGTCGATGTCGCCCCAGTGCACGTCCGAGAGAAACTGCTCGAGCGCCTTGTGCAGCATCGGGCCGCGCCAGATCACCGGCTTGTTCTCGTCCAGGAAGAAGCCGATCGACATCAGCTTGAGCCCGTGACCGAGCGGCGGCACGATCATCTCGTCTACCGCCACGGGATGCTGCGTGACGCCGAGCAGTTGCGGCACGGAGTGGCCGTAGATGTCGGCGTCGAGCACGCCTACCTGCTCGCCCAGCCCGGCCAGCGCGGCGGCCAGATTGACGCTGAGCGTGGACTTGCCGACGCCGCCCTTGCCCGAGGTGACGGCAAGCACGCGCGTCTTCTCTTGTAGGGAGATTCCCCTCTTCTCGGGAATGCCGAGCAGCTTTCGCAGCTTCTCTTTCTGCTCGTCGGTCATCTCCTCGAAGGTGAGCTCGATCGACTCGACCCCGGGGACGGCGCCGACGTGGTGCTCGACCTGTTCCTGGAAACTGTTCTTGAGCGGGCAGCCCGCGGTCGTCAGCGCCAGCACGATCCGAACAGCCTCGCCATCGATCTCGATCTTGCGCACCATGCCGAGCATCGTCACGGGCTTGCCCAGCTCCGGGTCGATGACGTTGCGGAGCGCCAGCTCGATCTGCGCACGTGAGACGGTCATGGGGCACAGCCTATCGGCGCGGCGCAGCCAGACCGTGCGCGGCGTCCGCGCCTGTCGTTAACGTCGCCCGGTAGTGGCGCTCACCGATCAGATAGCCGCCGACAGCGAGCGCTGGGCTACCGAGAGCGTCATCACGGCCGAGCAGGCCGCCTCGATACGGGAGCGGTACGCGCAGGCCGTGAGCGCCCGGCTGGGGCTCCGCGCGGTGCAGGCGCTGGCGATCCTCGGCGCGTTTGCGCTCGGATTCGGAGTCATCCTCTTCTTCTCCGCCAACTGGAGCGCGATACCGCGCTTCATTCGGCTGCTGATCCTGCTCGCGGCGATCGCCGGCTTCTACCTCGGCGGCTACTTCCTGCGGGAGCGGAGCAAGCGTTATCGAGAGCTAGGCCATGCCTTCCTCGTCGTCGGCAACGTCTTCTTCGGGGCCTCGCTCTTCCTCGTCGATCAGATGTACAACGTCCAGGCCGGCAGCGTTCGTAGCTTCCTGTACTGGTCCGCCGCGGCGCTCACGACCGGGATCGTGTTCCGCTCGCGCCCACTGGCAGCGGTCGCCGTCATCACTTTCGGCGCCTTCATCTTCGGCACGCTCGTACTGCACGAGGATCAACTGGAGAACGGCGCCGAATACATCCCGGTTCTGATGGTCATGTACGGGACGGCGCTCTACGGTATCGGCGAAGGCGGGCGGAAACTGCTCGACCGGATCGGTCTCGGCGGCCCGATGCGGGCGGCGGGCATGATTCTCGGTCTGATCGGCCTGTTGGTCTTCAGCTTTCGCGTGACCTTCTCCGGCCTCGCTGAGAGTCACGCGAACATTCATGACCCGCTGGTCGAGGGGTTGATCGTCTCGTTCGCCGTCGCGAGCGCGCTCGGCGTGGTGCTGATCGTGTTGCAGCGCCGCGATCAATGGGGCGTATTCGAGGCGCTGGCGGTCGCCGCCGCGACCGCGCTGCCTCTGCTCGTTCTCTATCGCCCGGTCAAGGGCTGGGGCGACGTCTTCGACTACCGCAATATGGATACGAAGTACGCGCTCATCGCCAACGCCCTGATCGTGCTCATCACGCTCTGCGCCATCCTGGTCGGCTATCAGCGACGGCAGCTGTGGCTGGCGCGGACAGGGATCACCTTCGCGGTGATCGAGCTGGCCTTCCGCTTCTTGGATCTTGAGTGGACGAGGCTGTCGCGCTCGCTCGTCATCACGGTCACAGGCCTCTTGCTCATAGCTCTCGCGGC
>Ga0209745_1001586_pt1 | contig 13408 bp, 15 predicted proteins | sample BarGraNGADG00312_FD_184495 | JGI IMG/M metagenome (GOLD analysis project Ga0209745, IMG submission 184495) | Arctic peat soil microbial communities from Barrow, Alaska - Barrow Graham LP Ref core NGADG0004-312 (SPAdes) (version 2) | ecosystem: Environmental > Terrestrial > Soil > Wetlands > Peat... | reverse complement strand
CATCATCGTCCGGCCCGACGGCACCCCGGTGTTCCTCGAGACCAACGTCGAGCCCGGCATGACCGAGACCTCGCTGATGCCGCAGGCTGTCGAGGCCGCCGGGTACGACTTCGGCCTCCTGTGCGCGCAACTGGTGGACAACGCCTGGGCGCGCCACCTCGGCTAGCCTCCGCCCTATGGGGGTTCGCGCAAGGCAGTGGCTGATCGCCGTCGTCGGCGCCGTGCTGACGGTGGCGATGCTCTGGCTCGGCCTGTGGCAGATGCGGGTCTTCGAGGACAAGGAGAACGAGTCCGCCGCAGCTCGCGCCGGCCAACCCGCTGTGCCCCTCCTCGATTTCGTCAGTGCGGACGGGACGGTCGGCGACATCTACGGCAAGCCGGCGAGTGTCACCGGCCACTACCTGCCGGCGCAACAGGCACGGGTGGTCGCAGAGGACGGCATCGTCCGGGTCCTGACAGCCTTCCAGGTGGCCGACGGCCGGGTTCTCGCCGTCGTGCGGGGCGCCGTCCCCGCAGGAACGGCCACGATTCCCCCGCCACCCTCCGGGGAGCTGACGCAGGCAGGCGTCTTTCTGCCGTCCGAAGCCGGATCCGGTACGGCTGACACCGGCGCGGAGCTGCGGTCGGTGCGGCTGCCTGTCCTGGCCCAGTTCTGGCCGCAACAGCTGCTGCCGGGGTTCATCACCCTGCCAGCCGCCGATTCGGCCGCCCAGGGGCTCGGGACGGCCGTTGTGGCCCTACCGAGCGGGTCGGGCTCGATCCAGAACATCGGGTATGCGCTGCAGTGGTGGGTGTTCGCAGCATTTGGTGCGTTCATGACCGTCCGGTTCATCCGTGCGCTCGGACGGGACGGCAGCCTCGGTACGCTGGCGCCACAGGAGGAAGAATGAGTTCACCGGCTGAAACGGTACCGGCGCTGACCGCTGACCAGGCCCCCGGCGTCCGTGGTGCTCTGTTGCGGTACCGGATCATGGCCTACCTTGTCGGCACGCTCCTGGTGGTGCTGGTGCTGATCGGCGTGCCCCTGAAGTACTACGGCGGCAATGGCATCGTCGTGACCCTCACCGGCGTGCCGCACGGGTGGCTCTACATGGTGCTGCTGATCACCGCGTACGACCTGGGACGCCGCGTGCGCTGGCCCTGGGGACGGCTCCTGGTGATCGCCCTCGCCGGCACGGTGCCGTTCCTGTCCTTCTGGGCCGAGTACTCCGCCCGCAAGGACGTGCAGGCGCGCTTGAAGGCCGTGGCCGCGCCCGACCCCAGCAACGGTCCCTGAGGCGGTTCAGGGGGCGATGGCTGCGAACATCATCGACGTCACACCCAACCGCTACTCCGAGTGTCTGGCAGTGCTGCAGGCCGGCTTCGCCACCGAGGTGGCCGAATTCGGGATCACGAGGGAGAACACTCCCTCGAACCCGGCCTTCTGGGGTGACACGGCGATTCCCACTGTGGTGTCCAGGGGATTGGGACTGTTCGCCGTCGAGGAGGACGGACGGATCCTGGGCTGCGCGTTCGCCGGTCCCTCGAAGTCCCGTCGGGGCGTCTGGAGCCTGCGCCACCTCGCTGTGGACCCGACCACTCGGCACGCCGGACACGGGACAGTCCTGGTGACCGAGGGCGCCCGCCGCGCAGGAGTTGCCGGAGCCGAGGTTCTGGCGATCGGGATCGTCGCAGAGAACACACGGCTGTCCGAGTGGTACCGCCGACTCGGCTTCGAGAGTATCGGCACGAACCGGTACCCCGGACTCGTCTTCAGGGTCGAGCGCCTGCGCCTGCTGCTCGATCAGCCGTGATGACTTAGCTATTTGTCGATACGCCGATAAGTAGCTACGTCAATAAAGCGGCAATCCTCCCGAGGTCTTCCACCCCGGCGAACTCGATCACGATCCGGCCGCGTGAGCGTCCCTCGCTGACCAGGACGCGGGTGTCCAGCTTCTCCACCAGCTCACGCTGCAGCTCCTCGGCCGCCGGCGAAAGCTCCACTGATTTGCGCGAGCGGGGAGCTCGACGGATACCGTGCTCCCCCACCGAGACGATCTCCTCGGCGGCCCGCACCGACAGGCCCTCGGCGACGATCCTCGTGGCCAGCTTCTCCATGGCGCCCGAGTCGGGGAGCATCAACAGTGCCCGGGCGTGCCCGGCGCTCAGCACGCCGGCCGCGACACGGCGCTGCACAGGTGCCGGCAGCTGGAGCAGCCGGATGGTGTTGGAGATCTGCGGACGCGACCTCTTGATCCGCAGGGAGAGTTCCTCCTGGGTGCAGCTGAAGTCGCTCATCATCTGCTGGTAGGCGGCCGCCTCCTCCAGCGGGTTCAGCTGGGCACGATGCAGGTTCTCCAGGAGGGCATCTCGGAGGAGGTCTGCGTCCTCGGTGCGGCGGATAATGGCCGGAATGGTCGAAAGGCCGGCCAGCTGTGTGGCGCGAAGTCGACGCTCCCCCATCACCAGCTCGTAGCCCCCCTCGTCCAGCGGGCGCACGACGACGGGCTGCAGCAACCCCACTTCGGAGATGGACGACACCAACTCGGCCAGCAGGTCCTCGTCGAAGACCGTTCGGGGCTGCTTGGGGTTGGGACGGATGTGGTCGACCGGCACCTCGGCGAAGCGCGCGCCAGCGGGTGGCTCGATGGCCGACTCCCCCGCCACGTGCGGTGCGAGTTCCGGATCGGTGCGCTGCAGGAGGTCCCCGAGCCCGCGGCCCAGTCCGGTGCGCTGCTTCGGGGCGTTCATGCTGACCTCTCCTCGAGGCGGTCCATAGCCGCACCGCGGGCGGCGATTTCGGTGGCGGCGTCCAGATAGGCCTGTGCACCGGCTGACGCCGAATGGTAGGTGATCACGGATTGCCCGTAGCTGGGGGCTTCAGAAACCCGCACCGAGCGGGGAATCGCGGCTGCGAGAGTCTCGTCCTTGAAGTGCTCTCGCACCTGCGCAGACACCTGGGACGCGAGCCGGGTGCGTCCGTCGTACATGGTGAGCAGGACGGTGGAAAGGCGCAGGTGGTCGTTCATGGACCCCTTGACCAGGTTGATCGTGCGCAGCAGTTGGGAAACGCCCTCCAACGCGTAGTACTCGCACTGGATCGGGATCAGGATCTCGTCGGCCGCCACCAGGGCGTTCAGTGTGAGAAGCCCCAGCGACGGTGGGCAGTCGATGAAGACGTAGTCGGGATGGTACTTGTCCTTGAACTTGCGCAGCGCATGCAGCAGGCGGCTCTCCCGCGCCGGCGTGCTGACCAGCCCAATCTCTGCTCCGGCAAGGTCGATCGTCGCTGGGAGGACCCAGAGGCCGTCCGATTCGGGCGACGGCTTGATCAGAGATTCGATGGGGGAGTTGGCCGTGAGCACTTCATAGGTGCCCTGGACGCCCTCGTGGTGCTCCACGCCCAGCGCGGTGGAAGCGTTGCCCTGCGGATCGAGATCGATCACCAGCACGGTGAGCCCACCCATTGCCAGCGCAGTCGCGATGTTCACCGCTGTGGTGGTCTTGCCGACCCCGCCCTTCTGGTTCGCGATCACCATGGTGCGCGGCCGCGCGGGCTTCGGAAGCGTTGTTTCACGTGAAACATCGAACTCCAGATCGTCCGGCACCAGCGACTTGGGGTCTCCAAACTCAGGTTCCTCGAAAGCCACCCGGCGTGGCGTAGGCGGGGGAGTTATCGTCATGGCCCTCCTGCGATCAGAGCGTTTCACGTGAAACATCAGGATAGGGGTTCCCTCCGACGCCGCCGAACCGCGCCGCCGGTGAGAATCCGACTGGGAGAATCCAGCTGGTGGCCACCTCAGCCGGCAGTCAGCTCGATCACCCAGGTGACCTCGTACAGACCAGGTACAGGCAGCTCGTGCACCACGCCCTGTAGCCGGGCCTTGCGCAGCTGCACCGATCCCCGGGAAAGTTCGACCGCGGCGGTGGATCCCTTCAGGGCAAGGATCTTTCCACCTCGAGCCATCAGGGGGGCGCACCAGCCGATCAGGCGGGGGAGTGGGGCCACCGCACGGCTGGTCACCACGGCGTAGCGCTCGCGGTGCTCCTCGGCCCGCGCACGCACCACCCGGACGCGATCAGCCAGCCCCAGCTCGTCGACCGCCAGCTCGAGGAAGTGTGCCCGACGCAGGAGGGACTCCAGCAAGGTCACCCTCAGGTCGGGACGCAGGATGGCCAGCGGCACCCCCGGCAGGCCAGCCCCGCTGCCAACGTCCACAACGGTCGCGCCCTCAGGCAACAGCGACACACCCGCGATCGAGTTGAGGATGTGTCGCTCCCAGAGCCGCTCGCCTTCGCGAGGGCCCATCAAGCCCCAGTCGATTCCTCGACTTGCCAATATGTCTACATATTGCCTAATCGCTTCCGCGCCGGCTCCGAAGAGCTCGGCACGGGCGTCCACCGACAAGCTCAGGCCTTCGGCAGCACCACAACGCGACGCTGCGGCTCTTCGCCCTCGGATTCGCTGATCAGGCCCGCGGCCGCCACCGAGTCGTGGACGATCTTGCGCTCGAACGGGTTCATCGGAGCGAGACGCACCGCTTCGCCGCTGTCGTTGACCTCGTCGACGGCGTCCTTGGCCAGGTCCTGCAACACCTTGCGGCGCTTGTCCCTGTGTCCGGCAACGTCGAGCATCAGCCGGCTGCGGTGACCGGTCTCAGTCATGACGGCCAGGCGGGCGAGCTCCTGCAGCGCTTCGAGCACCTCGCCGTCCTTGCCCACCAGCACATCGCCCTCGGTGATGATCGAGACGTGCGCCCGGCCACCCTCGATGAAGGTGTCGATGTCGCCGTCCAGGTCGGCGATGTCGAGCAATTCCTCCAGGTAGTCCGCGGCGATCTCGCCCTCGGTCTCCAGGACGGATTCCTTCTTCGACCGCGGGGCACCGTCGGCGTCGACGTCAGCGTCTCCGTCGACGTCCTCGCTCTCGACGTCCTCCGCCTCGACCGCGTCAGCAGCCATGTCCGGGTCGGCCTCTTCTTCGACGATCACGTCATTGATCTCTTCGCTCACGATGTCCTACTCCTAGCTGTCACTGCTTGCGGGCGGCGCGGGTGTTCTTCCTCGGCTGCTGCCGCTGGATGACCTGGCGCTTCACGCCGTCGTCGTCCACCGCCTCCGGGGATGCCGGCGAACCGGCCGCGGGGGCTGCGGCGGCAGGCCGGTTCTGACGGGCCACCTTGGTTGGGTCTGTGTTGACGGTCTCGCGGACCTTCTTCGACGCACCGCGACGCTTCGCGGCGATCGCGTCCGGGTCGAGACCCTTGGCGCGCATCCGCTCTTCCCAGTCGACGTAGGCCGGGGTGCCGGGTGCGGGGTTGTTGTGGATCAGGAGGTACTGCTGCCCCATCGTCCACACGTTCGTGGTGAGCCAGTAGATCAGCACGCCGATCGGGATGCTCACGCCACCGATCGCGTAGATCGCCGGGAACATGTACAGCATCATCTTCTGCTGCTGAGCCATCGGTCCGGTCAGGGCCTCCGGCGGCATGTTCTTGCGCATCAGCTGCAGCTGCGTGATGAAGAGGATGCCGGTCATCAGGATGATCAGGGTCAGCGCCACGAACTGGGTGGCGCCGAAACCGTCCAGCGGCAGGAAGCGTGACGAGATCGACGCACCGAAGATCGACGCGTTCTGCAGCGACGTGGCCAGGGCCGGGTTCTGCTCGAAGAAGTAGCCGAGCGCATGCCCTCCGGAGACGCTGTTCAGCACGTAGAAGAGGGCGAGGAAGATCGGCATCTGCAGCAGCAGCGGCAGGCAGGACGCCATCGGGTTGACGCCCTCTTCCTTGTACAGCTTCATCGTCTCCATGCCGAGACGCTCGCGGTCAGCTCCGTACTTGTCGTTGAGCGCCTTGACCTTCGGCTGGATGAGCTGCATGTTGCGGGCGGAGTTGATCTGACGCACGAACAGCGGGATCAGCGCCGTACGGATCACCATCGTCAGCAGGACGATCGAGAGGGTCCAGGTCCACCCGGAGGCGGGGTCCATGACGTTCGACAGCAGGGTGTGGAACCCGACGAGGATGCCGGAGACAGCCCAGTAGAGCGGCGTCATCAGGGCACTCAGCATGTTCAGGAAGTCGTCCCACAGGTTCAGCGGGATCATCAGTGCTATCAACGGGTTCAACATGTCACTCCATGGACGTGGCCGGCCTGTTCAGCCGCCCATACAGCCGCTGCCGGGGTTCCCGGCACCGGGTCGTAGCCACCCTCTGCCCACGGGTGGCAGCTCCCCAGCCGCCTCGCGGCGAGCCAGGAGCCCTTCACGGCACCGTGGACGGTGACAGCCTCAAGCGCGTACGCCGAGCAGGAGGGGTAGTACTTGCAGACATTGCCGTACAGCGGGCTGATCACCTTGCGGTAGCCCTTCAGCAGGCCGATCAGCACGTACTTCATGCCGACAGCCGTTCCAAGCAGGTACCCAAGGCCGAGCGGAAATCGCCCGGCAGGTCGCCGGTGGTCGCGGCCGGCAGTGCGCGCACGACCAGGTCCACTCCGAAGGGCGTGGACGGCAGCGCTGAGGCGGCGAGATGGCGCAGGCGCCGCTTCACCCGATTGCGGTTGACGGCGTTCCCCACGGCCTTCGACACGATGAACCCGGCGCGCGAAGGCGCCCCGTCCACCCGTCGGGCGTGCACCACAACGCTCGCGCGTCCACAACGGACGCCCTGACGCAGGGTGTCGCGGAAGTCGACGGGTTTACGCAACCGCGACGGGGCAGGCAGCACCGGAGCCGGCTCAGCCGGCGAGGCGGACGCGGCCCTGACGACGACGGGCCGAAATGATTGCGCGGCCGGCGCGGGTACGCATCCGCAGACGGAATCCATGGGTGCGGCTGCGACGCCGGTTGCTCGGCTGGAAAGTGCGCTTGACCACGCGAGTGCTCCCAAGTTCGTAAATAATCGGATCTGATGCGCCCACCTGGACACACGGCTGCCGCGACAGCGACTTACCAACGATACGTGGCACCTGGGACCATGGGCAAACGGAAGCCAATCTGTCTCGACGTCGAGTCGACACGCCGTGCTCTTGCGACCTTATTTCGAAACTGTTTGCGCACCCGCCCGGACCTTCGCTAGTTTGCTCTACTGCCGCCCGGGGAGCATGTCGCCTCGTCACTCGTGCATATTCGTACACAGTCTGTGGACAACGGTGTGGAAATCTTGGGGTGGCCGGTAGTGAGGAGCCGAAGCAGAAGCTATGACGCAACCACTCGCCGGTAGCGACGCGACCTCCCCAGCAGACCTCAAGGCTGCCTGGTCCTTCGTATGGACGTCTTCCGACGCTTCCACCCGCGGCTGGTTGCAGGGCATGCAGCCGGTGACCATGCATGACTCACTCGTCATTCTCGCCGTTCCCAACGAGTTCACCCGCGACCGTGTCGAAACCCGGTTGCGCCCGCTCATCGAGGACCAGCTCAGCCAGTTCTACTCCCGTGCGATCCGGGTCGCGATCGACGTCGACCCGAACCTCGGCGCCGGCATCACCGCGCCCGCGCTGGACGAAGAGCCCGTCGAAGCCGAGCAGCAGCAGCCAACACCGTCCCGGTCACGTCCCGCCGGCGGACGGCCCGGAGGCGACCGGCTGAACCCGAAGTACTCCTTCGAGACCTTCGTCATCGGGAACTCCAACCGGTTCGCGCACGCCGCGGCGGTCGCCGTGGCCGAGGCGCCCGGCAAGGCCTACAACCCGCTGATGATCTACGGCGACTCCGGGCTGGGCAAGACCCACCTGCTGCACGCCGTCGGTCACTACATCCGCAACTACTACGACCGGGTGCGGGTCAAGTACGTCTCCACCGAGGAATTGACCAACGACTTCATCAACTCCGTGTCGGAGAACCGGACGGCGGAGTTCCGCCGCCAGTACCGCGACGTCGACGTGCTGCTGATCGACGACATCCAGTTCCTCGAGGGCAAGATCCAGACCCAGGAGGAGTTCTTCCACACCTTCAACACCCTGCACACTGCGCAGAAGCAGATCGTGCTGACCTCTGACCGTCCGCCCAAGGGCCTGGAAGCACTCGAGCCCCGGCTGCGCAGCCGGTTCGAGTGGGGCCTGATGACCGACATCCAGCCGCCCGACCTCGAGACCCGCATCGCGATCCTGCGCAAGAAGGCGGCAGCCGAGCGCCTCACAGCCGGCCCGGACGTGCTCGAGTTCATCGCCAGCAAGATCCAGACCAACATCCGCGAGCTCGAGGGCGCGCTGATCCGGGTGACGGCCTTCGCCAGCCTGAACCGCCAGGAGGTCGACCTCTCACTGGCCGAGGTGGTGCTGCGCGACCTCATCCCTGACGGCGCAGAGACCCAGATCTCCTCGACCGCGATCATGACCCACACCGCCGACTACTTCGGCATGACCGTCGAAGAGCTGTGTGGCCAGAGTCGCACCCACGTCCTTGTGACCGCACGCCAGATCGCCATGTACCTGTGCCGCGAACTCACCGACCTGTCGCTGCCGAAGATCGGCCAGCTGTTCGGCGGCCGTGACCACACCACCGTCATGCACGCGGATCGCAAGATCCGTCAGCTTCTGCGCGAACGTCGCAGCGTGTTCAACCAGATCACCGAACTGACCAACCGCATCAAGCAGTCCCCGCTCCGATGACCGCCGTGTCCCCCGAATGGGTGACCGTGCACTGAGTGTGGACAAGTCTGGGGAAAACGCCCCGTGCCTGTGTATCCAGTTGTCAGCCCCAACCGTCGTCCCCAAATCCTCCCCGTGTAGTTTCGGGTTATCCACACCCATGGCCCACAGCCGCCACACCGCAGGAGTAGGGCGGACGGGGATTGTCCACTGAATCCACAGCCGCTATGACCACTACGAATTGATAGATCCCCCTGAACTTCAAAGTCAGGTCAGTGCACAGGCTGGGGAAACACCGCTTGAACACCGACCCGCCCTCTGCGTCGATATGATCATGCGACCACGCTGTGAGTTCTAGGGAGCAACTGGTGAAGATCCGTCTCGACCGCGACGTCCTGGCCGAAGCTGTGCAGTGGGCGGCACGAAGCCTGCCCACACGTCCGAGCGTCCCGATCCTGGCCGGCCTGCTGGTGAAGGCCGCAGCCAACCAGGTCGTGATGAGCAGTTTCGACTACGAGACCTCGGCACAGATCACGGTCAAGGCCGAGGTCGCCGACGACGGTGTCGCCCTGGTCTCCGGCCGCCTGCTCGCCGACATCGCGCGTTCGCTGCCGAACAAGCCGGTGGACATCACCGCTGACGGGACCAAGATGGAACTTGTCTGCGGCACTGCGCGGTTCACCCTGCAGACCCTCCCGGTCGCCGACTACCCGGCGCTCCCGGAGATGCCCGAGGCCACCGGCGCGATCCCGAGCGAGGACTTCGCCAGGGCCGTCGGCCAGGTCGTGGTCGCGGCCGGACGCGACGAGTTGCTGCCGGTCTTCACCGGCGTCCGCATGGAGATCGAGGGCGAGACCCTCTCCCTGCTGGCCACGGACCGCTACCGGATGGCGCTGAAGGAGCTCGACTGGAATCCCCGCACCAGCCGCGGCGAGGGTGCTGCCCTCGTGCCGGCGCGAGTTCTGGCCGAAACCGCCAAGTCCATGACCGCCGGCGACCAGGTCACGCTGAGCCTTTCCTCGGCTGCTGCCGGCGACGGCCTGATCGGCTTCGAGGGCACCGGCGCAGCCGGCCTGCGCCAGATCACCACCCGCCTGCTGGACGGCGAGTTCCCGAAGGTGCGCCACCTGATGACCGTGCAGGCAGCGGTGACCGTCCGCGCGAACACCGCTGAGGTGATCGCAGCAGTGAAGCGTGTCGGTCTGGTGGCTGAGCGCAATACGTCGCTGCGGATGCTGATCGCCGAGGGTTCGATCACCCTCGAGGCGGCGACCGGGGACCAGGCGCAGGCCGTCGAGGCGCTGGAGGCCGTGGTCGAGGACACCACCGGCAACGGCCTCGCGATGACGGCAGCCGGGTTCAACCCGCACTACCTGCAGGACGCGCTGTCCGCGCTGGATGCGCCCTACGTCGAGTTCTCGTTCACCGCTCCGGGCAAGCCCTGCCTGCTCACCGGCCTGAACGAGATCGACGCCGAGCCGCTGGCCGACTATCGCCACGTGATCATGCTGATGCGCCTGCCCGCGTAAGTGTTCGTCACCCACCTGAGCCTCGCCGACTTCCGGTCCTACGGAGGGGTCGAGGTTCCGCTCGGGGCGGGCGTGACGGTGTTCACCGGCGCCAACGGCCAGGGCAAGACCAACCTGGTCGAGGCCATCGAGTTCCTTGCCACCCTGGGGTCGCACCGTGTCGCCACCGTGGCGCCGCTGGTGCGGGCCGGTGCCGAACGGGCGATCGCCCGGGCCAGGGTGCAGGCCGGCCTCGAGGACAGCCGCAGCCTCCTGCTGGAGATCGAGATCATTCCCGGCCGCGCCAACAAGGCTTCGCTGAACCGGGCTCCGCTGCGGCGGCCGCGCGACCTGCTCGGTGCGCTGCGGGTCGTGCTGTTCAGCCCGGAGGACCTGGCCATCGTGAAGGGCGACCCGGGGGAGCGGCGCCGCTTCATCGACGAGCTGGTCACGGCGCGCTGGCCGCGGCTGGCCGGCGTCCGCGCCGACTACGACCAGGTACTGCGTCAGCGGTCGTCGCTGTTGAAGACCTTGTCGGGACGCCATGGACGGGTGGCAGGCGAGGACGTGGCGGTCACGCTCGACATCTGGGACGCGCAACTGGCCGCCCTCGGCGCGGAGCTGGTGGCTGCCCGGCTGGCAACGCTGGCAGAGCTCGCCCCGCTGCTGGCCTCCGCGTACGCCGACATCGCGCCGACGAACAACGTTGCCGCGGCCACGTACAAGTCGTCCGCCCTTGCATCGCCGGCCGAGCCATTCGAGACCATGACCGTCGCCGAGCTGGCCGCAGCACTGGAGGCCCGGATGCAGGAGAGGCGCGGGGAAGAGATCGCCCGCGGCCTGTGCCTGGTGGGGCCCCACCGCGACGACATCACGCTCACCATCGGCGCCCTGCCTACCAAGGGCTACGCGTCCCACGGTGAGTCGTGGTCGATGGCCCTGGCGTTGCGGCTGGCCGGGTTCGCCCTGCTGCGCGCGGACGGGGTGGAGCCGGTGCTGATCCTCGACGACGTGTTCGCAGAACTCGACGAGACCCGGCGCGCACGGCTGGCGGACTTGATCGCCGGCGCGGAGCAGGTGCTGATCACCGCAGCGGTAGCCGCAGATGTTCCCCAGACCCTGTCGGGACGCCGGTTCAGCGTGCAGAATGCCACGGTGACGTCCGATGACTGACGAAATCCCCGTCCACGATCCGCAGGGCCTCGAACTCGCCCGCCAGATCGCCCGCGCCGCCCGTGGCACAGCCCCCCGGCAGGCACCGAAGAAGCGCAAGCCGGTGCAGCGCACGGACGAGCCGACGCGGATCGGTGAGGTGCTCGCCGAAGTCATCGACACCCAGGGCTGGACGCGCGAGGTCAACGTCCACCAGCTGCTGGCCCGCTGGCCGGCGCTGGTCGGACCGGTGAACGCCGCGCACTCCGTCCCGGAGTCGTACAGCGACACGGTGCTCACGGTGCGGGCCGAGTCGACCACCTGGGCGAGCTCGCTGCGCACGATCGCCCCGCAACTGGTGGCTATCCTCAACGAGAGCCTTGGCCAGGGCACGGTTACACGGGTGCAGGTGGTGGGTCCGGAGTCCCCGAACTGGAAGAAGGGCCGCCGCTCGGTGCCCGGACGCGGACCGAGGGACACCTACGGATGAGCACACACCTGGTGGTGATGGGCGTGTCCGGGACGGGGAAATCCACTGTCGCGAAGGCCCTGCAGGAACGCCTCGGCTGGACCTTCGCCGAAGGCGACGACCTCCACCCTGCGACCAACGTCGCCAAGATGGCAGCCGGCATCCCGCTCGCGGACGCCGATCGCTGGCCCTGGCTTGATGCGATCGCCGCCTGGACCAGTGAGCAGGCAGCCGGGAGCCGGTCCACGATCGTGACCTGTTCCGCCTTGCGCCGGGTCTACCGCGACCGGCTCCGGGAGGCCGCCGCCGGCACGGTCTTCGTCCACCTTTTCGGCAGCCGGGAGCTGCTCGCGCAGCGCCTGGGTGGACGCAAGGGCCACTTCATGTCGGCCTCGCTGCTCGCGTCCCAGCTCGAAGCCCTCGAGCCGCTGGAAGCCGACGAAGCGGGCGTCGTAGTCGATGTCGACACCACCACCGACGTGATCGTCGACCAGGTGCTTGCCGCGCTGGGCCTGCCGCACTGAGTCATTCCGGAGCTTCGGTGGGGATATCGGGCGAATTCCCGTCCCGCGCCCCGACCAGGGGCCGATCTGGCCGCCTGACGGCCCCGGGGACGTACCAGCCCTTGTCTGAACCCCTCCCAGGGGCTGCGAAACGGCAAATCCCGCGCCGCAGACGGCATCCAGGGGGCGGGCAGCCCGGGAAATTGGGCCGGATCAGGTAGTATTCAAGAGTTAGCGAGCGTGCCGCCCACTCTTCGAAGTAGGTGGCGCTTTCTTACGTCCGGAGGAAACCGAGTGACTGACGAGCCGATCGTCGCTGCCATGTCCGCCGCCGAGTCCGCCCATGTTGCCGAAGGTAACTACGACGCCTCGGCGATCACTGTCCTCGAAGGCCTCGACGCGGTACGCAAGCGCCCCGGCATGTACATCGGTTCCACCGGTGAACGCGGCCTGCACCACCTGGTTTACGAGGTGGTGGACAACGCTGTCGACGAGGCGCTGGCCGGTTACTGCGACGCCATCCTCGTCCGCCTGCTCGATGGTGGCGGCATCCAGGTGGTCGACAACGGCCGTGGCATCCCGGTCGGGGAACACCCCAAGGAAAAGATCTCCGCACTGACGGTGGCCCTGACCATGCTGCACGCCGGCGGCAAGTTCGGCGACGGCGGCTACAAGGTCTCCGGCGGCCTGCACGGCGTCGGCGTCTCCGTGGTGAACGCCCTGAGCTCGAGCCTTATCGTCGACGTCGCCCGCGACGGCTACCACTGGCGCCAGGCCTTCGTGCTCGGTGACCCGGTCGCCCCGCTCGAACGCCTCGAGCCGATGGGTCCGGGGGAATCGACCGGCACGACGGTCACCTTCTACGCCAGCGACGTGATCTTCGAGACCACCACCTACTCCTACGAGACCCTGGTCACCAGGTTCCGGGAGTACGCCTTCCTCAACAAGGGCCTGAAGATCACCATCATCGATGAGCGCACTCACGAATCCGAGGGCGACGCCGAGCTGGACGAGGATGACGCGAGCGCGCGCGAGCAGACCTTCCAGTACGCCGACGGGCTGATCGACTACGTGAAGTACCTCACCGGCAACAAGGAAACGATCCACCCGACGGTGATCGCCATCGACGCCAACGCCGAAGAGCAGAAGATGAGCCTCGAGGTGGCGATGCAGTGGAACGTCTCGTTCAACGAGAGCGTCCACAC
>Ga0209745_1001583_pt1 | contig 13416 bp, 12 predicted proteins | sample BarGraNGADG00312_FD_184495 | JGI IMG/M metagenome (GOLD analysis project Ga0209745, IMG submission 184495) | Arctic peat soil microbial communities from Barrow, Alaska - Barrow Graham LP Ref core NGADG0004-312 (SPAdes) (version 2) | ecosystem: Environmental > Terrestrial > Soil > Wetlands > Peat... | reverse complement strand
GGAGTGGAGCATAGGGGACTCGAACCCCTGACATCAGCCTTGCAAAGGCTGCGCTCTACCAACTGAGCTAATGCCCCGCGCTGCGACATTCTCGCATCCACGCCGCGCCCTGCCCAAACCGGCGGCCAGAGCCTGCCCGGAGCGGGGAAATCGACCTATTGGAGGGGGCCAACTACCCTTGAACCTATGTGGTCCAAGCGGGAAGAGGTCGACTACGCCCTGCAGCGCCGTCACGCGCTGCAGGCTTTACGGCGACCTCAGCGCGTCCTTGACGGTGCTGATGTCTGCGACGCAGACCCCCTCCTGGTCCGGGCCGCGATGCACCACGGCGAGGAGTCGGAGGTGCATTGCCCGATCTGTCCGGCGAAGCGGCTTCTGAACCTCAACTACGTGTTCGGCGAGCAACTCGGCCAGTACTCCGGACGGATCAAGTCGACCGCGGAACTCGAGGACATGCAGTCCGAGTTCGGCGAGTTCAAGGTCTGCGTCGTCGAGGTGTGCGTCGAGTGCGGCTGGAACCACATGATCACTTCCTACCTGCTCGGTGACGGCGTCCGCCGCCGTCCGCCGCGCCGCCAACAGACCGTAGAGGACATTTATGGCTGACCCCAAACGTTCGATAGCACCCAAGACCACGCGCAAGGGGGGAAGGAAGAAGACCAACCCCTGGGTGCGCGCCATGATCTGGGTGGTGTCGATCCTGCTCTCACTCGGCGTGATCGGTGTCGGCGCCATCGCTGTGGCGTACTCGATGGTCAAGCTGCCTGACCCGAACTCCGACTTCCAGACCAACACCAGCTTTGTCTACTTCGCCGACGGCAAGACCAAGATCGGCTCCTTCCAGGTGCAGAACCGGCAGTCGATCGACTACGACAAGATCCCCGCGGACGTGAAGGACGCAATCGTCGCAGCGGAGAACCGCACCTTCTGGACCGACCCGGGCATCTCGGCGACCGGCCTGTTCCGGGCGACCCTCGGCCTCGTCGGCCTTGCCCCCGCCGACGTGACAGCGACCGGCGGTGGCTCCACCATCACCCAGCAGTACATCAAGGTCATGTACTTGACCCAGGAGAAGAGCTTCACGCGCAAGGCGAAGGAGATCCTGCTGGCGGCCAAGATCGGCCAGGAGGTCAGCAAGGAGAAGATCCTCGCCGGCTACCTGAACACCGTCTACTTCGGACGCGGCGCGTACGGCATCGAGGCGGCGGCGCAGGCCTACTTCCAGGTTCCGGGCTCCAAGCTGAACCTCGCCCAGTCGGTTGTGCTCGCGGCGGTCGTGAACTCCCCGGGTAACCTCGACCCCGCCAACGGCAAGCAGCAGGCTGCCGACCTGCTCGAGCGTTACCAATACACGCTGAACGGGATGGTCGCGCTCGGCAGCATCACCGAGACCGAGCGCAGCGCGATCTACTCCAAGCTGCCGAAGTTCCCCAAGCAGTCCAAGGACTCCCGGATGGGCGGGCCCAAGGGCTTCCTGCTCAGCATGGTGGAGCGTGAACTCCTGGCCAACGGCTTCACCGAGGAGCAGGTGAACGGTGGCGGGCTGAAGGTGGTCACCACCTTCGACGCTGACGCGCAGGACGCGGCGGTGGCCTCGGCCCAGAAGAACACCCTTGCGGCGGCAGCCGGGAACAAGAAGGCCGCCAAGAAGCTGCACGCAGGGCTGGCGTCGATCGACAACGCCACCGGAGGGATCCTGGCGCTCTACGGCGGGCCGGACTTCCTGGCGAGTCAGTGGAACTGGGCGAACAACCCTCGGCCGACGGGCTCGTCCTTCAAGCCCTATGCGCTTGCGGCTGCTCTTCGCAACGGCTGGACGCTGACCGACAAGTTGAACGGCAACTCGTTCACGCCCAAGGGGGATTCTGCGCCGGTGCACAACGCGGACGGCAACCACGGCACGGTCACGTTGCAGCAGGCCACCACGCATTCGATCAACTCGGCATTCGTCGACCTCGTCACCCAGATCCCTGACGGGCCCACTGAGGTGCAGAGCGTGGCGGAGGCCGCCGGCGTGCCCGCGAACAGCCAGTGGGACCTGAGCAACCGCATTCCGCTGGGCAATACCGAGGTCAGCCCGGTGAACCAGGCAAACGCCTACGCGACATTTGCAAACCTTGGCGTCCACCACAACCCCCACGTGGTGGCGGAGGTGTTCGACGACACCGGCAAGAGCGTGTTCAAGGGCGACACCAGCGGCGAGCAGACCATCGACGTTCCCGTCGCCACTGATGTCACGTACGCCCTCACCAAGGTGACCCAGGACGGCACCGGTTACCGTGCGTCGCAGCTTGGCTACCCCGTGGCCGGCAAGACCGGAACCGTCGGCTACGGGGTCAAGGTCAAGAAGAAGATCGGGAACCGGACGTTCACGGTTACCGAGCGTCAGACCAGGGCTGTGTGGTTCGTCGGGTACACGAAGCAGATCACAACGGCAGTCGTGTACGTGAAGGGTGACCAGGGCACCGGCGACCTGGGCCGAGGCTTCTTCGGCTCTGGTTTCCCGTTGTCCACCTGGCTGGACTACATGAAGGTGGCGATGAACGGCAAGGACCAGCAGTCGTTCGATCCGCCGACACACCGGACCTCCACCCAGACGCCCACGGCCAAGCCCAAGCCGTCGGTGACCGCGACGCCGACGCCGACCGTGAGCGTCACGCCCACCGTGACCGCACCGCCCACGCACCCGCCGACAACGGCTCCGCCGAGCACTGATCCGCCGACCACCGCGCCGCCCACGGATACGGGGACCCCCAAGGCACCCTAGGATCTAGCAGTGAGCAACACGGCACCGGCGCTGTCCACCTTCCTGGGCGGCGCCATCGGGCGGCATGCCCGGCCGGGAGGGGTGTGGTTCAACCCCGGAGCATGGGCCTTCCTCACGCTGACGCTGTCGTGGCTGGTGCTGATGATGCGCCAGATCCCGTGCCTCACCCAGGGAGACAAATTCCCCCGGATGTGTTACTCCGACATCACTGTCCTGTACTACTGGCGCGGGCTGAAGGACGGCCAGATCCCGTACCTGGATTCCGACGTGGAGTACCCGGTGCTCACCGGAGGCTTCATGGAGTTCAGCCGACGGATCCTGCTCATGCTCGGCGGGCAGAGCCGTCCCGGCCTCGGCGGAGCGGAAGTGACGCAGGCGGCCGGAATGTACTTCGCGATCAACGCCGTCCTGCTGTTCGCCCTTTTCGGCGTGCTGGTCTGGGCGCACCTGAAGATGCACCGCCCGTGGGACGCGATGATGATCGCCGCGGCGCCGGCGATCTGGACGACCGGCCTGATCAACTGGGACGCGCTCGTCATCGCGCTGACCTCGCTGGCGCTGCTGGCCTGGTCCCGGAAGAAGCCGGTCTGGGCCGGCATCTGGCTGGGCCTCGGTATCGCGGCGAAGCTGTATCCGGTGCTGCTGCTGGTGCCATTGGCCGTGCTCTGCGTGCGCACCGGACGTTGGCGTCCGTTCTTCATCACACTCGGCGCGACGGTGGCCTCCTGGGTGGCGGTGAACCTGCCCGTCTACCTGGCCACCCCCGATGGCTGGATGTCCTTCTGGACTTTCAACGCCGATCGCGGCGGTGACCTCGGCTCGATCTGGTACGTGCTGAGCATGGCCGAGGTGGACGTACCGGCCGTTTCCAAGCTTGTGGCGGCGTTGATGGTGGCGGGCACGCTTGCGATCTGCGCGATGCTGCTGCTCGCGCCACGGCGTCCGCGGTTGGCACAGGGCGTGTTCCTGATAGTGGCGCTGTTCCTGATGGTCAACAAGGTCTACTCGCCGCAGTACGTGCTGTGGCTCCTGCCGCTGCTCGTGCTGGCCCGGCCGCGCTGGCTGGACTGGGCGATCTTCGCCGCGGGTGAGGCCATTTACTTCGTCGCCATCTGGGCGCACTTGGACGGGATCCTGGCGATGGGCTCGGGCCAGGAACGGCTGTACTGGTGGGCCGTCTATGCGCGGATCGGCGTGCAACTGTGGCTGTGCGGACGGGTCGTGCACGACATGTTCACCCCGCGCAGGGACATCGTGCGGGCCGGCGGCCTCGACGATCCCGACGGCGGGATCTTCGATCAGGCCCACGACACGCCCTGGGTGTTCCGGCTGAACCAGCGCCTGGCGGTGCGGTGAGCCGAGCGGGCAGCTGGGTCGATCCGCACAGTGACGCCCGGCTGGTTGTGCAGACCTGGCTCGGCACACGGTTGCTGATGGGTCTTGTGGCGGCATGGTTGCTGTTCACCGAACACCGCGGGCTCAGCGACATGTTCGGGAACTGGGACGTTGCGCATTTCGTGGCGATCGCAGAGAACGGTTACGCAGACTCCCAGGACATCGCCTTCTTTCCGGGGTGGCCGCTGCTTCTGCGGATCACCTCCATGACCGGCATGTCCACCCTGCTGGTGGGGACGCTGCTAGCCCTTTTAGCCTCCGGGTTCGCGGCCGCGGCGCTGTATCGGATCGGTGGGGCGCCGGCGGCGATCGCCTGGCTGCTGGCACCGACGGCTGTCTTCACGATGGTGCCCTACACCGAGTCGGTGTTCTGCGCTGCGGCCTTCTGGGCGTGGGAACGGGCCACGGCGAAGCAGTGGGGCTCTGCGGCGGTGCTGGCTGCGTTCGCAGCGGCCATCCGGGTGTCCGGGGTCTTCCTGATCGTCGCGCTGGTGGTGCTGGCGCTGACACAGGGCGGGAACTCGAAGGCCCGCGGACGCCGCCTGCTGTGGCTGGCGCTCCCGGTGGCGGTGGTCTCGGCCTACGCCGGCTACCTGTTCTCACTCACCGGGTCGTGGACTGCCTGGTACGACGCGCAGGCGGCCGGCTGGGCGCGCGGGTTCACGCTGCCGTGGGACTCGCTGAAGCACACCTTCGAGGCCTTTGCGCCTGGCGCCTACGCCGACCATCCCGAATGGGCATGGGTGCTCCGCGCCGAGGTGGTGAGCATGGCGATCGGGCTGGTGGTCACGATCGCCTGCCTCGTCCGCCGGCGCTGGGCCGAGGCCGTGTGGGTGGGCCTGCAGGTGGCTGCCTTCTCGGTGTCGTACTGGTTCATGAGCGCGAACAGGGCAGTGCTGCTGTGGTTCCCGCTCTGGACGATGGTGGGCCGCATCGGTGAGAGCCGCCGCAAGATGCCGCGATGGAGGGCAGGACTGATCGGCGTGCTCATCGTGGCTGCCCTGGTGGTCCAGTGCGCCTGGGCATGGTTGTTCTTCACCGGGCGGTGGGCGTCCTAGGCCGAAAGGAAGCGGGCGTGGATCTTCGGCGCCCGGGCTCTATCCACGTAGGCAGGCGGTCGCACCTGCGGGACGCCGTCGGGGCGTAGCTCGATCGTCCAGCGCTGGGCGCCTTCACGGCGGCTGGGTTCGACGATGTTGTGGTGATGCGGGCACAGAAGGACCAGATTCCACAGGGCGGTAAGCCCGCCCATCCACCACGGGATGATGTGGTGGGCTTGGCACGCGCTGGGCGGTTTGTTGCAGCCTGGGAAGGCGCAGCCGCGGTCACGGAGTTCGAGGGCCGCCCGGATCGGACCCGTGACCAGGCGCTGCGCGCGGCCCACGTCGAGCGGTTCGGACGGGCCGTTGAGCACTGCGGGCACCAGGTCGGCGTCACAGGCCAGCTGGCGCAGCGCTGAGGCGCTGATCGACTCTCCGGCGGACAGCAAATGGGCGTCGATGCAACGTTCCTTCAGCTTGTCGTAGTCGAGCATGACCACAACGCGCGGCCGGTCGCCGCCATGGTTGGGAGCCAGGGCCTCCTGCGCATGGTGGTGCACGATCGCCATCAGCCCGTCGGCCTGGCGTTGGGAGCGCGACGGTATGGGCTGCAGTGGGTCGATCGCCTCCAGCGCACGCTTCTGCTGGGCGGCATAGGAAGCCACGAGCTGGATCAGCGCCTCCGCGTCCACCGTGGGCAGCGCGCCCCTCAGGTGGGTTGTGCCGTGCCCGTCGTGCTGGAAGTCGAGGTGCCGGTTGCGCACCGCCAGCTGGTACTCGCGCTCGAGACGCTCGGCCTCGCTGGCTTCTGCGATCTCGGGAGCCAGAACCTCCAGCAGGTGGCGGGAGAGCTGCGACAGTTCCGCCGAGTTGAACTGCTCGGCGTACCCGACCATCAGTTCCTCGGCCTCGCCGATCACTGAGGCCGGCAGGTCGTCGGGCAGGTCCGACAGCACGCGAGCCATCGCCCGTGCCTGTTGCGGCAGGACCGCGCCGACGAGGGTGGCCCACGCCACCGCAGGGAACCGGGACAGGTCGCGACCGGCATAGAGCAGGGCAGCAGCCTCCTTGCGGGTGAGCCTCGTGGTCTCGGCCAGCCAGGAGCCGGCGCCCGTGCCGTGGGCATGCTCGACGGCCTCCGTTGCCACGACCTCGCCTGCGAGTTGCTGGGCCAGCGCTGTGCCCTGACCGGCCACGCGCACTGCTGTCTGCAGCATCTCGAGGCGCTCGGCATCGGTGGCCAGGCCGCGCGCGGCGTGGTCGACGGCACCGAGCAGGCGCTCGATCTCGGCCAGCGCCTCGCTGGTCGACATCAACCCGGTGCTCGGTTCCATGCATCAACGCTAGACACCGCCTCTGACATTTCCGGTCAGATCCCCGCAGTAAACAGCCTTGTGGAGCTGAGATTACAGCGAGAAAATAGAACAGGTGTGCGATAGGTGGGAGAGGCGCGAACCAGCCACGGCGTGCGCAAGCCTGCGCATGGAGCCACACCTGATCCGGCTCGTAGCTTGAGGGAGGCGCATCAGCGAGGGGCAGGGGGCCTCACCGGCGCACGCGCGAGCGGAGAAACTCATGGCAACACCGGATTCGATCAGGACAACGCAGGGACGCGGCAAGCTCTACGAAAGCATCCTCGACACCATGGGGGACACCCCCGTCGTCCGGATCAACAACATCGGCGTCGAGCACGCGACCATCTACGTGAAGGCGGAGTTCTTCAACCCGCTCTCTTCGGTGAAGGACCGGCTTGCGATCAACGTGATCGAGGAGGCGGAGCGCCAGGGCACCCTGCAGCCCGGCCAGACCGTTGTGGAGGCGACCAGCGGCAATACCGGCATCGGGCTGGCCATGGTCTGCGCCCAGAAGGGCTACCCCCTGGTCGTGACGATGGCTGACAGCTTCAGCATCGAGCGGCGCAAGCTGATGCGCATGCTCGGCGCGAAGGTGGTGCTCACCCCGCGCTCGGAGAAGGGCTTCGGCATGTACCGCAAGGCCGTCGAACTCGCCGAGGCCAACGGCTGGTTCCTCGCCCACCAGTTCGAGACCGAGGCCAACGCCGCCATCCACGAGACCACCACTGGCCGCGAGATCATCAATGACTTCGCCGGCTCCCGACTCGACTACTTCGTCACCGGTTACGGCACCGGAGGCACGGTCGCCGGCGTCGGACGGGTCCTGCGCAAGGAGCGTCCGGACACAAAGATCGTGCTCGCCGAGCCGGTGAACGCCCAGCTCGTCGGCAGCGGCACGCCGCAGGAACGGACGCCTGAGGGCGCACCCGCCGCCAGCCATCCCGCGTTCGAGCCGCACCCGATCCAGGGCTGGACGCCGGACTTCATCCCCAAGGTGCTCCAGGAGGCCATCGACGGCCACTACGTCGACGAGCTGATCCCCGTTTCGGGTGCCGACGGCATGAAGTGGGCCCAGCAGCTCGCGCAGTCCGAAGGCATCTTCACCGGCGTCTCCGGTGGCTCGACCTTCGCCGTCGCGCGGCAGGTGGCAGCGAAGGCCGAGCGTGGCGCGGTCATCCTGTGCATGCTCCCCGACACTGGCGAGCGCTACATGTCCACACCGCTCTTCGACGCCATCCCTGCCGACATGACCGAGGAAGAGGTCGAGTTGTCGAAGTCGACCCCGGGGTACCAGCTGCCTGCGTAGTAATCAGGGTGTGAGCGTCGCGCCGAAGTTGTCCTGGTTCTCCCGCGGCGAGCGACTGGCCGTAGAAGGCACCGGTGTAGGACTCGGCTGCGAACACGACGCCAGCTTGGCTGAGTCCGGCGGCGGAGCCCCGCACCACCAGCACCCGACCCGGGTCGGGCTGACCCATCGCGAGGTCGGGATACCCGTCGCCGTCGAAGTCGCCGGTTGCCAGCGCGATGCCGAACTGGCTGCCGGAACCCTTCAGGCCCCCGGCCGAGCCGTACAAGACGTTGACGCCGCCGGTGGACGCGGCGCCGCGGTTATCGTTCGTCGAGCCCACGGCGAGGCCGGCATACCCGTCCCGTCGGCTGCGATGAGCACCGTCCACTGCACGACGTCGGCGAGCGACGCACCGGCGGCCGCGAGTGCGACCTCGGTGTTGTCGATCGCGCGAACGGCCTGCGCGGCAGCGTCCTCGGAGACGATGGCGCCGGTGGCGTCCACGCCGTTCTGGCCGCCGACGTAGGTGGTGGTCGCTCCCGGAGGGACGACGGCTACATGGCTGAAGGCCGGGCTCACGACCAGTCCGGCAGGTTGCAGACGTGTGGTGTCCATGAACTCCACCCTGCCACCGCGCTCAGACAACCCGCCGGCGGAAGTCGTCTGCGGCAGACCGTAACTTTCGGGGCTTGCCCGGCGGTTACGAGGGTGTGAGCTCCGCGACTGGCGCTCCACCCAAACGATGGAATCTCGACCCCCGAAAGAGATTCGCATGACCCGCTTCTCAAGCCGCGCCCTGGTTGGCGCTGCACTCACTGTGCTGCTCGGCAGCTTCGCTGTAGTGCCTGCCAACGCCGCGCCCGTACCCCCGGTCGTCACCTGGGTCACCTCGGCGGCGACTGTCACCGATGCGGGCATCTACGCCTATGGCGCGGTCCCGGCCGCACCGACCTGCACCGCCGTCGACGAGCTGGCCGCTGACCTGCCCTGCGCAGTCACCGGCTACGCCGTCACCGTCGGCTCGCACACGCTCACTGCGATCGTTGCCGACGCTCCTGCTGGCACCCTCACCTACACGGTCACCGCCACCTGGACGCTGAAGGGCTTCTACGGTTCGGTGAAGGAGAACGGTGTCTGGAACACCCGCAAGGGCGGCTCCACTGTCCCGTTCAAGTTCGTCATCAAGGACGAGACCAACGTCAAGACCAAGGACAGGTCCGACATCGCATCGTTCGTCGCAGCTCCGATCCCGTGCGTCGGCCAGACCGCTGCCGTCGGAACGAAGACGATCGACTTCCTCACCGTGACCAAGAAGGGTCGCACCCTGAGGTTCCACGACGGCGCCTTCCACCAGAACTGGAAGACCGACAAGGTCACGCCCACCAAGGTGACCGTGCCCGCCAAGGGCCACGGAAAGGCGAAGACCAAGAAGGTCATCGTCCCGTCCTGCTACCAGGTCACCATGACCGCGGTGGACGGCCAGTCGCTGACCGCGCTGTTCAAGCTGAAGTAGGCCTTTTGGCAAGCTGGGTTACCTATCCCAGTCAGCCCCGTAGCGAGCGATCGCTGCGGGGCTGATGTCTTGCCGGACGCAGCCGTCAGAGCAGCGCGCGGATGTCGACCTCGATGTCCTGCGGCGGGACGGTGGGGGCGTAGCGGGCAACCGCCTTGCCGTCCCGGTTGATCAGGAACTTGGTGAAGTTCCACTTGATCGCATCACCCAGCGCCCCGCCCTGTTCGCTGCGCAGCCAGGCGAAGAACGGGTGGGCTTCGGCGCCGTTGACGTCCACTTTCGCGAACATCGGAAAGCTCACGCCGTAGTTGCGCTGGCAGAAGTCCGCGGTCTGTGCGTCGTTGTCGAACTCCTGGTTCGCGAACTGGTCGCACGGGAAGCCCAGCACGACGAGACCTTCCAAACGGAGGTCCCCGTACAGCTTCTCAAGGCCCTCGAACTGCGGCGTCAGGCCGCACTTTGAGGCGGTGTTCACAACGAGGACCACCTGTCCCAGGTAGTCGGCAAGGCGCTGGTCGGTGCCGGTGATCGTCTTGGCCTCGAAGTCGGGCAGGCGTGTCATTCAATCCTCCATAGTTAGTACCCAGCTAAAGGAATCCCGCCGATGGGGTATTCCCGGCCGGGCTCACGACCTGTCGGCGGTAGCGTCGAGGCGTGGACCTGACTCTTGACCATTCCAGCGCGATGCCGCCGTTCGAGCAGGTACGGGACGGGCTGGCCGCAGCCGTGCGGAACGGGGAACTGACCCCCGGTGACCGCCTGCCTACCGTGCGCAACCTGGCCGCCGATCTCGGTCTGGCCAGCAATACGGTTGCCCGCGCGTACCGGGAACTCGAAGCGGCAGGGGTCGTCGAGACCCGCGGACGCAACGGCACCTTCGTCGCGGCCCACGGCTCCGATCTCGCGATGGAGGCTGCCATTGCCACAGCTGCCTACGCCAAGCGGCTCCGCGAGCTGGGGATCAGCGCAGAGGAAGCTGTGGCGCTGGTCCGCAAGGCCTTGGCCTGCCATTCCGGTCTCACAAATGGAGGGTAGTGAAAGCGGGGCTGGCGATCTGGGTAATCGCACGATCAGTGCCGTATGAATGCGACCGCATTGACACCTATGGTTACGTAACCGTAGGTTACGGGGTAGTGCAAGAGCCCCAGCTACCAGGAGATCCCTTTGACCGAGGCCGCAGATTCCATCGACTTCGTACAACTCCTCGATCAGGCCGGACGGCGCGTGGAGCACCCAACCTTTGCCTACGCCGGCACGGACGCCGACATTGCCGCGCGGCTGCGCGACATGATCCTTGCCCGCCGCATCGACTCAGAGGCGACAGCCCTGCAGCGCAAGGGCGAGCTGGGCCTGTGGCCGCCGATGCTCGGCCAGGAGGCCGCCCAGATTGGTTCCGCCCGAGCCAGTCGCATGCCGGACGAGCTGATCCCGTCCTACCGCGAGCACGGTGTCGCCTGGTGCGCCGGCATCGACCCGATCGACCTGCTCAGCACCTTCCGCGGCACGTCGATGACCTACTGGCCGTCGCGCCCGAAGAACTTCCACCTCTACTCCTTCGTCATCGGCAGTCAGACCCTTCACGCCGTCGGCATGGCCATGGGCATGCAGCGCGACGGACTCGTCGGCAACGAAGACCCGGACGCCAACGGTGCTGCGGTCGTCTACTTCGGCGACGGCGCCACCAGCCAGGGCGACGTCAACGAGGCGTTCATCTTCGCCGCCTCCTACGCCGCGCCGGTCGTCTTCTTCTGCCAGAACAACCAGTACGCCATCAGCGAGCCGATCGCCCTGCAGTCGCGCATCCCGCTGTACCGCCGCGCCGCCGGGTTCGGCTTCCCCGGCGTCCGCGTGGACGGTAACGATGTGCTTGCCGTCGAAGCGGTCACCGCCTGGGCTCTCGACCACGCGCGTGCCGGAAAGGGCCCGGTGCTGGTCGAGGCTTACACCTACCGCATGGGCGCGCACACCACCTCCGATGACCCCACCAAGTACCGCCGCGCCGAGGAAGAGGCCGAGTGGCGGGCCAAGGACCCGATCGAGCGCGTGAAGACCTACCTGCTCAACGCCGGTGCCATCGACCAGGCCTGGCTGGACGGGGTCGCTGCGGAGTCCGAGGCGCTGGCCGAGCGGCTGCGCGCGGGCTGCGTCGAACTGCCCGAACCGAAGCTCGAGGACAGCTGGCGCCAGGTGTACGCCAACACCCCCGACCTGCTGGAGAAGCAGCGCACCGACTACCTGGCCTACGAGGCCTCCTTCGAGGTGAACTGATGAACCTGACCATGACCAAGGCGCTCAATGCCGGCCTCCGCCGGGCGCTCGGCGCCGACCCGAAGGTGCTGCTCGCCGGTGAGGACATCGGCAAGCTCGGCGGCGTCTTCCGGGTCACAGAAGGCCTGCAGGCCGAGTTCGGGCCCGATCGGGTGGTCGACTCCCCACTCGCAGAGGCCGGCATCGTCGGCACAGCCGTCGGGCTCGCGATGCGCGGCTACCGTCCCGTGGTGGAGATCCAGTTCGACGGCTTCGTCTACCCCGCCTTCGACCAGATCGTCAGCCAGGTCTCCCGCATCCGGTTCCGCTCCGGCGGCCAGTTCGGCGTCCCGCTGGTGGTCCGGATCCCTTACGGCGGCGGTATCGGCGCGATCGAGCACCACAGCGAATCCCCCGAGGCGTACTTCGCGCACACGCCTGGCCTGAAGGTCGTCACGTGCTCCAACCCGCTGGACGCGTACTGGATGATCCAGCAGGCCATTGCCGACGATGACCCGGTGATCTTCTTCGAGCCCAAGCGCCGCTACCACGAAAAGGGCGAGGTGGACACCGATGCCGCCGACGCCCCGATGTCGCTCTACCAGGCGCGCGTGGTCAAGCCCGGCACCGATGCAACCCTGATCGCCTACGGGCCGATGGTGCGCACCTGCGTCGAGGCAGCGATTGCTGCTGACAAGGAAGGCCGCAACCTCGAGGTGGTCGACCTGCGCTCGCTGTCGCCGCTGGACGACGCGACGATCCTCGCCTCCGTCCGCCGGACAGGGCGCGCGATCGTCGTGCACGAAGCCGTAGGGACGCTGGGCATGGGCGCCGAGATCGCCGCGCGGATCCAGGCCGAATGCTTCTTCGAACTGCAGGCGCCGGTGCTGCGCGTGACCGGCTACGACCTTCCCTACCCGCCCAGCCGGACCGAAGATGGATACCTGCCCGACCTGGATCGGGTGCTGGACGCCGTCGACCGCTCCCTGGCCTACTGAGAGAGACCTGCTGATGCGAGAGTTCAAGCTGCCCGACCCTGGCGAAGGCCTGCTCGAGGCCGAGATCGTCTCCTGGAAGGTGAAGGCCGGCGACCAGGTCGCGGTGAACGACATCCTGCTGGAGATCGAGACCGCCAAGTCGCTGGTCGAGTTGCCTTCGCCGTTCGCCGGGGTGGTTGCAGAGGTGCTGGTGGCCGAGGGCGAGACCGTCGAGGTGGGCACGCCGATCATCCGGATCAACGATTCAGTTGAAATGCTGGTTGAGCCTGACGAAAGCCCGGTGGTCTCGACCAGCGATCCGGAGACCACAACCGTCACCGGCAACGTGCAGGACGACCTGGGCGAGGTTCCGGTCGCGACTCCGGACGCGAGTGGCTCGATGCTGGTTGGCTACGGCGCCAAGGCCGGCTCGATCAGCCGGCGGCCGCGGCGGGCTACTGGCACCGTGTCCGTCCCCGTGCCCGAGACCGACCAGGTGCACGAGTCCTACGACACAGCCACGCCGGTCTCCCGGCACACCGATGACGTCACCCCGTCCGCACCACTGACGGCCAGCCCGTCGGGTGAGCAGCTCCCCGAGCCCGGGCGTCCCGCACCGGACGTGGAGCGCGGCCGTCCGCCGCTGGCCAAGCCGCCGGTGCGACGCATCGCCCGCGACCTGGGCATCGACCTCACCCAGGTGCCGGGGTCCGGCCCGGGCGGCACGATCACCGCCGAGGACGTGGTGACCGCAGCGCAGGGCGGGCGTCCGTCCACGGGTGATCGGCGCGTGCAGCTGAAGGGCATCCGTCGCGAGATGTTCCGGGCCATGAC